>Ga0247841_10000482_pt1 | contig 102989 bp, 108 predicted proteins | sample LaCruzMarch2015__2_FD_192410 | JGI IMG/M metagenome (GOLD analysis project Ga0247841, IMG submission 192410) | Freshwater microbial communities from meromictic Lake La Cruz, Castile-La Mancha, Spain - LaCruzMarch2015_18m | ecosystem: Environmental > Aquatic > Freshwater > Lake | place: Spain... | reverse complement strand
TACGACATATTGCACTGCGGCAGGGTCGCCGGGGCCGTTTGAGAGGAGCAGTCCGTCGGGTTTCATATCGAGTATGGATTTTGCGCTCGCGTCGGCCGGAACGACCGATACGCTGCATTTATTTTTTTCGAGCTCTCTTAAGATATTTAACTTTACGCCGCAGTCTATGACCGCAACTTTATATTTACCTTTTTGATTCCAGACGTATCCTTTTTTTGAGGCGACTTCTTTAACGAGGTCTACGCCCACAAGGCCTTTTGAGGCACGGGCCTTTTTTACCAGGCTTTCAGGGTCATGGTCCTTTGTGGAAATGACGCATTTAAGCTCGCCTGACTGGCGTATCTTCAGAGTAAGCGCCCTTGTGTCCACTCCCTCTATGGCAGGGATCCCGTTTTCCTTAAGATATTCCGGAAGGCTTTTTTTACTGCGCCAGTTAGACGCTATTTTAGAACACTCCTTTACGACCAATCCTTCAAGGAAAGCCCCTCGCGATTCGGCATCCTCGTCGTTAGTGCCGTAATTCCCGATCAATGGGTATGTCATGGTGACTATCTGCCCTTTGTATGACGGGTCGGTTATTATTTCCTGATATCCGGCCATGCTGGTGTTGAAGACTATCTCTCCGAAACGCTCGCCTTCGGCGCCGAACGAGGAGCCTTTAAATATCGTGCCGTCCTCTAAAGCCAGTATTGCGCTCATGCCTTCTTTCTTAACGCGGCCGTTACAAAATCCCTGAAAAGCGGATGCGGCCTGTCGGGTTTCGACTTAAATTCCGGATGGTATTGGACCGCTATGAAAAATGGATGATTTGCCAGTTCCACTATCTCCACGAGATCCTTATTTGGATATATGCCGGAGGTGATTATACCTTTTTTACCCAGTAGTTTTCTATATTTATTATTAAACTCATACCGGTGGCGATGGCGCTCGCTTACGAGAGCATGCTTATACGATCTGAACGCCAGGGTTCCCTTTTTTATTCTGCAGGGATAGGCTCCGAGTCTCATCGTGCCGCCGAGGTTTTTTATATTTTTTTGCTCGCTTAGAAGCGTTATGACAGGGTGTTTCGTCCGTTTGTCGAATTCCGAGGAATTGGCCTTCTTTAATCCGCAAACGTTCCTGGCGAATTCTATCACGGCGCATTGCATACCCAGACATAGCCCGAAAAACGGGATCCCATTCTCTCTCGCGAATTTTATAGCCGCGATCTTACCTTCTATACCGCGATATCCGAATCCTCCCGGCACAAGTATCCCCTTTACGTCCTTTAAGAATTTACCAGCGCCGTCCTTCTCTATCTCTTCGGAGTCGACCTTCTTCAATATAACTCTGGCGTCGTTGTAAATGCCGGCGTGCACAAGCGACTCATATATCGATTTATACGCGTCCTGAAGGCCTATATATTTCCCGACTATAGCTATCTCTACTTTTTTGCGCGGAGATACGGCTCGCTCCACGACCTTAGTCTGCCAGCTTGAAAGATTGGTCGAACCGGACTTTAAACCGAAGTGGCGCAATATTATCTTATCCAGCCCCTGAGCTTTGAATATAAGAGGTATCTCGTATATCGTCTCGGCGTCTTTGGCTTCTATTACGCTCTCCTTTTTGACGCTGCAGAATAAAGATATTTTTTCTTTAATGTCATCCGAAAGAGGTTTCTCCGTCCTGCAGATAAGAATATCCGGCTGAATTCCTATCTCCCGTAATTTCCCGACAGAGTGCTGGGTCGGTTTGGTCTTTATCTCCTCCGCGGTTTTTATATAAGGTATCAGGGTCAGGTGGACGTAGAGAGTATTTTGCGCTCCCGCGTCCAGCTTGAATTGCCTGGCCGCCTCAAGGAATGGAAGACTTTCTATGTCACCGACCGTGCCGCCTATCTCCACTATCACGATATCCGCTTTTGTAACATGAGCGGCCTTACGGATCCTGTCTTTTATTTCGTTTGTTATATGCGGTATGACCTGTATGGTCTTGCCCAGATAGTCGCCGCGCCGCTCTCTCGAGATCACGGTGTTGTATACCTGGCCCGTAGTTACATTTGAGAATTTGGTAGTGAGCGATTTTGTGAAGCGCTCGTAATGGCCTAGGTCCAGATCCGTCTCCGCTCCGTCCTCGGTAACGTAGACTTCGCCATGTTGGTAAGGATTCATCGTGCCCGGATCTACGTTAATGTAAGGGTCGAGTTTTAATAAAGCGACCTTAAGGCCTCTCGACTCCATTATCTTTCCTATAGACGCTGACGCTATGCCTTTTCCAAGACTCGATATTACCCCGCCGGTAGTGAATATGAACTTTGTCATCTTATACCTCCTGTTTACAAAGAAAGGGCGCTTTGAGCGCCGATAAATCGGCATTCAAAACGCCCTTGTTTTTTGTAGCAGTAGTTCCGCTTCGAGCTACTTTTTCATTTTACCACTTTGAAGCGGAATGTCAACTATTTTCTATACAACCCCCTGGTCGATCATAGCGCCGGCTACTTTTACGAACCCGGCGATATTTGCGCCCTTTACGTAGTTGATATATTTGCCTTCTTTTCCGTACTTCACGCATGAAGAGTGGATGCTTATCATGATGTTATGAAGTCTCTCCTCAACCTCTTCTCTTGTCCAAGACAGGCGCTCGGAGTTCTGTGACATCTCAAGTCCGCTCGTCGCGACTCCGCCGGCGTTTGCCGCTTTGCCCGGAGCGTAAAGGATCTTCGCGTTCTGGAATACCTCTATGCCTTCGGGTGTGGTCGGCATGTTCGCGCCTTCACCGATCGCGTAACATCCGCCCTTAACCAGATCCTTCGCGTCCTGGGCGCTTATCTCGTTCTGCGTAGCGGACGGGAACGCTATGTCGCACTTGACTCCCCACGGACGCTTGCCTTCAAAGTACTTCACGCCTTTATACTTCTTGGCGTATTCCTTTATGCGCTCGCGCTTCTCGTTCTTAAGCTCCAGCACATACGCGAGTTTCTCGTCGCTTATGCCGTCCGGATCGTATATCGTTCCGTCAGAATCGGACAGGGTAACGCATTTTCCCTTTAACTGATTGATCTTCTCGACGGTGTATTGCGCCACGTTACCGGATCCCGATACCGTGCAGATCTTCCCTTTTATGCCTTCGCCTCTGGTCTTGAGCATCTCCTGAACGAAGTAGACGCAGCCGTAACCCGTAGCTTCCGGTCTTATAAGACTTCCGCCCCAGCTAAGCCCCTTGCCGGTTAATACGCCGGTGAACTCATTCCGAAGTCTCTTGTATTGTCCGAACATAAAACCTATCTCTCGGCCGCCGACTCCTATGTCTCCGGCAGGCACGTCTGTATTCGGGCCGATATGGCGCGAGAGTTCGGTCATGAAGCTTTGGCAGAATTTCATGACTTCATTATCCGACTTTCCTTTTGGGTCGAAATCGCTTCCGCCTTTTCCTCCACCCATCGGTAGCGTCGTTAAACTGTTCTTAAATACCTGCTCGAAAGCCAAGAATTTCAGGATGCTGAGCGTTACTGTGGGATGGAAGCGAAGCCCTCCTTTATAGGGGCCTATGGCGCTGTTCATCTCGATGCGATATCCTCTATTGATCTGGATCTCGCCTTTATCGTTTATCCACGGCACGCGGAATATTATGATCCTCTCGGGTTCCGTCATCCTCTCTAATACTCTGGCTTTTACATACTTGGGGTTTGCGCCGTAATGATCCATTACCGCTTCCGCAACTTCACGGACTGCCTGGTGGAACTCAACTTCTCCCGGGTTCTTTCTTATTACTTCCTGCATGAAATCTTCAACGCGCTTTTGCATTGTACATCTCCTTTTTTTACCATCTTAACCGCGTTGAGCCGACGCAGCTCGACGCGGTTGATATTATAATCTACAGTTTCGAAAGACGATCGATGATGGCTTTGGACGCGATCTTTGCCATTCCCATAGCCTCGATTACCGTTCCTTCACCCCCCACTATGTCTCCTCCGGCATATACGCCTTCGATAGAGGTTTCCATAGTTTCTTTATTTACTATTACGTCCCCGTATTTGTCGATCCTAAGGTCCGGAGTGGCACTTATGAGGACTTGATTTGCCTTAAGCCCGGTAGCTATTATAGCGATATCGCAATCGGAAGAGAATTCGCTCCCTTTTACAGGAACGGGCCTCCGCCGCCCCGAAGCGTCAGCTTCTCCTAATTCGCATTCAAGGCAGTTTAGTTTTTTAACAAAACCGGCTTCGTCCCCGGAGAACCCTACCGGCTGAACGAGGAATTTGAATTTCACCCCTTCTTCCTTGGCGTGTTCGATCTCGAGCCTCCTGGCCGGCATTTCAAGTTCGGTGCGTCTGTAAAAAACCGTCGTATCGGCGGTCATGCCTGACATCTTCTGGAGCCTCAAAGCTGCTCGCGCCGCGTCCATCGCGGTGTTGCCGCCGCCTATCACTATCATATGCTTTCCTATATTGACGGGGGTGTGAAATTCAGGGAACTTATAGGCTGACATGAGGTTTACGCGTGTGAGGAATTCATTCGCCGAGTATACGTTGCACAAATTTTCGCCCGGGACGCCTAAAAAGGACGGACAGCCTGCTCCGAGCCCAAGGAATATGGCCGCGTAGCCTTCTTTTTTAAGAATGTCGAGCGTCTTTGACTTTCCTACTATAAGGTTTGGCACCATCTCAACGCCCAGGGTTTTGAGATAGTTGATCTCGAAGTCCAGTATGTCGCGCGGAAGCCTGAACGGCGGTATTCCATATCGAAGAACCCCTCCCGACTTATGCAGGCTCTCGAAGACCGTGACTGATATGCCGGCGCGGGCAAGTTCTCCGGCGCAGGCAAGACCGGCTGGGCCGGAGCCGACGACCGCGACCTTCGTCTTCGATAATTTAGGGTCGTGCTTCACAGGCGTCTTAAGCCTGTTTTTCATGCCGTGGTCGCCGACGAATCGTTCAAGGAAATGGATGTTTATGGCGTTCGCTGACGCGAAGGTTTCAGTCTTTTTCGTGAATACGCATGCCTTGCGGCACTGGTATTCGGCAGGGCATACCCTTCCGCATATTGAAGGAAAATCATTCTTCTCCCGTATAGTGTAGTAGGCTTTGTCGTATTCTTTTTTGTTTATCGAATTTATGAATGATTTAATATCGATTCCTACCGGGCAACCGGCCTGGCACACCGGATTTTTGCACTGGAGACAGCGCGAGGCCTCCTGGAGCGCCTCCACCTCATTGTATCCGACTACTACTTCGTCGAAATTAGCCGAACGCTCGCCGTGCGGCATCTCCCTTATTTTTACTGGCTCTTTCTTTACAGTTTTGACAGGTTGCATATGTGCTTCTCTTTATCTTTATATATGTTGTTACGCTTAGTAAGTTCTTCCCAATCTACGGCGCCGGCATCGAATTCCGGGCCGTCCACGCAGGAGAATTTTACTTCACCGGCGACCGTGACACGGCAGCAGCCGCACATCCCGGTGGCGTCCACCATCAGGGCATTCAGAGATACGAGCGTCTTTACGTTGAAAGGCTTTGTAACCGCGGCCGAGCGCTTCATCATGGGTATTGGGCCTACCGAATAGACTAGGTCGTATTTGGCCTTCGCTAAAAGTTCACCGAGCACATCTGTTGTGAACGCTTTTCGACCGCTCGATCCGTCATCGGTCGTGACATAAAATTCGTCCGAAACTTTTTTAAGCTCGTTCTCGAGGATGAGAAGATCTTTAGTGCGGGAGCCTATTATGGTGGTTACATGGTTCGAGGCGTTCTTCAGTGCGCGCGCTACCGGATATATCTCGGCTATGCCGACTCCGCCGCCTACCAATATTACCTTGCCGTATTTTTTGATCTCGGTGGGATGTCCGAGCGGTCCGGTTATCGCATATAGCTTCTCGCTGACGCTCATTTTGCCCAATAGTTTTGTGGTCAGGCCGGCTTCCTGGAGGATTATGGTTATAGCGCCCGATGCCGGGTCGACATCGACTATGGTAAGTGGTATCCTTTCGCCTTTTTCGGAGACCATGATTGCTACGAACTGTCCCGGTTTGGCGCTTTCGGCTATCTCCGGGCTCTTGATGACGAGTTTTACAACATTCGTCCCGGAATCCTTCGTCAATATCTCTTTATTCAGTATTTGCATAAATAGAAACGTCCTTCCTGTATAAGGAAGGACGTCTTTGTCCTTTTCTTAAAAAAGTGGCTGCCTGATTTTATAGCAGTGCATTTTACAGGGTTCTTCAGATTATGTCAACGATTTTATTCTTACCGGAAGCTCCGCGGAATATAGAAATCCTCGTTTTAGGTACCGACAGGTAATCAGAGAGAGCCTCTATAACCGCCTCGTTGGCCCTGCCTTCGGTCGCGGGGGCGCTGACTTTTACGATGTATTCTTTATCAGTTAACTTCTCTATGCCGGGTTTCTTTGAGTTGGGCTTTACCCGGACCGATATTCTTACCACTTTCCCGTCTTGGCGCTACTCGCTTTAGGGAAGCCCTTTATCACTTTAAGCGATTCGGAGATCTCGTCATCCGATATAAAAAGTTCTTTTATCTTTCCGGTCATGTATTTTTCATAACCAGCCAGATCGAGCAATCCGTGTCCGCTGTAATTGAAAAGTATTACCTTTTCTTTGCCCTCTTCCCTGGCTTTATTAGCTTCCTCTATAGTGCAGGCTATGGCGTGGCTAGTTTCCGGAGCGCATATGAAGCCTTCGGTCTTTGCCCACAACATCGCCGCTTCGTAGCATTTTAACTGGTCGTACGCTTTTGGCTTTACAAGGCCTTCGACCGCGCATTGGCTCACGAGGGGCGCCATGCCGTGATATCTCAAGCCTCCGGCATGGATCGGGGCCGGTACGAAAGCATGGCCCAGAGTGAACATGGGTAATAGCGGCGTCATCTTGGCGACGTCGCCATGGTCATACGCGAAAGGGCCTTTTGTCATCTTGGGACAACTGGCTGATTCTGTCGCTATTACTTCTATATTGGCGCCGTTTATCTTATCCGACAGGAACGGGAACGATATTCCGGCGAAGTTGGAGCCGCCGCCGGCGCATCCTATCACAATATCCGGCTTCTTCACTCCCGCGAGAGTCAGTTGTTTCTTCGCTTCAAGGCCTATTATAGTCTGGTGAAGCAGGACGTGGTTTAATACGCTCCCGAGCGCGTAGCGCGTCTGGCCGCTCTTGTCGGTCACCGCGGCTTCTATGGCTTCGCTTATCGCTATGCCAAGAGACCCGGGGGTGTCGGGGAACTTTTTCAGGATCTCTCTGCCGGCATGCGTTTCCGTGGACGGGCTGGCTACGCATTTTCCTCCCCAGACCTCCATCATAGTTTTTCTGAACGGCTTCTGATCGAAGCTTATCCTCACCATGAAGACCTTGCATTCAAGTCCTATCAGGTTACAGGCAAAAGATAAGGCCGAGCCCCACTGGCCGGCTCCGGTCTCGGTCGTAAGTTTCTTTATCCCGAATTGTTTGTTATACCAGGCCTGCGCCACCGCCGTATTCGGTTTATGGCTTCCGGGAGGACTTACGGATTCGTCCTTGTAGTATATCTTGGCTGGAGTCTTAAGGTGTTTTTCGAGTAACGTCGCGCGCACCAGCGGCGTCGGGCGCCACATACGCAGCATATCGAGGATCTCTTCGGGGATGTCTATCCAGCGCTCGCGGCTCATCTCCTGTTCTATAAGGTTTCCGGGAAATACCGGCGCCAGGCTTTCCGGCGATATGGGTTTTCCGTCGGGACCGAGCGGCGGCTGCATCGGCGTTGGCAGGTCCGCGGCTATGTTGTACCACTGCTTCGGCATATCCGTTTCATTCAGTAAAAACTTTTTCGTCTTCATGTGATCCTCCGGTTAATGGTCATATTATGGTATACCAACCAGCTTGAAATTGCAACATCTTCAATCATTTAACAGGCGTTTACTGAGTTTTGGGGACGGTTCTCACGGTAATCCCAAACCTGTCCCCGATTGTAAGCCATGGAAACAAAAAGGGACAGGTTTGGGATGCGAACGAGAACCGTCCCCAAAATCGCAAACGAGAACCGTCCCCAAAATCGTTATGGGCGAAGCGGGTGGCGCGGACTCTACGTAGTCCGCTTCTCTCTTACATACTGGCCGTATTCTTTTCTTCCTTTGAAATAATTAATAGTGCCTATCAGCTTGGAGATCGAGATGATCCATCTATACCAGAATAGCTCAACCCAGCTCAAAGCCACCAAATTAGCCACGTATTTCAGGCTGAATAGCAGGTTGTTGCGCAGGAATGAGAATACGCACAAAAGCGATATGACCACTTGCGATAGTATCATAAGCGCCAATATGGACAGAAACGCCCTTAGATCCAGGACCCCTTTTAGCCAGCCAGCGACTACGAAAGCGATGCTGGCTACCTCGACGAATACCCCAAGCACCTCGTAAAGCAAAAAATATGGAAGAGTTAGAAAAGCGAACGGTCCGAATTTTGGGTTAAGTATCATGTACTTATATCTCCAGATCGTCTCGTTCATTACCCTCTGCCACCGCTCCCTTTGGGATATCAGGGAGCGGATATTGCTGGGTCCTTCGGTCCATCCGACGTAGTATGGGAGCATAATTATTTTTTGCTTTTCATTTTTTTTGACAATGTAATCATGGGCCCTGAATGTCAGCTCTACATCTTCACATGTAAATTCGGTCGAATATCCCCCCAGATCATAGAGTAAATCTCTTCTCCATATTCCGAATCCGCCCGCCACATTCGGCATTGCGTTAAATTTACTCCAGGCGACCCTGTTACCTATGAAGGATCTTATGTATTCAAGGTTCTGATAAGCCAATATCGGTTTATACGAAAAACTTCGTTCGATTATTCTACCATCTTTTATTTTAAGGCCATTGGACATACCAAAGTAGCTCCCTGCCCCTACGATATGTCCGGGGTCTTTCTCGATATGGGCCATAACTTTGATAAGGGCATCTGGCTCTATAATAGTATCCGCATCCAGGACGCAGATGTATTCGTATTTTGCCAGATTTAGTCCGGCGTTCACGGCGCCCGCTTTTTTAAGGCCTGCGGCCGACTTGGAGATTACGGTTACGAGAGAGTAATTTTCTGACTGCAGCACCTCCCTTACCATACCGTCTTTGTAATGTTTAGGGTAGGAGATATTGATGGGCTTTAGTTTTAACATATCACCCAGGATCTTAAGCGTGGCGTCCGTAGAGCAGTCATCGACCACTATGACCTCGAATTTCGGATAGTTCAGATTCAATACGGACAAAAGACAATCCCGTATCCACCCCTCTTCGTTATGGGCCGGGATTATTATGCTTACGGACGCCGTGAAAGACGAGAGTAATAGAGATGAATATTTTTCGTCTTCGCTTTCGTGCGTTCTCTTGCGCGTCTCGATCAATCCTATCATAGCAAGGATAAAATAATACAGCGTAAGGATCACAAAATATGAGAAGAAGACTAAGAATGCAGTTTGATTAAGATTATCATTCGTGAGCGCGGAGGTCATTTGGTTTTTCCTTTTTCGGCGCCTTCAATAGCTTCCCTGCATATTCTCTTAGCCATCTCGTCATCTCCGGCCAGGATCTTCTCTATGTAAGGCTCTGCGGCGTCGATATGATTTATCATGACCGCTTTTACAGCAGCCAAAACCGATAGCGAACTGTCCGATATAAGTTCTATGATCTTAGGTATGCAATCTTTGCCGAGAAGTTCGGAGAGCGCTTTTACCGCGGAGGCTCTTACGCTCCATGTGTCGTTTTTCATCGCCGAGCATAATTCATCGGCAGCATCTTTATTTTTGGAGAACCCAAGGCATTCGCAGGCGGCCACGCGGACTTCATTAGACGGGTCTTTCATCAATTTTGATGCCTGTGCGGTGTATTGAGGATCCCTTAGTCGCGAAAGAAGCCTTAATCCCCATAGCCGCACCTCTGTTTTCTTATCGCTTAGAAGGTTATCGATGTAGGCCGACAATATCTCCGGAGGAAATGTCTCTAATATTGATATTAACTTATGTCCGGAAAAGATATTATTTTTGATAAGATCTATAAGCACGCTGGCCGCATGTCCGCTCTTTATCTGTCCGAGCGAAAGTATGGAGAAATACCGGATGTCGTTATCGAGGGAAAGAGCATTTTTCTTTAATATTTTCACCGAATTAGGAGTGTTGAGATAGCCCAGGCTCAGGATCGCCTCTATCCTGCGCCACTTATTCCAGCTATATCTAGCAGTTTTTTCAAGGTCTGCCAGATTTTCCGGCGTGGCGAAACAGGCCTTGAAAGCCTCTTGCTCGGACTTATTGAAAAAAACAGTATCGCGGTTCGTTTCGACATCAATGAATTGTTTTGGGGTAACTCCGTCGGCGAACGGCATACAAACGGCTTTCGATGTCTTTAGGCCAGACATAACTAGCTCATATACATTTTTTTTGATATTTAAGAGGGCTGTATTCCGTTTGTAGAGGAAACTTTTCTTCAATATCGTATAAAAGATTATCAGGACCGATAGCAGGAGCGCAGCTATGAGGAGGATGACATCCACCTGGATTATAGTGTTCGTGAAGTAGTTATTCATTTAGAATTTAGCCGATAAGCCGAAGCTTAGAGACCTTTTTATAAACTTCGGATCTTCCATCGAATAGGAATAACCCACCCTCGCGTTTATGCCTTTATATATTTTAGCGTTAAGGCCTATCGATAGTATGTATCCGAACTCTTTAGATGGCGCCAGGCCGTATATATCGTAAAGCCACTGTCCGACGGCTACGCCGGAGTAAAGGTTAAGGAAATCAGTTATCGCAAAGTCACCCCTGAAGTTCCCGAAGTTACCTGTCCCGCGCCCTTCTATCCATATGGCGCCGTAACTGGCCGACAGATAGCTATCGCCGAAGTAGTATATGAGTCCCGGATAAGCTACGTGGGTATTCCCTGTCCCATAACTTCGGAAATTATAGCCCATTTGCCAGTAGACGTTCTTATATAGCTTATGGCCGTATTCATTAAGCACAAGAAGGTTGTATATGTAGTCCTCATACCAACCGGCCCCTATCTCGCTATGGAAGTATGAATCCGGAAAACTGAAGTAAGCGCCGATGTTGGCCGTAAAGTCGCGATTTGAAAACCTTTCATATCGAGTCACGGAACCATAGCCACGTACTTTGTCGTGTGTATATCCGTATGTCGCAGTCATCTCCGACCAGTGGCCGGTCTGGTTGCCCTGTAGTATGTCGCTCGGCTCGTAGTAAGCGTCGAAGTACATCTCGTCCTTTACGGTGGGCTCCTTAACTATGGCCAGGGACGGAGTCATTCGTCTTAAGAGGCGCTCGGTGTCGACTTCCGCGGCGCCTGCAGGCTGTGATAAAAAAGCGGCCATAATTACCAATCCGGCCGCCAATGAATAAAAAGTATTTTTAAGCATAACTATTTTCGATTCAAAGAGGATATATCTATAGCGGAAGTGATCTTGTCTATTTCGCCCTGCAGATCATTTGTCTTCAGAATGAAGTCGGTAGCGTTGAATTTATTGGCTATGTCGCGTCTATCTTCGTTCGAGAAAGCGGTCATCATGAATATGGGAATACGGGGATTTTCGGCCCTTAATTTTTTTAATATATCCAGGCCGTCTATTCCCGGCATGAGTATATCGAGCATTACCGCATCGGGCTTTTCTTTGCGGACCAGCTCGAGGGCTTCGGATCCGTTAGATGTCATCTTTACTATATAGTCGTTTGCCGCAAACCTCGTCTTCATTATCTCGAGGAAGTCTATTTCGTCATCGATCAGGACTATCTTTTTTTTAGCCTGAGCCATTTATTGCTCGATCTTTAATGTAAACTCTTTAATCCCGTCGTTTAAAATTACGCCGTCGGTTGTTATGTCGACCACCGTATTCGATCCTATGCGGCCGCCTTTTCCGACAACCTCGCCGTTTATCATAGCTTTAAGATTTGGGGCGCTTCCGAGTATTCCGCTTAAGACGAGCCCCGAGGAGGATCCCTTGACTCCCTTTGGGATGAATGGGCTTCTGTTCCAGGTTTTAAATGAACTTGATCTTGCGCGCCGTTTTACGGGGGCTGAGACCTCCTGAGAACCGATTGGCGCAGTCGGGAGCTCTATCTTCTTAGCAGAAGGTATTATTTTTGATCGTGGCACCGAAGTCGCTCCGTATATTAGGCTTATTAAGGCTCCTATGCCGAGCACGATGAGCGCTATTGTCTGTTTTTTATTATTCATATTTTCTTCCCGAAAGATAAAGGTCTATTACTATACTGGCGCTAAGCATAGACGGGTCGTCTTTGTTTGGAATCATATCGAATGACTTTACCTTCACCAGCCCTTTTTTGAGGGTATCGAGAGCTCCGAGGAATTCGGAAAATTTCTGGTCAGTCGATTCTATATCCATCTCTATGGACATTATCTTATATTTCGCTCCCTGGACATCCCTGGCCTCGCCCGGCTTTATCGATACGAAATTTATACCCATCTGCTTCCCGTATTTTGCCAGTTCATCCATGGCGCGGCCGACCTCGTCTTCCCTGGTAAGAACCCTATCTCCATATATCTTTCCGGCCGTTGTTATCAGTTCGCGAGCTTCCCTGGCGTCTTTCTCAATAGCGCAGCATTCTTTGTTTTTAGACTGAAAGCGTGATAAGAGCGGCATATATAATATGGCAAACACCGCTATAGCGATCACTACAGCGCCTGCGCCATAAGCGATAGCCAGGTTTCCCTTCGTCAGTTCAATATTCCCTATCTTCAAGTGGCGCGTCCTTTATTGATAGTCTACCCAGCACTTCAGTTCAAATTCTATGCCGGCTTTGTCGCCGAGATCTTTGGATTCTACAAGCTTTACGCTCGAAAATATGCCGTTTTCAAGAGTGAGCACGAAATTAGACAGTATCTCTTCCCCGTCCTGGGCGGCGACTACGCCCTTTAGAGTCATTATATTGTCATTCATGCTGAAATTGGTGATATGAACAGAATCGGGAATAAGATTAGATAATTCTTTGAAGATATCCTCCCACTGCGGCTCATCCATCAATACCGAGTTTGCCAGGGCCTGCGCTTCTGCCTTTGCAAGATGAGTAGCCATACTAGAAAGCTCCAGCTTGGCGACCGATATGCGCTTATCGAAATTGGTGATGCTTATACGGATACCCGTATACAACAATATGGATAGTATCACTACGGCTGTAACTATAACTTCGACGACTCCGCGCTTTACGATACGCACCTTCTCATCTTTTATCGCCACGGGAAGCAGATTTATGCTGTTATCCGCGCTTAGGATCGCGCCGATGGCAGGAGCCATCCTATGCGAGAATCCCGATGATTTGGCCGTGACTGACTTCTCGCTCTTTACAAGGGAGATCGGATCGGAAAGCCTCACGACGAGCCCGAGATTTTCGGATAAATACCCGGTCAGTCCGGAGAGCGACGCTCCTCCTCCGGATAATATGATTGAGTCGACCCTGCCATGGCCGCTCTCCTCCCTGTAATAGTCAAAGCATCTTTCTATTTCGCTTACGAGCTGTTCGAGCGGAGATCGTATCATAGACAGGACCTGCTGGGCGCTTATCTTTCCTATCAATATAGATGTGTCAGAATCTTTCGGTATTCCGATCTCCTGTTTTACAGTCTCGGCTTCTGCCGTAGATAATTGCATTTTGCCCTTATCGGAGACAAGTGCTCCGGTCAGCGACTTTGTAAAACCATCTCCGGATACCGGTATCTTTCGCGAGAATACCATATTTCCGTTTTTTATTATCACAAGTTCTGTGTATTTGGCTCCGATATCGAGATGGGCAGTGGTCTCATCTTTTTCTTTGGGAGATATCCTGGCTATCTTTTCCAGTGCGTACGGGGTGGTAACGAATGAATTTGGCTTTACTCCCGCTTTTTCCATTATCTTCACATACTTATCTGAAGTCTCAGTTGGACAGACCGCAACCGCAACATCGTATTTTCTTACGCCTTTTTCTATAAGGTCTCCCGTGATCTCAAAGTCGACGATAGCTCCTTCTATTGAGAATGGGAAATAACTTTTAGCTTCAAGCAATATACCATCCCGAAGCTCGTTCTGCGGCATATACGGCGCGGTTATCTTCTTTATGGAGGTTTGGGGGCAGTTTATGTTGACGATCGTTTTTGCGTTCTTCAGATCGATCCCTGATGCGAGGCTCTTTATGGCTCTTGCGGCTTCCTCGGTGTACTCGCCGGATCCGAGCTCTTTAACATCGACCCTCATAAGAGTCAACCCCGCGTCGCCTGAAGAGAATAAAACCATCTTGATCGCGGCGGAGCCGATATCAAGGCCGAGTATGTAATCTTTTTTGAAAAATTGACTTATTCCCATACGACCTTTATTATATCCCAAATCCGATTCTTTACAACCGAAAAGTGCTATTCAAAGTTCTCGGCGCGGTAGCCGACGCTCGTCGCGTCGCTGACAAAATTCGTAAATGTCTTCGTCCCGGAACTTCCCCTGATAGTGTTTACGCGAAAGTTGCGATTATTGACGCTTGCAAGAGAATTTATATTGAAGGCCGTCCCGGCGTAGCAGAATTCGGTCGTTCTTAGGCCGGTGACCGTGCCCGGCGCGCTGACAGGGGGCAGTATCGAAGCGTCCGCATTATTCAGCACCTCCAGGCGTTCGGTGGCGGTAAGATACGCTCTGGCGTTAACGAAGTCACGGAAGTCTGTGGTGACAGCGGCATTTGAGCTGTAAAAACAGGTGAAAGGCGTTGCTCTCGCGGTTATTGTATCATTGGCAAGGGTTGTGGAATCTCCCGCACCGAGTGTCAAAGGATCGAAGATCGCCTTAAGCACCGTGAAAGGCGCGGTATTTATATTGACAGGCGCGCGCGCGGCCGTAGGACGGTTTGAGTTTGAATTGATAAAAGAATATACCGTAAAATAATTCTTAGCGGCAGTATAGTCGGCAGCTGTTATGCTTGATACACGCTGCAGCTCCTCTACCGAGTCGAAAGGATTTGTTAGCCCCGCGCCTCTATACGTAACTATGTCGGCGGCTTTCGTAGCGGCATTCGCTATTCCGCCGATATTTGTCAGAAGATTCTGTATTAGCGCTTGAGAGGCGTAATTTAAATGGACCTTCGACGCCTCGTCGGTCATGATGGCCGACTCTATAGTTCCGCCCCCGAGAGTTATCGGGAATAGGACCGTGTAACTGGCGTTGTTCCAGGATTCGGTAAGGGTATCGATGCCGTATGTCACGCGCAGATACATGGCGCCGATATAAGCGTTTCTGTTACCGGCGGTACGTATTGAGCGAAGTCTGAAATTCGAGCTTGTGATCTGCGCCCAAGTCAGGCCGGCTATAGCTGTTCCGGGATAATTCACAAGCGTTACGGAATTTGGGAGCGCCTGATTCAGCACCGCGATGTAATTTACGCCATCGGTTGTATAGGAAAATTGTATGGTTGATCCCGTTCCGCCGGTTGCTCTTCCGGCTTGAACATATGGAACCACGGAGATTATGCGCGTGTTAGTATAATTAGTATCGAAAGTGCGTATTATAGCCTGATCGGCGTTATTGTCGATGGTGGCGTAGAGGGTATCTATGTAGTACATGTTGGTGGGACTTGTCATAGTCAACGAAAGCGATGTATCGCCTCCGCGTAGATCGGCTGTTCCGGTTTGCGTCGAGGTGGCGTAGTTATCTCTTAACGCGCGATAGGCCCTATCTACCCCAGCATCCGCAAGATATAGTAACTTCATATCGTCGCCGCCGGCGCCGGTATCTCTGACCTCGTAGGATGCCATAAAAAGAAAGCCCATGACCATTAGAGTTAATGCGACCATGAACATGAAGGTCAATATCAGGATGAAACCACGCTTGTTATTCATATCATAGATTTCGTATATCGAAATTTGTCCTTAAAGTAAAAGACTCATTTCTTTCTGTAACCGTTACATTGATCGAAACGACCCTGACTAGCGATGGGGTCGTCGTGGCAATATTGTTAGAATCGTAGTATGTGAATGCAAGACTTGAGACGGAGCGTATCGCCGGATCTGTTGTAGTGGCTGCCGGGATCGTCGTTATAAGCGTCCTGTTAAACGGCGCTCCAGATACTCCGCTCCACACGTATTGGATGGTATCGTTCGAGCCGTTACCGTCCAGATCTGCTGTAAATGTCAGCGCTGTCGCTGACGATGTGGTTACAGCGGTAGCTATGCGCAAACCTCTACCCATATAGACAAGCGCCCTGCCTGCCTCGCTCTTTAAGCCGGATCTGGTCCACTGAGATTGAAATGAGCGGGACCCTACGTCATAAACAACCCACACGGCCCCCACCAATATGGATATAAGGAGAATCGATATCAAAAGTTCTATTAGGGTAAGGGCGCTATTTTTACGCATTGGATGAGTATGTGACGAGAGTAGTGCTTATCTCTGTCCCCTTAACTGTCCAGTATGTTGTGACTGTGAGTTGCTTTAAGTCTGTTTGAGGAGTAGTCACGGCGACCTGCCGCTGGAATAACGGAAACCCTGATACTGCGGCTTTCGCTTCATTTACTATCGAAGAGTAAGCTGTGTTTTCAAGAGATTCCATTTTTTCGGCAGCGAGGTTATAAGCTACAAGCTCGGATTCGTTCACGCCGCCTGAAAAGAGGCCTGTCCCGATGGCCTGGAGAAGGAATACCGACCCCGTGACCATCAGGACCACAGCCAGAAGTACCTCTAATAACGTGAAGCCTTTTTTATCCACCAGATGAAACTGATCCGTTAGAGACATACACGTCGTCTCCTGCAGATCCGGTAAGGATGCCTGTATTTGCGATACCGGTTACTGTTGCCGTTCCTCCGGGACCGGCAGACCAGGCGATGTAATAATTGCCGTTAGGCGATACGCCATAACCATAAGCCGAGGCGGTGAACGGATCGTTCGGGACGGTCGCCATTATCTGCGGCACGGCGGCGCTTATGGTAGCCGTCGCGATGTCGGCCGGATATGAGCCGGTGTGTATCTTTATGCTTTCAACGGCGGTCTGTATCGTCCTCAATTCGCCCTTAGCCTTTGCATAGTTACCTTCATCTTTCATGCCTTTAAATCTCGGCAGCGCGATGCCCACGAGTATCGCGATGACCGCTATTACTATTAAAAGCTCCAATATTGTGAAACCCTTCTTTTCGCGCAAAAAACTGAACATACGCCCTCCTTATGTTAGTTAATAATGTTTTTAATTACGGTGTTGCGTCGATCGGCGTTCCGTTCGTCACATAAATACAGCTTCCGCCGTTCGTCTCCGTTACTGCTCCGAGCGCAGTTACAGTGGCCGTGCCGGCTGCTGTTCCTGGTCCCGCGGAGTAGATGACATAGTAAGGGGCAGCCAAAACATAGCCATAAGCAGATCCGCTGAACGGATCTACCGGAGCCGTGGCGATGATCTGCGGCGTCGCACCTGTAAGCGCTGCGGCGATATTTGCCGGATACGCGCCATTATGGATATTGTAACTCTCTACGGCCGTCTGAAGAGTTCTGAGCTCCCCTTTGGCTTTGGCTATGCTGCCTTCATCTCTCATGCCTTTAAATTTCGGCAGCGCTATCCCGACTAGGATCGCTATGACCGCTATTACTATCAATAGCTCCAATATCGTGAAACCCTTCTTCCGGTGCCTTATAAACATCTTCCCCTCCTTTATTTTTTCAACGCCATGTAAAAAACTATAATGCTCAATATCACAAGTATTACGCCGCTCATCGCGTGCGCCGCGCGCATCTTATCCTCGACTGGCAATACGCTTGTGTTTAGGAAGTCAGATATCTTCTTTACGACGTTCGGCGCCATTAATAACAGGCCTCCGAATACCAGTAATATTATTGCCGAAACGATCAAAAACATATCCATATATTCACCTCCTTCTTTTTATTTTAATGCCGTAAAGTCTTCACCATATCAAATATCGGCAAAAGCATCGAGGCCATGATAAGCCCCACCATGCCGCCGATAACAACGAGAAATATTGGCTCTATGACTGTGGTCAGTTTTTTAACGGCGTAGTTTACCGTCATATCGTAAAAGTCTGCGATCTTCGCCAACATGCCGTCGAGATTTCCCGTCTCTTCTCCTACGGACACCATCTGCACTACGTCGGCCGGGAACTCTCCGCTTACCTTCATCGGCTCGGCCATTCGCTCGCCTTTTTCGACATACCCGCGGATGCTGGATATCGCCTGCTCCAGAATGACGTTACCGGCAACATCGCGCGTTATATCGAGAGATTCCAGTATCGGAACTCCGCTCGAAAGGAGTGTCGAGAGGGTTCTTGTGAAACGGGATATCGCTATCTTCCTATATAAAGGGCCGGTTATAGGAAGATTGAGTTTCAGGGAATCGAGCAGATATTTCCCTTTAGTCGTCCCGACATAAAATTTTAAAGCAATAGCGATGATAACCGCAAATATTATCAATAGATACCAGAAGTTCTTTATGGTCAACCCTATTCTGTAGACTAAAAGCGTCGGCCCCGGCAGCGCTATCCCGGCCTTCGTGTATATCTCAGCGAACTGTGGTATTACGAACGTGATTATTAGAAGCATTACCGATATTCCGGCTGTCATAAGGATCAAAGGATAAAAGAGCGCCCCTTTAACTTTTTCTTTTAAATCCTGCTGGCGTTCGAAGAAGTCGGCGTATCTCATGAGGACCGTGTCGATCTTTCCGCTCGCCTCTCCCGCCCTTATCATGTTTATGAATAGGCCGCTGAACATGGATGGGTATGAGGCGAATGCCTGCGATAGTGTCGAGCCTGCCTCTACGCGCCTGGAAACGCTTCCGATAGCTTCTCTTAGTTGCGGGTTCTCGGCCTGCTTCGCCAGAGTTGAGAGGCTCATAAGTATCGTTATGCCCGCGCTTATCATATTTGAGAGCTGAACGTAGAATATAAGCATGTCATCTGACCCAACGCGCCTGAATCTTTCTAAGATCGAGGACATTTTAAATCCGGCCTTGGCCTCGGAGGCGTTGGTCGTCATGTAGCCCATCTTGTGCAACTTATCGATGAGTTCCGTCTTGGATGGCGCATCCATAGTGCCGGATATTCGTTTTCCGGCGGCGTCCCTGGCTTTATAGTTGAATGTAGTCATCATATCTCTCTGGTAACTCTCAAAACTTCTTCAACGGTTGTAATCCCCTGGCGCACCTTCTCAATACCGTCGTGCATTAAACTATCCATTCCGGACGATTCAGCAAGTTTTCTTATCTCGTTCGAAGGAGCCTTTGATATTATGGCATTTTTAATCTTCTCGTCAGGGATCATGAGCTCGTAGATGCCGAGCCGCCCCTTATATCCGCTGTTCATGCATTTAGGGCATCCTTTTCCGCGCCAGAAGTCAATTTTTCCTGTACCCTGTACCCTGTCCCCTGTACCCTCACTCAGCCCAATGTCCCTTAACGCCTCTTCGGTAGGCGCATACTTTTCTTTGCACTCCGGGCAGATCTTTCTGACTAGCCTCTGGGCGAGCACCCCTATTATCGAGGAAGACGCGAGAAAAGGTTCAAGCCCCATATCTATGAGGCGCGTGATGGCCCCGGGGGCGTCATTGGTGTGTAATGTGGAGAATACCAGGTGACCCGTCAGCGCGGCCTGTATCGCTATCTCGGCGGTTTCGAAGTCCCTTATCTCACCGACCATTATAACGTCCGGATCCTGGCGCAATATTGAACGAAGGCCGTTTGCAAAAGTCAGCTTTATCTTCGTTTCGACCTGCGTCTGGCGTATGCCGGGAAGTTTATATTCCACGGGATCCTCTATAGTGATTATATTCTTCTCAACGGTGTTTATTTTGGATAGTGACGCGTATAGAGTGGTCGTCTTTCCGCTTCCGGTAGGGCCCGACACTAGTATTATCCCGTGCGGACGCACGATAAGTTTATCAAATTTATCGAGTACCGTCTTTGAGAATCCCAGCTGGTCCAATCCCATAACTGCGCTCGATGCGTCGAGAAGCCTGAGCACCACGTTCTCGCCGTATATGGTGGGTATCGTAGATGTCCGCACGTCTATCTCTTTACCTTCCATCTTTATTGTGAATCTTCCGTCCTGAGGAAGCCTTCGTTCCGCGATATCAAGGTTCGCCATGATCTTTATTCTGGATATTATCGCCGACTGAAGATGCTTAGGCGGAGAATCTATCTCGTGGAGCATGCCGTCGACTCTTAATCGTATCTTAAGTTCGTTCTCTTCCGGCTCAATATGTATATCGCTGGCACCCTCAGATACGGCTTTCATCGCTATCAGATTTACGAGTTTTATGACCACCGGCTCTTCTACTATTCCCTGGAGTTTCTTTAAGTCGGGCTCGATCTTACTGTTTATACCCAGTTTTTCCTCGTCTATCGACTTTATCAGGTCCTCCATCGAGCCTTTGGCGCCGTAATGCTCATTGAGCGCCTTCTTTATCTCCGCCTCGGTTGATACAGCCGGTTCTATGATAAGGTCGGTAGCGCCCCGCACTTCGTCGATAGCGAATACATTCCAGGGGTCTGTCATGGCGCATGTAAGACGGTTACCTATCTTAAGTACCGGAACGATGCCGTATTTACGCGCAAGCGTCTCGGGGACGAGCTCTATTATTTTGGGATCGATCAGGTAGTTGGATAATTCCATTCTTGGTATTCCCAATTTGTCGCTTATGAACCGAACGAGATCTTCCTCGTCCATATATCCGAGTTTTACCAGAGCTCCGCGTAGACGTTGTCCGGTACGCTTCTCTTCGTCCTGGGCCTTCTTTAATTGTTCCGCAGTTATTATGCCTTCATCCACAAGGCTCTCGCCCAGCGATTTTCTCTGTTTTGCCATTATTGGCCCTCTTTCAGCAGTTCTTTTATCTTCGCGAGCAGCACGTCGGGATTAAAAGGCTTTGTTATGTAGGCGTTCGCGCCGGCTTCTTTCGTAAGCGCTATATCGCTCTCTTCCGCGCGGGCCGTGAATATTATTATCGGTATTGCCGAATATTGCGCGTTTTTTTTCAATAGCGCGCACACTCTGTATCCATCCATCTTAGGCAACATAAGGTCTAGTATTATCAGATCAGGCCTTACTTTTTTTACTTTTTCGAGAGCGTCCATTCCGTCATAGGCGACGGCGACTGTGTAGCCTTTCGATTCCAGCCGGAATGATACGGTCGCGACCAGGTCCTTTTCATCGTCCACTAGCAGTATTTTTTTTGGCAATTTTTCTCCCTCTATTTTACGATCTTTTTTTCCGCGAGCGACAAAGCTGTTTTTAGGGCGGGCAGAACTTCGGAATAAGCGCTTAATTTAGGTATGAAAGCGGATATGCCGAGATGAGCCGCGCCTTCCATCGTGTTCGTATTGGGATAAGCCGTGAACATTATGACCGGCACATTGCTTCCCGACTTTCTTATCTGCCTTAATGTCTCGATCCCGTCCATCCCGGGCATCATGTAATCTAGGATTATTATATCCGCCGCGCTCTTTTCCATAGCTTCTATGGCGGCGCTACCGCTCGAAGCTTTTACTATAGCGTACCCCCAACTCTCTATCCTGAGGCTCATAAGTTCTAAGAAGTCCGGCTCGTCGTCGACAATCAATATCTTGATTTTACCCATTGGAGTCCTCCTTCAGGAGTTTTTTGACTTTTGGCAGAAAAACTTCCGACTCAAAAGGCTTCACAATATACTCGTCAGCCTTAACGTCGGAGGCCATCTTCTTGTCTTCCTCGCCGGCCCTTGCCGTCAATATTATTATCGGAATTCGCGAAAAGTTCTTGTCGAACTTCAGCATTCCGCAGACTTTATAGCCGTCTATCTTAGGAAGCATGAGGTCCAGGATTATAAGGTCAGGGGACTCTTTTTTAGCTTTTGCGAGAGCCTCTAATCCGTCGATCGCCGTTATTACGGAATAGCCCTCCTGCTCGAGAATATTTTTCACGATCTCCAGGATCGTAGGACTGTCCTCCGCTATAAGTATCTTCTTCATTCGAATCTAATCTCCTTTGATTGCGCTTATGAGCTCTTCGGCTATCTTTTCAAGAGGGAGTATTTTGTCGATAGATCCGGAATCTATAGCCGCCTTATTCATTCCGAATACGACCGATGTCTTTTCATCCTGGGAGATTGTCATGCCGCCGGCCTTCTTTATTGCCTTTATTCCTTCGAGGCCGTCGGATCCCATGCCGGTCATAATAACACCTATGACCTCGCTTCCGTAGTTTTCGGCGGCCGATTTCATGGTAGCGGTTATTGAAGGCACATGAAGAACGTTTTTATTCATTTCTTCTTTAAGCAGTATGCGCCCATGTGAATCCATAAGCATGTGATAGCAGTCCGGAGCCAGGAATATCATTCCCGCAGCGACAGAGTCGCCGGTATTCCCGACTTTCACTTTGAGGTGGGATGTCGTATTCAGCCACTCCGCCATCCCGGTAATAAAACCTTTTGACATGTGCTGGACTACGAGTATGCCGGCGTTAAAATCGGCGGGCAGCCTGGATAGAACAGATTCCAGGGCCTGAGGCCCTCCCGTCGATACGCCTATCGCCACTATCTTCGTGGCGGGTCTTTTAGTGTCTATACGGCATACGTCCGATATTGGGCTTTTTTTGAATTTAAAACGCCTTAAAGGTTTAACTCGCGCGGCGATAAGTATCTTCTCGGATAGTTCTCTAGAGATGAATTCAATATCCTGTGCCACGGAGACGAAGTCCATCGCGCCGAGTGATAGCGCCTTCACTATGACCGCATTATCCATGCCGCTGACGACTATGATCGGTATGGGGCAGTCTTCCATTATTTTTTCTATTGCTTCAATGCCTGACAGTAATGGCATCTTCAAATCCATGGTAATAACGTCGGGCCTTAACGCGAGCGCTTTCTCAACCCCCTCCTTGCCGTCTTTCGCAATACCTATGACTTCTATGGACGGATTCTCTTCGAGAAGGGATTTGAGAGCCTCCCTCATTAAAGGTGAATCGTCAACTATTAAGACGCGAATCTTGGCTGGCATATCTACCCTATAAGCCTTTCGATGGTATTCAACAATCCCTCGGAAGTAAACTCACTTTTCAAAATGTACGCGTCCGCGCCAACTTCAAGCCCTCGCCTCTTATCGGCGTCGCTCTCCCTGGTCGTTACAATAATAACGGGAATGTCTTTATAGAGTTTGTCACTTTTTAGATGAGCAGTCAATTCAAATCCATCCATCCTCGGCATAAGTACGTCCGTTATAACGAGATCGAATTTCTCCTGAGAGGCTTTTTCCGCGGCCTCTCTCCCGTCACGGGCTATGACTACCGAGAAGCCCGACGATTCAAGTATGTTTTTCTCGAGCATCGCGGTTGACATGGCGTCTTCAGCCAGGAGTATCGTCTTCTTGCGTTTTTTCACCGGCGCCGCAGTTTTTGGCGCCATATCGTCGCGTTTTCTTAAGATCACCCCTCCTTCAAACGAGTCGATAATGGAAGGTATGTCGACTATTAATATGACCCTTCCATCTCCAAGGATGGTAGCGCCGCCTATATATTTCACGTTTTTTACAGGGTCACCGAGAGGCTTTGATACTATGTCGATCCTTCCAATAAGGGTGTCGACAAGCAGAACTATGCGCTTTTCGACCGATTGTACTACGATAGCCGAAAAGAATTTACGTTCTACTATTCCTTTGGCCTGAATATTGAATATATCGCTCAAGCGTACTAGCGGAAGTATCCTGCCTCTCACAGTTATTGCTTCTCTGGCTTCGACGGTCTTTATTCCGGATAGTTCGATCCGTATCGTTTCTACAACGGAGTCTATGGGGATGGCGAAGGTTTCGCTTCCGGAGGTTACAAGCAGGCATTCCGTTATTGCAAGAGTAAGCGGCAGTTTTATCGTTATCTTCATTCCGGAATCTTTTGATGAATCTATTTCGATTGTCCCTTTGAGTTTCGCGACACGCTCGCGCACGACGTCAAGCCCGACACCTCGTCCGGATGTTTCGGTCACCTCTGTCTTTGTGCTGAAGCCCGGTATAAATAGGAATCCAAAAGCCTGTTCGTCGGTGATCGAAGCCGCGTCATCTTTCTTTATAAGGTTCTTTTGCACCGCTATGGCCTTGACCCTATCCACATCGACGCCCTTTCCGTCGTCCGATACCTCCATGATAACCTGCGATCCGATCTGATAGGCGTTAAGCGTGATCGTGCCCGTCTCGGATTTTTTCTTTTTTATGCGTTCATCCGGCATCTCTATTCCGTGATCTACGGAATTTCGGAGTATGTGCATTATAGGGTCCCGCATCTGATCGATTATCGCTTTGTCGAGACGCGCTTCCTCGCCCCTGATCTCGATATTCACAGACTTGCCGGAGTCCGCGGCGAGGTCGCGCATTGCTCGCGGAAACAGGTTGAACAGATACGCCACCGGGACCATCCTGACCTTCATGACCTCGTCCTGTATATTCGAAGAGACGAACTGGATATTTTCATCGACCCTCTTAAGTTCTTTTACCAGCGTCTTAAATGTTTCGCCGGTAGTTTCCCTGGATTCGGATTTAAGAACGATACCTCTTACGATTTCGTCGAGCCTTATCTTCGATACTGTAAGTTCTCCTGAAAGGTTCATCAATTTATTAAGTTTGTCGATCTCGACGCGCATGCTGTCTTCATGGACAGGCTCCGAGGAAGCTTGCGGCGATTCCGGACTTTTTAAGGGAGTTATAACCTTTTCCGGTTTATGGATCACGCCGGCCTCTTTTTTAGATCCACTCGAAGAGAATGCGGCGTCGACCTCAGCGCATAAGTCATCTACAAATGGACGGGCCATGCCCTTGTCTTCCCATGTCAGCTTGTCTTCGAGTAATGGGGGTATGGAGTCTACGCACTTAAATAACATATCGAAGTGCCATTTTTTAAGTAAAAGCTCGCCCTTAAGGGCTTTCTGCAGCCCGCTCTCCATACGATGGGAGATATCGGCTATCCTTTTATATCCTAGCATGCCGGCCGAGCCCTTTATCGTATGGGCTTCGCGCATCATCTCATCCAGGAGGGTACTATCACCGGGTGTCTTTTCAAGCTTTAGAAGACCCTTGTTCAACTTCTCGAGATGCTCCCGCGTCTCCGTCTTAAACTGCTCTATGAATTTAGACCTGTCAAATGGCATATTTAGGTCTTGAATTTATTCGTTGTGTCTTTGAGTTCCGATGACAGTGTGTTAAGCTGCTTTGCCGCTGCTTGCGCCTGGCTGGCTCCGGCAGCTATCTGCTTCATCGCTTCATTTATGTTCAACATAGCATCGGCTATCTGCTTGGAACCGGAGACCTGCTGTGATGCGCCCATAGATATCTCCTTGGCGCTCTCGGCTGAATCCTGCGCGAGTTTCACCTCGTCGTTCACATTCACGACCGACTGCTCCATCGCCATTATGGCATTAGACATCTCGTGCTGTATTATCTCTATAAGCGCTGTTATGTCTTTGGTGGATTTTGCTGTGGAGTCGGCAAGTTTTCGTATTTCGTCGGCGACTACGGTGAAGCCTCTGCCGTGTTCCCCCGCTCTTGCCGCTTCGATAGCCGCATTAACCGCGAGAAGGTTTGTCTGATCCGCGACGTCATTTATTAGATCAGTTATCTTTCCTATCTGCTGGGATTTTTCGGAGAGCGATGTTATCTTTTCTCCAGTCTTGCCTATAGCGTCCTTTATCTTTGCCATTCCGGCCAGTGCGTGAGCGGCCGATAATGATACCCTTTTTATACTCTCGCCTATCTGCTCGGCGCTCTTTGAAAGCTGGGCCGCAGCCGAAGTAGTTTCATTTACTGCCGACGATTGCTCTCTGGCGCTGGCTGCCTGCTGCTGGCTCGCTGAAAGTATCTCATTTGAAGATGATGTGATCTGACTGGTAGCGTCTTTCGACTTGCGTATGACTTCGCCTAAATTATGTAACATGGATCTGAAACTATTGGCCATATCTCCTATTTCATCGTCCGATTTTACCAATATAGAGCCGGTCAAATCGCCGAGAGCAACTTTGGATGCCGCTTCCGCAAGTTCTGCTACCGGTTTAACTATTGCCGTAGAAAATCCTATTGCTATGAGGCTCACGATCGCGCCCACGATAAACATAAGAAATATCGATACCGCGCCCAGTCTGGATACGGGCGCGAAGGCTTCGTTCACGTCGATCTCGGCTATGATCACCCAAGAAAGATCGAACTCTTTATCGAGGTCCGTTCCATTCGATGCTCCCAGGACTACATTATTCCTATAGTCTTTATAGATGCCGGTCATCTCTTTCTGTTGCGACTGAAAAAGTTTCACCGGCTCGCTATCCACTCTTTGTTTTAAGAAAGTGTCCTTTGTGAACTTTGAATCGCTTACCATGTATCCGTCTTTATTGACGATATACGTCTCGCCAGTTTCGCCCATTCCCGATCTATCTGCCAGTATGCGGTCGATCTCTTTGATCTCGTACCTGTTGACTATTACGCCTATAATTGAATTTGATGATTTGCCGACTATAGGCATAGATACGGCTATGCACGCTTTTCCGGTGCTAGACATATAAGGGTCTTTTATATAAAGCCGCGATTTGCCTTCCACGAAGTATGCGTCCCTTGACTTATCCTCCCCAATGAGAAAGTTTTCTGTGGATGCGATTATTTTGCCTTCCGTATTTAAAACACTGGTCATTTCGACGTCGGAGTCGATCTGCGATTTATCTTCGGATAAATACCTGTTAAGCTCCGCCGTTAGCAGGCTAGCGTCTGCACCATGCTGTTCTATCTTTTCTAGAGTCGTCCGAATGAAGATGTCGGTTGCGAAGCTTTTTGTCACCTTGGTCTTCGTCCTGAGATAACGCGTCAGGGACTCTTCTTTTCCCTGGGATATAGCGGTGAAACTTTCGATAAATCCGTTCCTTAACGCGTTTCTGGCCGATACGTAGCTTATCGCGCTTACAATGACAAGCGGCACGATCGATATCGCCAGTGACAGTACGATAAGCTTTGCCTTCATGCTTCTCGAGATGATATTTTTCATATTTCTATCCTTTCTTTAGATTTTCCATTTCATCGCACCGCAGTATTTTTTTCAGGTCCAGGAGGACCGCTATTTTATCGCTTAATTGTATCTGGCCGATCGTGAATTCCGCGAGTTTTCCCTTTATTGTCGCGAGAGGCGGCTGTATGGATGACTCCTCTATGTTTAGCGCCTCATCGATATCGTCTATCATTATCCCTATAGCGTTCGACTTTATATCAGTTACCAGCGCCTTAGTTCCTCCAAGGCCCTCCTTCTGTCTTAAGCCCAAAAAATACCTAAGATCGACCAGCGGCATGACTTCTCCGTGAAGGTTGGTGACGCCTATTACAAAGGCAGGGGTATTTGGAACTTTAGTAATGGCTTGCGGTATGATCACTTCTTTGGCGGATGTTATGTCGATGCAGTAATGCTCGGTGTCCAATCGGAATACCAATATGCGGACCATTTTTTTAGCTTTCTCTTCGGTAAAAGCATCCTCGTCCATCTCTATCACTATTCTGTCTAATTCGCTAGCCATTATCCCCTCTTGCGGATCTCAACTTTTTTATGCAGTTCGGTTATGCCTGTCTTATCCTCGCCGGACAGGAGTCTTCTCATATCAATAATAAGAATAAGTCTTTTATCGACCTTGCCGACTCCAATAAGATAGTCCGCTTTTTTAAGTAGTTCATCAGGCGGCTCTATCGCCGACTCATCTATCTTCAATACTCCTATGATGCTGTCGACTACCAGCCCTATAGTGTGGCCGCCTACTTCCGTTATGAGCACTCTGTTGAGGGATGTTTTTTCGGTAGTCGCAAGGCCGAGTTTTTTCTTCGTGTCGATTATAGGGACGACCTTGCCTCTTAAACTGATGACGCCGGCCACCGACTCCATAGATCTGGGGACCGGAGTTATATTCTTAACGCGTCGTACCTCGCGGACGGCCGATATCTCTATCGCATACTCTTTTTCGGAAAGTGTAAATGATATAAGGTTCATCGCGCTCCCTTATGAGGATTTTTCATTCGGCCGTCTTCAATCTTTCGATGTTGCTTTTGCAAACGCTTGCCAGAGTAGCGACATTAAACCCGCCGCTGTAGGCAATTATATCATATAGCTGACTTTTTGACAAAATATTGAGCGTGTTCCGGTATTCCCGTATTGCGTCTTTATGCTTTCCACTATCTCTGTAAACATTTGCAAGGTTAAAATGAGCCAACGAGAAACTCTCATCAAGATATATAGCCTTTCGAAAATCTTTTTCAGCGGAACCGGCATCTCCTTCAGCCAACGATAAAGATCCGAGCAGATAGTGAGCCGGAGCGAACATCATATTTTTATTCATAGTCGTCTTCAGATCCTCCCTGGCCTCTTCTAACTTTCCCATGTTGGCCCGAATCTCCGCGGAGAGATAGTATGCCTCCGCGGCATTTCGATCTATCGACTTTGCTTCTTCTACCAGCAATAATGCTTTGTCATATTGTTTGGCGTACATGGACTTCATGGCCTCGGCGAGCGTCTCCTGCAGTTTTGGTGATTTTTTAGTCGTTTGAGTAGACTCCTCGCGCTCGGCCTTTATCTCGGCCTTAGACATCTCCTCCAGCACTTCTTCAAGCGTTCGTGTTGGTATTGGCTTATCCTTTAGGCGTTCAAAGCGGCGTATGGGCTCGCTGTCTTTCGTCTTAACGTAGAATATAGCGTCCTCTAGGCTGACCATCTTAAACTCGTCAGATATGAACTGCAGGCTTTCTGAGTAACCTATAAATAGATATCCATTATCGTTCAGGCTGTGCGCGATCTTCGTCATCACGCGTATCGTAGTCTCGAGTTCAAAATATATAACGACGTTCCTGCAAAAGACTATATCGAAGCCTCCCGGATATTCATCTTCCATGAGATTGAAGTAGGAGAATTTTACCATCTTCTTTATTTCGTCGTTTAGCGCGAAGCGCGTTGCCTGCCCGGGACGCTTCGTCTCCGAAAAATATCGCCCTAAATGATCCGCATCCACGAGCCTCATAGCATTGGCTCCGTAAGTCCCTTTTCGGGCCTGTTCGAGCGCGTCGTTTGAAGCGTCCGTAGCCAGAATCTCTATCTGCCAATTTTCGGTATCGGCAATGACATCTTTTATGATCATCGCTATCGTATAGGCCTCTTCTCCGGTTGAGCATCCGGCAGACCAGATCCTTATGACCGGTTTTTCCGTGCGTTGCATTCCGTTATCTGAACCCTGAACCACAGGAATCTGCCGTGCAGATTCCATCCCTATACCCTTCTTCTCAATGATCTCCGGCAATATGTTTTCTTTTAACGCCTTAAACTGGGCCTCGTTCCTGAAAAAATATGTATGATTTACGGTTAGAAGATTTAATAATTCTCTGAGCTCGTCCTCTCTCGTTTCAGAGGCTGTAAGGCGCGAGTAATAGGCTACGCCGGAATCGGTCTTAATTTCCGACATCCTGCGCGATATGGCATCCTCCAGGCCCCTGAGGTCGTAGTCCTTAAAGTACAACCCGGTTCGCTCTGTTATGAATGTCTTAAGCCTCGACAATAGTTCTTCCGGGAAAACGATTTTAGTAATGGCCATTTGGCGGTCCTATTTTTTCTTAGAAAGCTTATCTTCCAATTCCTTAACCTTCTCCTTGAGTTCCACCATCTTCATCTCTCTTCCAACAGCGGCATCGTTGAACTGTTTTAACTGTCGGTTCTTCTCCAGGAGCTCGTCATAAATCTTTCTTATACGCAGCATAACCGCTATCTTTGCGAGAAGCTCCCTACTGTCCTGCGGCATGTAGAAATATTCTTCAGCCCCGGCGCTTAAAAGCGCCTCCATCTTCGTCTCCATATCCTGGAATGTAGCCGAGGCGCATATTATGGGGATGTACTTGGTCCCATCGTCGTTCTTGAGCCTTCGAACCATCTCTATTCCGCCCATCTCCGGCATCGATATGTCGGTCAGTATGACATCAGGAGATTCCGATCTGGCTTTCACGATGCCTTCCTTGCCGTTATTTGCATCGACGACATTGTATCCCGCCATCTCCAGTATATCTCGGTAGATAGCTCTTTGAGTCGAACTGTCATCCACAACAAGTATTTTGGCTATGCTCATTTTTAACCTCCTGTTAATGGCAGTGAAAAACTGAAAGTCGAGCCCTTGCCGGGAACCGAGTCGACCCATATCCTGCCGCTATGCGCGTCGACTATCTTTTTCGATATCGCTAGCCCCAGCCCGGTGCCGCCCACTCGCCTGTCGCTTATCGACTCGATCTGCGAGAACTGCTCGAAAAGTTTATGCAGATCTTCTTTCTTTATCCCGATTCCGGTATCTTTTACGGAAATTACGACAGAATCGGCTGTATGTGATGTCGATACAGTTACCGATCCCGCATCCGTGTATTTTACGGCGTTGCCGATCAGATTGATCAGGACCTGGGCTATCTTATCTTTGTCTATCTTTGTTTTCGGCAGTCGGTCGGCGAGTTCCAAGGAGAATGTAAGGTCTTTATTCGCGGCCAGAGGAGCCATCTCTTTCACAGTATCCCTTATGATGCTATTAATATCGTTTTCTTCGAAATTGAATGTCTGCCGGCCGGATTCCATCTTCTGGAAGTCGAGTAGATCGTTTATGAGCCTCGTCAGCCTGTCTACGTTTCGTTTTGAAATTATCAGGAACTCTTTCTGCTTGTCTTCGAGTTTGCCGGCCGTTTCATCCAGGACTATCGCGATACTCTCTTTTATCGCGGCCAGCGGAGTCCTTAACTCATGCGAGACCGTCGATGTGAAATCGGATTTTATCTTTAAGGCTTTTTCGAGATCATTTGAGTATCCTTCGAGCTCGGCTTTAGAGTCGGTAAGATCCTCGAGGATGTTAAGGGTAGCCTCTTGAGTATTCTTCAGGTCCGCAGTCCTTTCTTCGACCTTCTTTTCAAGATTTTCGGAGAATTTTTCCAATTCCTGCTTAGCTTCCAGCAGTTTACGGTTGTTATCCTTTATATTCATTATCATCAGATTGAAGTCGTCGGCAAATTGTTCCATCTCGTCCCCGGTGCTTACTTCAATTTTGTAGTCAAGCTCGCCTTTGGTTATATGTTCCGCTGCGATGCTGAGTTTTTTAATAGGCCTCATCAGCGCTCTGGCCAACAAAAATCCGGTAGGCAACATCATTATTATCAGTATTCCGGCTATTACAAAAAGGTAGCGCATAAACACCGAGAGCGCGGCAAGGGATTCGTTTATATCCTGGGTTATCACGACGACCCATTTTATTCCGAACTTTAATAAATATGGCGAATCCACGCTGGCAAATGCGGCCAATGATCTGTAATTATGGATCTCGGATACCGGCAATAATATTGTTCCGGCATTTTTATTACGCCACGGCATCGACTTATCATGCTCGTAAAATTTTTTAGTCATCGGCATTACGCCCGCATGGAATATTATATCGGAATTCGAGTCGATCAGCGTGGCATGGCCGGTATTGCCGATTTGCAGATTTTCCAATATCTCAAATAACCTGTAAGCCGATATCGATTGTTTGCATATTCCGACTACGGCGCCTTCTTTATTTTTCATAGGCGCGGCCAGCAGGACCGACCATGTCGAGCTGGATTCGTCGAGCTCGATATCTCCTATATAGAGATCCCCTTTTCCGCCGTTAAAAGCCTTTTTCCACCACTCTTCATCCGCCTGATAGAAGTCGGTCGTTTTTTCCGAAGCGGCTACGATCCCGCCCATCTTGTCGGTTATGAATATCTCCGCCACGCTTTTTCTGATTTCGAGTATGGCTTTCATTGAATTGCCGATGATATTATTCGTATAATCTTCAATTAGTGGATCATCTTTATCGGCCGCTATCCATCGTTTGTCCATTTCTGATAAAAATTCCGCGGTCTGGGCATCGGACATCTTTTCATATTTAGCATTGGCCTTCTCCACGATCTCGATCCATAGCGGCCTTGACGCGTACGTCTCTATGTCTTCCACTTCACCGGACACTTGCTGTGAAACCTCGGAGCCCATAAGATCGGCTATCTGCTTCATCTCTCTTCCTGCCGAAGCGCGCAAAATACTTGATCCGGATAAATAGACTAGCGTTAGCAAGATGGTCATTGCCAAAAACATAGAAAAACAGATCAGGGTGGCGATCTTTCGTTGTAATCCGACCTTTTGTTTAGGCGCTTTAATTTTATTCATCTTTATTTGACGGGTCCATTTTTCTTTCGAGTTTTGCGATCCTTGACTTTAAGTCTTTCATCCTCAGCTCTCGGTCTACAGTTATGCGCTGGAATCGCTCAAGTTCGGACATCCTCTTTTTAAGAGCTATCTCGGCTTGTTTTCGCTCGGTTATGTCTAATGTGAATCCGATTATCCCTACGATCTTTCCCTCAATATCCCTATAAGGTATTTTGTCTGTTTGAACCCATAGCGTTCCGATTTTACTTTTCATAGATTCTATGATGCCGGTCTTCGGTTTGCCGGATCTTATTACATCCAGATCGTCAGCCCAATATGTTTCGGCATCTTGTTTTTCATAAATATCGAAAAGGGATTTGCCTTCCAGCTCTTCTTTTGACATTTTCATAGCCTCGGCAAAGGCTCTATTGACCTTTATGAACCTGTTTTCTTTGTCTTTGTAGAAGATCCACGCTGGCACGGAATCAAATATGTTTTCATATTCTTTTTTTTCCTTATTGATAGATTCCTGAATCTCTCTGCGCGCACTGACATCCGCCGCCATGTGTATAGATCCTAGCAGCTTGCCGTTATCGGCGAATATAGGAGTCGTTCTTACATAAAGCCATTTTTTGAGTCTCGGTTCATAGAATTCGCTGGAAGCAAACTTTCCGGTATCCATGGTCTGTTTATGCGGGCATTTGTTTATGGGCGAGCACTCTTCATGCACGACCTCATGGCATTTTTTGCCTAAAAAGTCAGCCTTCTTACCTTTTGCGAAAACAAGGAAGCTCTTATTTACATAGCGTACATCGAAATCATTATCTATGAGAAACACAAAATCATCCATCGTATCGAACGCCGGAGACCAGAACTTGTTGTAATCTGTGGAGTTATCCTTGATTGCCATGAGGTTTTCTCCTTGTTAAATAAAAAACGACCCTCTTTTTTGAAAGGATCGCTTCTGAATATCGATTAAAAGTATAAAAACCAAGTCTCAAACGTCCACCCCGCTATATAATAGTATAATAACGATATAACAGGGTAAGTATACCTGCGAAACCCGTGCCTGTCAAGGCGACGTCAAGTTTTATTCGTACTTACGCTTGAGTTCCGCCAGATATATGATGTGTTTCTTCTCTTCTTCTATTAGCTCGCGCACTTTATCGGCCCCGGGCGTCTCCATATAGCGGAGAAGTTCGTTAAAAAGGAGTATCGCGTCTTTTTCGAATCCCAGGCTGTATTGTATGGCCGAGCGCGCCGTCTTGACATTCGCCTCAAACTCTTTGGCCGATACCTGGCTATATAATTTATCATCAACGAGCGCTTTTATATAAGCGCCGAACTCTCCCTGGTAGGATTCGGCTATCTCTTCGCCTTTTACGCTATTTCGTATGGCTGTGAATTTTTTTATATGATCATCTTCCCAATTTCGCAATTTCAGAAAGAGATCTTTTAGGTCCTTCTCTTTAAATTTCTCCGCGACTAATGCGTAAAAATCGCGCCTCTTCTTTTCCTTCTCTATACCCATGTCAACTATTTCAGCTGCATTGAATACATTCGGCATGTTGATAGTCCTCCCTTTTCTTGATTACACTATTATACGATTTATGTTGGATAAGTCAACATATCCGAATATAATATGAGTCATGATATATGATCGTTTTCAGGAAGAAGCAATCCGCTATATAAACGAAGGCCACTCGGTCATCGTCTCGGCACCCACCGGAGCCGGGAAGACGGCAATAGCCGAACACGTCATAGAAACCTGTCTGGCTGAAAACAGGAACGTCATCTACACGGCTCCGATAAAGGCTCTCTCGAACCAGAAATTTCGCGATTTTCAAAAGCAATATCCCGACAGGATAGGCATTCTTACGGGCGATGTCTCTCTTAATTCCGACGCCTCCGTTCTGATAATGACTACCGAGATATTCCGCAATAAGATCCTCGATAATCCGGAGAGCCTTAAAAAATATTCATGGATAATATTCGACGAGGTCCACTATATCGATAACGAGGAGCGCGGCACGGTCTGGGAAGAGTCTCTTATATTCATGCCGAACCATATGAATATACTCTGCCTGTCGGCGACGATACCGAATATCGAGCAGTTCGCGAAATGGATAGAGTCGATCCATAAGAAACAGGTTCGGGTAGTTATCGAGGAGAAACGCCCCGTTCCGCTCCACTTTCTCTTTCAGTGCCAGAACCGTGTGGCCGATAATCTGAACGCTTTCCGGAAACAGCGCGGGTTCCATCCCAATAAGACGAACGCTCTTATAAAATATGTGCAGGATAAAGACGGGCTTCCGTGTATATACTTCGTATTCGGGCGCAGGCGCGCCGAGTATCTGGCCGCGGAGCTCTATAATCATAATTTTTTGAAACCCGCCGAAAGGGACCAGATCTCCGCGATGTATTCCTCTCTATGTGAAAAGTTCGACCTGAAACACGAGAGAAGCGCGGTAGCGATGGCGCCGCTCGTTGAGCGCGGCATCGCGTTCCATCACGCCGGGATGCTCCCAACGCTTAAAGAAGTCATAGAGCGTCTGTTCACGAGTCGCCTCCTTAAGATAATATTCACGACCGAGACTTTCGCTTTGGGAATAAATATGCCGAGCCGCTCCGTTATATTCGACGAGCTTTTGAAATTCTACGGAAGCTATACCCGCGTTTTGAAGACGCGCGATTTTTACCAGATGGCCGGTCGTGCTGGCAGGCGCGGCATCGATACCGAAGGATTTGTCTATACCAGGATAAATCCGAGCCGGATACGCATTGACGAAGTGCGCCGCTCCATATACGGAAAGCCCGAAGAGGTCCGGAGCCAGTTCAATGCGTCTTACGCGACCCTCCTTAATTTGTACGAAAAATACCGCGAGGATCTTTTTAAGATATACCCTCTCTCCTTCCACTTTTTTCAGACCAAACCTCAGCAGCAGAAAGCGGCCGTGAAACTGATGTGGTCGAAACTTAATTTATTAAGAGAATTTCGGCTTATTTCAGGAGAAGAACTGACGGATAAAGGCAGGTTCGCGAAAGCCGTATACGGCTACGAACTTCTTCTTTCAGAGCTTTATGCCGAAGGCGTCTTTGAGGAACTTGACGAAGCCGGCCTGGGCGTAATAGCCGTATCGATACTATTCGAACCGCGCAAAAACCAGAAGATCGAAGGCATCTCGAAGATGGCCGCCGGGATAAGAGAAGTATGCGAGAAAGCTCACGAGAGGATAAGGAAGAAAGAGATCCAGTATCTGATACGCCCCTTAAGCAAGGCCCCCCACTTTAATCTGGCCAGAGCGATCGAGGCTTGGATACGCGGTGCTACATTCCCTCAGGTATTACGGCTTACCGATACTGACGAAGGCGAAGTTATAAGATATTTCAGGATGGCCGTTCAGATATTAAGGGAGATGAAGGACGCGCCGATCTCGCCGGAACTTTCGAATCGCGTCACCAATACGCTTCGCCTTATAAACCGAGGTATCGTCGACGCCGAGAAGCAGCTCAGGGAAGAGTAAGATTAAAAGGGGTCAGGCACTTCTTTCTAAAAAGTTTTACTAAGAGGGATCTGACCCCTTTATTTTGGAGGGGTTGAAGTAGCCCATGCGGAGTTTCGAGAACTCTTTTTTTAGCAACGCCATCTCCGTATTAATTCCTATCATATCCGCCCTGTTCACGCTTAACTTAAGAACGTCAAAATACCGCAATGGGTCGTAGTTCAGATTTCGCCACTGGACCATGTCCGGGTTATTTTCGGCCAATAAATTCCTGAACGCCGCGAATTCATCTTTCGAATCTGTGAATCCCGGCATCGTCAGGTAATTCAGCGATACAAAGGCGCCTTTTTCCTTCGCCGTCGTAATAGACATCAAAACATCATTGAATGAATAATCAGACGGCCTGTAGTAGGCTTTGTAGTATTCCTCGCGAGCGCTATTCATACTTATCCTCACGCTATCGAGCCCGGCGTCAAAAAGACCGGCCAGGGCATCCGGACGGCTCCCGTTCGTATTCATGTTTATCGTCCCCTTGTCCGTGACTCGTCTTATTTCTCTTATAGCCTTTTTGATGATCCCGGACTGCGTAAGCGGCTCACCCTCGCATCCTTGTCCGAAACTCACGATAGCGTTCTTGGCGTTATTTATGTGATAGAGAGCGATCTCGGATATCTCTTCCGGCCTGGGTATAAAACTTATGCGCGGCTGAGACGGTTTACAATCCTTTTTAGACTGATATGATATGCATCCGGCGCATGCGGCATTGCATAGAGGCGCACTCGGCAGCGGGCACTCAAAGCGTGACAGGAAAAAATTCTGCGCGTTAGGACACCCATATGATACGGCGCATCTTTCGAGATGCGCAATCAGGCGGTTATTGGGGAAGATTTTCCTGAAATTTTTGAAACTTTTTTTTACTTTCGAGATGTCTATCAGCGTCGAGTCGTGGCGGATGTCGTTATCGACTTTAATGGCAGCGATATAGGTATCGCCTTTATGCGATACGGCGGCGCAATATGAAAACAAGGGAAGATCGACCGGCGAACCAGATTCCATATAAGCGGCGCTATAAAGCGTAGTATGTGCCGGCGACGCGAAGGCCGCTACGGCCAAGGCGTCGTCGATCGCAATAAACCCGTCATTGATCCTGTCGTAGCCGACCGGATGCCTGCCTGGCAGAGAGAATAATTGACTGCCGACGGGAAGCTTTACGAGGTCTTTCGGATCCAGGCGTAAAATATTCCGGGCCTTCATGCCGGCGCCCTCAAGCGTCGGATGTTCGAATATCTTTCCCTTTTTATCCGATAGCAGCAGTTTCATATTAAATTTTAAATTTCTTCTTAGGAAGGAGTTTTCCTACCTCATCCATCCTGCCGAGTTTTATCAGAGCCTCCAGCACGTATTTTTTATTTTCCGGATCCTTATGCTGAATGAGCGCCCTTTGGAGTTTTCTCTCCCGAAGTCCTTTGGCTACATAGACCGGCTTATTATTGAACGGGTCGGCCTCCGTGTAGTACATCGCTCCCGAAACGGTCATCGGAAGAGGTATGAAGTCCTGGACCTGCTCCGGATGTATATCCATCTCCGCGAGCTCCAGCGCCATCTCCAGCGCCTCATTAAGCCCTGCGCCGGGGTGGCCGATTATGAAATAATTTACAAGATACTGCTCTTTGCCGCATTGCTTATTCGCCTCGCCGAAACGCTTCACAAAATCTTTGTATCCATTGAAGTCGGGCTTTGCCATAAGACCGAGCACGGACTGCGATGTATGTTCCGGCGCCACCTTTAACCGGCCGCTTATATGAGACGCGCATAAAGCTTTCAAATACGCGTCCGAATCCTTGTCGATTAAAAGGTCGTACCTGAGCCCACTGCCTGCGAAGACATTTTTTACGCCCGGTATATTTAACGCTTTTTCCCAGAGTTTGATAGATCTTTCGTATCCGAGATTAAGACCGGGACATTTTTCAGGATATAGGCATTTTTTTCCTTTGCAAGGTCCCGGGGTCTTCCATAGTTCGCAATTCGCGCCGTATAGATTAGCGGTTGGGCCTCCTATGTCCGTTATGGTTCCCTTAAAGTCGGGCTGCGATGCTATTTCTTTTATTTCTGCGAGGATCGAGGTTTCGCTTCTTGACTGAACTATCCTCCCTTGATGGAAATAAAGAGAGCAGAAGTTACATGCGCCCGGGCACCCCCTGTGTGATACCACGGAAAACTTCACCGTCTCCAGCCCTGGAACCCCGCCTTCTTTATTGTAAGATGGATGCCATGCCCTTCTATACGGCAATCCGTATACTTGGTCCATCTCTTCCGTAGTCAATGGCGCTGCCGACGGAAATTGCACGATAAAGCGGCTGCCGTGTTTTTGCGCGAGCGTCCGTCCGCCTATCGGGCTTGCTTCAAAATATGCCGCCTTAATACTTTCATTAAATTTTACTTTACTTGCCGAAATCTCTTCGAAAGACGGGATCATTACAGCGTCCTCGATCTCTTTAACGGAGTTTCGGATAACACATGTTCCTGGTATCTCGGATAATTCCCCTATCCTTTCCCCGCCCGATAAACGTTTGGCAATTTCGAGTACCTGCCTCTCTCCCATGCCGTACACAAGGACGTCGGCCTTGGAATCCAGGAGTATCGAGCGCCTTACCTTGTCCTGCCAATAGTCGTAATGGCCAAGCCTCCGCATGCCGGCCTCCATGCCGCCTATAACGATCGGGGCTCCGGAGAACGCCTCGCGGACCTTATTCGCGTAGATCATAGTAGCCCGGTCGGGTCGCAAGCCCGATCTGCCGCCCGGGGAATATTCGTCATCGGAACGCGGAAGTTTATTGGCGGTGTAGTTTGCTATCAGCGAATCTAGGTTTCCGGCGGTGATTCCGAAAAATAGCTTCGGCCGCCCGAGGCGCTTTATGTCGTCCGGGTCTTTTAGGTCAGGCTGAGCTATGATGCCGACTTTGAATCCTGCGTTTTCAAGAACTCTTCCTATGACGGCCGCGCCGTATGAAGGATGATCGACATAAGCGTCTCCCGTGACGAGGATGACGTCGAGCGAGTCCCATCCGCGGGAGTCCATCTCTTTCCTGGAAGTAGGTAAAAAATCAGTTATCATAAGTAGACTCAAAATTCCCAATGCTATTGTGGAGACGAAATAACCAAATAATAACCAATTATCAAATTCCAACCGAACAAGTCATTTGGTCAATTGGGCTTTGGTTATTGATAATTAACCTCCATTATCTTTCTATATACCTCGCTAAAGTCCCTGGTTCTGCAATTGTAGTCGGATATCTTCGACAACTCTTTGCTTGTAGAATTGAACGCTATCGAGTATCCGCATGAGCGCGCCATTGGTATGTCGCCCTCGCTGTCCCCGACGCTTATCACTTCGCCGGGCTTGACATTGAACTTTTTGAATATCCGCGCGAGTATTTTATGTTTTGCGCCGTGATCGAGATTGATCTTAACGCCGCCGGTCAGTTTTCCGGATCTTGCCGTGAGTCGGTTGGATATAGCGTAATCAAAACCGAGCTCTTTCATTATACGTAGCGGCATGAATTGCAGCCCCGTGGATACGCAAGCCAGTTTGAATCCTGCGCGTTTAAGTTTTTTGATAGATGGGCGCGTATTTTTTGAGTATTTGACTGAATCGAAGATCTTACGGATCCTGGATTCGCTCAATCCTCTCCAGTGGGCGGCATCTAGAAGGCAGAACTTACGGTAACTGATACGCCCCGCTAAGAAATCCTCCTGATATTGGAACGCCCTATCCTGCCATAGTCCGAGTTTTTCGTGAATGTAGCGCCAGGAACTTATGTGGGTGGTGATGGTGCCGTCGATATCGAAGACTATTAGTTTATAGCGCATATAGCATTGAAATTTCCAATAACCAATTTCCAATGACCAAACAAATTCCAATGTTCAATAATCAAGAAAAGATTGGATATTGATGTTTGGTTATAGGTTATTTACTTAGTATTTTAAGTAAATTGAGTCCGGTCTTCGGGTCGATAGCCTTTGTGGCGCCAACGCCCTTTAGTTCAAATACAATAGCTTCAATAACGAGAAAGACGCTGGAGGATTTCCGGACGCAACCGGTCAGGACTTTATTTTTTTGTCCCATTGAGGTGTGTATGTGTATCTGAGGGCCGGTCTTATTAGTGAATATTGTGCCTATACCCATAGCCTCCCAGGCGTTCTTGAACTTCGCCCAGTTCGGTTCCGGAGGTATGACCGGTTTCTTCGGGCCGGTTACGATGTCGCCTTTTTTCAGAGCGCCTATAAAAACGAATACCGCCGATTTGAGCCGTTCTTTTTTGGCGAACCTTGCGATCTCATCTATGAGTATATCGTCGTCCTTGAATTTCAGGACGAATACCCTGTCTATCTTCCCGGTCGTGTATTCCACCGTTATTTGGGCTCCGCTTTGAAGGTTATCTTAAGTTTTCCGCGCACAAGCGACGCCAGCTCGAATTTCTTTGTTGTCTCAAGGGCCTTTTTAGGGCATATGTCCACGCACTGCGCGCAGTAGATGCATTTACCGAGATCTATATCGGCCTCGAACTCTTTATCGGCGATCTTTCGTATAGTTATCGCGTTCGCAGGGCAGTCGCGCATGCACATCTTACAGCCGATGCACATCTCAGGGTGGAAAAGAAGCTTCCCTCTAAACCTGTCCGGTGAGTCCGATTCTTTCTTGAAGAATGGATAGCGCGTGGTGGCGGGTTTCTTAAATATTGACCCTAGCACCTGCTTCAGCATTTTTCCCGGCCATATCATCGCAGTATGAATCCTTTCAGAGTGAGATTCAAGACTATCTGGACGAAAGCCAGTGGCGCCAGATATCTCCAGCAGAACGACATCATTTGATCTATTCTAAGACGGGCGAATAGTGTGCGTAAAAGCGACATCGCCGTTATGATGAAAAGTATTTTTAACAGATATATAACAAATCCAACGACAGGATTAAAGCTAAGTCCGAACGGCAGATATACCGCGGCCAAAAGCGAGGCCGCCGCTATCGCTTCCATGTCTATCGCCAATTTGAACATGGCCATCAGGCGACCTGAATATTCGGTGAATGTCCCAGCGACTATTTCGGTCTCCGCCTCCGGTATGTCGAAAGGCACCTTCTCCAGCTTGCCGAGAAGAGTTACCATGGATATGGCGAAGCCCGGGATATTTACAAGCCAGTACCAGGGGTGAGCGGCGTAAAACTGGGATATTCCTGACAGCGACCATGTATTGGCCAAAAGGCCCGGCGCCAGGATGCTCATAAGAAGCGGCACTTCGTAAGCGAATAGTTGTGTCAACGCCCTGACCGCCCCTATCTTTGAATACAGGGACGTGGAGTACCATCCTCCTAAAAAGAACGTCAGGGTCGGTATCGTTAACAAATACAGAACCACCACAAGGTCGCCCTTAAAAGTATACAGGGCGGTATCTTTCCAGAGCGGTATATAAAGAATGCTCGTCGTTATTGCTGTGAGCGCGAATATCGGCATCGCCTTGAACATTCCTGGATTTGCCTCATCCGGCACTATATCTTCTTTAGCCGCGAGTTTTATGAAATCGGCCGCGGGCTGGTACCATGGCGGTCCTATGCGGTTTTGCAGTCGGGCGTATATCTTCCTGTCTATGAACTGGCCCGCGAGGCCGGCCACCACGAGGAACATAAGCCCCGGAAATAAAAATATTGAGACTAAGGATCCTATCATCTTTTAGACCTTATTTGCTTTCTTAAGTTTTTCGTTCAGCCTTGAAAAATCGACGCCCTTATTTTTATACCAATTGATCCCGTGGGTGCGAAGATCTTCCCAAGCCATCGCTCCAAGGTCCCGGCTTCCGGCGTGTTTTATAATGGTCATTCTGTCGGTGCACGAGAAGCACGGGTCTATGGCGGCTATAACTATCGGCAGATCCGCGAGCTGTCCGTCCTCGAGCATCTTAGCTACGGTCTGAACATTGGCAAGCGTCGGAGCCCTTACCTTTACGCGCTCGGGCTTTTCGGTGCCGTTCGACTTTACATAATGCAGGTCTTCGCCGCGGGGAGCTTCATAACGACTTACGGCTTCGCCCGCCGGTATCTTGCGTGGCGCTTTTACCGTTATCGGGCCTTCCGGCATATCTTTTAATGCCTGGCGTATTATCTTATACGCCTCCATAAGTTCGCCCACCCTTACGAGGGTTCTGCCGTAAACATCACAGTGGTCGTCGGTGATGACCTTGAATTTTATTCTGTCGTATGCCGCGTACGGATCGTCGCGCCTGGTATCGCGGTCCACTCCTGAAGCCCGTCCGGTCGGACCTACCGCTCCCAGCCTGACTGCGTCTTTATGCGGCAGGACGCCGACTCCGGAGAGTCTTTCTATGACGGTTCGCTCGCTCGTAGCCACAGTGATGTAGTAGAGAGTACGCTCCTCCAGCTTATCCATCGCCTTAAGTATATTCTTCTTCTGTTCATCGTCGATGTCGCGTCTCACACCTCCGATCGTATTCATGCCGTAGTTGACGCGGTTTCCGGTGATCTGGGCGAGGATATCCATAACTATCTCCCTGTCGCGCCACGTGTACATGAGTAGCGTATCGAAACCTATCTCGTGCCCGGCGACGCCGAGCCATAACAGATGGCTGTGAATACGCTCAAGTTCCGAGATTATGGTTCTTATGTATGAAGCGCGGTCCGGGATCTTTATCCCGGCTATCTCCTCGACTGCCTGGACGAAAGCCGTGGAATGCGCGTGCGAGCATATTCCGCAGATGCGCTCTGTCAAATAAACATTCTGAGTATATGACCGGTCCTCGCAGGCCTTCTCTATTCCGCGGTGGTTGTATCCGAGCCTGGCGCTGAACGCCATTATCCTTTCGCCGCTTAACGTAACACTGAAACTCTCCGGCTCTTTAAGAGCGGGATGTTGCGGACCTATAGGTATGACGACTTTTCTCATTTATTTACCCTCCGGCTTCTTATCTTTTTTTACCCAATCTTTCCTCAATGGATACTCGCCTTTCGGCCAGTCGTCTGAGAGCGGATATCTGTTTCCCTCCCCAAGCCCGTCTATTTTTACACCGAGAAGGTCTGTAAGCTCCCTCTCGAATATTTCCGCGCCAGGGAACTTATCAGTGATGGTCTTGACTCTCGAACCGTCTCTCGGCGTGTATATCTTTATGTTAAGCATATCGCCTTTGGGCCTGGCCATGTGGTATATAAATTCGTAGCGAGTCCCGTCGTCAGAACCCGTTATCGCGCAAAGGACCGAAAAACCGAGATCTTCCGATGCGAAATCTAGGATACGCTCGAAATCCTGACCTGCGTCGTCAATGAAAATGCGCCTCTCTCTTTGTATCCTGACCAGATTTTCAAGGAATCCGAACTTCTTTATTAAAGCCGTTTTTGCCGCTTCTTCTCTAGTAGTCATTTTTCGCTCTCCTCCAAGCTCTGTAAAAGTTTAACGACCCCGTCTATAATGGCTTTGGGTGAGGCCGGACATCCAGGTATATAGGCCGATACCGGTATCACCGCGTCTATGCCTGATTCAACATTATAACAATCGTGAAATACTCCGCCTGAGCATGAGCAGGTGCCAACCGCCACTACAAATTTCGGTTCAGGCATCTGATCGTAAACGCGTTTCAACCTGTCCTTGGTCTGCTTAGTGACCGGCCCTGAGCAAAGAATAATATCGGCGTGGCGCGGCGTGCCTTTAAGAAGAACGCCGAAGCGCTCGAGATCGAATCTGGGCGTAAGTGAGGCCACTATCTCTATGTCGCATGCGTTGCAGGCCCCGGTGTTGAAGTGCAGTACCCATGGCGATTTAATGCGCGCCCAGGTAACGATTTTTTTGACCAATGACATATGACTATCTCCTGAAAAGTATGGACAATCCGACCATCGCTCCGAGTATATATATGATCGCTATCGAAAACGATTCTATGGTCTCCATCGGAACGGTCGCTATCATAAGCGTTATGACGTGCAGGACCGTAAAGAAAAAAGCGAACGGAAAAAATTGGCTGTAGTCCGGCTGCATAAGATGCGTCGGTACGTTCTCTCCGCAGGCGTATGACTTACCTATGTCCTCGACCGCCTTCCCATTATTTTTGAATGAGATTGCCGAAAGCGCTCTGGCGAGCAATATCATAGTCACCAGCACAATAACGAAAGCGACCGGCGGAGCGAGCAGGATGTTATTCATAGATTTACACTAGCCTTTCAAACGGCGTAATTTACGAACATCAAGTGAGTCGTTATTTCTGAATACCCGGAGCGCTATTCCGCCGGCTATTACGACCACTACCACCTCTATTACTATTATCGTTATGACCATCGCCTCCGCCAGGCCCGTCTTATTCGTTATTCGCCCTACCGCTATAAAATATAGCGTCACGGCCTTTATCAGGATCTCTATGCCTATGATGGCGCGCAGAAAATTTCTTGTCATCAGTATGCAGAATAACCCCGCGATCAAAAGCAGGATCGTAAAAAATCCGTATATCGAAAGCAGCCCGATCGCCTCACCATTCATCTTTTTTTCTCTCCTCGAAAAGTATCACGACCCCTATGGCTCCGGCGATCAATAGGACTATCTGTCCGAACAGGTCCATCTGCCTTGTGTTCCACAGGACCTGGCGCACATCCAGGGCTTTCTCGGCTATGGATAAAGCAAGATCTTTCGGTATGTGTATGAGCATAAGTCCGATGGCGGCCATTACGATCACCACCGGTAGATACCAGAACCTCTTCATTCTCTTCGCCGAAAGCCGGATAATATCTTTGTGTGTAAGTGGCTTAGTGAGGCTTATCGTGCTTACGAATACTACCGTCATAAGTCCCGTGCATACCGAAAGCTCGAAGACCGCCGCTATAGGCGAGTTTAGCCGGAATATTATCACCGAAAGAGCGGCGCTGGTTACGGCCAGCCCTATGGTGGCTTTTAAAAGGCTCCTGCCCATTACCGTCCATAGGGCCGCTATGAGCATTATAAAAAGAAGCAGAATATTTATAGCCATTTTATCACCTTAGTGTATCAATATCTCTTTTATTGGAATTATAAAATCGTTGAAGAATATCGGGAATAAAAGCCCCGTTCCGATCGTTATCGCGGCAAGCACGACGGCCGTGAAGACGAAGCCGAACCCGGCTTCGGTTACCTTCTCGGCGTTCGCGTCCGGTTTTCGGAAAAAAATGTTCCTCTGCATAATTAGAAAATATGCCAGCGTCAGTATTCCGGCAAATAGAGCCAGAGTGGAATACCCGCGCCTCCCGGCCTGCCACAGGGCGAATATTATTATAAGTTTTGACCAGAAGCCGGCTAACGGCGGCATTCCGCCGGCCGACAACATGCCTATGATCGAAGTCGTTTCCGTTATGGGCATACGCCACGCCAGCGCGCCCATACTCTTCATGCTGTTCGTCCCGGCCTGCTTCTCTATCGCCGCGGAATTTACGAACAAAAGCGATTTGAATACCGAATGATTAAAGAGATGAAATGCCGCGCCCACCATGCCAAGTATGGTTCCTGTGCCGATGCCGAGAGCTATATATCCTACCTGGCTGATGCTCGAATACGCGAGCATGCGTTTTAAATTATCCTGTCCCATGGCCGCGAAAGCCCCCACCAGTATCGATGCGGCACCGAAGAGCAGTATGACGCCGTTTATCGAGTCGTTGGAACCGAAGAGCGCTATCATTCGCATTAGGGTGTAGAGCCCGGCGGTCTTCGTGACTATTCCGGCCAGCAGTATAGAAGTCGGCGCCGGGGCCGCGGAGTACGCGTCGGGAAGCCATCCGTGGAACGGGAATATCCCTCCTTTTATGAACAGGCCGGCAAGGAATAACCCTATGGACGCGATCATGACGGGATGGCTGTGAGAGGTCTTCAAAGCTTCCTGTACCGCGGAAAAAGATGTGTCGCGCGCCACCAATAGTATGGAAGCTATCGATATCAGCATGAATATGGTGGCTATGGTGGACAACATCATATATTTGAACGTTCCCTCGAGAGCCTCGATATCCTTGTTAAACGCTATCATTACAAAAGACGCGACCGCGGTTATCTCGAGGAATACGTACAGCGAGAACATGTCTTTGGCTATGACTATACCGCTCATGCCGATGGAGGTTATTATTATGAGATTTATAAATCTGAAAAGCTCTTTACCGTCGGCTATGGTATATCGCGCGACCAGAAGGCTGGAGAGCGACACTATGCCTATGCACGTAAGGACTATGAAGCTCAGATAGTCTATGGAAAATCCTCCGCCGAAGAATGAATCCATGCGCGCGAGGTCCTGACCACCGAATATGGGATAGTGATATATGGCCAGGAGTATCTCAGCTGTGAATACAAGAACGGCGAACCAGAAAGAGAACCTTCTGGGAGGATTCTTGAACGGCAGATTAAGAACCATTATTCCAAAAAGAGGTATAAGCACAAGAAGCGAAAGCATCTACATTGTCCTCATAAATATGATTATCATAGCCATCGCCACTAATAGCGACCAGGCTATGTAGGTTTTATGGTTTCCGTTATGGATGCGGCGGGCCAATGCCGTTGCGTACCCGGCCGCTCTTACCATTACGACGTTGTACAGAAAGTCGTTCGCTTTATCGATCCTGGAAAGGCTAAGGGCCACGCGTTCAATCGGAGCCTTTGCTATATTATATGGATCCAGGCGTCCCAGTTCGGCCTTTTTATATATCTCGGACAACACCGGCGCGTAGTGTATATGATCGAGGGCCCCCAGGCCGGTCCCGGCTTTTCTCGAGCCGTATATGTGATTTGCCAGAGCCGCGAGTAACGCGACGAGCGTTCCTGCGACAAGCCATATATTTTTCGGAAATCCGGAGAAGCCTCCTTCGCTTCCGATCGCTCCGGATAGGGCGGGCTGTATGAAGCCCTCTAGCGGCACCTTGTTGAATAATCCGAAGAGCAGGCATCCGGCCGCTATCGCTAAGACGGGCAAAAGCATGAGAATAGGGGCTTCGCGCGCATTGTCAGGCGCGGGTTTTTTACCGAAAAATGCGGCATGGCCGAGTTTTAAAAATGACGCGGCTGTTAAGAACGATCCGATGACTGCGGCGAGATAAAATATCCCTCCGCGCGTCAGGGCGCCATCATATATGAGTTCTTTAGAAAAGAAACCGTTGAAAGGCGGAGCGCCGGATATCGAAAGGGCCAATACCGCGAAGCAGGCAAAGGTTACGGGCATCTTTTTGCCGAGTCCGCCGAGCTTTTCCAGGTATGTCGTCCCGGCCTGCCGCTCAACGTTGCCGGCTGTAAGGAATAACCCGCTTTTATACATTGCGTGGTTAAGCATGTGAAATAATGCGCCTACTATCCCTGCCGGGACCATCGTTCCCAGGCCCAGCACCATATACCCTACCTGGCTTATCGCGTGGTAAGAAAGAAGCTTCTTGTAATCTTTCTGAACCAGGGCCATCATGACCGCCAGTATTATGGTCGCGGAACCGACTATCATAAGAAGAAAACTTGCCCATGACGAACGTTCGAGCTTGAATATATCCAGAGATATTCTCGCCAGAAAATATATGCCCAGGAGTTTTTCTATTGCCGCCGGCATTATAGCCATGAAAGGAAGCGGAGCGTCCGACGCGGCGTTGGGTATCCAGCTGTGGAACGGCATCGCTCCGGCTTTTGAAAGCGCGCCTATGATGAGGAAGATGAAAGCTATGCCGCCTAAGCCATTTACGGAAACGACCATCTTTGACATCTCAAGCGTTCCGGAGATGTTCCCCGCGATGGCTATGCCGATCATCATAATGAGGTCGCATATACCCACGATTATAAATGCCTTTACCGCCGTCTTGAATGCCGTTGGGCTTCCTATATATATCATTGCGTATAGCGTTATGAGAAGGCCTTCCCAGAAGAATAGCATCGCGACCATATTGTCGGCCAGAAGGGCGCCATTGGTCATTCCGAAAGATAAAAGAAGATAGAGATAGAATTGTTTCGCGTAGGGTTTATAAAATAACGATACGGTCGAGTACAGGGTTACGAGAAATCCAAGAGATGCCGCCGCGATCATGATGAATGAGTTAAGTTTGTAAAGCCTGAAAGACAGATCTATGCCAGTCCCAAGCCATGGGATAGACGATGATATCTCCCGTCCGGAAAGATTTATGACTAAAAGCAGGTTCGCGGCCATGGCCAATATCACAAAGACCTCTTTTAATCCGCGGGCTTTTTTGGGGATGATGAACAGGACGAGGCCGCTTAAAACCGGCAGAAGTATCGATATTAGAAGAGGTTGATTATTCATAATTAAACGCCCAGCATCTGTTTAACGGCTGATTGAGCTAAAGAGGCCGGAAAACTTATAAATATCCCGGCCGCCAGAGATAGCGTAGCAAGAAGCACAACGGAAACTACCATCGTTACCGACCCCTCTTTTGTTTCCGAGGTTTTCAGACTTCCCAGAAAGACCATGCTGAACAGCCTGAGAAGATATAGTATGGTAAGAACGGCCCCCCCAAGAAAAGCTATTGTAATGAAAATATTATTTCCCAAAACGGATCCGGAAAAGACCAGATATTTTGAGAAGAACCCTCCGAACGGCGGTATGCCCATGACCGAGAAAGCGCAGGCCAAAAACGCTATGGCCGTAAACGGCATCGTCTTTATGAGCCCGCCCATCTTAGTTATATCTTTAGTCTTTGTGTTCTGCTCCACTATGCCGGCGCATAGAAAGAGCCCTCCCTTTGCCAGACCGTGCATGAGTATAAAAAGAAGCGCTCCGTATATTCCTAGCGCGGTCCCGGAAGCCAGACCCAGAAATATGAATGCTATTTGGCTTACCGTTGAATATGCGATCACTCGCTTAATATCGGTCTCGACCAGCGCGGCTCCCGCAGATACTATGGCGCTGGTCGCGGCAATGGCCGGGACGACGATGTGCCATATCTGGGATGGCGTAAATGTTGATATGAATAATCTCGCGAATACATATACGCCTATCTTAACGAGCACGGCGGCATGAAGAAGAGCTGTTACGGGGGACGGCGCGACACCGGCATCCGGTAACCATGTGTGAAACGGAAGCGTCGCCGACTTGGCGAGTATGCCTATCAATATAAGGAATACGGCTATATCCGGAACCGTCTTCCCGGCGAAAAAGCTCTTTATGCCGGCCATATCGAAAGTTCCGGAAAGGCTGTATATCGCCAGAAATCCAAGGAGCATAGCCATCGCCCCGCCGGCAGTTATAAGAAGAGCCTTATCGGCTCGCAGGACATAATCTTTCTCCCTGAAGAACCCTATGAGCCTCCAGCTCGCGATCGCCGTGATCTCCCAGAATATGTATAAGGATATAAGGTTTGAGGAAAATATCAGGGCCATCATAGATCCCAGAAAGAGCGTGGCCATGAAGTAATATTCATTCTGATTTTTATAATGGCTTATGTAGTCGAAGGAATAAAGGATTATGATGGCGCTTATGACGGATGATACGCAAGCCATGAAGACCGCGAGCATGTCCGCGGTAAATGTCAGGTCAAAACCCAGCGGAAGCGCTAAGCTCACAGTGACCGGTCCGGAAGCCAGTACTCTGGGTATAAGTACAAGCGATATTAAGAATGAGGCAGTACTGGATATAAAGGAGACGGCATTACGTAACCTGGCCGACAGAGCGCCCGCCAGAAGCGCAACCACAGCGCCGGTTAATGGAATGACTATGCAGCATATTAAAAGCATTTTATCGGTCATATCTTCCCCAAAAAAAATAAAAGAAGCCTCCGGTTCGTTCAAGAGGGCTTCTTTGCCCAGAAACAGGAACTATATTTGAGCTTATTCTATCATTTTAAAGCTGTAAAATCAACAAAATAACCGGGCGACCAACCGCCCCGGTTGGTCGAATTGGTCGAAGTCTTCAGTGTGTAAGAAAAATCAGACAAAGATACGCCACAGTAGTTGTGATCGAGCCAACGACAAGGCCGATCTTAAGCCAGTAAAAGAAGCTGATCTTTATGTTGCGGCTTTTTTCCAAAATATCCATAGCGATGATATTGGCGGTCGAGCCGATAATAGTGACATTGCCGCCGTAGCAGGCGCCGAACAATATAGCCCACCAAAGAGGCTTAATATTGATGTTAAGGCTGCCGAGGCTTTGGACTATAGGAATATATGTAGCTACCACAACTGTATTATCAAGCACAGCCGATAGGATCGAGCTCGAATATATGAGTACGGCAGACAGCATATTTGCGGGATTGCCGAATTTTTCTATCAAACCGCGCGCGATTACGTCCGAAACCCCGCTATATTTTACGACTCCCGCTAATGCAAAAAGAAACAGAAAGAATAAAACCGATGTCCATTCGACCTCCCTTTCGACATAATGTCTCATTCTGTCGCGTCGATAGATCAAAGCTATTCCGGCAAACACTATCGGGGTCATCATAAGGATGCTATTCTCTTTAAGATTAAAGAGAAATTCTATCCGGTGGTGGAGGAATATGCAGGTCAGCATAGAAATAAAAATGCCTATACTGATCTTAGTCCTGATATCTGTAGATATTGTTATAAGAGATATAAAAAAACTATTTTCTCTTATCGGTATCAGCTTTTCGGTCATTATTTTTATGACCTTTCTGTACCATAGTGAAAGTATTACTAAGGTGGAAATAAAAACAATAACGGTGATCGGGAAAGCGTTTCTCATAAAATCTTCAAATGTTAAATTTGCGCGCGCGGCTATTAAAATACCAACAGGGTTACCTAATAACGTTCCCGAAGAACCAACATTGGTAGCTAAAACGGAGGCTATTATCAAGGGGACCGGGTCGATATCGAGGAGATGGCAGATATCGAGTATTATCTTTGACATTACGATTATAGATGCAACCTCTCCCATCAGCCCTGATAGTACTCCCGATAAAAGCATGATAAGTATAAATAGCTTTTCACCGGTTATATTCTTTATCCTTATAAGACGCACTACGATCCAATAGAAAAAACCCGCGTCGTTTAACATGCCGACCAGTATCATCGTCCCTATCAAGAACAGGATGACATCCAAAGACGCAAATTTTATAAGGTTCTCCAGGTCTATCGAGCCCGTCAGCAGCATTATCCCGGCGCCTAAAAAAACAAAGCTAAGCCGCATATCCCAGTAAAGCAAAACTCCTATTATGGAGACGCAAAAAATAGAGGCGACTATCGACTGATGCTGCGATAATCCCACTTTTGACCCATAAAGGATGATCAGTAAAGCCGCGGATATGATAGTGAGTAACTTTTTCACAATATTAGTCCTGTATTTATATGATGAGATACGTCATTTTTTTGTAAAAAATAAAAGAAGCCTCCGGTTTGTTTGCGAGGGCTTCTTCGCCTGTAAACAGGCCATCACTTAGATTATTTTATCACTTTATAGCCGCAAAATCAATAAAATAACCGCGTTGAGCTGCGTCGGCTCGACGCGGTTAAGTTAGGATTCTAGAGACGCTCGCGGCGCAGGCCCTGCCCTCCGCGATCGCCCATACGACCAGGGATTGACCCCGTCTCATATCTCCACAAGCGAAGACGCGCTTAGAGGATGTCATGAAGTCTGAACCCGTCTTTATGTTGCCTCTCTCATCAAGCGCTAATTCGAGGTCCGAAACGATCCCTTTCGGCTCTGGATGAACGAAGCCCATGGCCAATATGACCAGATCCGCCTCTATCTCAAATCCGCTTCCGGGGATCTCTTTCATTGCGCCATCCAATTTAGAGCATAGGACTTTTTTAACCGATCCACCGGACCCTATGATCTTTTTTGCGAGTATCGACCAGTGCCTCTCGCCTTTTTCGATCAATTCCTCATGGCTCGTCGTTGTTTTAAGTAAAATAGGGTATGATGGCCATGGGAATTTATCGGACTGTCTGGATTCAGCTGGCTTAGGCATTATCTCTATCTGGATCACGCATGACGCTCCCTGCCTGTTAGCGGTGCCGACACAATCGGAGCCCGTATCTCCACCACCTATTACTAGAACTTTTTTGCCGCGGGCGTCTATTTTTTCGGCGCCAGACTTGATTTCGCCGGACACGATGCGGTTTGAAAGCATTAAATAATCCATGGCAAAATGGATACCGGACAATTCTCTGCCTTCTATCGTCAGGTCTCTCGGGACACGGCTGCCGCCGGCAAGAACGACGGCATCAAAATCTTTCAGAAGATTTTTGGATTTAATATCCACGCCGACGTTGACCCCAAGCTCAAATTTTACGCCTTCCTTCTTTAATATATCCAGACGCCTGTCGATTATCTTTTTTTCAAGTTTAAAATCAGGGATGCCGTATCTTAGGATACCACCGGCTCTTAAGTCTTTTTCGAATATCACGACATTATGGCCGGATCTATTTAACTCATCTGCACAGGTTATGCCTGCCGGTCCGGAGCCTACGACCGCCACCCTTCTTCCTGTCCCGGTATCCGGCTCATTCGGCTTTATCAGGCCATTTGCGAAGGCGTGTTCAATTATCGCGAGTTCGTTCTCTCTTATCGTTACTGGATCGTCATTTATACCGAGAACGCAGGAATATTCGCATAGAGCCGGACATATGCGCCCGGTTATTTCTGGAAGATTATTCGTAGCGCGTAAATGCCGCGTCGCTTTCTCCCATTTCCCTCTGAACAATAGATCGTTCCATTCCGGTATGTAATTCCCTAATGGGCAGGCCCATCCGCAGAAAGGCGTCCCGCAGTCCATGCATCTGGATCCCTGGTCTTTTGAATGTTTCTCGTTAGGGATAGATGACACTTCATCGTAATCCTTTACGCGTTCACAGACAGGCCTATAGGCCGCCGTTAGTCTTTTGACCTTAAGAAATCCTCTTGCGTCACCCATCGGAGACCTCATCCTGGCTTATGTTGAAACCCGACTTTTTCTTACCGATGATACTCTTGTATTCTTTTGGTATGACTTTTATGAAATATTTGAGGCTTGATGTAAAGTTATCGAGCACAAATTTCGCAACTGTGCTTCCTGTGAAGCGATGATGATTCGACGCCAGTTCTCTTAGCGCTAAAATGTCTTCATCGTTAAGCTTTTCAAGATCGATCATCTCCGGATTGCATTTTTTGTCAAAAGTTCCGGACCTGTCATATACGTATGCGACGCCTCCGGACATTCCCGCTCCGAAGTTTTTACCCGTGTTTCCAAGGACTACGACCTTTCCACCTGTCATATATTCACAGCCGTGGTCACCGACGCCTTCTACTACGGCAAGAAGTCCGGAGTTACGGATGCAGAACCTCTCCCCCGCCACGCCGCGGATATAAGCCTGTCCGTTTATGGCGCCGTAGAAGGTTGTATTGCCGATTATTATATTATCTTCCGCCTTATAAGTTATTCCCTTGGACGGACGTATTATTATCTTGCCTCCGAATATTCCCTTGCCGACATAATCGTTTGCCATACCTTCAAGCTCAAAGGTAGTCCCCTTAGTTAGAAAAGCTCCAAAGCTTTGGCCGGCCACTCCTTGAAAAAGACAATGTATTGTATCCTCGGGCAGTGCCGCCTCGCCGCGGCGCTTAGCGATCTGGCCGCTTAGCATAGCTCCGGTGGAGCGATCCGTATTTTTGATCGGTAGTTCTATATTCACCGGAGCCCCGGATTCTATAGCGGATTTGGCGCGCTTTATGAGCTCCCTGTCGAGTATATTGGCCAGGCCGTGGTCCTGCTTTATCACCTGATGGGTGTATACTTTACTTGCGATCTTGGGACGGTACAATATCGACGAAATATCGAGATCCGCGGCTTTCCATGGCAGCATTGCTTCGTTTACCTCCAGCAAATCGGTTCGGCCTACCATCTGGTCTATATCTCGCAAACCAAGCGACGCCATTATCTGGCGTAATTCTTCCGCAATAAATGTCAAATAGTTTATTATATACTCCGGCCTTCCGGTGAATCGTTTTTCAAGGATATCGTCCTGAGTCGCGACTCCGACCGAACAATTGTTCAGATGGCAGTGGCGCAGCATGACGCATCCAAGCACTATCAGTATCCCGGTCGCGAAACCGAACTCTTCGGCCCCCAGAAGACAAGCTATCGCTACATCTCTGCCGGTTCGCAGCTGACCATCCGTCTGAAGTCTCACTCGCGAACGAAGATCGTTCAGTATCAGTGTCTGGTGCGTCTCCGAAAGCCCGAGCTCCCACGGAAGGCCCGCGTGTTTTATCGAGCTTAGCGGTGAAGCGCCCGTTCCTCCGTCGCCTCCCGATACCAGTATCATATCGGCATGAGCCTTTGCCACGCCGGCGGCTACAGTTCCTACGCCCACCTCCGATACAAGTTTCACGCTTATTCTGGCGTCTGGGTTTACATTTTTAAGGTCAAATATAAGTTGCGCCAGGTCCTCGATGGAATATATATCATGATGAGGAGGAGGAGATATCAAGGTCACTCCTGGCGTGGTATAGCGGGTGGCCGCTATTGAGACATTCACCTTATGGCCCGGCAACTGACCTCCCTCACCCGGTTTTGCGCCCTGAGCCATCTTTATCTGTATCTCGTCGGCGTTTACCAAATAGTTGGTCGTGACTCCGAATCTTCCGGATGCGACCTGCTTTATCGCGCTGCGGGCAAGATCCCCATTTGGCCGCGGATAGAAACGGGACGGATCCTCGCCGCCTTCGCCTGTGTTCGATTTGCCCCCGATCCTGTTCATAGCCACGGCTATCGTTTCGTGAGCGCTTCTCGATATCGAACCGAAGCTCATCGCGCCCGTAGCGAATCGCTTCAATATCTCGTTAGCGCTCTCAACTTCGTCCAGCCCCACCGGTTTCGTTTTTTTGAAATTCAGCAAACTCCTGAGCGTTGTGGGATTGGAGGATTGATCGTTAATGAGGAGCGCGAATTTTTTATAACGCTCGGCATTGCCGGTACGCGCGGCATCCTGAAGAGCTCCTATAGATTCCGGATTCCATAAGTGAAATTCACCGTCTTTTTTCCACTGGTATAATCCTCCGGATATGAGCAGAGGGTATGCCGCGCCGCTCTTAGGATAAGCGTTAAGATGCCTGGCCAGACACTCTTTTCGTATGGTGTCAAATGTCGCTCCACCTATACGCGAGGCGGTTCCGTCAAAGCACCTCTCTACCACCTCTTTATCCAATCCTAAAGCCTCGAATATTTGCGCCCCTTTATAGCTTGCGAGCGTTGATATGCCCATCTTTGACAGAACTTTAAGTATCCCCTTCTCGACAGCCTTGCGGTAATTAATAATACCCTTTACGTGGCCGGCCTCCAGACTGTCCGTCTTCTCTATGTAGCGTATCGCTTCATATGCAAGATACGGATTTACGCAATCGACGCCGTAACTGAAGAGCAGCGCGAAGTGGTGCACCTCTCTGGGCTCGCCGCTTTCGACTATTATGCCTATCTGCGAGCGCAGCGCCTTTCTGACAAGGTGGTGGTGCACGGCTCCCGCCGAAAGAATGGCCGGTAATGCGGCATGCTTTAAGTCACATACTTTATCGCTTAAGACCAGGAATGTGTACCCCTCGCTTATGGCCGACTCGGCTTCCCTGCATACTCTGTCCAGAGCCCTTGTGAAATCAAGCTTATCTTCCGCGTGAAAAGTCGTGGCTATCGTCTTTGCCCTGAAACCGTCTATTATGCCGCTTCGTATGCGGAGAAGCTCTTCATCGGTAAGGACCGGATGGTGGACGAAGAGACGGTGGCAATGTTCCGGGCCTTCTTTTAATATATTCAGTTCCGGCCCTATGAAAGAAGCCAGGCTCATCACGAGCTCTTCCCTTATGGAGTCGATAGGAGGGTTTGTCACCTGCGCGAATAGCTGCTTAAAATATGAATAAAGAAGCTGGGGTTTAGCGGAGAGTACCGCGTGTGGAGTGTCGTTACCCATAGACCCCACCGGCTCTTCCGCTTTTTCAGCCATTGGTTTTATTATTGCATTCAGATCTTCGCGGCTGTAGCCGAACGCCTTAAGGGTCGTCATTACATCTTCATCGCTACGGCCCTGATGCTCCTTGGAAGGAGGTATCTCCGATAGCGTTACGACCTTCTCTTTGAGCCATTCCCCGTAAGGCCTTTTGTACGATACCTCTCTCTTTAAGGTCATGTTATCTATTATTCGTCCCACCTTTGTATTGATGAAGAAGATCTTGCCCGGTTCGAGTCTTCCGGAAACCGCTATACTGGAAGCCTCGATATCCAGGACGCCGACTTCAGAAGCCATTACTACTATACCGTCTTTTGTTATGATATAGCGGGCCGGCCTCAGGCCATTACGGTCCAGGCAAGCTCCCACTCTTATGCCATCGGTAAACGCGATAGCCGCCGGACCATCCCATGGCTCCATTATCGATGCATGGTATTTATAGAAATCCTTGATCTTGCTGTCAACGAAATTGTGGTGCTGCCAGGCGTAAGGTATCATCATCATTACGACCTCGGCGATGCTTCTTCCTGAAAGCACTAAAAGTTCAAATACATTATCTAGCGTCGCGGAGTCGCTTCCGCCGGGAACGATAACAGGGTATATCTCCGGAAGTTTATCTCCGAATAGGTCGCTCTTTAAAAGCCCCTCCCTGGCGCGCATCCAGTTAATATTTCCCCTCAACGTATTTATCTCCCCGTTATGAGCGATAAATCGGAATGGCTGTGATCGGTCCCACGTAGGAAATGTATTTGTGCTGTAACGCGAGTGGACCATGCAGATAGCGCTCTTCATATCGGGGTCTTTTAAGTCAAGAAAATAGTCCCGGACCTGAGACGGCATAAGAAGGCCTTTGTACGATAACGTACGGCTGGATAAGTTGGTTATGTAGAAAAAATCTTTTTGCGGTAATTTTGACGAACGTATAGCGTTCTCTATTCTTTTACGGCAAATATAAAGATGCCGCTCGAACTTGAGTTGGTCTACCCCGTCCTCCTTAGATTTTGCGATGAATGGCTGGAGTATCTCCGGTTCTGTGGCGCGCGCTGTAGGGCCTATAACGGAATTTTCCACGGGAACCTTACGCCATCCTAAGAATTTCATTCCTTCGGATCTAACTGTCTTCTCGAATATTTTTTTGCATCTTTTATTTGCCACTCCGGACTTTGGCAGGAAGACGAGCCCGGTAGCGTATGAACCCTGCGGCGGCAACGATATATTCATTGAGGAGGTTTTCTTTACAAAGAATTCATGCGGTATTTGTATCAGGACGCCTGCTCCATCGCCGGTCTTTGGATCGGCGCCTGTAGCGCCTCTATGAGATAGGCGATTAAGAACCTCAAGACCTTGCTGCACTATCTTGCCGGACTGCTTTCCGACGATATCGCACACGAACCCCACGCCGCAAGAATCATGCTCAAATTGCGGATCGTAAAGCCCCTGAAGTTTCGGCAAGCCTCTATATTTCATCGATCAACTACCTCTTTAGCGCCTCAATATTTATCGCCAATTTTTTTATCTTGATACGTATGGTGTTTCGGTTTATTCCCAATATCCTGGCCGCTTTTAACTGATTGCCATCCGTCTTTTCTAATATGCTCTCAAGAAGCGGTTTTTCGATGGCCTCGATAACAGTCTTATACACCAGTCCTTCTTTCATAGATAACTTTACCATTTTTACCTCTCTTTTGCCTGATAATTATGCACAGCGGAATAAAAAATTGGCGTCCAATTCCGGCCGCAACGGCCACAATTGAACGCCAATGTTCAAGAATTATTCTTTTTAGATACTCCGACGTATCCCGACAGTTACTACATATATACAAGTAAAAACAACGCTTAATTGGTAACCAGTATCCTTATTTTAAGAAAAGCATCTCGCGATACTTAGGTAGATCCCAGTGCTCATCGGATACCACGCACTCTAGCGCGTCGACATGTTTTCTTATGTGCTCCATAAGTGGTTTTAATTCGTTAAAATAAAGCTCCGCCCTTTCTTCGTGGCCGATGCCAGAGGCTTTGTTAAGAAGCTTTATCATGTTTTTTGTATTGTGCCTTACATAATATATCTTGGATATGACATCTCCCAGATGCTCCTTAAGGTCTTCAAGAGCTTCTTTTTCTACTTTCAGTCCAAGATCTTTCTTCAGCCTTGCCAGATCTTCGAGATTATCGGCAAGTAGTTTTTCGTATTCGAAACCCGCCGGCACAACGCTGGCGTTTACCATCTCATTCAAAGTATTGGCCTCTATTTCAAGGACCGTGTTATATGTATGGACCCATATGTGATATCTGGCAACGGCCTCTTCCTTTGAAAGGATCTTGTATTTGGAGAATAACGCTATATTCTTTTCTTTAGTCAGGGCCTTAAGGGCTTCATTCGTCGCCGCTATATTTCCGAGGCCTCTCCTCTTAGCTTCTTTTACCCATTCGGGAGCATAGTTGTTGCCCTCGAACCGGATCGGTTTGGTCTCTTTTACTATTTTGGCAATTACTCCGAGCACAGCAGTATTGAAGTCTTTTCCCTTTGATTCCTTCCTTATAAGCTCCGCAACATAATCGAGAGATTCCGCTATTATGGTGTTAATTATCATTACGGGCGTAGATATGTTTTGTGACGAACCGACCGCTCTGAACTCAAATTTCGAGCCTGTGAACGCGAACGGCGACGTTCTGTTCCTGTCAGTAGTATCTTTGCTGAATAGCGGCAGCCTGGCCATCCCCAGATCAACTATATCCTTTTTCGAAACCTTATTTTTGGTGCCCTTTTCAATGATATCAAGTATCGAGGTAAGCTGGTCACCGAGGAATACGCTGATTATCGCCGGCGGCGCTTCGTTCGCGCCCAGCCTGTGCTCATTTCCGGCCAGTGCTACGCTCGCTCTTAATAGATCCGCATGGACATAGACCGCTCTAAGCACCGCGGCCAGAACAGCCAGGAATTGCAGATTATTCTCCGGAGTATCTCCCGGGTTCAGAAGGTTGTTCCCGTTGTTATCGGCAAGCGCCCAGTTTACGTGCTTGCCGCTTCCATTTATACCTGCGAAAGGCTTCTCGTGCAAAAGACATACGAGATTATGCCTTAACGCCACCTTTTTCATCAACTCCATGAGAAGTTGATTATGGTCTGCGGCTAAATTTGATTCTTCAAATATCGGCGCGAACTCATATTGATGGGGCGCGACTTCATTATGGCGTGTCATCAGAGGTATGCCCAGTTTATAAGCCTCTTCGGCAACCGCGAACATAAAATTCAGCACACGCTCTTTTATCGTTCCGAAATACTGGTCTTCCAGCTGCTGCCCTTTAGGCGATGGAGCTCCGACGAGGGTACGACCGGTCAGGACCAGGTCCTGCCTAAGATTATAGAAGTTCTTGTCTATAAGAAAATACTCCTGCTCGGCGCCGCAGGTCGAAAACACCTTCTTTACATCTTTATGGCCGAAGAGCTTCAAAAGCCCGACCGCAGCTTTGCTGAGGGCTTCATCCGACCTGAGGAGAGGCAATTTCTTATCGAGAGCTTCACCGTGATAAGATATAAATATCGTGGGTATGCACAGGGTCTTGCCAAGTTTGGACTCGATTATGAAGGCCGGACTGGAAGGGTCCCATGCTGTATATCCGCGGGCTTCAAAAGTGGCGCGTATTCCGCCTGAGGGAAAACTGGAAGCGTCGGGCTCGCCCTGTATGAGCTTTGAACCTGAAAATTTTTCCATTACCTTGCCGGGGCCGGTTATGGATATAAAGCTATCGTGTTTTTCTGCTGTCAGGCCCGTCATCGGCTGGAACCAGTGTGTATAGTATGTGGCCCCTTTTGCCATGGCCCATTCTTTCATGGCGTCGGCTATCTCGTTTGCTTGCTCTATCGAGATCGTCACGCCTTCCGACATCCATCTCTTGAAGGCTTCGAAAGTAGGTTTTGATATGTGCTTCTTCATCGTATCCGGCGAGAATGTATTTTCGCCAAAATAGCTCGAGACCTTTTTCGGGATCTCTCTATCCAATTCGACGCTTTTGATCTTAAAAAGCACTTTTTGTCTTATGCTCATATGCTCCTCTTTTTGTTATGGTGATTATTTTTTCATTATATATTACGCTACGACCCTGTTCAAGCATAATCTTGCCGCTCTCATATACGAACGTAAAGCGATGCCGGTTCTCACGCGATGTAACAGACGAGATCCTGCGATACAATATCCGCTACGATCCTTAGATTCGACCCTTTCATATCGAACACCTTGATGACGTGGCCGTATTTTTTATATTGCGGCGCTATGTTTTTAAGTAAATTAGGCATTTTACGGAAAAATGCCTGATTTATATAAGTATTCTTATTACCGGGAAAAAGCGCTAGATAAAATATCTCGGTTTCGACCAGATCCTGAAAGAAATGAGTTCCGAAAGAAAGCTCCGGAGTTGCGTTAGCGCTTGAGAAAGCGATCTCGACAAGAACGGTCATATTATTTATCTCGGCGAAAGAGACCGGAACCCCCAGAGATGGCGTCGTAGTTCCCCATCTGCCCGGCCCCAGAAGTATCGTGGCCGGTCTTTCATTATCGTTCGAACCCCTATTAATCGTTCCGACGGCTCGCGCTATATCATATCGCTCCGATTGGGTAGCCAGACCGGCATAGGCTTTAGGGTCTACATAAACTATTCTTTCGATCTCCTGGGATATATTCCCGCCTAAAAAGTTTCCGGAAGAACGCAATATTATCTTATTTTTCGCTATTCTTTCCGGTATCGCCACCCGCCGCCCGAGACCCTTAGTTTGAACGGGTCTACATTGCAGTATGTTGATCCTAAAGCCTCCGTCTTCCTTGAAATTTATCGTAAATTCCGTATCTACCGGATATCCATACGCGTCCTCGAGTATTTTGAGTATCTTCTGCATAGTTTCTCGGAATTCGGGCTCGGAGACAAGAGGGTCGAATGTGATGATCCATCTATTCCCTTCCTGCTCGGCTATAAGATCGAGCTTGATAGCCACGCCTTCTTTAAGTAAATCATTAAACGAAACGGTTTCTATTGAATTTTTACTTATATTAAGCACATCTACTTCGTGCTGAGAGAATCGCTTGGTATCGTCGATATTCGCATGGGCCTTTAAGAGCGGCTCATCCAATGCAACGATTCGGGGGTAATCACCCTCGACTCGATTGACCGCACGCGTGCCGAGCCCCACCACAAGGCGAAGCATCCCGGCTTTCGGGTCCATCGTATTCTTCCAGACGAATGTGTTGTATGAGATCCCGACGCCGGCAACATCCGGGAAAAAATATGAGTTGTGATATGCGCCGGAAACCCGTTGCACCAGGAGCGCCATCTGCTCATCAGCCTGGCTCAATCCTCGCTGCAGGCGGTATGTCAGCGCATCCTCATTCATAGTCGAGGCATATATCCGTCTGACGGCCTCTACAAATTTAGCGTACCTTTCTTCTGGCGTTCCCTGATTGACAAGAAATATGCTTTCGTATTTACCCGCAAAAGCGTTTCCATAGCTGTCTTCCAGAAGGCTGCTTGAGCGCACAATGATCGGCGATTGGCCGAAATACTCCAGCATCTGCCGAAACTGCTCCTTTATATCCTCAGGGAAAGAACCTTGTAAAAGTTTTTCTCCAAGCGCTCTTGCTGATTCAAAATATCCGTCTTTTGTCTTCTGCTCCATACGGGCCTTCCACCAGCCGTTCTCTACGATGTATGTGTAGAAAACATCCGAACCCACGTAGAAAGAATCGTGTGGCTCAAATAGATTCTCAGTATTGATGGCCTTATCTTTTAACAGGATATTGCGCGCTAAGAGCATACCTACCGATTTTCCGCCCACGAACCCGGTTCCGACCATTCTGGATTTAATTTCCAGAATTTCATTAAGATCGAGATATTTTTTAGCCAGGTTAAGTATTTTATCGTCTCTGGCTATCATTATCCGGCGGAGCTGGTCAATCATCCTCTTTCTGACTTCGTTTGAGTTTTTCTTTTTCTCGAGATCCGCCGCCCTAATGAAAAGACGTTCCCAATAGTCAAGATAGCGTTCCGCGCTCTTCGCTTCCTTCTTCATGATCTCGGAGAATATTCTTGCCGTATCTATGCTGGAGGCTATCGGAACGAACCTTCCGCCCTTCTCCATATGAGGAAGGAACATGGTAGAGGAATAACGGTTCCACACCTTAAGCGGATGTATGTAGTATTTGCCGTTATGTCGATAGACGTCAATGAGAAGCTGAGTCGTATCTCTTATACGGGCGACGGTCTTGAACGAATGGCTGTTTCGCAGGAGGGCGAAATATGTAACCGTATTAAGTTCATACAGGAATGGGCAGGTTATTTTGAAGAAGTTGCCTATCATCAGGTCATTTGACCAGGCTGAGAGGAGATCTGAAAGGCAGTCGAATACGTAAAATACCCCTTCACCCTCCTTTTTTATAATATCATTTATCCGGGCTGAAAAAGTCTCAAAACCTGCCGAGGGATCCAGTTTATAGACGATAGCTCCATCTCGTTTTTCCAGAGAGACTTATGGCTGGCGAAACGAATATAAACCAGCTTTCTTTTGTCCTCAAGCGCCTTCCTGACAAATGGAGTGACGAAATAGGCGTAGTCTTCGATCGAGTCTATCTGCCAGACGACGTTATCGCCCAATTGCAAGCCAGTGACGACGCTATCAAGCCCCTTTATCCCCGTTTGTATCATATTTAACCTATCGCCTTAGTTCCCCGCTCTCCGGTTCTGATCCGAACACACTCCGCCAGGTCGACTATGAATATTTTACCGTCGCCTATCTCGCCGGTCTTAGCGCCTTTTGATATAGCCGCTATCGCCGGTTCCACATAGTTATCGTTTACAGCTATCTCAAGTTTCACTTTTTTTATAAGGTTCCCGGTTTCCTTTCTTCCTCTATATATCTCGGTCAGCCCTTTTTGTCGGCCGCAACCCAGAACATTGGAAACCGTTTTTAGATATACCTCTTTTTCATCCAGTTCTCTTAGAACATCTTCGAGCTTGTGAGATTGTATTACAGCTATTATCAGTTTCATCGGCTATCTCCTTCCAGCTACACGCTTCCGCGTGTAGCATTGTTTTTTCCCCATACGGAAGTATGGGGGTTTAGTCGAGCAGCGTATACGCGCTCTCTTCGTGTTGTGTTATGTCCAAACCAGCAAGTTCATCCTCGTCATCAACTCTTAGCCCTATAGTGGCGTCGAGGATCTTCAGTAGTATGAAAGTCACAGCTATTGAGTATGCCATGGTCGCGACGACTCCTATAGCTTGAGTCACCAGCTGCGATGGGTTTCCAAAAAATAGTCCGTTGTTACCCGCGGCGTTTATCACTTTTTGCGCGAACAGCCCAGTCAGAAGAGCGCCTACCGTTCCACCGACCCCGTGAACCCCGAAAGCGTCGAGCGAATCATCGTAGGCGAGCTTGATCTTTACTATGGCGACCGCCGCGTAACATACAATTGCTACGATAACTCCTATCAGTATAGAGGAAAGCGGAGAGACGAATCCCGCTGCCGGGGTTATCGCGACTAAGCCCGCTACGGCACCGGTCGCTCCTCCTAATATGGTCGGCTTTCCCGTGACCTTCCACTCTATTCCCATCCACGTCAGCGCGGCGGCCGCGGCTGCCGTGTTTGTGGCTATGAATGCGTAGACCGCCAGCTCGTTCGCGCCCAGGGCGCTTCCGGCGTTAAATCCGAACCATCCGAACCATAGAAGCGCTGCGCCCAATATGGTAAGTGGCAGATTATGCGGAGGCATTGGCTCTCTGCCATATCCTCTTCTCTTCCCCAAGACAAGAGCGCAAACCAGCGCCGCGATCCCGGATGAGACATGGACGACCGTGCCTCCGGCAAAATCCAGAGCGCCCATATTCCTCAGCCAACCGCCCGTTCCCCATACCCAATGGCATACCGGATCATAGACGAGCGTAGCCCATAGAAGTGTGAAGACAACATATGTCGAGAACTTCATGCGCTCAGCAAAAGCTCCTGTTATAAGGGCCGGTGTTATGATCGCGAACATCATTTGGTACGCCATGAATAAGAGGTGAGGAATTGTTGACGCATAGTCCGGATTCGGAGCCATTCCAACGCCTCTTAATCCGGCCCACGCCAGGCTTCCTATGAAGTGACCTTTATCCGGTCCGAAAGAAAGGCTATACCCCCACAATATCCATTGAATGCTCAAAAGGCACAACATGAAGAACGATTGCATCATAGTCGCGAGCACGTTCTTCCTTCTCACCAGCCCTCCATAAAAGAACGCCAGGCCCGGCGCCGTCATTAACATGACCAGCGCGGTTGAAATAAGCATCCACGCTGTATCTCCGGAATTTATCATCGTGCACCTCCCTTTTTAGTAGTTTATATCTATTTGTATTGTAACTGTATCCGCAAAATTGCGGTTGTTATAGAATTCGTAGCCTAAAAGTATTGCCGTGCTCTTTGTGAGCTGCCAAGAACATCCAAGATTGGTGGAGCCGTAACCGGACTGTGTTCCTTGATACTCCACGCATACCCATAATTTATCGTTAATTTCGGTCATTGTTCTTTCCCATGCCGCGAGGATGCCGTGATTATCCCTGTCGTCGTCTCCGTTTAGCAGAAGGTCGCCGTTCCCCCAGAAGTAACCTATTGAGAATCTGCCTAAAGAGAGGTCCTTTACCTTTATAGTCTTCGCGGCCTTACCGTAGACTATATTGAAGTTGGTCTGGTTGGCCTCGGTTCCTATATCATACAACCCTACCGCAAGCGCCGGGAAATACGGGCCGTACGAGTCTTCCGGTATTGCAACTTTAGCGTTGAAGTATACGGGATAGCTGTCCAGACTGCCGTATCCTGTTTTGTAGTCTACCCCTGCTTCGGCTCTCAGCTTATTAAAAGGAAGGATCCCGAAAGTAAGCCCGGTGTTCGTTATTGTGTTTGCTTGAGTACCATCCGAATTCTTGTTGACCGGTATATATACGTCTGCGGTGACATGGCCGGTTCCGTAGTCTTGAGTATCGGTTGATGGGGCCCAAATATGCGTAGATGGGGTCGCATTGGCTAAACCAGCACAAAAGATACAAAATATCATAGTTAGAAAGCATATTTTCTTATTCATCCTATCCATTATATCCCTCCCTGTGTTTACTTTGTAAATAAAAAGACGCCTTTATATTCCCTGCCGCGGGATCGAAAGACGTCTATGTCTAAATAGAGAAAGCGCTCCAAATTTATTGGAACGCCATTGTTTACAAACACATCTATGTGTTCTTGCTACACTAGTACAAGTAATAAATCTTCAGTTTTGGTAACCTGTCCCTGTGAAATATTTCGAGGTCCGAAATTTAGTCCTTATATTCTTCCTTATCTTGACGACCATAACATGCGATATGCCGAGTTTAGTGCCGATCTCTCTTGTGGTTAGGCTCTCCAAACTAAGCGTCATGACTTTTCGTTCCCGCTCTGACAATCTGCTTTTTTCGGCCGCATCGGATATGTCGTTCTTATCGAGGGTTTCTTCTATTGCCGGGTCATCTTTACCGAGAGAGCGATCGGCCCACCCGTCCTCCTCGTCCATCAATCGTTCAAGGCTGACGAGTCTGGTCTTATCAAGGGTCTTTCGGAGATAATTTTTCAGATGAAAGTAGCACCCTTGAAGCACGTAGCTATCTGTCTTGGAATCCAGTTTACCGTCATTAAAATTCGTCCATAGATGTTCGAGCGCCTCCTGGAATAGATCATCCTCGTCAAAGAACGAGAAATGGCCGTTCAGTTTATGCGTTATCCTTCTCAGTGTCGGCGATAGTTTTCCTATAAGATCTTCAAAATTCTCTCTCATATATTCTCCTAAAAATAAAAAACCCTTTATGAGCTTTCTTTGCTCGATAAAGGGCGTCATCGTCCTTTTTTGCTTTATCCGTATAAGGCGTATTTTACTTATATCTGTTTGTTATTGGCATCCTTCTGTCTTTGCCGAAAGCCTTCGGCGTTATCTTTATTCCTGGAGGAGCCTGTCTCCTCTTGTATTCGCTGTTATCCACCATACCCAATACGCCTCTTACTACATCTCCGTCAAATCCCATCTTTACTATATAGTCGAATCTCTTGTCTTCCTCTATATACGCCTTAAGTATTTTGTCCAGATCATCGTAAGAAGGTAAGGTATCGCTATCCTTCTGGTCGTGCCTTAATTCGGCCGTAGGCGCCTTGGTAAGGACCGGTTCGGGTATCACAGCCTCTATAGCGTTGCGGTATTTAGCCAGTTTATAAACGAGCGTCTTGGGAACATCCTTTATCACGGCAAATCCGCCGGCCATGTCTCCATAGAGCGTCGCGTAGCCCGTGCTCATCTCGGATTTGTTCCCGGTAGTCAGCACTATCCATCCGAACTTATTTGACAGAGCCATAAGCATATTGCCGCGTATCCTGGCCTGAAGGTTCTCCTCGGTCTTATCTCTGGATGATCCTGAGAATTTAGGATCGAGGGCCATAAGGTACAGTTTGAATATCTGTTCTATCGGAATAACGAGAAATCTTATTCCGAGATTTGAAGCAAGGTCCCTGGCATCCTTCTCGGATGTTTCGGATGAATAATGGGTCGGCATGTATACCCCGATGACGTTCGATTTACCCAATGCGTCGACCGCGAGGGTGGCTACTATGGACGAGTCGATCCCGCCTGAAAGCCCCATAACGGCCTCTTTGAAACCATTCTTAATGACATAATCTTTAAGCCCGAGAGTGAGCGCGCTGTAAACCTCCGATATCTCTTCCACGGAAGAGATGCGGATCTTAGGTATGTCGGGCTTTTCAATACATGATAATGAGCCTAGGTTAACGGTTTTCTTGCCGGAATGTCCGGATCTTTTTAGGTCAATTTCGATATCGGATATTAATAGATCTTCCTCAAAAGCCTTTGCTTTAGCGAGGACCTTTCCTTTATTATTAACGATCATGCTCTGCCCGTCAAAAACAAGCTCATCTTGACCGCCGACCATGTTTGTATAAGATACGAACGTGTTATTAGCTTTAGCAATGCGGCATATCGCCAGCTCGCGCTCGCGGACCTTTCCCATATAATAAGGTGAGGAGCTGATATTAACTATAAGCTTAGCCCCGTCCTTGGCCTGATATGCGGCGGGTCCGTCTTTTTGCCATATGTCTTCGCATATATTGACCCCGAAGCTCAATTCTCCGAGAGTAAAAACAGGCGTCTTAGTTCCGGCCGTGAAATACCGCTTCTCGTCGAATACCCCGTAATTTGGCAAAAGCATCTTGTGGTATACGCCTTTTATGGCGCCATTTCGTATTACGCAGGCGGCATTATAAATCTCGCCCTTTATTGTGTCTATAAAACCCAGCACTACGGTCATATCGCCTACATTTTTGACTATTCTTTTCAGAGCGTCGATATTATCGGTCACAAATTGGGGCTTTAACAGAAGGTCCTCAGGCGGATATCCTGTTATCGCGAGCTCCGGAAAAGAGAGTATGTCGGCACCTGCCTTAGAGGCCTTAGCGATATTCTCCAGGATCTTCCCCGAGTTACCATTAAGGTCTCCGACCGTGCAGTTTATCTGAGCCAATGCCAGTCTTATATTTATTTTCATATCTTCACCGTAAAAAACGAAAAGCGCCCGTATCCTTCATCGGATTCGGACGCCTTAGTCCACCACTACTTTCATAATAAGTATACCACTATTTAGAGTTTTGTCAATAGAAAAAAACACCTAATCCAACCGGGGCGGTTGGATTTTCGGTTCACAACTTAATTCTTCCGCATGCTCTCCATCAGTATAATAGCCTCGGCTATCTCGCGCATAGATTTTCTGAGATCCATGCTTTGCTTCTGTATCTTACGGAAAGCCTCTTCTTCCGACATCCCTTGCCCTCGCATGAGTATCCCCTTGGCTCTTTCGACGGATTTTCGCGTCTCGAGCTCCTCCTGCACAACCTTTGTCTTTACCATAAGTTCGGCGTTCTCTATGACTATGGCCGCCTGGTTTGCGACCGTCGTAAGCATATTAACCTCATCCTCAGTAAAATTATGCGGATATGAAGTGTAATTATTAAGCACTCCTATAACCTTTCCTTTAACCGCTAGCGGGACCGAAAGAAGGGACTTAAGCCCCGCGGCTACGGCTATGTTCTTTGACTTATATTCGCTGCCCTTGGAAAGGTCATACATCGCTATCGGTTTATTTTCTGAAGCCACCTTACCGGCTATGCCTTCCCCCACTTTAAGATTAGGTTTTTTGTTATAAACCTCATTCATGGACTGCGTGGCTTTAAGGACAAGCTCTTTCGTCTTTTCGTCGATCAGCATCAGTGAGCATATTTTGGAGTCCATTATCTCGGCAGTGACCGTTACGATGAGCTTTAGTATGTCACCGAGATAAAGGTTTGATGTTATGGTCTTAGAGACCTTAGATATAGCTTCCAACTGCTTGGCGTATGAGGCCGTTTTACTCAGTTTCTTTTTCAATCGTCTTTCGCCTTCTTTCCTGGCTTTATGTTAGTTCCGAAGAATTTTTTATCAAATGGTTCGGGGGAGTCCTGCACCCACCCATTATTTAAGCCCAAAAGACGGGCCTCGTCAACTACATTATCATATTCCTTGCCGCTGACTCCACATGACAGTTCGGGATGCTCGTATGCTTTGAACGTCGGGTAGTATTGGCTCATTATGCTTAAGTAAGTTTTTTCGGATAAATTTTTGCGTATAAATCTTAAAGTATCTATGGTGCCGGATATGTCGCCGGGCAGAGCCAGGAGACGTATCAAGAGTCCCTTCACGGCTATGCCATTTTTATCTATCACGAGATCGCCTACTTGAGATCGCATCTCCAAAACAGCTTCTCTGTTACGCTCTACATAATCCGGCGCGTCAGAATAAAGCTTGGCCATAGCCTCTTCCGAATATCTCATATCCGGCATGTAGATATCTATTACCCCCCTTAAATCCCTTATAGTCTCGGCCAGATCATAACCGCTTGTGTTATAAACTATGGGTATCGAAAGCCCTTTTTCCGTAGCGATAACCAGGGCCTGCAATATTTGAGGCAGATAATGGGTAGGGCTTACGAAATTAATATTGTGACACCCCTGGCTTTCGAGCTTGAGCATCATATCGCCGAGCATCGGGATCTCCACCTCTTCTCCTCGATCCAGCTGGCTGAAGTAATAGTTTTGGCAATATGCGCACTTCATGTTGCAGCGGGAGAAGAATATGGTCCCGGATCCTTTTGTGCCGGATATGGGCGGCTCTTCACCATGGTGTATAAGATGGCTGTAAACGACCGGCTTTGCGCCTGCGCGGCAATATCCGGTCGATCCGCACGTCCTGTCGACGCCGCATCTTCTCGGGCATATACGGCAGTCCTTCAGGCGCTCCTTGAATTTTTCTGAGGCCTTTATTAAAGTGTCGAGTCGTGTCACCTGGCTGAGTACTTTCGGGCTAATGTGAATACGAACAGGCCGGCCAGGAATACTCCTAAGAATGCCTCGCAGGCTGCGAGTAGCCGGAATAGCCCATTGGGCTTGGGTATGAAGTCCCCGTATCCTACCGTCGTGTAGGTAATGGCGCTGTAATATATATAATCGAACCATCCAAGGTTAGAGCCCGGATACGCAATAGATTCTATGGCGTTTAGGCTTCTATAGGCGAACGCGAAAGCCAATATGCAGAAGAATGCCGAAAGTATGATGCGGTAAGGTTTTTCTCCGTATCCGCAAAGAAGGTTCATTATAGCGCTGGGCAGATAGTCCAATTTTTTGTTCTTCGATAATATTCGCCTCTCCATCGTCTTCTCCTTAAAAGAGGCCCAGCTAGCGTCATTATACTTCCCGTTTTCCGTAAAACTCTGTTTGATCTGCCGGTAGGACTCCTCGGCCGATATCTCGCCCGCTTCATTAAGGCGGCAAGCCGGAAGGATACCTTCGCCGCGGGCAAAGCTGAATTTACTCAAGGACTTAACGTTTTTGAGGTCCGCATGCCAAAGCTTGACGTCGAACAATCTGGCATTCCACAGATCGGCCGAGGATAGATCGCTCTCAGTGAGATTTGCCGAGGACAGGTCGCTGTTCCACAGGTGTGCGCCGGAGATGCGGGCTTTTGTAAGATCCGCCCCTGTCAGATCGCAGTGAGTAAAATCGCAGAGGCTCATTTCGGTGCCTATAAAGGAAGCTTCTTTGAATATTGAATTAAAAAAATGCGATTCAGAAATGTCCGCTTGAGAAAGATCCGAGCCGGTAAAATCAACTCCTTCAAAAAGAGTTTTTTTGAGCACAACTTTCTTAAGATTAGATCTTCTAAGGTCTTTATTCTTCGCAGCCGCTTCGAGGAGTTTAGCGCTATAACCTTCTTTGTCCTGTGTGTGATCCCAGCAGTGCGCGGAATGAGCTACGGCATACTCGTCGCAGCCGTTAATTCCGCAAATTTTTTTATCGCGAGTTGTCATAAATAGTCGGCCCTGTGCGTGACATTCTTTTCTATGAAATCCACGATAAGCTTCTCTTTTTTGGTGTTCAGGTGCGCGAACGCCACCCCCATTCCCGGGAATGAGTGGGGCTGTATTTCCTTGTCGGCCAAGTATATGACGCGGCCGTCAGTCTCGATGCGTTTGTTTGCGCTTGGTAGCGTAAGGCTGATATTCAATGGACTATTAAGCGGGAATATGGATTTTGTGTATATATAGACGCCGGCGGCGCTTATATTAAGCGCTACGCCCTCAAAGATTTCCGGTTTTTTCATACCCCCGATTATGGAGTAGCTCACTTTTATGTGGGTTTCCAGCCTCTGATATCTTCTCCTTAAGTGGAGATCGGAAAGCGGCATCTCGGAAAAACTGGCGATGGCGGAAGATTCGTCCGGATATATCTCGAGAACATTATCGAGCTTTACCACTTTGAAAAGTTCTATTACCGAAAGCGGGACGTGTATGAATTTCAATCTTCCTTTATGGTTTACAGCGCTCTTATAAGCGACAGCCAGTATTGAAAGGCCGCTGTAATCTACGAGGTCGACATTTTCCAGGTTGATTATAATATTAAGAGACCCTCTTCCGGCGAGTAAACCCACGGCTTCGATTATATCGGCCGAGTTTATGTCTATATTACCGTCAATATCCAGTATGCTGACCCCGGATAGCTCCCTGATCCTTATCGACATGGGCTGTTCGTCCTTACTATTGCCTGAAGAAGAAGGTGCTTACTCCGCGACCCATTCTACTGACATCCTTGCCTATACCGGATACGGTCTCCCCGCAGCCGGAGATCGTTATGGTCAATAATAAAGCTATGATAAATTGTGCTATCCTTTTCATTAAATGCCCTTTATTTGCCCTTCATGAGTTTTCGCGGGTCCTGAGGCTCGTTATTTTTTCGTATCTCGAAGTGTAAGTGCGGCTCTATATTCTTACGATTCGCGTTCCCGCTTTTGCCGACGAAACCTATGATGTCACCTCGTCTTACCCGGCTTCCCGATATTATATTCCATTCGGTAAGGTGGCTGTATAGAGTTTGAAAACCGTCTGGATGCTGGATAAGGATATATTTACCATACCCTGTCGGCACGTTTAGGCAAAAAGCCAGGCCGCTCTTTGAGGCCCGTACCGGAGTCATAAGGGGCGCCTGTATATCTATTCCTGTATGTGATCTGCCATTCAGGCGTTTGGCCCCAAAATCACCGTCTCCTCCAGCGTCATTTCGAACGATCATAGTTTTACCGGGATCTATCTGTATCGGGTATTCAAAATATGGTTCGGCTATTTTGAATATGGCCAGCGAAACGGGATTGTAGAGCAAAGCTGTGACCAGGCAGGTCAGGAATGCCGTGGCGAATATTGCGAATAGCCTTTTCATGTTATTCTCTATTTTGATAATTGAATTTACGGAAAAAGCCATATCTTTTTATCGAATATGGCTTTCTCCTTATTTCTTATGTGTTTCTTCCCGAGTTGTCTACAGATGTTATTCCTTGGCTGCCGCAACCGGAACGTTCACAGTGCCTTCAACCGCTTTTACAGCAGTCTCGGCTGTGCCGGTGATCGGCTCAGTGACCATCTCTTTGGCCTTCGCCATATCTCCTGTAACGACTTCTCCTGTTCTCTTTACTTCCTTCGTCACTACCTCGGTGCCGCGCTTACCCGTATCCGCCACAACTCCTACGGATTCCTTAGTAACGTTAGCCGGATAGTTGAATATCTTCTGACCAAAATTCTTGGCCTTCTGGCCCACATTCTCCTTCGTTATAGGCTCAGCCGCAACAGAAACGCTTACTATCGCGAAAGATAATACCATTGCTAAACATACAAACCCGATAATTTTTTTCATATTTTCCTCCTTTCTTTAAATTTTACTATACTACAAAATTTTACAATTTTCAAGCTATTTTAAAAACTTTAAAACGATCTGATTCACCGTCTTGCCGTCCGTGCTTCCTTTGGTCTTCTCCAATACTATCTTCATAACCTTGCCGGTCTCCGCCTTCGTTAACGCTCCGGTCTCGGCGATGACTTCTTTTACGATCGCCTCCACCTCGTCGGCGTTTAGCTGTTTCGGCATATAAGACTCAAGTATGACAAGCTCTGACTTCTCTTTGCTTGCCAGATCATTCCGGAGGCCCTTCTCAAACTGCTCGATAGAATCCTTATGCTGCTTGATCTGTTTCTGTATAACCGCGTATACATCCGCATCCTCTATTTTCGTCAGTTTTTTTTCAATCTCCATAAACCTTATGGCGGAGAGAGCCATCCGTAAAACCGATAATTTCAAAGCGTCCGAGCTTTTAAGTGCGGTCTTCATATCCAATTCCAGTTTTTTATACAGCTCCATGCGTCACCTTTTTCTTTTTTCTGCCAGACCGCGCCCGAATAAGCAATTTTCTCACGGGGCCAAGATAGTCTATTATCAATTTTCCATTAAGATGATCTATTTCATGCTGCAGGGCCCTGGCCAGCAGTCCCTCGGCTTTAACATGCGACTGAAGGCCGGACTCGTCAAGGAAATCGACGCCGACTTTTTTCGCCCTTTTTATTCCGACGCATTCTCCGGGGACGCTGAGACATCCCTCTTCCCCCATCTCGGTACCGACCTCTTTTTTTAATACCGGATTCACCAGCTTCATCAATCCTTCGCCGATGTCTATTACGACGAGTTGTTTCGGTATTCCGACCTGAGTTGCGGCCAGGCCAACGCCGCTGTTCAAATACATGGCGGATGCCATATCGGCAAGCTCTTTTTGCTCCGTCGCGCCGACGTTTTTAACCCTTTCAGCCTTTAAGCGTAAATCCGGATCAGGAAATATTCTTATCCTTAGATTTGGCATGGATCCTATTGTCCTTATCTACGTGTATTACCTTGATACTTAATTTTGCGGATTCAGAGTCAGGAATCATGGCTGAAGATAGTATGATTATAAGATCTCCCGCTTTACCCAGATGCGCCGCGGCTCCGTATAATCCTATCTTGCCGCTTCCGGACTCCTCTTCGATGGCGTAGGTTTCGAATCTGGCGCCGTTGTTTATATTGACGACCTGGACCATCTCGCAGGGTTTTATATCAGCGGCCTTGAGCAGATCTTTGTCGATCCCGATAGAACCTTCGTAGTGCAGGTCGACTTTAGTTATGGTCGCTCTGTGGATCTTTGACTTGCACATCAATCTTAGCATCATTTTGTCCTTAAAGGATCCTGCCCGACAGCGGCAAGATCGCCGTTATTTTGGGTCGTTTGCGGTTATTTTTCAGGCTTCTCTTCCGATATGCCGTATATGAGGTCGCACAGATTTTTGAGGAATGTATTTTTGTTATCTTCTTCTATTTCAGTGAACTCAACTCCGGCGTCAAAAGGCGAAGAATCTTCGAGAGAAAGCTTTTTTTTCCATATTACAACGGCCTTGGCGTGCACAGGATTTGACGCGCCCTGGAGCGTAATTTTCATCTCTATGGAATCCGACTCTTTAAGCGCTTTATCGGTCGTCTCGAACCTCAGTCCATGCGCCGATATATTCTTAGTCACAGCCTGGCCCACCGTCGAACCATCTGCGGATATGTATGAAAAAGCCACCGGTATCTTCAGACGTACGTATCGGCGTCTTTCCGGGAATTCGCTGCTGTATTTACTCATGTATTATATTATATAGCATACACGCGCTGTACCGTCAATAAAAAAGTAGGGCAGGATCTTAATCCTGCCCTACTTTTTTAGTAATATAACGTTTTTTACTTTATTTGAGTCTTCAGCTCATCCGGATGCACCGGCATCTTATCGTAATCCCCCATAGGGAAAGAAACGACATCTGCTATGCCGGAAACCGTTCTCGGGAAAGCCTTGCCTATGCCCTTGAGTGTGCCGCCCGTCAGTCCCCATATAGGATTCTTCGAATCCCTGGTTACCTGAATTATCGACTTCGGTATATCGGTCCATCCGAAGAGGATGTTCTTTATGCCTCTCTCGGCTTTCATTCCGGGTTTATGCGCAAGAGCGTCTTTTGTGCCGATGCTGGATCCGGTGCTTTTATTAGCGGGCGTTATATTTGTGCTGACTGTCTCAGCATATGACGCTCCGGCTACAAAGATCGCTATTAATGCTATAATTGCAAGTATCTTCAACTTCATCATGCATCACCCCCTTTATTTTAAAAAAGTATACCACACGACGATATCAAAGTCAAGTCCACCCTCATGCTTCTGCGGGAATATTGGTGTTGAGCCATCTCAATATGTCGCGTGCCACATCTTCATTTACGTTATAACGCGCCCTGTGTATGCCGTCGCTTGAAAGTTCCCCCAAAGAGCCGTCAAGATATCCGTAGTATGTAACGATCCGGCGAACATTTCCAGCCTCTTCAAGCGATCGATCGACCATTGATGCGTATTCAGGATCCGTTTTTTCATCCTTCTTTCCCTGGAGGGTGAGAACCGGAACGCTTATTTTTTTGATCTCTTCCCTGATCGGCGGTGCGTCGAAAGCATCTCTCATGCCCGAAAGGAAACACTTGGAATCCAGTATGTTCGCCCACTCCCCCTTAGACGCGCTTATTTTTTCGGATGTTTCTGTAACGCATCTTTCCGCAAGTTGCAGGTATTCGGCACTCCATTTCCTCCCGGCAGCTTTTTCCTTCATCTCCCTCAGTCTATCACCTTCGCTTAAGAAGAAAGACGGAGATAAGAGTGCCAGGGCCTTTACGGATCCATTATCAATGGAAGCTCTTATCGAACTATCCGCGCCTTCGGCGTGCGCGATTATGACTATCCTCTTATTATCGATCTTTTCGTTTGTAGATAAATACAAAATGGCGCTCTTTATGTCCTCTATTTCGTCGTTAAGCCTGTAAGAAACGGACGATCCTGAGCTTCCGCCCATACCTCTTTTATCGAACCTGAGAACGGCAAAGCCTCCGCGGGTGAGTTTGTCGGATAGCGAGTCAAAAAAGCCCTGATAGGACCTATTTTGCGGGCCGAAGCCCTGCACAAGGAGAATAGCCGGGCTCTTTTCATTTTTAGCCGGAACGCTCAATGTCCCTGCGATAAGAGCGTTTTTGCTGTCAAAAGTCACGTCTTTAGAGTAATGGCTGGGATCATTATCCGGAATCGGTTTTTCCGCTTTGATCTCACGCGGAGCGAAATTTCGCGTGATCTTCAATCCGGTTTCTGGTATTTCGATCTTAATAATAGCCAGATCCGACTTGGCAACCCATATTAAACCTTTTGGATAGCCTCTTATCTTCAGTATAAGGTTTTCTGTTTTTATTTTTCGCGTACCGATCTTAAGATATTCGTCTTTTATGGATGTAAGGGTGATGAGCCTTTTTATAGGAGGAGAAAGCGGCGTTAATGGAGTTAGCGTTTCAAAAGCCTGAGATCTTCCGGCTTCAAAATCATAGGCCGATATCACGGGCATGTAAGTTACCGGGGAGGTTTCGTCAAAAACAGAGACACTAATATTTGCGGGTATTTTATCAAGGCAGGCGAAGCGCGGGCCGAATTTACCTAGAAATGATATCGATCCGTTATGGCGATTTATATATACGGATTGGAGTTCATTCTGGTCATACGCCTCCTTCGCGTATTCCTCGAAAGAACCGTCCTTGCCGAGAGTTATTCTCTCTTTGTACGAAGTCACATATGGCAAGAATGGCGCCGTGGCCGTCGACTTGTAGATCCTTTTATCTTCCGTGCGGAACATATCTATGCGTAAGGAGCGGATATCTTGTCCGTTTATGTCGAAACTATAATAGTAAATCTTGTGATTTTCCCTGTCCAGATAAAGAAAAGATACTCCAAAAAGGAGTGCGCCTATAATGACAAATGCCGCGACTGCCGCATATATTGTTCTCATAATATTTATGTATTCTCGTTATTCTGGATCTGCGAGTCTGGCCGATACGATCTCGTAATCCAGTCTTCCGGACCATCTTCCCCGGTTTTTTGAAAGGCCGCCTTCATCGCGCAGGCATGAATATATCTCGGCCGGAGGGCTTGTCAGTATTTTTTTGAATGGCAAAGAGCTGCCGATCTTTACTCTGATATGCGGGCTATAGGAAAGATACGGTATCTTTATAGTTCCGACGGTGCCGGCACCGAGCGCGGGCTCCAACAGGTCAGATATAGCCTCGTAGATAACCGCGCCGTCCGTGTCCAGAAATTTGATCTTCGTGATAAGTTCCGAAAATTCCCGCTGGCCGTTGTTTTTAACGGTCCCTTCAAGGACAGCTTTATCTCTCAAGACCCCGGACTTTTCTATTTTGGCGGTCAATCCCGATATCTCGATATATTTTCCGTAAATACGGGCGTTTATTTTATCCATGGCGTACATATACGATATTCTGGACTCCTCGTTCTTTAATTCCAGGTATATCGAATAGCCTACAAGCGTCAATATCAGGACTATAGATACTATGATGCCCGAGATAAGCGCTACTATGACACTCTTCTTTTTTAGGTGCATTTGATCATCCTGTTTCTGTATGTCTCCCTCATGGAATTGAATATTCCGGAGTATTCTTCTGATTTATAGTCCGGATATGTCCAGGGCCAGGAATTGTATCGACCGTCCTTATAGAAGAGCGTGACCTCCGCAAATATGCCGCTTCCGACAGGGATCCTGTGAGCATAATCCTTGGTTGAAAAAAGGACTAACTTTGCCATATCGATATATCCCGGATCGATATTTATGCGCCTCTTCCCGTTTCCGGATAATTTTTTTTCCAGAATGTTTGTCGTCAGCTTTGTTTTGTATGCGTTTTCGGGGTCGACCAAATTTTCGAAGCTTACAAATGACCTTTTAAGCCCGTCGCCCATCTCTTCCCGGTAGTAGGTTGTGTAGGAAAAATCCATCTGAGAACTCTTGAAGTCTATGTTTCCGAAAGACCGGGATAGAGATTTCAGGGCTTCGTCCAGGATGCCGGGATCGCCGTAAAGAAAGCCTATAACGAGCTTGACCGAACCAGTTTTTTTTATCTCTCCCATAAAAGGCTTTTACACCTTCGAGGGTGAAGGAGACGATGGCAGGTCTCGTAAATACTCGGCAAGGCGTTTACCGCGCCCCTCTTTTATCGCCAAAAACTTTACCCCGGAATAGAACATCCTTTTCCCTGAAGGATCGAGATCTTTCGATTCTTCGCTCCACATGATCTCCCCTTCAACCTCGGTCGGATGCGAAGCGCCGCCTCCGAGATCCACCATAAGATCCATGACGGCGCCTTTTTCGAGTTTTTGATCAATCAATATCTTCATTCCGCCTTCGGATATATCCATCGTCCTGCACTTATTTCTGAGGCGAGGGCGCTTTTCCAGGGCATAAACGACATCAAAGCTCTTTTGGAAGCGAACATGTTTCCTGCGCTCCTTGCCGGCCCAAAACTCCTCAACGGAGGCTAAGGATGAGTTATTTTTTGATGATACCATTTCTCTTCTGTATATCATGAACAGGATCATGGAAAGTATCAATATAAACAGAAATTCAACCAATAAAAGCATTTATCTCCTTAAAAATTATTGTTTTTTCCTTGAGATATATTCCTGTATCTCTTCTTTGTTCTTTTCGGAAAGGCTGTCAAAAAATATGGCTATATCGTAATGTTTAATTACGCCGTCTATGACAACCGGGTGTTCTCTGACAACAACCCCTTCTACGTCGAGGGGCTTGCTATCCGAAAGCATCAGGCTTAAGAGCACTCTCGACATGAGAGGTATCGGCTTACTCACCTTGCAGTAAAGTCCCGACGCGCTTATATCCTGAGTGTGCGTGATGGTGTCAAAATCGCCCGCATTCAACTTCAGTGATAACCCTTCGTCGTGTATCCTTGGAAAAGATCGTCGCTCCTGCGCAGTCACTTTGTTCTCCTTTTTTTGCCCGTCAAGATCCCGTAGAGCGCCTTATGCGCCATTAATTTCTATCAGATCGTAATCGATGCTCCCGAGCCCTATCGCTTCACCGTAATCAACCTGGCATCGCCATTTAGTATCCGGGTTTACCTCGTTTAAAAGATCGCGTCCGTAAGCGGCATTCATTATATCCGCCGCGGCCTTATCTATAGCAACCGGATCAAGGGAAGCCAATACCCCCAGGTCTTCCGTTACCCGCTCTTCGTCCTCGGCTATACAGTCGCAGTTTTTGGTGATCTTTAGCAGGAAGGATACGTAGACCGCCTTCCCATTAATTGCTTTAACCGCGCCGTATGCATATTCTACCATCTTCTGCTGGAGGTTTTCAAGTTTTTCACTCCACTTTATGCCTATCGCTTTTGTGCGGCAAACTACGACGCACTCCCCGCAACCAAGGCATGACGATGCATTTATCGCGGCTACGCCGTCTTTTACTGTGATAGTGCCGGCAGGTCCCGGGCAGTTCGAAGCGCATCTGCCGCATCCCGCACAGAATTCAGCTTCCACCTCAGGTATCACCCCTGAATGTTGTTCATATTTTCCTCTGCGCGATGCGCATCCCATGCCGAGATTCTTTATCGCCCCGCCAAGGCCGGTATACATATGGCCTGTTACATGGGTCAAGACGACGATGCTGTCGCAAGACGCTATATCCCTGGCGATCTTGACTTTTTTAAAATGCTTTTTTGATATCTCTATTTCGGCGTAGTCCCTGCCGAGTATCCCGTCCGAAATAATAACCGGTACGCCCATCTTTTCCAGGCTGAATCCATGGTCGGAAGCTATTTTGAGATGATCCACCGAATTTGCTCTTAGACTGTTTTTATAAAGGACGTTGGTGTCGGTGAGGAAAGCGTTTTTGGTGCGTTTTGATACGGCTTCCGCAACTTCCCGGACAAAGTGCGGCTCTATGTGGCCCGTGTTGTTCTTTTCCCCGAAATGCAGCTTTATCCCGGTGAAATCACCTTTTTCGACAAGATCGAGCGCTCCGCTTTTATAAAGCAGCGCGGAGAGTTTACGCCGCCCCTCATTCGCGCTGTCTTTTCCGTTCAAACGAACGTACCATACTTTTTTTTGCATATTAAGCGCCTTTTAAGTCTTCTTCCGGAAATATTTTTCAGGAGTGTACAGCTTGAAACCTTTTCGGCGAAGCATCGATGCGAGGATGCCATCTCCATCTTTAAGGGTATTGCTGAACCGCCCGTCATATATTCGTCCGATCCCGCAAGCGGGGCTATTAGATTTAAGGATAGCTCTTTTAATTCCCAGATGCCCGGCAATTGCCATAAAAATCGTTGCCCCGTTTAGATAATTCGCCGTGACGTTTCTGCCTGATGCAGTTACGACGTTGCCGCGGACTATTTCGCAGTTTTCCCTGGGAACCGTTAACCCGCCTGCGATTTCCGGGCATACTCCTATAGCGTAGCCGTCCCTGATCATCCTTACGATCCCGGGGTTCTTTTTATTTCCTCCGCGAAAAGTGCAATTAACTCCCGCCAGGCATGCGCTTACAATGAATTTATAGCGTTTTTTTTCGGATAGAGCGGATTTATTATTTCGAGGAGAAGCCATAGCGGCCGATCTCTTTGCCGACTTCCCGGTAAGACCCCTGGGTGTAAACCAGCGGTGCGGCTTTGGTGTAATCTATCGAACCATCTTCGCTAAGTATATCGTTATCGACATGCACCTTGAGGACCTGGCCTATGAAGACGTCATGGGAGCCCAGGCTTGTAATATCTTTAAGACGGCACTCTATGTTTACCGGGCATTCCTTTATCATGGTCGAAGATATGACGGACGAGGCGGCTTCCGTAAAACCGCAATCTCGAAATTTATCCGTATCTTTTCCGGATCTTACACCGCAGAGATCGACCTGCTTCAGGATGTTTTTAGAAGGTATGTTTACGACAAAATCCCCTGTTTCTTTGATAAGTTTATGGGAATAGCGGGATTTACGGATGGAGACGCTTAAGAGTGGTGGTGTTGAACATAAAACTCCGCACCAAGCTATCGTGATTATGTTGGCGCGGCCGCCGGTCTTATCCGAACAACTTACAAGGACCACAGGGACAGGATATAGAGCCTCGCTGGGGCCAAACTCTTTTTTCGGCATCTTTAGATACTAAGCTTTTACTTCTTCCGGCTTAGCTTCTTTTTTAGCCTTATTGTTAAAGCACCTTTTGGAACAGTAATATTTTCCGTTCCTGTAGTACCAGCGCTTCTTCCGAATAGGCTTATTGCAATCTGCGCAATTGGTGGGCTTCGTCTTTACGGAAACGACCGCCTCTTTTTTTACCGGGCTAGCGCTTGCATCGCCGGCAACTTGCGGCGCACTTGACGCCGGAACTTGCGCAGCGCCTTCGATTTTAGGCTTTTCTTCCTTCTGTATATCTTTATTCTCTTCAGTCATAACTCCTCAGTCTTATTCTTTGTCCAACAGTTTGAGCCACTGCAGATAAATATATTCCAACAGCCTACCCTTATCCTGACCGTCTATCTTCTTGAAACGGACGCCGGTCTCGTAGTACCTGTCATCGGGAAGCGGCGCCTTCTGCCAGGCGACTTCGCACGAGGCGAATATCGGAACGTTATCACCGGGAACATCCAGCGAAAGGTTCAATTCATCCCCTTCTCGCAGAGGCCGGTCGATCATGATGAGAGCGCCGTCTTTCGATATATTTCTAACTTTGGAGGAAGCTTTGCACCTCTCCTTCACTATATCGCAAAGGGCGTTCAGCGCAGTATCAAAGCGTAAAAATCTTCTCCGTTCGGTCACAATCACCTCTGTTTTTTTTCCGAAGAAACATTATAGTATAAAATCGTCTCAAGAGCAATAAAAAAATAAGGGGATAAGATTTCCTTTATCCCCTTATTTTTCATCCCAAAAGTGGGAGTAATATTTACTTCTTCGCCTGCATTACGAACTCCGGCTCGACAACCGGCGTGTAACCCTCCGGTATCGGGAACGGGAATGTAACTGCCTCGTACACTCCAGCGCCGGTCCTGACTATCGTCATTCCAACGCCCTTCGCCAACCCGATCGTGAGACCAGAAAGAGGATTGTCTTCTACGCTCGTGTCGTATATGTTCTTCGGAAGCTCTATCCATCCGGTAACGACGTTCGCTAATCCTCTGTAGAGTTTTTTGCCCATATCCTGAGCATAGCTTGCTGTAGCTATATTAACTACCATCAATATAGCGACACATATAATAATACCCTTAATCAGATTCTTCATTTTCAAATTCACCTCCTTCTCATTTAATTTGTTAAAGTATAACACACAAATTCAAATTTGTCAAGTTTAGGCAGGGTATGAGCACGAAGCAAAACGGTTTTATTTGCGCCTGGCTGCTTTAATTATCTCTTCTACGACCTCGGATATCCGCTCTCGATCCTCCGGCCTTATATCTATGAACTCTATGCCGGTATCGTATATATGGCCGGGTTTTTTGCCTTGAGTTTTCTTAACAACCCAAACCACCGTGCCGCCGCACTTTATCGGAGGTCCATCGGCAGTGTTTATAAATAGATCGAGGTCGACCCCCTGGAACAAACCCAGGTCATCTCCTATCAATACGCATATCCCCCCCGCTCCGACATTCTCGGTCTGAGTCGATATTGTATTAGATGTAAGCCTTTTTCGTATCGATATCACGCACTTGTAATTCGCTCTCGGAAACTTGCGCCTATTTATTCCATCCCACATATTTTCTCTCCGCTCTTTTAAGATGCGGCTATATTATACACAAGCCTCCGCTAAAAAGCAAGGGCGCGAGGTAAAATTTTGCATAGCGGGAATTAAAAGGCTTTGCCCGGACAGTGGGCTTCACCTAATTTTGCTCGTCAAGGATTAGCATAGTATCCGTACCTACATAGGTATTTTCATGGTAAAACTGCGTAATAGTTAAGTACTGCGCAAAATTTATACGGTTCAGCCCACATGTCCGGGCAGCCTTTTTACTCAGCAAAAATTTATTCTAAAGGAGTTGGGTAACCGCGTCGGTTGCTAAGTTAGAACAGCATGATACCGACGCGGTTACAAAAATACACTAATAACGCTTATTGGGGATTTTTGTAGGATGAACGTAGCCGGTGATTTTCTTATGCTGATACTATAGGGCGTTTCCTTTTGGGATAAGGCCTTGAGCGAATGTTGTAAAATTTTGATACCTCTTGGCGGTACAGAACGGACGCTGAAACTGCACTACAGAAGAGCCGGGTTCTTTATGGCGGGGCCTCCTAGCCCCGCCCTTAGCAAGTTTTGTACGCAGGTTCAGCGGCCATCAAAATTTTACCACAGCAAATTTGGACGCCCGATCCAAATTTGCGACGAAGCTCAAGGCCGGTCCCGAAAGGAAACGCCTGTCGAAACGGTAGAAGAAAATCACAAGCGGAGCGATACGCTTGACTCGATGGCGCAATAAGTGTATACTTCTCTCATGTATCGCGAATTCTTCGGACTGAAAGAGAAGCCCTTCAACGTAACGAGCGATCCGAATTTCTTTTTCCTAAGCCGTGTTCATAAGGAAGCGTTTGCCCACCTGCTTTACGGAATCAGAGAGAAAAAAGGTTTTCTTGAGATAACAGGTGAGATCGGCGCCGGAAAGACGACACTCTGCCGCGCCCTTCTAAGCCAGCTCGACAGGAACACCAAGACCGCTTTCATATTCAATTCAAATCTTCCCGAGATCCAGTTACTCCAATCTATACTCGAAGACTTTGGGATCGAGGTGGGTCGCCGCAACAAGGTATCCATGTTCAAGCAGCTCAATAATTTTCTGATCTCCGAGATGTCTCGTGGCAACAATGTGGTGCTGATAATTGATGAGGCTCAAAATATAAAATCTTCCGTTCTGGAGGGTATACGCACGCTCTCAAATCTTGAGACTGACAAAGAAAAGCTTTTTCAAATTATACTGGTAGGCCAGCCGGAACTCGCGGATAAGCTGAATTCGCCGGCCTTGAAACAATTAAGGCAGCGCATAGCCGTCAGGTTCCATATTACGCCCCTTGAAAAAGGAGAGGTCGAGCAATATATACACCATCGCCTGGCTGTAGCCGGATCCATCGGCGATATAAAATTCTCTTCCGAATCTATAGAAAAGATACACTCGTTTTCAGGCGGGATACCGCGAATAATAAATATGGTCTGCGACAAGTCCCTTCTGGCAGCCTATGTCATGGAGACAAAAGATATAGCGCTGCCAATAATCGATAAGAGCATAAGCGAACTGGAGGGGTTGCATCACGCTCCTTCTTATGTCTGATCAAAACAAAATATGTTGACGCGATAAATAATTTCGGTATTTATAATTATATAATTCAAAACGAAAGAAGGCGATTAGATGAGTATTATTCAGGAGGCCCTGAAGAAGATAGATGAAGATTCCAAAAAACCTGAAATCAGGACCATCGAAACCGTTCGTCCGGCGCCCGTCGTCAAGGAAGAACAGCCGATAAAAGTCGTATCCTCCCCATATGTAGATAGCGCGCAAAACAAAAGCGTGAGGATGGTATATATCGTTTCAATTGCCGTTTTGGCAGCCATTCTGATCGGGATCTTGATCATGGCGTTCCAGACGCCCGCGCCGCATGTAAAACGCAAAGTTGTCGCGACGTCGGTGCTGTTGCCGAAGATAGAGCCAGCTCCTCAAGTTCGCGAAGAGCGTCCGGCGCAAAATCACGGCAATATCGTAGATCTCGGAGGTTTTATACTGGACGGGATAATGTATATAGCTGACAGGCCGAGGGCGATAATTAATAATATCATTGTGGGTGAAGGCGAGTCCATAGACGGAGCAAATGTAGCGAAAATCAATAAAGATAATGTAGTGCTGAAGTATAATGAATCGGAAGTTACTCTTAAACTTAATAAATAGGCAGGCTTTTTATCTCTTCCGGTATTCTTACCGGTTTTTTATTCTTATCGGTGAATACATGCACCGAGTCTCCGGTCGCGATCACGCGCTCTCCAACCGAAAGTTTATAGACGAATCTTAGGCTTGTGTTCTTTACATCCTCTATCCATGTCTCAACCGTTACAGTGTCATCATACTTAGCCGGGGACTTGTATTTGCAGGATACGCTGGCGACCATCAGATATATCCCTTTTTCCTCCAATTTCTTGTAGACCAGGCCCATCGACCTGAGATATTCGGTCCTTGCAACTTCAAACCAGACCAGGTAGTTCGCGTAGTACACCACCCCCATGTTGTCCGTTTCCTGGTAGCGAACCCTGATATCTGTGGAGCGAGCGTTCATCTTAGAGCCCTAATTCCAGCACATGTATCTTAAAGCCGCCTATTTCAAGGTTGTCTTTTTCCTTGAACCCTTTTGACAGACAAAGTCTCATGGCGTCACCCATCCTGTCGGTGCACCTGAAGTATATTTTTTTGTAACCTTTTTCTTTCGCGAAATTTACGGCTCTTTCGAGAAGGGCCGAGCCGTATCCTTTTTTTCTGTGATTAGGATCGACGAAGAGCCTTCTTAAAAGAGCTTCGGTGGCCGAATCCTCCTTCACGCCTACCGTTCCCGCTATTCCGTCCTTCTCTTCGATCACGAAAAACGATTCCTTCGTTCCCCCGTATGTCTCCTGTATCCTGTCAAGATCGCTATCAGAATAGGCTGAGCGATCGAAAGGATATTCTTTTGCGAGGATCGTAAGTATGAGGCTCTTCACGCCCTCGGAATCTTCGGACTTAAACCTTCTCAATTTATGCTCCATAAATGATCCGCTCTCCATTTTGGTGAAATACGCTATTTTGCCAATATTTCCGAGATGGCCTTTTTAATAACAATGTCAGGTACGCCTTCTGTCAATTTCACGCATCCCGAGATGACCGGTAGGACAAAACGATTCCTGGCGTTTGCGAATTTTTTATCGCGCAGATGCGATTCGTATATATCGCGCGCCTTCAACCCCTTCGCCTTTACAGGGAGACCGCACTCCCGTAACATTCGACGCAGGTTTTGTAAATACCCGCCGTCTTTAAGGACTCCGATCCGCGAGGATATATCCGCAGCGGCTAGCATACCTATGGCTATCGCTTCTCCGTGCGTATAGAGCCCCGAATATCGAGACGAAGCCTCTATGGCATGGCCTATCGTATGCCCGTAATTAAGAAGGGCTCTATACCCTGTTCTGTCAAATTCATCCTTCTCGACAAAGCCTGCTTTTATAGCGCTCGAGCGCCCGATGACATATTCAAGCGAGCGAATGTCGTTCGAGAGCAGCCTTTTCATATTCCTGCCGATAAATGAAAATAAAGACGAGTCTTTTATCGCGCCGTATTTTATTATCTCGGCAAGCGCGTTCTGTATCTGTCTTCTTGGCAAGGTCTTAAGAAGCGCCGTGTCCGATAACACAAGTCGCGGCTGGTAGATAGCGCCGACAAGATTTTTGGCTATCGGAAGGTCGACGGCCGTCTTACCACCTATCGCGGAATCTACCTGAGCCAGAAGCGTCGTAGGTACCTGTATGTACGGCACGCCTCTCTTGTATATTGCGGATACAAACCCCGCCAGGTCGCCAACTACGCCTCCGCCGAAAGCGATTATGAATATTTTTCTGCGTCTGTCGTAATGGGCAATTTTTTCGAGAATTCCAGAAGCCGTCTTTAACGACTTTGCCTCCTCGGAATCCGGGACCGTCAGCGTCAATACGCTTAATCCGGCGAGTTTTAAAAGGCTCTCTATCTTTTTACCGTAAAGCCTTGATACCGTGGGGTTGGTTATTATCACGGCGTCGTTCCCAATCTTTAATTTTTTGACAAAAAGGCCGAGACGATTTAATACGCCCCGGCCTATGATTATGTCATACGATCTTTTTTTGAGTCTTACTCTAATCTTTCTCATCACAGCTCTCGTCTTGCGTTATGCGTTATGCGTAGTGCATCGAGCTTTTATGTGCAACGGATTACTTCTTCGCTTCTTTCTTGGCGCCCCCCGCCTGCGCTTTAGCGGCATCTTTCGATTCCGCCGCCGGCTTTCCTGCTGCAGGAGCCGCTGCTCCCGCCGCCGGAGTTTCCGCTTCGGTTCCTTCCGCGGCAGCCGCCTTCTCTTTCTTAACCTTGAATTTAATGATCTTAACTTTAGGCAGTCCGTATACGGAGTCCTCTTCCGTCCACTTCTCTTTTTCTTTCAGAAGACTTATCCTCTCGTATCTTTTGAGCACCGACCGGTGTTTCTTGTTCTTGTCAAAACCTCTGAGACTGGGATGTTGCGACATCTTTTACTTCCCCCTTTTTTATAGTGCCTTGAAATATGCGTCTTTATTAAAACGCTTTACCCTGTTAAGTTCCTGTATTGATCTCGCGCTCGTCTTATCGGCGAAAGAGCCTACGCAGACCACATAAAACGGCTCTCTGTATATGACGAAGGCGTCGAACGCGTTTGCTTTCAGTCTCGCGACCTCCGAGGCGGCTGTATCTCTTTTACTCAAAGCGGAAACGGCGATCGTATACGGCTTCGCAGTCGCTCTGCCGGATGGTGCGATCGTCTCTGCAGCAGCCGGCACGACCTTGCTCGAAACCGCCGGCTGAGGCGCCGGGATATCGACTGCGGGGCGTTGCGGAACTTTTTGAACGACCGCCATTGCCGGCGCCTTCCGGCTTATCGACTTTCCCTGCTCAACCCCTACGGCATATATTACCACCATAGCCATCATTATGACTATGGATATAAAAACGATCTTATCAAGCTTAAGCGTAACGGCGAACGCCGGGCCTTCTACTCCGGAAAAGCGGAATATCTCGGCCAAAGGCGAAAACCGCCTCTTGGGCTTGTCGAATTCAAACAGCTCTTTTTGGCTCTTCTCTTCTTCCATAAATCAAGGGCGCATTATATCACACCGCGCCAAAAAAAGCAAACCACAAAACATATGTAAATTTTCCGGGTCCTGCCGCGGGGGTGCCTTTCGGTCCTCCGCGCAAAGCATGGGGTTCATTATCGACTATCACAATCTCACGTTATGTCTATATGTCCGCAGGATTGCTACTTTGTAACGTCTCCGGTAGCCTTAAGCTTCACCCGCAATCCTAAGCGCGGACACCCCCATTCTGCTTTGCTCAATCGTTTTCACGATTGAGCTTCGCAGCAATAGGTCCTACGAAGCTTAAAGCTGAAAAGCTTTAAGCGAAGTAGACCATCCCATGCTTTGCTTGTGCGGACCTGCAAGGCACACCCCGCGTCACCCGGAAAATCTCACAAGAAGAGCGTAGCCGGTGATTTTCTTATGCTTAAGACAGTAAGCAATAGACACCCTGACGTGTGGGCTGAACCGTATAAATTTTGCGCAGTATTTCACTATTACGCGGTCTTTCCTTGAAAATACCGATGTAGCTAAAAACACATTACTAATCCTTGACGAGCAAAATTAGGTGAAGCCCACCGTCAGGGTGTCCAAGATTGCTGTTGAAGCCGTGGAAGAAAATTACGAGCGAAGCGGGGGTTACGAGAGCTCGCGGATGTTGAGGCGGAACATCTTGCCGGTTATGCTTATGGACGGAGAACTGAGGTTGCCCTTGATATTGACGGAGAGACTCTTCCATCCCCCTTGTTCGTCTTTGAGGATCGTTCCGGATAATTCCCCCGGTATCCTGCTTATCAGACTGCCCGAGAAGCTGAGCACTATATCCATATCGGCGCTTTTAGTTTCGTAACTTGCGCTTCCCTTAGCCGAGATCTTGAACTCTTTCGCCTCCGCGTTGAGCGCGATTATTTCGAGTTTCTCGCGGGATGGCCGGACCGTTCCGCTTACGCGCTGGTATGTCCAGTCTCCGTTAAAGGGCGCCGCCACAAGATCGGAAACGCTGTTATAGGAATCCTTGGCCGGCGCGGATTCGATATTTCTGGAGATGGTCACGTCCTTAAGGTTAAAGTCTATGAGTATCACTTTATTGACGAGCCTTGGTTTTATATCGGCGTGTTTGTAGGCTATCTTCAGCCCATACGCTTTGCCAAGCATCCCCACCGCTATATCGGGAAGCTGGAGATACACCAGATAAAGAAAAACGGCCGCCGATATTAGAAAAATTAATGATATTCGCAATATTTTACCCATCATTATCCCCCCAGCATAATGTGTCAAAGTCGCACCGAGCGCATTTGATTTTGTCGCGGCATGGCAACTTTTCAAACCTCAATTTTTTTATTTCGTCCCATGAACTGATTATCAGCCTTTCCACGGTATCGAGCATCTCGTCCGATATCTTCACGATCTTGGTGGCGTAGTCCCCTTTTTTGTATCCCAACCGTTTCATATCCTCGGAAACAGGCTCAATAAATACAAGTTCGCCGGAATCGGCGCTGCGGGCTTTGGATTCTTTCTTGTCTCTCTCGAACAGGAGCCGATAACAAACCAGCTGCCGCAGATATGCATCGCACTCCGGATCTGCAATATCAGACTCTTCGTCTATATCCTTAAGATGCTTGTCCGGCTTTCCAGTCTTGTAATCTATTATACGCACCCGCTTCTTCTTTTCGTCCGACCAGACTACCTTATCGTACTTTCCGGTGAATATTATGTTATCGCCCACGGTGATCATAAGCTTTCTCTCGAGACTTATCGGCATAACCGCTTCGCGCGACGCTTTATCGAACCAGGGTTTGAGCGAACGCATCTTATTATTAAGTTCTCGCTCCATCGTCTTGTCCACGCCCTGGAATCTGAGCTCGCGCCTGAAAGATTCCTCGAAAAATCCGAAGCCCGGGAACTTCTTCTTCTCCATAAAACCCCGATATATTTCTTCCAGGGCTTTGTGAACGCAGTTACCGAAGACAAGACTTCTCTTCTTTGCGCCGGGAAGCTTAAGGACGTCATTATAGAGGAATTTCCTTCTGCAATCGATATATGTATTGAGTCGCGTCGGATTCAGCGTGAGATTGGATATCATATCCTTCAAGACCTCTTCTGTTCCGATGAACGGATCGGAGGAATCGGTAAGCTCGACGGATTTTTCCAGGAGCCCCTCCTCGTCCGATGCGATAGTGTCCGAGGAGATCGTATCGATATTTAGCCGGGATATGTAAGGGCTTGCGACGCTCGATTCGGTAGGGCTGGCCGTGAATATGAGGTCCGACTTCGCGCGCGTCATCGCGACATAAAAGAGTCTCGTTTCGTCCGCGAGCGCAAGCTCCTTCAGCCTGTCCTTTTCGTTGGCTCCTTCCCTCGTCTTAAAAAGGTCCGAAGGAAGTTTGATCTTCTGCGCCTTCGGTCTGGCGGGCCAGTTTCTGTTATGCAGGCAGAACGGGATTATCACTGTCCGGAATTCCAGTCCTTTCGAGCCGTGGGCCGTGTAAATCCTTACGCCCTCCTGGGTCATCGTCACCAGATCCCCTTGTATCGGCAAGTCGTGCTCTTTTTTAGTCTTTATCTCCTGCATGAAGTCGCCCAGGCGTATCGCTGGGTTCGAGATGTCGCTCGATTTTACCATATTCACAAATGAGCCTATCGCCCGGAGCTGCCTTATCCTCAACACCCCTTTATCCGAATAATTTTTCAGAACGTACCGGTAGAGCCCGGAGCTCTTAATGAATTCGAGAAGCGCCGCGTGCACAGGTTTCGACGCGGCATCAGAAAATACCTCTTTGATGGCGTTTACAGCCGCCTTCATCCCGGGTTTACCCCAAAACCCGGGCTCGCCTTTAACCGGATCTTTCGAAGAATGCGAAAGGAATTCCGATAACAGGGTAGTTTCCGGATCCGTCTTCTTCTTGATATTGACCCGATTCACGAAATCGAGAATATCGGAATGCGGTATGGCCAGATAGTCGGACGACAGGACCCGATAGAGCGCGGCGTCTTTGGCCTGTGTATCGGCAGGGTCTATATTGATAAGATCAAGGACATCCAAGAGCTGCCTCACCCTCTTCTCGCCCGCAATATCCTCTTTTCCGTCTGTTGCGTACGGTATGCCCGCTCTAAGGAACGCGTCGATGACCTTGAGTATATCTTTTCTCTTACGCACGAGAACGGCTATATTATTGTAGGGTCTGGATTTCTCCTCTTCGCTTGCCGACGGATCGCTCTCTATTCTCTCTTTGAACTCGCGGACTTTATCGATAACGAATAGAAGCTCTTCCTCCTCTGTCGTGAATTCGCGGAAGATCATGTCGCCATGTCCGTATTTTGAGGCCGGGCGCAGGGCCTTCCGGCCATCGCGCTCGGATTGAGGTATAGTATCGATTATAGCGCCCGAGGCGTCGATCAACATCTTCGATGAACGGTAGTTATCGTTCAAATTCACCGTCTTAAGGGCAGGGAAACGTGACCTTAAGAATCTGAAGTTCCCTACGCCGGCTCCCTGAAAACGGTAGATCGACTGGTCGTCGTCGCCTACGAAACAGAGGTTTGGGGATTTGCCGTCGAAGATCGAAAGCAGGAAATCGAGTTGCGAAGTGTTCGTATCCTGGTATTCGTCGATCATCGCGTACTTGTATTGATCGGCGTATTCGCGTTTAAGAGACGCCTCTTTCAAAAGCGCTTCGGTGGCGTAGATGATCATGTCGTCGAAATCGTATCTGCCGCGCTCATCCAGTATCTTGCCCGAACCGCCGCTCTTGAGCTCCTCATATCTTTCATAAACTATGGAGAAGGCGGAGAGCCTTTCGCGGTACTTCTCCTCCATATCCCGGTATCCGGATTTTGTGCCGATGTATTTTTTAAGATCCGCAGGCCTTATGCCTTCCCTCTTGAGATCGCTTATCGTGCCTAAGATATCCTTAAGATAGTTGTATGGAGCGCCGAAGGGCCTTATGGCTTCGAGCCCGTTCGTATTGTCGAGGATATGCTCGATTACGCGCATCCGCTCCACGTCGCTTAGTTGTATCTTATCTCCGACGTAGTTCGCGGATTCCTCGGACTCCTGTAGTATCGAATTGGCGAAGCCGTGGAATGTGGAGACCGAAACGTCGTAACCGGACCTGCCGATTATCTTCGCCAGACGCTCTTTCATGGTCTTGGCCGCGGAGTTCGTGTATGTGAGTATGAGTATGTTCTCGGGGGAGGCTTTTTTCGCGTTTATTATGGCGGCGGCGCGTACGGATAATAACTGAGTCTTTCCGGTTCCCGGGCCCGCCGTTATCAATAGAGGCCCGTCGATAGCGTCGACGGCTTCCCTTTGCAGGCTGTTCAACTGTTTGTAGAATCGGCGATAATTATCCATAGATCGGCTGGTGTGAGATGGGACTATCCTCCTTCGTACGCCGCTTTCTATGACGAAACTTCGGAGAGATTTCGCCAGCAGGCGAATAAGGAATCATTGCTCATCTTCTGTAAGATTTAAGGAGCTTTTCAATTTTAGAAATAAGTTCCATATCGCGGGTATAACTATAACCTGTGGTAGATGCTACGCGATGCGCCATAAGTATCTTTTTCTTAACCAGATCTTCCAGCGCCGCCTTCACCTTGGATCTGTCCTCTCCTATCCATGTAGCTATCCCGCGAGGGGTATCTATCGACGCCTGATTCTCATGAAAGAAACTGATTATAGCCATATGTATAGGCTTCTTAAGTAGTTTATCTGTGTCCATAAAGCTCCTTCTCAAGCATAGATCTTATCTCTTTTTTAGACATCACAGTAACAAACGAAGTGACCACCTTCGGATCGAATTGTGTTCCGGAATTGCGCTTGATCTCCTCCATGGCTTCGTTTATGGTCCTGACAAGACGATACGGGCGCTTTGTTATCATGGATTCAAAAGCGCTCACAACAGCCATTATACGCGCCCCTAGAGGTATCTGATCTTTCTTCAGCCCTTTTGGATAACCCGTGCCGTCGTAATTCTCATGATGGTACAGGATTATGGGAAGAACGGATTTAAGGGCCTTCATATGTTTTATTATCTCTACGCCGGCCGCGGGATGCTCTTTAACCATCGCAAATTCTTTGCCGGTTAATTTCGTCGGCTTAGTCAGAACTTCATCCGGGACCACAACCTCTCCCGCGTCGTGGAGTATAGCCGCGTACTCGAGACTTTTTATCTCGTCGGCGTCCATTCTGGATTCCTGACCCATGACAATAGATATCTTGACGAAAGATGCCCGCGGTATATATGCCCCCGGCGCGCGTGTGTCGAGGACCTTGGCCAGCGATTTTATGCTGCCCATCGTAAGTTTTTCCTGCTCCTTGTATAACTGGGCGTTCTTTATCGCTATAACCGCCTGTTCGGCAAGAGTTGACATTATCTCCTGGTCAAATGATGAGAACGGCTTATTGTCTATCTTGTCGTATATGGTTATTACGCCTATAACATCCTCGTCAATGAGCGGCGTTGCCAGATAGTTATCGCCGCGTATAGGGCGGCCGAATTTGACCGCTTTGCCTGGCGCCCACTTTCCAACTTTGACTTTTTTAAGGCGCGTCTTCTTCTCTCTCAAGTCTACCGTGGTTTTAGGTATTAATATCTTCTTTTTCGCATCCACGAGTTTTATCGAGCAGCGATTCGCTCTTAATATCTGAAGAGAGAGCCTGGCTATCCTGGGAAGGAGTTCGTTTAAGTCGAGAGTTGAGCTGATAAGCCTGTGGACTGTATGTACGGTTGACAGGGCTATAGCCCTGGGACGAAGAGTTTCGTAGAGCTTGGAAAGCTCAAGTTCTTTCTGAGCTTCGCGCACTACCGTGTCGGTAAATGCCGAAAAGACGTCCAAGACATCGGATGAAACGTCCGTTTTGGTGTAGCAGGTGCCTATGTAGCCGTATACCTTATCGCCCTGCGTTATCGGGTAGACAAATCCGTGAAGACCGTCTACGCATATAAATCGTGACAGCTTCTTTGTTTGAAACGCCCTGTTTATGGAGTCGCTTATGGTATGCGCGCAGACGGATGCGTTCTTATGCTTCTTGTTCTTCAGGCATGGACAATCGACGCCGATCAGTTTCTCGATATCGGCGCTCTTTGGGTCAGGACGCTCCACCATCCACCAGAGAGCGGGTTTTATGAGGCACCCTATGCAGTCTTCCTCGCGCTTCAGATTCATGCTCTTTCTGAGCTTGTCGAAGAGTTCCGCCTGATATGTCTGTTCTTTATTCTCTTCCATATCCGCCATAGATTATAAGTCCGCCAGAACAGTTTGTCAATCTATAAGGGCTAACAATCTACCGGCCGCGACTTATCAGCAGACTACTGTCTGCATAAACCCCCAAGACAGGAGTTATGCTCGCACTGAAAATATTCCCCTTCGCCTTAATCTGATGGGTCGGCCTTTTGTTCGTAGAAAAACGGGAACCTGCGGAACTAGGCCCCATGGAAGGGGCCGTCATACCCCGCCCCGGCTATTAGTAGCACCGAGGCGGGGGACCGCATACTGTCTATAGATTGCGGACATCCTCGGTTCTTTTATTATTAAAAAATTATTAAATATAACCGTTTTTCTCCTCACAAAAGGCCTAATATTTTCAATGTGCTCGCTATAACTCCTGTCTTGGGGGTTTTTAACAGAAGGAGCGTAGCCGGTGATTTTCTTATGCTGAAGACAGTATGCAATAGCCACCCGGACATGTGGGCTGAACCGTATAAATTTTGCGCAGTATTTCGCTAAAAATTAACTCTTTGAAGTTTAGTTCACCACCGAAAATATGTAAACCATATAGATACATTAATATGCATAATCCTTGATGAGCAAAATTAGGTGAAGCCCACCGTCAGGGTGTCCAAGATTGCTGTCGAAGTGCTGGAAGAAAATTATATGCGGAGCGGAGGTCTAGACTCTCTCGTAGGGTTCGAAAAACTTCTTATACTCGTCGAGCGCGTAGCGGTCGGTCATGCCGGCGATGTAGTCGCAGATCACGCGGTACTTATCCTCTTTTTCGAGCCGGTCTTTGGCCGCCGGAGGAAGCTGGTCCGTCTTATCCAGATAGACCTCGAATAGGCTCGTTATGAACCTGTTCGCCTTTGATGACATCCTGACTACCCTGTAGTGCCGGTAAAGTTTCTCCATTAAGAACTCCCTCATCGGCATTCGCTTGGCCTGCATCTCTTTCGACATGGCTAGTATTCTGACAGGGGCTTTTGCGATATCGTTAGGGGTTCTGATCTTCAGTTTTTTTATATTCGCTTCGGTATTATTTATAAGATCGGTGACCTGGCTGTTTATAAGCGACCTTATTATCTGGTACTTGCGTATCTCGTCTTTTATCCCCGGATGTATCTTCTTTATCTCTTTGTCTTTTTCTCTCCAGGTCTGTATGACCTTAAGGTCCTCTTCTTTTATAAGGCCACTCTTTATGCCGTCATCCAGATCGTGGTTGTCGTAAGCTATCTCATCGGCTATATCTACGGCCTGTATCTCAAGAAGCGGCGAGCTTTTAGTCTCAAACGCTATTGCCATCCTGGGCTTATCGAAAGGCGTGGAATGCTTTATTATTCCTTCTCTTACCTCGTAAGTGAGATTGAGCCCCGGAAAGTCGGGATATCTTTCCTCCAGGAAATCAACAACCCTTAAGCCCTGGGAGTTATGGTCAAACCCTCCGTGATCTTTCATTATTTGATTTAAGGCATCTTCGCCTGAATGGCCAAAAGGCGTGTGGCCCAGGTCATGGGCCAGACTTATGGCTTCGACAAGATCCTCGTTAAGTCTTAGCGCCCGGGCTATGGATTTCGCTATCTGAGACACTTCCAGCGTGTGAGTAAGGCGGGTTCGATAGTAATCGCCCTCATGATTGACGAATACCTGTGTTTTGTATTCAAGACGCCGGAATGCTGTGGAATATATTATACGGTCTCTGTCGCGCTGATAGCAGGACCTGTAATCATGTTCAGTCTCTTTATGACGCCTTCCTTTTGATAATCTGCTCTTCTGAGCATAAGGAGCCAGTGAATCTTCCTTCTTCTCCATATCGCGGCGTTTAAGCATCTGCTATCCCCTTAAGAGTCTTGCCATAGCCTCGAGAGACTCCGAGATCACTTTTGTCCCGGATATCACGGGCATAAAATTCGTATCCCCGTTCCATCTGGGAACTATGTGTATGTGGACGTGTCCGGCAAAACCGGCGCCGGCGACCTTGCCTATGTTCATACCTATATTATAACCATCGGGCTTAAGTTTTCTGTCAATAAGCGATTTGGTTTTATTCAAAAGCCCCATGAGATCTTCTAACTCGACAGGAGATAGTAATTCCAGACTCTTTATGTGCCTTTTTGGGGCCACCATGATGTGGCCGTTGTTGTAAGGATATATATTCAGCATAGAGTACGAGTGGGCCGAACGCTCGATCACATACCTGCTATTTTTTACCGAAACTTTACCTTCGCAAAAAATGCAGCCTTTCCTCTTACGGGAATATATGTACTTGCTCCTCCATGGCGCCCATAATTTATCCATATCACACGCCCTTTTCAGCTTTTAATCTCGACTTGGCGTCTTCGAAGAAAGGCTCGGCGAAATCCGTCGGCCAGATCCTTTCCGTAAAAGGCCTGTCTTTTACCATCTTAAGAAAGTTCTCAAATTCGCTGTAGTAGCTGCCGTATATGTGAAAACTGTCGCTTATGTCGACATAGCGTCCGACGGATACTTCGCACCCGCGCTTCTTTGATATCTGCGAGGCCATTACGCGCTGGAGATCCGTCAGGGCGAATATGTTCATGAAACTCGCCTTGTAAGCGTCTCTCGAACGCCAATGCGTATTCATGTTAAGTGAATATTTACCGTTGCCCGAATCTACGAGCCGGCACCATATCCGCTGAAGGCATGGCGGGTCATCCGTTGCGCAATCGAGTTTGGGATTCCAGGTTATGCCTTGAGCCCTTCGGGAATATGGCGTCTCGGCAAGTTTTTTTACTATATATTCAAGCTGGTCGACCACAACTCCTTCGGTTTCAAAAGCGGCAAGTCTCTGATGGTACGTGTATGTCCACTTACCCTCTTCGGGCTTTATCCAATGATCGTGAATTCCGGATACCACTTCCTGTCTGTACACCTCCAGGTCCTCAAGTCCACCCGGAAAAGCCCTATGAATGCGAGGCTCCGCGAAAGGCTCGTCTATCACGATTATCATGGTTGCGTCTCGGCTTAACGGATCTCCGGGCTTGTCGTATTCCGTTTTTATGGCGAGGCCTTTTTCCCATGTATCGATCACCGCCCGTTCCCATGCCTCCGGCAGGGTGCGTGATTCCACTTTTAAGACAGGGATATTCAACTTCATAGTTTTATTATCTTTCCCTCTATCGTTTTATCGGTTATCTCCAGTATGCCGTACGACCTGAATTTCGCGAATACCGTATCGGTCGGGCTTCCGGGGTTGAAGAACAGCACTCCGTCTTTGGTCATATTCAGGGCAGAATGCGAATGACCGAATACTATAGCGTCGACGCTGTCGAACTCGGACCGGACCGTTTCTATGATAGCCCCCGGCGCCCCGTAGCCGTGAGTCAGGCCTATCTTGAATTTTCCGACTTCGATCACTTCTTTTTGTTTTAATTCCTGCCGTATCGCCTGCGAGTCCATATTGCCGCAGACGGCGCGAATGGGCTTAATGTAAGCGAGTTTTTTTAGAAACTCTATCTCGACAAAATCGCCGGCATGAAGTATAAAATCGCAATTTTTCATCTCGTCATACATGCATTGCGGCAGCTCGGTTGCCGTGCGCGGCATGTGAGTGTCCGAAAGTACGAAGAGCCTTGTCATTCGAGAGCCATCCTTACCCTGCCGTAAATGTCGAGCAGCATATTGACCGTTCCCGCGTCCCATATGGCTATCTTAAGTTCTTTCGCCAAAAGCTTGGAGTTTTCGTCCATGCCTTTAAGGGCTATTATGATCTTAAAAGCCATTCTGGCTTCAAGGGATTTTATATTCCTTATGTAGGATATTATATCATTTTCGCTGGCCGGATTTTTGCATATTTTCGCTATCCAGCGACTGCCTCTGAATGACGCTATTACTGCCGCGGATGAGTCTTCAAAATACTTAGTTTCGACTTTTGTGAAATGCGGGAGCCTTATGTTCTTCGAATCGACACGTATCATGTCGTTCGCAAACTGGTTAAAAAGATCGGTTACGCGTTCTTCGGGCTTTTTTGACACGGCGTTTAAAAACGACGAGATCGCGGACCTTATGTCATTTGAGTAAAGCTCAGCCCTATCGAGCGTTCCGTCGATCAGTATTTTCTTGCGACGCTCGTAGACGTTCTTTATCCAGAATGCCAGAAGCCTGTCATCAACCTTGTAAAATACGCCGTTCTTCGAAACTATACCGAGTTCCATGAGTCGAAGGAGTATTTTAGCTGCATCGGCCTGCTTCATCTTTATAACTCTGGAGATATCGGCCTGCTTATTTTTACCGCCCGATATCGCCGCGATAGCCGATATGCACGAATCTTTAAACCTCGTGTCGAAGAGGTCCAGAGTAAAATTTGAAAGGTATTGGTATATCGAGCCGTCCGTCCGGTATACGAGATTAAGGATGGCTTCAGATACGATCTCGGAGTCTATATGCGCGGACATGCGTTTTTCGGCTATTCTTTTTATCTCGGCCGATATCTTGCCCAGATAGTGCGGATTTCCATCCGTGAAGTCTATGACAAAACGTCTCGTGCCTGCGTCTATATCGTAACCCGCCAGTATCGTATCCATATATTCCGCAGATCGTTTCTCGTCGAAATTCGATACTTTTATAACTTCAAAGTTACCGAAAAGAAGGGACAATTTCTCTGAAATTATCTTTTTAATAGCCTCGTTGCGCGAACTCGACACGATATACATCGTGTCCTTCTGCACCATTATAACTTTGCCGAAATTAAGAAACGGGCTCTTTACCCCGAGATGATCGAGATTGTCGAATTCATCGAGTATTACGATCGAAGAAAATCCCGACTCATCCTTAAGAACGGATGTCAAGCCAAGGAGCGCCATGTACGCTTCATCCAGATCTCCGTCCGCTACAAGGGAATATACGCTTTTTATTGAGGCGTGAGTTTTCGGCAGGCATATTCTGGCTTTATCGATCAGGCCGTCAAGTTCCGTCAATACGCCCTCGCCCGATTTAAGGAGATATCCGTAAAGCATAGTTGCGACGAACTTATCGGCGAACGACTGAAAGCTCTCTTTTATGACTTCGACGTATATGGGTACGAACCCTTCGTCTTTCATCGTTGACAGGAAGTGCAATATTATGGATGATTTTCCAGACAGGCTCTGGCCTGTAAGGGCTATATTCTGCCGATACCCGTCTTTCAGCGCCAATACGCGCTTATTAAAAAGATCCAGGACTTCTTCCCGACCGAAAAATTTTTCTCCTACTACAGGCTCAGTGAACATATTTTTCTTTCGTCTTTCTAAGGAAAAATATCTCTACGAAGCAATCACTCGCTTTACAAGTTGAATGCGAAGTAGGATGATCCTTCCTTTCCTCTTTATGGTAAATAGTTCAGCGGGTTCTGCGGCTCGCTGTTCTTTCTGACCTCGAAATGCAGGCTAGCCCCGTTTGATCTCCCGGTAGATCCGGCTTTTGCTATAACAGAACCCTGCTCGACAGCGTCGCCGAGCTTTACGAGTATCTCGGAATTGTATGCGTAAACCGTCTGGAGGCCGCCTCCATGATCGATTATAATGGTATTCCCGAAGCCTTTAAGCCTCGAGTCGCAATAGACTATCCGTCCAGATTTCGCGGCCAATACCGGCGCGCTTTCATATGTTTTTATATCTATCCCCTTACTTCTTGTCTTGCCGGCGGCTCCAAATCCCACCACTACATCCCCTCTTACTGGCCATATGAAAGGGCCTTTAGTAAACGTGACGGTCGGGTATCTAACCCCTCCGGTTATTACAGGGGTTGTTTCCGGTATCGAGTGCCGGCTCGCCGCGCATCCCGCAAGGGACAGTGTTATAAACGCCGCAATAAAAACAGCAAATTTCTTCGTAGCCCTACCAGTTATTACCTGTTGAAGGGCGAAGAAGAATGGTCTGCTTCGCCATTCAATGCGAAAACTCTGGTATGGCTTCGCAGAACCTCCATTATTGAGTAATTCCTGCGTAGCCCTACCGGCTATATCCCGTTGAAGGGCGGAGCAGAATGGAGCGAGCGAGGGGAATCGAACCCCCATACCGAGCTTGGGAAGCTCGTATTCTGCCACTGAACTACGCTCGCTTGTAAACGTTTCTAAATTCTGCCACTGCCCCGCCAAGCAACTTTTATAGACTTGGGGCGGGGTCCCGCCGACATGCCTATCGCAAGTCTCAGGCGGGAAACTACGCTCGCTTATAAGGTTCATACTAGAATCTCGTTATCTTTGTGTAATGTTCGTACCGCTTTTTTATGTCTGACATCGATATCGATAGAAGTCTGTTTACGCTGAAGTCCTCTACCGCGAATGACGCCAGCACCTGGCCATGTATTATAGCTTTGCGCATATTCGCATCGTTCAGGGTCCCTGCTTTGCTTAAATAACCCATCATCCCCCCGGCAAAAGTATCGCCTGCGCCTGTAGGATCGTAAACTTTCTCCAAAAGATAGGCCGGGGCTATAAAATGTGAATTCCTGGAAAAATATATTACCCCATGCTCGCCCTTCTTGATAACGACGGATTTCGGACCCAATGATACGATATGTCGAGCGGCTTTGATCAGATTTGAGGTCCCGCTGAATTGCCTGGCCTCAGCGTCATTCAATAGCAGTATATCGATCTTTGAAATGAGCTTCCGAAGCGCCCGGTGCTTATTTTCGATCCAATAGTTCATAGAATCGCAGGCCACGATCCTGGGCCTTTTGGTCTGGGCGAGCACCTTGTATTGGAGCTCCGGGTCTATGTTGGCCAGGAACAGGACGTCGGGACAATTAAGCTTTTCCGGCACTTTTGGCTGGAACTCCTTAAATACGTTCAGATGAGTCGCTATGGTATGGGCGGAATTCAGGTCGTATTCGTATCTGCCCTCCCATCTGAAGGTCTTCCCTCCGGGCTTTATCTCTATGCCGTTTGTGCCAATACCTCGTTTTTTAAGGAGATTCAAAAAACTTTTAGGAAAATCTTCCCCGACAACAGCCACTATATCGACTTTGTTAAAAAAGGAGGCCGATATGGAAAAAAACGTCGCGCTGCCGCCCAAAACATCCTTCCGTTTTCCGAAAGGCGTTTCGACCGAATCCAGGGCGACCGATCCTACTACGAGTATGCTCAAGCTCCCCTCCCAAAGCACTTTTCGGATATTCTCATGGAGCAGTATTCTCCGCACATGGTGCAGACATCGTTATCGCTGGGCTTTGAAGATTTACGGTATTCCCGCGGCTTTGAGCATTCGATCGCGAGTCTGAACTGCTTCTTCCAATCGCGGTCTCCCCTGGCTCTCGACATATCCATATCCTGTTCGAGAGCCCCTTTTACGCCCTTGGCGATATCCGCGGCATGAGCGGCTATACGTGAAGCGATAACTCCATCCTTTACGTCATCCAGCGTTGGGAGTCTTAAATGTTCGGCCGGCGTCACGTAGCAAAGGAAGTCGGCTCCTTTTGAAGCCGCCAGCGCTCCGCCTATCGCTGCCGTGATATGATCATATCCAGGGGCCACGTCCGTAACGAGCGGCCCTAAAATATAGAAAGGAGCGCCCCCGCATATAACTTTTTCTAGCAGTACGTTCGTTTCGATCTGGTTTATAGGCACGTGCCCCGGGCCTTCGATAATTACCTGAACGCCTCTCTTCATGGCTCGCTTCCGTAAGGATCCTAAAGCCAGAAGCTCCGTTATCTGCGCCGGATCGGTCGCGTCGATCACCGAACCGGGTCTTAAACCATCTCCCAGGCTTAATGTAATGTCAAAACTTCTAGCGATATCGATAACTTTATCGAAATTCTCATAAAATGGATTCTCTCTTCCATTCTCGGTCATCCACTCCGCCAAAAACGCCCCACCCCTGGATACGATGCCAAGGACTCTCGGATGATTCCGAAGCGCCTTAAGAGTCCTTTGGGTGACGCCGGCATGTATCGTAAAAAAATCCACTCCGTCCCGGGCCTGGGTCCTGAGGGCCGAAATAAAGTCATCCGGTTTTATATCTTTTACCGCACCGCCCTTTTCTATCTGTGCCACCACAGTTTCGTATATAGGTACCGTGCCGAGGGGAACCGGACAGCTTTTCAATATAGCCAGTCGTGTTTTGCATAAACCTTTCCCTGTAGACAGATCCATTATAGTGTCGCTTCCGCAATCTATCGCAAGGCGCATCTTCTTAAGCTCGCCGGAGATGCTGGAAGAATCTCTGGATGTGCCTATATTGGCGTTAACCTTAGTCCTTAATCCGGCGCCTATGCCGCACAGTCCGGGTATCCGCCTTAATCTGTTTTTAGGTATAACTATGGTTCCACGCGCGACGCCTTTACGAATAAACTCCGAGCTCACGCCCTCTTTTTCCGAGACCATCTTCATCTCCGGAGTTATTCTGCCGCTTCTGGCGGATTCCAGTATAGTCATCATGACAAAGCCTTTTTAATTCTAAGAGTTGCCTTAAACGGATCTTTGGCTTCTAAAACCGCGCGGATCACGGCAATATTCCTAAACCCATTCGAAACCAACGTGTGTATATTGCCCAAACCAATGCCTCCTATGGCAAATAGCGGGACTCCGAGCGATCTGATCTCTTTTAATATTCCTATGCCTGTGGGCTTGGTAAATCCTTTTATCGGCGTTTTAAATATCGGGCCGACGCCTATATAACTCGCACCATTCTCCTTAGCAGCCCGCGCTTCCGGAAGGCTTGATGCGGAGATCCCAATTATGCTTTCTTTTTTCAGTATTCTCCCGGCCAACTCCGCCGTGATATCGCCTCTGCCAATATGCAAGCCACTTGCCCCGACCGCTGAGGCTACTTCGGCCCTGTCGTTTATGATAAGAGGTATGCCTTTTTTTAAAGCTATTGGCATTAAGGCGCGTGCTATCTTTATAGCCTTCAAAGTGTCGATATCCTTAAAGCGCAATTGAAGCATGTCGCATCCGGCAGAGGCTGCGGCGCTGGCCATGCTAACCGTTCTTTTTTCATCAAGAATACCGCAATCAATTATTACGCATAGTTTCGATGGATCTGACAGCTTTTTTTTCGATCTCATACATCCTGTATCTTAATCGTGAAAACCTAACAGACTGTTTTTTATCTATGAGCTTATAAAATTCTTCAAGGACCCTAAGGCTTTCCTTCGCCCTCTCTGCATTTGCCGAGAAGATATCCAAAACGTCAGCTCTTTTCATTTCAGCGGGCTCTTTCGCCCGTCTGCCTATATCATTTTCAGAGTCCCTTGCCTCCGATATTGATCCGGCTTCGGCATAGTGGATCTTCGCTATCCCGGAAATGCTATGTCGCACGCTCTTAAGGTTCTTAGTCAGCGAAGGTGAATTCAAGAAAAACCTGGTTATGTCCTCACAGACCCGCAACCCTTCTCTTGAGCGGTTAAAATTGGCGTCCACTATTCTCCATATCTTGTTCTTCACGCGCCGGCCATCTTTCTAACGAGAGCCGTGGTGGAGAAGCCGTCAACGAAAGGCAAGCTAAATACCCGTCCGCCGTATGACATCACCAGATCGGAGCCAACGATATCTTTTATCTTCCAGTCCCCGCCTTTTGCCAATACGTCTGGTCTTAATTTTGATATCAACTTCGCGGGGGTGGTTTCGTCGAATATCGTAATGTAGTCTACTGCCGCCAGCGCCGATAGCACGGCCGCCCTGTCCATAGCTATATTTATTGGCCGCCCTTTGCCCTTTATAGCCCTGACCGACCTGTCGCTGTTTAATCCCACCACCAAAATATCTCCGAGTTTACGCGCCCGCGCCAGATACTCCACATGTCCCCGGTGAAGTATGTCAAAACAACCGTTCGTGAAAACGATAGTTTTTCGCCGCTTTTCCGGCGATCCAATAATACCGCGTAATCCGGAAGCGCTCATTATCTTTTTATTCATCGATGATCTCGCAGAGAATATGTATTATCGTTATATGGGCTTCCTGTGTGCGGGGAGTGTCGTTAGACGGCACGACTATCGCTATGTCGCATTCGTTTTTAATTTTTCCGCCATCCCGTCCAAGTAGCCCTATCGTAGCCATGCCGAGCTTGCGAGCCTTCCGGAGCGCTTCGATAACATTCTTTGAATTCCCGCTCGTGG
>Ga0247841_10000479_pt1 | contig 103359 bp, 105 predicted proteins | sample LaCruzMarch2015__2_FD_192410 | JGI IMG/M metagenome (GOLD analysis project Ga0247841, IMG submission 192410) | Freshwater microbial communities from meromictic Lake La Cruz, Castile-La Mancha, Spain - LaCruzMarch2015_18m | ecosystem: Environmental > Aquatic > Freshwater > Lake | place: Spain... | reverse complement strand
AATGGCTCGACGCGCTCACGCCGCCACTCGAAGACCATCTCAGGCGTCTCGCCGCGGCGATCACGGCGCTCCTCCAGCGGACGGCCGCCCCGGCGGGGCGCCCGTCGGAGACGGCGGCGCCGGAGCCTGAACCTGAGCCCGTGGCCGAGCCGGCGACGGAGCCTGAGCCCGAGGTCGCGCCGGAGCCTGAACCGGACCTGACGACTCTCGAGCCGCCTGTGCACACGACCGGACCACAGGCCGCGACGAGCGTGGCGCCCGCCGCGGCGAGCGCCGCACGTGCGGAGTCCATGCCGGCCGCCGCCCCTCCGGCGCAGGCGAGCCCGGCCGGCCCGGCGCCCCCCGCGCCGCCGCCGGCGATGGCGCGCGGCGGCGGCGGACCGCCCCGCAGGGGGCGCGGCCCGGCGCTGCTCGTCATCATCGTCGTGCTGGTCATCGCCGCGGCCGCCGCCGCGGCGGTCTTCCTCTTCATCCTGCCCGCCGGCTCCGAATACCGCCCCGGCAAGACCCCTACGCCCGTCGCTTCGTCCGGCGGCGCCGCGGGGAACGAGATCGTCTCGGCCGGTTGGGCACAAACCGTCGGTCTGCGCGCCGACGGCACGGCGGTGGCGGTGGGCTACAACAAGGACGGTCAGTGTCGCGTCTCCTCCTGGAGCGACCTGGTCGCGGTTTCGGCCGGGAGCTATCACACCGTGGGTCTGCGCGCCGACGGCACGGCGGTGGCGGTGGGCGCGAATGCCGATGGCCAGTGTCGCGTCTCCTCCTGGAGCGACCTCGTCGAGGTTTCGGCCGGGAGCTATCACACCGTGGGCCTGCGCGCCGACGGCACGGCGGTGGCGGTGGGCTACGAGGATGGCCGGTGCAACGTCTCCTCATGGAGCGATCTGGTCGCCGTCTCGGCCGGGAGCTATCACACCGTGGGCCTGCGCGCCGACGGCACGGCGGTGGCGGTGGGCTCGAACAAGTACGGCCAGTGTCGCGTCTCGTCCTGGAGCGACCTGGTCGCCGTCTCGGCCGGGTACAGGCACACCGTCGGTCTGCGCGCCGACGGCACGGCGGTGGCGGTGGGCTACAACAAGGACGGTCAGTGTCGCGTCTCCTCATGGAGCGACCTGGTCGCCGTCTCGGCCGGGAGCTATCACACCGTGGGCCTTCGCGCCGACGGCACGGCGGTGGCGGTGGGCTCGAACAAGTCCGGCCAGTGTCCCGTCTCCTCCTGGAGCGACCTGGTCGCCGTCTCGGCCGGGGTCGCTCACACCGTGGGCCTGCGCGCCGACGGCACGGTGGTGGCGGTGGGCTGGAACAAGTGGGGCCAGTGCGACGTTTCCTCCTGGAAGCTCGCCATTCCACCTGCGCCCGTCGTTTCACCGTAGGATCCGCGAGCGCGTGGTGGAGGCCGCCCGCGGGATCGAGAACGCGGGCGGGTTCCTCGCCGCGGCCGACGGCCGCCAGAGCGACGTGCTCGCCGCGGTGGCCGCCGACGGCGCCGTCAAGGAGCCGGCCACCACGCGCGGGCCGCAGATCTTCCCGATCGCCTGCTCGCCGGACGGCAAGCGCCTCGTCGGCATCGCCAGTGAGCGGAAGCGCGCCGAGCTGTTCGTGGCCTGCGTCGAGCGGCCCGCAGCGGGTACGATGGCGCGGCTGCCGTCGCGAGTGATCTTCCTGCCCACCCATGCGGTGGTCGGTCCAAACGTGGCGCTCAGCATGGCGCCTCCCAGTCCGCGTCTCCTGGCCACGATGCTACTGCGATTCCCCCCCGGCAGCTCCTCCGCTCTCCTTGTGGGGCGCCGCGCAACGGCGCACAGCTCGCGGCAGCCGTGTATCCTGACGGGCAGCGGCGCAGCGACCGCCGTGCGTGCGGCGCCCCCGCATCCGAAAGAGGAGCGAGTCCATGGACGAGCCGGCGAGAAGAGCCTGGAGCAGACCTGAGCCGATCGTGCTCGTGCGGAGCGGAGCGGAGGAGGCTGTGCTCGAGAGAGGTAGGGCGAGCAGTGGGTGACGGCGGATGCGAGAGCAGTTTGGCGTTCACGTTGGGCGCGATCGCCATCGTGGTGGGCGTGGCGTGGGTGGTGTTCTTGCGGAGAGAAAGCGTGACCCCGTGGAGACTGGGCGGGCGCTCGACCCATGGGACACGAGGCCCATGATCGCGGAGCCGTCGGGGATGAGCGCCCCATCAGCGACAATGATCGAGGCAGCCGAGGCTCGCGGTTTTGGGCATACGTTCCTGCCGTCGCTGCCGTCGTGATCGTCATCGCCGTCATCCATCTGCTGCTGCCCCCGTCGGTAGCGATCGGGCCGCTGTGGCTGATCCCGGCGGTCGAGCTCATCGGCATTCCCCTGGGGATCGCGATCTGGACTCAGTCACGCCGGCGTCCGTCCTGGTTGACGGACCGCTGGATAGGTCGGTGGATGGCCGCCTATCTGTGCTTCCTGGCCGCGGCCAGTGCGCTCAACGCAGTCCTTCGCCTGACGACGCCGCTGTCGGGCAGCCAAGACTCCGCCGCCCACCTGCTTTTCGCCGGAACGGGGCAGTCGGTCAACTCCTCCTCCCCCGGCTCCGGCGCCACCCGCCGTATGGGATGATGGCGGGGCCAGACAATGACGCTCACGCCCCCGCCGTGCCCGCGGACTTCGTGCGGCGCGGCCGCCGGGGCCGCCGGGCGGGGTAGTCCGAAACGGCAAGACAAGGAAGGGCCCTTGCCCTATCTTACCGTTTCGCGACATGCCGCCCGCCCGCGCGGCCATCGTCGCCGGCCCGCCGGCCGAGCAATCACGGCCGGCCGATCAGGCGCCGGAAGACGAGCCTGAGCTGCAGGTGAGCCGGGGCGGCGACGCCGTGAGGCGTGCCCGCACTCCAGCGTTCTCGGGGAGCGCGGCCAGGCGCCGCGCGCCGGGCTGCGAGGTTCGGGCGGGAGCGCGAGGCGCGGAAAGCAGAGGGCGTCCGCTCGCTCCCTGGGCGAAAGCGCCGCCGGCCAGGGGCTGGAGGCGGGCGGCGGCGGGGACGCGGCGCATCCCTACTCGCCGCAAGCCCCGGGCTCCTTGACCCCGAAGCAGCCCATCCACCTGCGCTGGTCGGGAGGCGGCGTTTCGCAGGAGGAGCTGACCGACTACGCCCCTCGCCGGATCCGGGGCGCTGGCCATCAACGTGCTCACGTTCGGTCTGATCTACTGGTGGATCGACGGAGGCCGGCCGACGCTGCGCGCGGCGGGCGCGGTCGTGAGGTGGGATTCTCAGTCCTTCAGCCCCACCGACACGATGCCGCTGACCCACCGGGTGAAGCTGCTGTTCACCCTCCAGTCCTCTATCTCCCTGGTGACGACCCTCGTGACCGTGAGCCGTGCCACCGATCTGATCCCCGGCAAGTAGGCCGGGGGCTCGACCCGCACCCGAGCCGCCCGCCCGCCCGTTCGCGCTGCCTTGGTTACTCGCCCTGACGCGGCGGGTAGAAGCCTGCTGATGAACGGCAACGTGGACAGCGGACCAGAGCGGGACGCGGAGGGCGCCAGCGGCGCTGCGCCGTCCAGCGCGGCGGAGCTCTACGACGTGCTCGCCGTCCACCTGGCCGCGCACGACAAGCCCGCCTTCGTGCGCACGTCCGTGGAGGCCGTGAGCAGCGGCGCCGTGGGCATCGCGCAGCTGTACCGCGAGGTCCTCACGCCGCTGCTCGTACAGGCCGGCTCATCCTGGCAGCGCGGGCGCTTCGCCATCTGGGAGGAGCATCTGGCCAGCGCCATGGTGCGCAGCGTCGTCGAGATCGTCTACCCCGGCGTGCTGAAGGCCAAGGCGGCCGTGCCGCCGGCCGGACGCAGCGTCCTGCTGGCCAGCCCGCCCGAAGAAGGCCACGACCTCGGCCTGCGCATGGTCAGCGACCGCTTCGACATGGCCGGCTGGACGACCTGCTTCCTCGGCGCCGACACGCCGGTGGACGAGGTCGCCGACGCCGCTCGCAGGCTCGGCGTGGACGCGCTCGTGCTCAGCTCCTCGACGCATTATCACCGCGTCGCCCTGCGCCGTCATGTGGACTACCTCAAGGAGCGGCTGCCGGGCGTGGACGTGTGGGTCGGGGGCCCGGCCTTCGCCTTGAACACGGACGGCTGGACGGCCGGGGAGATGCTCGATCTCGAGGCCCTGCTGGGCCGGGGCGCGGCGCCGGGCGGCGGGGAGGGCTGAGCCGTGCTCAGCCTCAGCATCGCCGCCCGCTTCTTGCGCAAGAGCCCGGCGCAGTCCATCCTCATCGCCGCCGGCATCGCCATCGGCATCGGCGTCCAGGTCTTTCTGGGCTCGCTGATCACCAGCCTCCAGACGAGCCTCGTCGATCAGACCATCGGCAACAGCCCGCAGCTGATCGTGCAGGCCACCACGGCCGGCGCCCCGCTCGACTACACTTCCGGCCTGCAGCTGGCCATGAAGAACGAGCCGCAGATCACCACGGCCGTGCCTACGCGCTCGTTCTCCGCGATCTTCAAGAAGGGCGCCGACAGCGCGCCACTGCAGCTCATCGGCGGTCAGCTGACGCAGCTCGACACGATCTACGACATCTCCGGGCACCTTACCTCGGGCACGGCGCAGCTCGGCGCCGCCGAGGTGATGGTCGGCAAGGACTTCGCCGAAGCCAACGCTCTCAAGGCCGGCGACACCGCCGCCTTCGTGCTGCCCGACGGCAAGCCGGCCACGCTCACCGTGAGCGGCGTCTTCGATTCCGGCTCGGCGGCGGCCAACAGCACGACGGCCTTCGTCGATGGGGGCTACGCCGCCGGCGTGCTCGGCCTCGGCGCCGACCAGTACACGGCTGTCGACGCCCAGGTGAGCGACGTCTTCCAGTCCAAGGCAGTCGCCGAGAGCCTGCGCGCCCAGCCCGCTCTGAGCGGCCTCAAGGTGACGGAGTGGCAGGCCGCCAACGCCGACCTGCTCTCGGCCCTGCGGAGCCAGAGCTCGTCGAGCTACATGATCCAGTTCTTCGTCCTCATCGCGGTGGCGCTGGGCATCGCCTCGACGCTCGCCATCTCGGCCGTCCAGAAGACGCGCCAGATCGGCATCCTCAAGGCGATGGGCATGAAGGACCGCGAGTCCGGCCGCATCTTCCTCTGGCAGGCCGCCATCCTCGGGGTCAGCGGCGCCGCCGTGGGCGTCGGCGGGGGGCTCGTCCTCATCGCGCTGTTCACCTTTGCGGGGCGCAACTCCGCCTCGCTGTTCCCGATCCATCCTCAGGTCGGGTTCGTGGTGATCTCGTTCGTGGTCGGCGTGCTCGTGGCCATGGTCTCGTCGCTCATCCCCTCGCGCCGAACCTCGAAGCTCGACCCGATCGAGGTGATCCAGGGTGGCTGAGGCGCTGCTGCACGCCGAGGACCTGGGCAAGACCTACGGCGCCGTGGCCAAGACGGTGGCTCTCACCGCCGTGTCCTTCGACCTGCAGGGCGGGGAGTTCGCGTCGATCATCGGCCAGTCGGGTTCGGGCAAGTCCACCCTCCTGAACCTCATCGGTCTTCTCGACACGCCCACCACCGGCCGCGTGGTGCTCAACGGGCACGACACGGCGGCGGCGAGCCGCAAGCAGCGCGCCGCCCTGCGCAACGACTTCATCGGCTTCGTCTTCCAGTTCCACTACCTGCTGCCCGAGTTCAGCGTGCTCGAGAACGTGCTCATGCCCGGTCGCATCGCGGGGGTCAGCGCCGCCGACCTGCGGCCGCGCGCCGAGGAGGTGCTGGCGCTGCTCGGCCTCGAGGGCCTCGAGGGCAAGGGCGCCAACGACCTCTCCGGCGGCCAGAAGCAGCGCGTGGCCATCGCCAGAGCGCTCATGAACCGGCCGGCGCTTCTCCTGGCCGACGAGCCCACCGGCAACCTCGACACCGTGAACACGAAGGCGGTGTACGAGCTGTTCCGCGAGCTCAACCGCGAGCTGGGGACGGCGTTCATGATCGTCACGCACGACCGCAGCGTGGCCCAGCAGACCGACCGCATCCTGGAGGTCCAGGACGGCATGCTGCTGCAGGACGTGCGCAACAGCTACGTGGAGCGCGGGCCGACGGGGGAGACGGAGCTCGAGGAAGAGACGGAGCGTGGGTCGGCGGAGCAGGCGGAGCCTGCCGAAGCGGCCCTCGAGGCGCGGCCGGCCGCCGCAGGCGGGCCGGCGCCCTCCGTGTGACGCGCGCCCGCGCGCGTGGTATCCTTCCATGTGGCCGCGTCGTCGGCGCCGGAGATGCCCGGCGCCTCACCGGCGCGGTGACCGGTGGTGGGGGTAGCTCAGCTGGTAGAGCTCCGGGTTGTGGTCCCGGCGGTCGCGGGTTCGAATCCCGTCCTTCACCCCATCCACGCGATGCACCGGCCGGCGCGAGCGCCGGCCGTCGATGTTAACGGCGTGCGGGTGTGGCGGAACTGGTAGACGCGCTAGACTTAGGATCTGGTGAGCACAGCTCGTGGAGGTTCAAGTCCTCTCACCCGCACCACAGGCCTCGGCCTGACCCCCGCACCGACCACAGAGCGGATGCCGGCGCGCGAGGCGCCGGAGGCCGCACATCGCAGAGACGGAGAACCCATAGTGAAGACCAAGGTCGATCCCACCGCCGAGAACGAGGTCCAGCTGACCGTCGAGATCCCCGCGGAGGCGGTCCAGAAGGCGTATGACCGCCTCGTCGCCAAGGTCCGCGGCGAGATGGCGCTCCCCGGCTTCCGCAAGGGCCGCGTGCCCATGGCCCTGGTGATCCAGCACGCCGGCGCCGACTACCTGCGCGCCGAGACGCTCGAGGTGTCCATCCCCGAATGGGGCGACGAGGCCCTGCACGAGGCCGGCCTGTACGACGACGCCGTCGGCACGTCGGACCTCAAGGCCGGCCCTCTCGACGAGGCCGCCGACTACACGTTCTCGCTCAAGGTGCAGACCATGCCGGTGCCCACGCTCGGCGAGTACAAGGGGCTCGAGGTGCCGCAGCGCGTGTTCACGGTCACGGAGGCGCAGATCGACGCGCAGCTGGCCGTGCTGCAGGAGCGGCTCGCCAGGCTCGAGCCCGTGGAGGACCGCGCCGTGCAGACCGGCGATTTCGTGCTCATGGACCTCGACGGCTCCCAGGACGGCGAGCCCATCGAAGGCGCCCAGGGCGCCGACCAGATGTTCGAGATCGGCCGCGGTACCCTCATCCCCGGCTTCGAGGAGGCTCTGGTCGGGGTGGGGCGCGGCGAGGAGACCACCTTCGACGTCACCTTCCCCGAGGACTACCAGACCGAGGAGCTCGCCGGTCGGCCGGCCACCTTCAAGGTCAATGTGAAGGAGATCAAGCAGAAGGTCGTCCCCGACCTCGACGACGCCTTCGCCGCCGACGTCAGCGAGCTCGACACGCTCGCGGAGCTGCGCGCCGACATCCGCGCCCGCATGGAGGCTGCCGCCGCGGCGGGCGTGCGCCGCGAGTTCCGCGCCGCGGCCGTAGACAAGGCCGTCGCAGGCGCTACCATCGGGGTGCCGTCCACGATGATCGATCGCGAGGCGCACCGCCTCTACCATGAGCTCGAGGAGAACGTCGGCGAGCGCGGCCTCACCATGGAGGTCTACCTGGACGTGCTCGAGAAGACCGAAGAAGAGGTGGAGGAAGAGTTGCGCCCCCAGGCCGAGCTCATCATGAAGCGCCGTCTGGTGCTCGCGGAGATCGCCAAGGTCGAGGACCTCTCGGTGAGCGACGACGAGATGCTCGAGGTCATCAAGGCCGATGCCGCGGCGCTCGACCGCGACCCCCTGCAGCTCATCGCCGATCTGCGCGGATCGGGCAGGCAAGAGGCGGTGCGCGACGAACTGCTACTGGCCAAGACCATCGATCTCGTCGCCGACGCGTCCGTGCCGGTCGAGATGACCGCGGCCGACGAGGCCGCCGCCGAAGACGCGGCCGACGCCGCGGACGACGAGGACGAGGACGAGGCCGACGCCGCGGACGAAGCGGCCGAAGAAGCGGCCGAAGACGACTGACGTTTCGGCCAGGGCAAACACACAGAGACAGCATCAACGCGAGAGAAGAGTGAGCACGTGACACCACTTGTACCGTTCGTCATCGAACAGACGAGCCGCGGCGAGCGCTCGTTCGACATCTTCAGCCGGCTGCTCAACGAGCGCGTCATCTTCCTCGGCACCCCGGTCAACGACGATGTCGCCAACCTCATCGTCGCGCAGCTGATCCACCTCGAGTCCGACGATCCCGACAAAGACATCAGCCTCTACATCAACACCCCGGGAGGCTCCGTGTATTCCGGCCTCGCGATCTACGACACCATGCAGTTCATCAAGCCCGACGTGAGCACCATCTGCGTGGGCAGCGCCATGAGCATGGGCGCTTTGCTGCTGGCCGGCGGCGCCAAGGAAAAGCGTTTCGCGCTGCCCAACGCGCGCATCCTCATCCACCAGATCATGGGCGGCTTCGAGGGCCAGGCCACCGACGTCGAGATCCACGCCAGAGAGGTCCTCAGCCTGCGCCAGCGCCTCGACGAGATCCTCGCTGAGCACACCGGCCAGCCGGTCGACCAGGTACGCAAAGACACGGAGCGCGACAACTTCATGAGCGCGGCCGCCGCCAAGGAGTACGGCATCATCGACGCGGTCATCGCCCACCGCTAGCGCGGGCGCGGCGAGCCTTCGACAAGGAGCGTGAGGTGGCAGGACCGACCGACAGCAACGATCAGCTGCTCTGCAGCTTCTGCGGCAAGTCGCAGCGCCAGGTCAAGAAGCTCATCGCCGGCCCCGGCGTGTACATCTGCGACGAGTGCATCGACCTCTGCAACGAGATCATCGACGAGGAGCTCACGACGCCCGTCGCTCTGGACCTCGAGAGCCTGCCCAAGCCCCGCGACATATTCGCTATCCTCAACGACTACGTGGTCGGCCAGGACGAGGCCAAGCGCTCGCTCTCCGTGGCCGTGTACAACCACTACAAGCGCGTGCAGGCGGTCGCCTCCGGCGAGACCGACGTCGAGCTGCAGAAGAGCAACATCCTGCTGCTGGGCCCCACCGGCTGCGGCAAGACTCTGCTGGCGCAGACCCTGGCGCGCATCCTCAACGTACCGTTCGCGATCGCCGACGCCACCGCCCTCACCGAGGCCGGGTACGTCGGCGAGGACGTCGAGAACATCCTGCTCAAGCTCATCCAGGCCGCCGACTTCGACGTCAAGCGCGCCGAGACCGGCATCATCTACATCGACGAGATCGACAAGATCGCGCGCAAGGCAGACAACCCCTCGATCACCCGCGACGTGTCGGGCGAGGGCGTGCAGCAGGCCCTGCTCAAGATCCTCGAGGGCACCGTGGCCAGCGTGCCGCCGCAGGGCGGGCGCAAGCACCCCCACCAGGAGTTCCTCAGCATCGACACCACCAATGTCCTCTTCGTCTGTGGCGGCGCCTTCGCCGGCCTCGAGAAGATCATCGAGCGCCGCATGGGCCGCCAGGGCGTGGGTTTCATGGCAGACATCGCCAGCAAGGCCGACAAGGATCCGGGCACGATCTTCAAGCACGCCCTCCCCGAAGACCTGCTGAGCTTCGGTCTCATCCCCGAGTTCATCGGCCGTCTGCCGGTGGTCTCGGCGGTGCACAGCCTCGACGAAGCCGACCTGCGGCGCATCCTCACCGAGCCCCGCAACGCGCTCACCAAGCAGTACCAGAAGTTCTTCTCGCTGGACAGCATCGAGCTGGTGTTCGCCGACGAGGCTCTGAAGGCCATCGCCACCAAGGCGCTCACCCGCGGTACGGGAGCGCGCGGCCTGCGCTCGATCATCGAGGAGTCGCTGATGGGCGTGATGTTCGACCTGCCCTCGCGCCGCGACGTGCGTAAGTGCGTGATCACGCGCGAGAGCATCGAGAGAGGCATCGACCCCACGCTGGTCACCGAGGCGGAGAAGGTGGCGCCGCAGCGTGACGCCGAGTCTGCCTGACGGCGACGCGGCGGCCCTCCCGCTGCTGCCCACCCGCGAGCTGATCGTCTTCCCCAAGATGGTCGCGCCCCTCTTCGTGGGCCGCCAGAAGTCCATCCAGGCCATCGAAGCGGCCTTCAACCAGAAGACCTCGCTCATCCTGTGCTCGCAGCGCGAGGCGTCCGTGGAGGACCCAGGCGCCGACGACATCATGCCCGTCGGCACGCGCGTCAGCGTGCTCCAGCTTTTCAAGCTGCCGGACGGCAGCGTCAAGGCGCTCGTCGAGGGCCAGGAGCGCGTGCGCATCGAGCGTTTCGAGAGCACCGAGCCGTTCTTCCTCGTGAGCTCCACGCCGCTGGCGCCGCCCGACCGCGCGCTCGTGCGCTGCCGCTCGCTGGCGCGCCGCGTGGCCGCCGAGTTCGCCGACTACGTGCAGCTCAACCCGCAGCTCGCCGACGAGGTGCAGTACGTGGTCAGCCAGACCGACGACCCCGAGGAGATCGCCGACGTGGTGGCCGCGCACCTGCAGATCGACACGGCGGAGAAGCAGGCGCTCCTGGAGATGGAATCCACGCAGGAGCGCCTCCTCGCCCTGATCGAGGCGCTGGCCGAGGAGAACGCGGTGCTGGCCATGGAGCACGAGATCGTGAGCAAGGTCCAGCAGCGCATCGAGAGCGCGCAGCGCCAGCTCTTTCTGCACGAGAAGCTGCGCGTGATCCGCGACGAGATCGAGGAGACCGGCGAGAGCCCCGACGAGGAGACGGCCGATTACGCGCGGAGGCTGGCCGAGGGGCGCCTGTCGCCGGCCGCTCGCAAGCTCGTGGAGCGCGAGCTGCGCAAGCTCAGGCAGGCGTCGCCGATGAGCCCCGAGGTCGCCGTGATCCGCGGCCTGCTCGACACCATCTTCGACCTCCCTTGGGGCAAGCTGGCGCCCGCCGACGTGGACGTGGCCGCGGTCGCCCGGCATCTGGAGCGCACCCACTACGGCCTCAAGGACGTCAAGGACCGCATCCTCGAGTATCTGGCCGTGTGCAGGATGCGCGCTGAAGCGGGCGCGGCCGGCGGCCGCGGCGCCGGCGCCGCCGCGCCGGCCGGCGCCGACCATCCGGCCACCATCCTCTGTCTGGCGGGCCCGCCCGGCACCGGCAAGAGCAGCGTGGCCCAGGCGATCGCCGACGCCCTGGGCCGGCCGTTCGCGCGCATCGCCCTCGGCGGCGTGCGCGACGAGGCCGAGATCCGCGGGCATCGCCGCACCTACATCGGGGCGCTGCCCGGGCGCATCCTCGAGGGCCTCGCCAAGGCCGGCGTGGACAACCCGGTGATGCTGCTCGACGAGATCGACAAGCTCGACAGCGACTGGCGCGGCAACCCGGCGGCGGCCCTCATGGAGGTCCTCGACCCGGCGCACAACACGAGCTTCCGCGACAACTACCTCGAGTGCGAGTACGACCTCAGCCGCGTGTTCTTCATCGCCACGGCCAACGACGTCGAGGGGATACCACACACGCTGTACGACCGCCTTGAGGTGATCCACCTCAGCGGCTACACGCTCCCCGAGAAGCTGGCGATCGCGCGCAAGCACCTGATCCCGGGGACGGCCCGAGACAGCGGCCTGCGCCGCGGCGACGTCAAGCTCGGCCGCGGCGCCCTGCAGACCATCGTGCGCGGTTACACCCGCGAGGCGGGCGTGCGCGATCTGGAGCGCGCCCTGCGGCGCATCGAGCGCAAGGTGGCGCGCAAGCACCTCGAGGACGGCGCCGCGCTGCCGCTCACCGTCGCGGCCGACGATCTGCGCGCGTATCTCGGCGAGGCCTTCTGGCTCGACGCCGAGCTGCGGCGCACGGCGAGGGTGGGGGAGAGCCTCGGCCTCGCCTACACCTCCGACGGCGGCGAGGTGCTCACCGTGGAGGCGATCATCGCCCGCGGCCGCGGCGAGCTGGTGCTCACCGGTCAGCTCGGCGACGTCATGCAGGAGTCGGCCTCCGCGGCCTGGGGCCACCTGCTGGCCAACGTCGAGCGCGATGCGGCGCTCCGCGCGCTGCTGCGCCGCTCGCCGCACCTCACCAAAGACGGTCTCGACCTCGCCAACCAGGACGTGCGCGTACACGTGCCCGAAGGCGCGGTGCCCAAGGACGGCCCCTCGGCGGGCCTCGCCCTCGCCGTGGCGATGCTCTCGGCCCTCGGGCGCGTGCCCGTCAAGCCGCGCGTCGCGATGACCGGCGAGATCACGCTGGGCGGCCGCATCCTCCGCGTCGGCGGCCTCAAGGAGAAGCTCCTGGCCGCCTCGCGCAGCGGCATCCGCACGGTGCTGCTGCCGCAGAGCAACCGGGGCACCGTCGCCGAGCTGCCGCCCGAGGTGGTCGGCAGGCTCAAACTCGTCTACGTAGACGAGTTTGAGGACGCCCTGCCGCACGTGTTCGGCGTCCGCCGGGCGCCGGCCACGAGCCGCCGCGAGACCGCGGCCGGTCGGTCGACCGATAGGGTCGCGCCTCCGTCGGGTACACTGAAGCACATGCGTCAGTCGACATCCGCTTCCAGGGAGCACACAAGATGAGCGAGGAACACGACCATCACGACCACCAGACGCCCGGCTCGAGCCTCGAACCCGCGGTCGACGCGGGCGGCGGCCGGCTCGAGCAACATTGCTCGCAATGCGGGGTCGGCATCGAAGGATCGCACGAGTTCTGCCAGGCGTGCGCCATCGAGGCCGCCGGCGACGACGCGCCGCCGGCCGCGGACCCCGCCTGACGCGGACCCCGCCCGAGGCGCTGCTGCCCGAGTCGGACCCCGCCTGAGGCGGACCCCGCCTGAGGCGCTGCCGCCCGAGGCGCCGCGGCCCGAGGCGGACCCCGCCTGAGGCGCCGCGGCCCGAGGCGGACCCCGCCCGCGGCGGACCCCGCCCGAGGCGGTCACGTCAAACGAACGAGGGCGCGGGACGGCGGCTCGTCATCTGCTTTGCCTCGGGGCGAGCTTCGCGCAGGCCGCTGATCGCCGTCACATGACCATCCCCTTCCGTGAGGTTGCGCGTGCAGCCTCCGGATCGATGGGCGGCGACAAGGCCGACATGGCGCGCCGCGCGCCGCACCTGCCGCAGCCGCCGGCGCGCTCGCCGGGCGCGCCCGGCGAGGAACCGGTGGCTTGAACGAGATGTCCTTTCCATCAGTCTCCCTGACGGGCACAACGCCACCCGCGGCGGGTGAAGACGTAGGGTCGGAAGGAGCTGTTTTCTCCTCATGAATCGGCCTTTCCTTACCTTCCCCCCGGCGACCGAGCCTGTGGACGGCCGTGCTCGACGAGAAGGTTGAGGATGCGGCCGTCTCCACGGGATCATCGTCGCCCCTGCGGAGCGCTGCCCGCCGGGAGCGCTGCCCGCCGGGAACGTTGCCGGCCGTGAACGCTACTGGCCGGGAGCGCTGCCGGCTGGGCGCCCCATTCGTGGCTCACCGGCGCCCGAGCGACGGGGATGGCCGCGAGCCGTCAATGGGGCTGGAAGCCGCGGCGCCGCGTGCCCCTACGCCGGCTCGTGCTCATTCGAGCGCGCGTCGTTCACCTGGGCCAGGCGGTCGCGCGGTCCCATCCAGCGTCGCGGCTGCGTGCCATCGAGCGCCGGCGACGGGCGCGCGAACGTGGTCGATGTGCCCGCGGCCGCGGCATCGTGGTCGAGCATGGCCGCGGCCAGTTCGCGGCGCGCCTCGTGCAGCGTCGCGCCTACGACGTGCGCTCCCACCTCGGGCAGCCAGATCTCGGCGCCGTGCCCACCGAACGCGGTCTTGGGGCGGAAACAGTAGGCGGCGCCGAGCAGGTCGCCGATCTCCTTCGCGTCCGCGAGCGCCGCTTCGACGCGACCGCTCTCACCGACAAGCTGCCGGCGGCCGCGGCGCACCCCCTCAAGAAGAGTGCGAAAGCGCCTGCCGGCCGCGGTCGTCCGCCACGTCTCCACAGATGTCACCTCGTTGTGCACGGTCCAGGGCGGCGGATGTCGCTACGCAGCGCCCGCGTCGGCGGGATCGTGCGCGCCGGCGACGCGGCGGCGCGTCATCGCCGCCGGATCACGCCTCGGGCGGGCGCTCGGCAGCGCCGCCCGCCTCCCGCTATACTTTCGCGTGGCCGCGGGCGCGCGTCGCCGGACCCGCGGTCGATCGCCCCGTCATCATCCGCCACCACCGAGGCCCCATGACCGACGCACAGAGCACCGAACACCTCCGCGACACCACGCGCTTCGAGCCCGCCGCCGTCGAAGCGCGCTGGATGAAGGAGTGGCTCGAGTCGCACCTGTTCCACGCCGTGCCCGACCCGGCCCGCGAGCCCTACTCCATCGTCATCCCGCCGCCCAACATCACCGGCGTGCTGCACATGGGCCACGCCTTGAACAACACCATCCAGGACGTGCTCACGCGCTACCACCGTATGCTCGGCGAGAACGCCTGCTGGCTGGTTGGCACCGATCACGCCGGCATCGCCACCCAGAACGTCGTCGAGAAGATGCTGCGCGCGGAGGGCCTCACCAAGGAGGATCTGGGCCGCGAGGAGTTCGCCGGGCGCGTCTGGGAGTGGCGTCTGCAGTCCGGCGGCACGATCATCGAACAGCTCAAGAGCCTGGGCTGCTCGTGCGACTACGAGCGCGAGCGCTTCACCTTCGACGAGGGCTACGTGAAGGCCGTCACCAAGGTGTTCGTGGCGCTCTACGAGAAGGGCTACATCAACAAGGGCAGCTACCTCGTGAACTGGTGCCCGCGCTGCGGCACGGCGATCAGCGATCTCGAAGTGGCCTACAAGGAGATGCCGGGCGCGCTCAGCTTCATCCGCTACCCGGTGGTCGGCGGCGGCTCGGTGACCATCGCCACCGCGCGCCCCGAGACGATGCTCGGCGATACCGCGGTGGCCGTGCACCCCGACGACGAGCGGTACAAGGACCTCGTCGGCCGGACGGCCACCCTGCCGCTGCTGGGGCGCGAGCTGAGGATCGTCGCCGACGAGCGCGTCGACCCCGGGTTCGGCAGCGGCGCTCTCAAGATCACGCCGGCCCACGACCTCACCGACTTCGAGATCGGCCGCACCCACGGGCTGGACACCGTCCAGGCCATCGGCCAGGACGGCCGCATCACCGCGGCCGGCGGTCCCTACGCCGGCCTCGAGATCGAGGAGGCCGCGGCGCGCGTCGTCGCCGACCTCAAGAAGCTCGGCGTCCTCGAGAAGATCGAGGACTACACGCACAGCGTGGCCACCTGCGATCGCTGCGGGACCGCCATCGAACCGCTCATCAGCGAGCAGTGGTTCATGGCTATGGACCGGCTCAAGGAGCCGGCCACCGAGGTCGTGCGCGACGGCCGCGTGAAGTTCACGCCGGAGCGCTGGGGGCGCGTGTACATCGACTGGATGGACAAGCTGCGCCCCTGGTGCATCAGCCGCCAGCTGTGGTGGGGCCATCAGTTGCCGGTGTGGTACTGCGAAGACGGCCATGTCAACGTCGCCGAGGCGGAGCCGCGGGTCTGCGCCGAGTGCGGTTCCGCCGCCCTGACGCGCGAGACCGACGTCCTCGACACCTGGTTCAGCTCCGCGCTCTGGCCGTTCGCCACCTGGGGCTGGCCCGACGAGACCGCCGATCTCGCCTACTTCTACCCCACCAACGTGCTGAGCACGGCCCGCGACATCATCTTTTTGTGGGTCGCGCGCATGGTGATGATGGGCCTCGAGCTCGTCGGCGACATCCCGTTCCACGACGTCTACATCCACTCCGTGATCCAGGCCGCCGACGGACGGCGCATGAGCAAGAGCCTGGGCACCGGCATCGACCCGCTCGAGATGATCGACAAGTACGGCGCCGACGCCACGCGCTTCGCCCTGCTGCTCATGAGCAGCAGCCAGGACGTGCGCTTCAGCGAAGAGAAGATCGTCATGGGCCGAAGCTTCGCCAACAAGCTGTGGAACGCGTCGCGGCTCGTGCTCCTGGCCAGCGAGGGGCTCTCGGCGGAGCGCAGCGACGCCCACCAGATCGATCGCTGGATCACGAGCCGCTTCCAGCGCTGCCTGGCTGAGGTCGAGGAGGCGGTCACGGGGTTCGATCTCGCCGCCGCCATCGACACGCTGTACCACTTCGTCTGGGACGAGCTCTGCGATTGGTACCTGGAGCTCGCCAAGGTGCGCCTGTACGGCGAGGACGAAGTGCAGAAGGCGCAGGCCGGCGGGCACGCGCGCTGGCTGCTCGCGCAGGTCGTGCGCCTGCTCCATCCCTTCCTGCCGTTCGTCACCGAGGAGGTCGCGGCGCAGTACGGCGAGGCGCCGCTGCTCGAGCGCGCGCATCCGCTGCACGACGAGGCTCTCCTCGCGCCCGACGACGAGGCGGCGGTCGGCGAGCTGCAGGCCGTGGTCGATGCGCTGCGCCGCTTTCGCGCCGCCGCCGAGGTACCGCCGGGCAAGGTGCTCGAGGCGCTGTTCGTGGCCGACGGCGGCGGCGCGGCCGGGCGCTACGCGCCCTACGCCGCCGCCTTCCGCGCCCTGGCGCGCACCGCGGTGCGCTTTGAGGGCGCGCCCGACGCCGCGGCGACCGTGGTGCTCGTGCCCGGTGGCCGCCTCGAGGTGGCCGCCGTGGTCGACAAGGCCGAGGAGGTGGCTCGCCTTGAGCAGCAGCTCGGCAAGATCGCCGCGGAGATCAGCCGCGGTCAGGCGAAGCTCGCCAACGAGGGCTTCACGGGCCGCGCCCCCGCGGCCGTGGTGGCCAAAGAGCGCGACAAGCTCGCCGCCCACGTCGCCGACGGCGACGAGCTCGCGGCGCGCCTCGCGCACCTGCGCGGGGCCTGAGGCGGGCGCCGTGTGCGGCGCGGAGGGCGCGTGAGCGCCGGCGCGCCCGCGTGGGCCGCCTACCTCGAGGCGCTGGCCGCCTTCGGCGTGCGGCCGGGGCTGGAGCGCGTGAGCGCGCTGCTCGAGTCTCTGGGCCGGCCGCAGGGCGCCTACCGCGTGATCCATGTCGTGGGCACCAACGGCAAGTCCTCCACCACGCGGTACTGCGAGGCTCTGCTGCGCGCCCACGGCGCGCGCGCCGGCGCCTACCTCTCGCCGCACATCTCGGGCTGGACCGAGCGCGTCGTGGTGGACGGCCGCCCCGTGGACGAGGCCCTGTTCGCGGCCTGCGTCGAGGCTGTGCGCGCGGCCACGGCGGCGCTGCCGGAAGAGGTGGGGGAGACCACGCAGTTCGAGGTGCTCACCGTGGCGGCGCTCCTGGCCATGGCCGAGAGCGGCGTGGAGGCGGCAGCGCTCGAAGCCGGGCTCGGCGGCCGCCTCGACGCCACCAACGTCGTTGCCGCCCCGGTCGTGGTGCTGACCAATATCGCCCTCGAGCACACGCAGGTGCTCGGCGGTACGCGCGAACTGATCTTCGCCGAGAAGGCGGCGGTCATCAAGGGCGGCGAGGTCGTTTTCGGCGGGCTCGACGGGCTCGAAGAAGAAGCACGCCGGGTCTGCTCCGCCGCCGGCGCGCGGCCGCACTTCCTGCGTGATGAGGCGCCCGCCGGCGGAGGCGACGCCCTGCCGCCGGGGGATCTGCGCGTCGCGGGCTCCCCGCGGGACTTCAGCGTCACGCTCGCTGTGGGCGGCGCGCGCCAAGAATGGGCCGGCCTCCGCGTGCCGACGCCGGCCCTGTACCAGGTCGTCAACGCCGGGCTGGCAGTGGCGGCGGTGCGGCTGCTCCTCGGGCGTCTGGATGGATCCGCCGCGCGAGAGGCGCTGGCCGCCACGGCCGTACCCGGCCGCCTGCAGACGGTCGGCGAGCGGCCGCTGGTGCTCGCCGACGGCGCTCACAACCCCGACGGCGTGCGCGCGCTCGCCCGGAGCCTGGCGGCCGTGGCCGTCCCCAGGCCCATGGTGGGCGTGCTCGCGATCATGGGCGACAAGGGCTACGACGAGATGCTCGAGCGCTTCCTCCCGCTGCTGGACGCGGTCGTGTGCACGCAGGCCGGCGAGCCGCGCAGCCTCAGCGCCGAGGAGCTGGCCGCCGCCCTGCGGGCGGCGGCCGTCCGCCTCGGCCGCGAGCTCCCCGAGGTCCGCGTGGCGACCGAGCCGCACGAGGCCCTGGCGCTGGCCCGCGAGCTCGCCGGCGCCGACGGGTCCGTGCTGGTCGGCGGCTCTCTCTACCTGCTCGAGGATCTGCGCGACGTGCTCGCCGGCGCCGGCTGAGGCCGCATCCAGCGCGGTTGTCGGCGAAAGCGCGTCCGCTATACTGGCGCAAACTCGGGGAGGGTCGAATGGCACAGAAGAGGGCGCACCCGGTCGTGCGGTTCCTGGTCGCGTTTCTGATCGTGATCGCCGTCGCGTTCGTCGCTTTCTTCGTCGGCTACCTCCTCGGCATGAGGATCGCCGTCGTGCCCCCGATGCTCCTGGCTCTGTTCTAGCGTTCCACTCGTCCATCGCGGCCGCGGGCGTCCGCAGGAGGGACCGATGAACACAGGATCCACCGCCCCGTCGCCGCGGGCGCCGCATGAGCGCCTGATCCTCGTCTCCGGCGCGACCGGCTACGTGGGCGGCCGGCTGGCGCCGCGCCTTCTCGCGGCCGGCCATCGCGTGCGCTGCCTGGTCCGCGACCCGTCGCGACTCGAGGGGCGCGACTGGCTGCCGCACGTCGAGGTGGTGGCCGGGGACGTGCTGCGGCCGGCCGGCCTTACGGAGGCCATGGCCGGCGTCGATGTCGCCTACTACCTCATCCACAGCATGGCCGGCGGCAAAGGGTTCCACGAACGCGACGTCACGGCGGCGAGGGGCTTCGCCCGCGCCGCCGCCGCCGCCGGCGTGAGCCGCATCGTCTACCTCGGCGGCCTCGGCGACCCCGCGGCGGGCATCTCCGACCATCTGCGCTCGCGCCAGGATACCGGCGATGCGCTCCGTGAGGCGGGCGTGCCGGTCACCGAGCTTCGCGCGGCCGTCGTCGTCGGCTCCGGGAGCATCTCCTTCGAGATGATCCGCTACCTCACCGAGCGCCTGCCGGTGATGATCTGCCCGAAATGGGTGTACACGAAGGTGCAGCCCATCGGCGTCGACGACCTCCTGCGCTACCTCGTGGAGACGCTGGACGTGCCCGAGAGCGCCGGCCGCGTGATCGAGGTGGGCGGCGCCGACGTGCGCACCTACGGCGACATGATGCTCGGCTACGCTCGCGCACGCGGTCTGCACCGGCGGCTGCAACCCGTGCCGGTGCTCACGCCCGTGCTGTCGTCGTACTGGGTCCATCTCGTGACCCCGATTCCATCGACTATCGCGCGGCCGCTCATCGAGGGCCTCGGCAGCGAGGTCATCGTGCGCGACGACGCGGCGCGACGCCTGTTTCCGCAGATCCATCCTGTCGACTACATGACGGCCGTGCGCGCCGCCGTCGCGACCCTCGAGAGCGGCGCCGTCGAGACGTCCTGGGCCGACGCTCTCGCGACCAGCGGCGGCGACGCCGCTCCGAAGGTGCTCACGCAGCAGGCCGGCATGATGATCGAGCGGCGCCAGGTGCAGGTCGCCGCCGACCCGGCGGACGTCTTCGCCGCGTGCCTCGGCATCGGCGGCGAGCACGGCTACGGCTACGCCGACTGGACCTGGGGCGTACGAGGAGCGGTCGACCGGCTGGTCGGCGGCGTCGGGCTGCGCCGTGGCCGCCGCGACCCCCACGACCTGCGCGTCGGCGACGCTCTCGACTTCTGGCGGGTGGAGGCCGTGGAGCCGGGGCGGCTGCTACGCCTCCGCGCCGAGATGAAGGTTCCCGGCCGCGCCTGGCTGCAGTTCGAGACGCTGCCGCGGGCCGGCGGCGCGTTGCTCGTGCAGACCGCCTACTTCGCGCCCAAGGGGTTGCCGGGCCTTCTCTACTGGTACACCCTGTATCCTGTCCACGGCGCGATATTCTCAGGTATGATTGCCGCGCTGGCCGCCGCGGCCAGCCGGCCGGGCGGGCGCCACGGGGGCGTCGCGTCATCGCCTCCATGACCGGTCGCCACCCCGGCGAGACGCCGCCTGCGTCCTCGTCGATGCGCTCCTGAGGAGGAGACGTTGCCTCACTGGATCCTCGCTGCAGCGACGAGCAGCGACAGCAATCCGTTCCAGTCGGTCATGGACTTCTTCAAGTCGCCGACCTGGCACCTCATCACCCTCCTGCTCTACTTTCTGGGCGCCGTGATCTGGCTGGCCTGCGCCTACTGGGTGTTCAAGGACGCGCGCCGGCGCGTCGACGACAAGATCATCCTCGCGGTCTGCGTGCTCACCGGCCTCATCTTCGGGCCGCTCGGCCTCATCGTCTACGCCATCGTGCGGCCGCCCGCGCTCCTCGCCGACCGTCGCGAGCAGGAGCTCGAGGTGCAGATGATGGAGCAGCGCCTCGGCGAGGAGTCACGCTGCTCGTTCTGCAAGACGCCGGTGCGCGACGACTACCTCGTGTGCCCCACCTGCGGTCGCCGGCTGCGCGCCACCTGCGCCTCGTGCGGCAAGCCCATCGAGCCGAGCTGGCGGGTGTGCCCGTACTGCGAGACCGATGTCCACGGCGCCATGCCCCAGGCGTCGGCCTACGACCGCGCCTGAGCGCCGCGCGTCCACACAGCCAGGTCCGCGGCGCTCCGCAGCCGCCGCCGCGACTCCCCGAGGAGGGAGCTCCCATGGAACGCACGTTCGTCATGGTCAAGCCCAACGGCGTGGCCCGCGGCCTCGTCGGCGAGGTCGTCGCGCGCTTCGAACGCCGCGGCTTCACGCTGCGCGGCATGAAGGCGCTGCGCATCGACCGCGCGCTCGCCGAACGGCACTACGCAGAGCACATCGGCAAGCCGTTCTTCGAGTCGCTGGCCGCGTTCGTCACCTCCGGCGCGGTCGTGGCCATGGTGTGGGAGGGCCGCGAGGCGGTCAGCGTGGCGCGCGCCATGATGGGCGTCACCGACTCGGCGCAGGCCGCGCCGGGCACCATCCGCGGCGACTTCTCGCTGAGCAAAGAAGAGAACGTGGTGCACGGCTCCGACGGCCTCGACAGCGCGGCCCGCGAGATCGCCCTCTTCTTCCGTGAGGACGAGCTCGTCTAGCGACGCGCCGGGCGCGCCTCGCGCAGCGTCCTGCGCGCCGGGGCTGCGGCTCGTCCTCGCCTCGCGCTCGCCGCAGCGCGACGGGCTGCTGCGCCAGCTGGGCATCCCCTTTCGCGTCGTCGTCAGCGCGCACCTCGAGGACCTCCACGACGGCGACCCGGTGCGCACCGTCGAGCGCAACGCCCGCGGCAAGGCCGGGGAGGTGCTGGCGCGCACGCGCCTGCGCGCCGGCGAGCTCGTCCTCGGCGTCGACACGGTCGTCGTCGCCGGCGGCCGCGTGCTCGGCAAGGCGGCCGGCGAGCAGGAGGCGGCGGAGTACCTCCGCCTGCTCGCCGGCCGCCGTCACGAGGTGTACAGCGGCCTGCACCTGTGCTCGGCGGAGCGCGCCGAGACCGCGCACGCCGTGACCGGCGTCACCTTTCGGCCGCTCCGCGCCGGGGACGTCGCGCGCTACGTCGCCTGCGGCGAGTGGCGCGAGCGCGCCGGCGCCTACGCCATCCAGGGCGTCGGTTCGGCGCTCGTCGAGCGCATCGATGGCGACTACTTCAACGTGGTCGGCCTGCCGGTGGCGGCCCTGCTGACAGCGCTCGCCGCCTTCGGCGCGGCGCCGTTCTCGTGGCTGCCGGCCGGCTCCCCGCCATCGTGAGCGGCCGCCCGGCGGGTCTTCGTCGCCGTCGTCCGCGCGGTTGGCCATGCCTGCGGCGAGCGTATACAATGTCCGTTCGACATCTCCCCGAAAGGAGCTCGCGATAAGCTTCCTCGGATTCCTGACAGGCTTCGGCGCCCGTGACATGGCGATCGACCTCGGCACCGCCAACACGCTGGTCTACCTTCGCGGCAAGGGGATCGTGCTCTCCGAGCCCTCCGTGGTCGCCATCGATCACCGCAGCGGCGAGGTCCACGCCGTGGGCGCCGAGGCCAAGCGCATGCTGGGCCGCACCCCGGCCACGATCAGCGCCGTGCGCCCCCTCAAAGACGGCGTCATCGCCGATTTCGACGTCACCGAGCAGATGCTCCGCCACTTCATCCGCAAGGTCAGCCAGAACCGCTGGGCGCACCCGCGGGTGGTCATCTGCGTGCCCAGTGGCGTGACGGGCGTCGAAAAGCGAGCCGTGGAAGAAGCCACCTACTCCGCGGGCGCCCGCTGGGCGACCCTCATCGAGGAGCCCATGGCGGCCGCCATCGGCGCCGGCCTGCCGGTCGCCGAGCCCACCGGCAGCATGATCGTCGACATCGGCGGCGGCACCAGCGAGGTGGCCGTCATCTCTCTGGGCGGCATCGTCGTGAGCCAGTCCATCCGCGTCGGCGGCGACGAGCTCGACGAGTCCATCATCAGCTACGTCAAGAAGGAGTACAAGCTCCTGATCGGCAGCCAGACCGCCGAAGAGATCAAGCTCGAGATCGGCTCGGCGCACGCACTGCCGCAGGAGGAACAGGCCGAGATCCGCGGCCGCGACCTGGTCACCGGCCTTCCCAAGACCATCGTCCTCTCGTCCGAAGAAGTGCGCGCCTCCATCGAAGAGCCCGTGCAGGCGATCATCGACGCCATCAAGGCGACCCTCGACAAGACGCCGCCGGAGCTGGCCAGCGACATCCTCGACCGCGGCATCATGCTGGCCGGCGGCGGGTCGCTGCTCCAGGGTATGGCGGAGCGCCTGCGCGACGAGACGCAGATGCCGGTGCACCTCGCGGAATCGCCGCTCACCTGCGTGGCCGTGGGCTCGGGCAAGTATCTCGAGGAGTTCGATGTCCTCGTCAAGAGCAAGCGCAACTCCCGGCCGCGGGGCCGGTAGCCCCGCCCCTCGCTGACTCGTGAATCGCCGGCGCGTACTCCGGCGGCGGATCGTCGTGGCGATCCTGCTGCTGCTCTGTGTCGCCATGCTCACGCTGTACTTTCGTGAGTCCGACAGCGGCTTCGTGCATGGCGCGCAGGGCGTCGTGCTGCGGGTCGTCGCGCCGTTGCAGAACGGCACGGCGCGGGCCACGAAGCCTTTCCGCGACGCCTGGAACTGGACCGCCGACCTGTTCAGCGCCAAGTCCGAGAACGCGAAGCTGCAGAAGGAGCTCGAGCAGCTTCGCGCCGGCGTCGCCAAGGAGCTCACCACCCAGGACGAGAACGCCCAGATGCGCGCCCTGCTCGCCGTGCAGCGCAGCGGGATCTACCCGCACGGCGTGCGGCTCGTCACGGCGCGCGTCGTGGCGCGTTCCACCACCGCCTGGTACTCCACCGTGACCATCGACGCGGGCAGCGGCGGCGGGGTGGAGGTGTACGACCCCGTGGTCAACGGCGCCGGCCTCGTGGGGCGCGTGACCAAGGTCGCCGCGAACGCCGCCCAGGTCACGCTCATCACCGACCAGCAGAGCTTCATCGACGCCATGGTGCAGCCGGGCGGCGCCCAAGGCATCATCTCCGGCAGCGTCACCGGCGACGTCACGCTGCAGTACCTCGACAAGAACGAACGCGTCAAGGTGGGCCAGTACGTCGTGACCTCGGGTCGCCAGAGCTCCGTCTTCGTACGCGGCATCCCCGTCGGCCAGATCGAGAGCGTCGGCAGCCAGGAGGTCGAGCTGTACCAGAGCATCTCGCTGCGCCCGTTCGTCGACTTCCGCAAGCTCGACCTCGTCCAGGTGATCGTGCGATGAGGCTCGCCCGCACCTCCGCCGATAACGAGCAGCGCGAGTGGCCGTCGGGCGGCGAGATCGCCCGGCTCGTGGTCACGCTCCTGGTGGCGACGCTCCTGCAGACCACGGTGGCGCCCAACATCCGTGTCCTCGGCGCCAACCCCGATTTCGCACTGATCGTCGTCGTCTGCGTCGCTCTGCTCAAGGGCTCCGAGATCGGCGCCGTGTTCGGCTTTCTCACGGGCACGCTCGTGGCCATCGCGCTCATGGAGCCGCTCGGCCTGAGCGCCTTCGTCTTCGTGCTCGTCGGCTTCCTCGCGGGACGCTACGCCGAGACCGCCGACCTCTCGGCCGGCTTCGCGCCGCTGGTCAGCGCCTTCGCCGCCACGTTGCTCGCCAACGTGCTTCTCGCCATGGCCCAGTACCTGCTCGCGCGGCAGGCGCCGCTCGGCTTCTTCCTGGGCCGCGTGCTCGTGCCTTCTCTCATCCTCAACACGCTGCTGGCGGCGCCTCTCTACCTGGTCGTGCGCCTCTGGCTGCGAGGGGCAGGTGATCTGCGTGTTGCTCGGACCCGCTAGCGACTTCGGGCGTCGCGACCGTCCCATCCGCACGGGCCGCCGCGACAAGCCCATCATCCAGCTGCCGTCCGTCGCCCTTCGGGTGGCGATCATGGTCGGCATCGCCGTCGTCCTCTTCGCGATCATCCTCTTCCGCCTGTGGTTCCTGCAGATCCTCAGCGGGCAGCAGTTCGTGGTGCAGGCCAACGACAACCGCCTGCGCTCGGTGAAGCTCGTGGCCCCGCGCGGCGCCATCGTCGACCGCCACGGCGAGGTGATCGTCGAGAACCGGCCGGGCCTGGCCGTGGGCTTCCGTCTCATGGACGTGCCCGACGGGCGGCTCGACACCGAGATCGAGCGCCTGGCGCCCGTGCTGCGCGCTCGGCCCGGGAGGATCCGCACCGAGATCATGGACCACCTGCGCCCCAGTTGGCCGGCGGACGCGCCCCTGACCTGGGAGGACGTCGTGGCCGGTGACGCGGTGTCCTACGACCTCATCGTCGTGAAGGAGGACGTGAGCCGCAAGGCGATGTCGTACATCCTCGAGCACATCGCCTCGTTCCCGGGCGTCGAGATCCGCAAGAACTATCTGCGCGCCTACCCGCACGGCTCCCTGGCCGCCCACCTGCTGGGCAACATCGGCGAGATCACCAGGGAGCAGCTCAAGGAGCAGCGTTTCAAGGGGTATTCCGCCGGCGACCTGGTCGGTCAGGGCGGCCTCGAGTGGAGCTTCGACCGCTGGCTGCGCGGCCGCGACGGCGTGGCCAAGGTCGAGGTCGACGCCTTGGGCCGGCCCAAGCAGCACGACCCCGTGCCCGGCGGCCGTTTGCCGGAGCCGGGTGACACCCTGGTCACGACCATCGACGCCAAGGTGCAGGCCAAGGCCGAGGAGGCGCTGCGGTACGCCATCGACCTGGCCCACAGCAACGGCCGCTACAAGGCGGCCGGCGCCGCCGCGCTGGTGCTCGACGTCAAGACCGGCGAGGTCATCGCCATGGCCAGCTTCCCCACCTACGACCCCGACGTGTGGGTGGGAGGCATCAGCGCCAAGGACTACAAGCAGCTCGCCGACCCCCACGCCAACCGGCCTCTGCTCAACCGCGCCATTCAGGAGCAGAAGGCCGTGGCCTCCACGTTCAAGGTCGTGGACGCCATCGCGGGCCTCGAGGAGGGCGTGATCGCGCCGTCCACGAGCTTCTTCTGCCCCGGCAGCTTCAAGGTGCCCATCTCCAGCGACGACACCGTGTGGAACTGCTGGGCGCTCGACGGCCACGGCAGCCTCGATCTGGTGCAAGCTATCACGCAGTCGTGCGACGTGTACTTCTACAACGTCGGCTACCTCTTCTATCAGCGCAAGGGCACCGAGCTCGCGGACTGGGCGGTGCGCCTCGGTATGGGCAAGCCCACCGGCATCGACGTGCCCGGCGAGGTGGCCGGGCGCGTGCCCACGCCGGACTGGCGCCGTTCGTACTTCGAGAGCGAGGTCGACAAGCTGTGGACGCCGGGCAACTCGGTCAACCTGTCGATCGGCCAGGGCGACCTCGAGGCCACGCCGTTGCAGCTGGCCGTGACCTATGCGGCGATCGCCAACGGCGGCTACATCGTGCAGCCGCACGTCGGCGGGAGGATCGTCGATGCGCAGGGCAAGATGGTGCGCGATTTCCAGGCCGCCAGGCCGCGCAAGGTCGACATCTCGCAGAGCACGCTCGACGTCGTCCGCCGCGGCCTCTACGAGGCGGCCAACTCGATGACGGGCACCTCGTCGGCGGTGTTCGCCGGCTACCCGGTGGAGGTCGCCGGCAAGACCGGCACCGCCGAGGTCTTCGGCTCCGACGACTACGCCTGGTACGCGAGCTACGCGCCGGCCGACGATCCCAGGTACGCCGTGGTCCTGATGATCGAGCAGGGCGGCCACGGCGGCACAGTCGCGGCGCCGGCGGCGCGACTCATCTACGACGCTCTGTTCAAGATCAAGAGCGAGAAGGTCACCGGCGCCGTGAGGAGCGACTGAGCGTGGACTGGCGCGCCTACCTCAGGCATCTCGACTACCTCCTCATCGTCGCCACGCTCGGGCTCATCGCCTACGGCGTCACGATGATCTACTTCGCCACGCGTCACGACCACGAAGGGCAGCCGCTGTACTTCGTGACCCAGCAGTTGATCGCCGTGGTCGTGGGGTTGGTGGCCGCCGCGGTCGTCTCGCTGCTCGACTACGAGATCTACCGCCGCTTCCAGTGGGTGATGTACGCGTTCGCGGTCTTCATCCTCGTGATGGTGCTGCCGTTCGGCCAAGTGGTGAACGGGGCGCGGCGCTGGATCGACCTCGGCTTCCAGAGCTTCCAGCCCTCGGCGCTGGCGCTGCTGCTGCTCGCCCTGAGCATCGGCGCCTACCTGGCTGACCGCATGGACATGCTCGGCGCCAAACGCGTCACGCTGGTGGCCCTGGCCATGGTCGCCGTGCCCGCCGTCCTCGTCTACCAGGAGCCCGACTTCGGCTCCGCCATGGTGATGCTCGCCCTCACCCTGGCGATGCTGTACTTCTACGGCACGTCGTGGACTCACTTCGCGGTGCTGGCGGGGAGCGGGGTGGCGGCACTGGTGGTGGCTCTCAAGGTCCTGCCCCTGGCCGGCGTCCATCTCATCCAGCAGTACCAGATCGACCGTCTGTTCGTGTTCGCCAACGCGGGGCACGATCCCACGGGGAGCGGCTACAACATCATCCAGTCGATGATCGCCGTCGGGTCCGGGGCGCTCACGGGGCGCGGCGACATGGCTACGCAGACCGCCCTCGACTTTCTGCCCGAGCACCACACCGACTTCATCTTCGCCGTCCTCAGCGAGCGCAACGGGTTCCTCGGGGCGCTGCTCTTGATCGCGCTCTACGGCGTCGTGATCTGGCGGTGCCTGCGCATCGCCACGCTGTCGCGCGACATGTACGGCAGCATCCTCGCCGGGGGCGTCGCCGTGATGTTTCTTTTCCAGGTGTTCGTGAACATCGGCATGACGATTGGTATCATGCCGGTGACGGGCATCCCGTTGCCGTTCGTGAGCTACGGCGGCACGGCCATGATCGTGTTTCTGATGTTCGTCGGCCTGCTGCAGGCCATCCACCTGCGGGCCACTGTCATGCCGAGCAACAGGGGGCTCCTTGTCCAGTAGCGTGAGCATGTCGAAGATCTTCAGGGCCGTCAGCGAAGCCCGCACCCGCGACACCGAGGTCGCGCGCCTGTGCCTGGTCGGCGCCGGCGCGGAGCTCGCGCGCGTGACCCGCGCTCTCTCGGCGGGGGCGGCCGACGCGCGCGGCGGCGTCAGCGCCGCCCTCGACGCCCTGGCGCCGGCCGAGTTCCCCCAGGACGAGGGGCTCGCCGGGCGCTGGGACATCGTCGTCCTCGTGGCCGCCGGATGCGCGGCCCCCGACATGGCGCCCATCGTCCGCGCGGTGCGCGGCGCCGGGCGCCAGGTCATCGCTCTCGTCCAGGCTCCTTACGGCGACTGGATCGACGCGGCAGGCGTCTTCGACGACGAGGTCGCGCGCGGCCTCGACGGCGACCACGCCGGCGCGCCCAACCTCGAGAACCGTATCGTGCGCGCCGCCGGCGACGGCGCCGCGGCGCTGGCCGTCCGCCTGCCCGCGGTGCGCCGCGCGTACTGCGAGCACGTGGTGCTCGCCAACGCGACGCAGAACGCCGTGATCGGCGCCGTGGTCATCATCCCCGGCGCCGACATGCCGGCGATGACCGCCAACCAGATCCGCATGGTCCTCAGGATCGCCGCCGCCTACGGCGAGCAGATCGGTCTCGACCGCGCTCTCGAGATCCTCTCTGTCGTGGGCGCCGCTTTCGCCTTCCGCGCGCTGGCGCGCCAGGCGCTCGACCTCGTGCCGGGGTTCGGCTGGGCTCTCAAGGGCGCCGTCGGCTTCACCGCCACGGTGGCGCTGGGCGAGGCCGCTATCGCGTACTTCGAGGCCGGGGCGCCGCTCCAGGTCTCGCACGTGCAAAGGATAGAACGTCAACTTGAACGCGCACGCTCCAGGCTCCCTGGATCCATGCAGCGAGGGCTGGGCTCCGGATGAAGTAGCGAGGCTGCTGGCGCGCGTCACACGCCCCGGGCGCTACACGGGCGGCGAGCTCAACCTCCGTCTCAAGCCCGGCGCGAGCCCACGCATCGTACTGTCCTACCCGGACGTGTACGAGATCGGCGTCTCCAATCCAGGTCTGCAGATCCTCTATGCCCATCTGAACGACGCTACGCCGGCGGCGGCGGAGCGCGCCTACTGCCCGTGGCCAGACATGGCGGCGCTCATGCGCGCCCACGACGTGCCGCTGTGGACGCTCGAGACCATGGCGCCGGTCGCCGACTGCGACCTTTGGGGCTTCACGCTGCCGCACGAGCTCACGTACACCGACGTGCTCGAGATGCTCGACCTCGCGGGCGTCCCGCTGCACGCCGCCGAGCGTGGGGAGGGGCGCCCCATCGTGCTCGGCGGCGGGCCGGCCGTGGCCGACCCCTGGCCGCTGGCGCCGTTCTTCGACGCGTTCTTCATCGGCGAGGTCGAGCACCGCCTCGACGAGATCGTGGAGGCGCTGGCCGCGCCGTCGCGCGCCCGGCGCCTCCAGGCGCTCGCCGCCGTCCCCGGCATGTGGCTGCCGGGGGTGAGCGAGCGCCCGGCGGAGCGCCAGGTGTTCACGGCGTTCTCCAGCGCCCCGCCCGTGCTGCGCCCGGTCGTCCCGGTGCTCGAGGCGGTGCACGACCGGGCGATCGTCGAGGTGATGCGCGGCTGCACCGCGGGCTGCCGCTTCTGTCAGGCCGGCATGTGGTACCGGCCGGTGCGCGAGCGCCCCGTCGACCTCGTCGTCGCGGCCGCCGACACACTGCTCGGCGAGACCGGCTGCGACGAGGTCTCGCTGCTCTCTCTCAGCTCCTGCGACTACTCGGGCATAGAGGAGGCGCTCACGCGCATCCGCGCCCTGCGGCCGGGGGTGCGCGTCTCCCTGCCGTCGCTGCGCATCGATTCGGCCGCCGAGGCTCTGGGCGGCTTCGCCGCCGACCAGCGCGGGTCCGTCACGCTCGCTCCGGAGGCCGGCACGCAGGAGCTGCGCGACGCCATCAACAAGGGCGTCGATGACGCGCAGTTCGAGGAGGCCGTGCGCGCCACCTTCGGCGGCGGCTTCACCGGGCTCAAGCTGTATTTCATGATCGGCCTGCCCGGCGAGACCGACGCCGACGTCGCCGGCATCGCGCGCATGGCGGGCACGGCCGCGCGTCTCGCGAAGGACATCGCGCGCGGCCGCGCCCGCCTCACCGTCGCGGTGTCCTCCTACGTGCCCAAGGCGCACACGCCGTTTCAGCGCGAGCCGTTCGCCGGCAAGGCTGTCCTGCGTCAGCGGCAGCAACTGTTGCGCGCGGCGATGCCGCGCGGCGTGCGCGTCAACTTCCACGACGTCGCGGCCTCGCTGGTCGAGGCCACGCTGGCGCGTGGCGGGCCCGGCAGCGACCGGCTCGTCGAGGAGGCCTGGCGACGCGGCGCCCGCTTCGACGGCTGGAGCGAGCACTTTCGCTTCCCTCTCTGGGAGGCTGCGTCCGCCGCTACCGGGATCGAGCTGGGCACGGCCGACCGGCACGCCGAAGGGACCTTGCCGTGGGAGTCCGCCGTGGCCGCGGGCGTGTCGCGCTCCTTCCTCAGCGAAGAACGCACGCGTGCCCTGCGCGGCGAGCTCACCGGCGACTGCCGCGACGGGGTCTGCGCGTCGTGCGGGGTCTGCGGCGGCGGCGTCGAGATGGACGTGCTGCCGTGACCTGGTGGCTGCTCACCTTCTCGCGCGGCGGCCCCGCCGCCTACCTGTCGCACCTCGACACGGCGCGCGCCGTGCAGCGCACCTTCGCGCGCGCCGGCGTGCCCATCGCCCTGTCCCAAGGCATGCGACCCAAGCCGCGGCTGTCGCTGCCCCTGCCCTTGCCGGTGGGCGCCGCGGGCTGCGAGGAGCTGGCCGTCGTGGAAGTCCCGAACGACCAGCCGGGTACGGCGACGGCGCTGCGCAAGCTGCGCGCCGCCGCGCCGCCCGGCCTCACGCCCCTCGCGATCGTGGTCGTCGGCGACCAGCACCCTCGGCCGCAGGCGATCGAAGCCCGGTATGCGTGCCTGCTCGAAGGCGACGCAGGCGCCGTGCGGGCCGCCGTCGAACGCTATGCCACAGAAGTCTCGGTCGTCCGCGAGCGCGTGTCCCCCAAGGGCAAGCGCACGCTCGACCTCAAAGAGTATGTCGTCCACGTCGCCGCCGAGCGGGCGCCGGGGGGAACGAGGCTCTCGTTCGCCATCCGGCACCGCGACGACGGCGCGGCGCGACCGCAGGAGCTCATCGACCTCATCGCCGCCTGGGCGGGGGTCGAGCCGGTGATGCGCGGCCTGGAGCGCCGGCGCGTCATCTGGAGAGATCTGCCGCCGGGGCCAAGCCCCGGGGCCGGAAGGAGTGTGTCAACGTGAGCGCAGACAACAAGGCGCCGGCCGGCGATCAGCCGTCCGCGACGCCCCCTCAGCCGAAGACCGGCGGACGGACGTCCGCCGGAGGACGGGCGGGCGACGAACAGGCCGGCGCCGGCGAGGCCGGCGCCGCCCGCAGCCGACGAGGCTCTCGCGGCGGCCGCCGCCGGCGCAAGCCGGCCGAGCCGCCGGTGGCCGCGGCCGCCGCGGCGGAGCCCGAGAAGGGTGAGCCGGCTCCGCCGCGGCCGGCGGGCGCGAAGGCGCCTCTGGAAGGGCTGCCGACTACGCCCCTGATCCCGATCGCCTCACCTTCGAACACACCGGCGACCGGCGCCGCGCCGCGCGGAAGGACCAGATCGCGGGCGCCGCGTCCGAGCGCCGGCCGGCCTCCGGCCGCGGACTCCGCGAGGACGACTCCCGCGGAGCCGGCGCCTGCCGCGAGCAAGCCCTCCACGCGGCGCCGCGCGCCCGCCCCTGCGAAGGCCGCGGCGGTCACGCCCGCGGCGGTCACGCCCGCGGCGGTCACGCCCGCGCCGCCGACGCCGGCCCCCGAGGCCGCGCCGACCGGCGGCGCAGCGGCGGCTGCGGAGACCGCCGACGAGGCGGCGGCGCCGAAGCGGCGCCATCGTGGTTCGCGCGGAGGGCGCCGCCGCCGCAAGGCGGCCGAAGCCGTTCACGACGAGGTCGTGCGCGAGGCCGAAGAGGCGGTGACCGACGTGGCGCCGGCGCTCCCCGAAGCACCGGCGCCTGTGGAGGTCCCATCCGGGCAAGCGCCCGAGAGTGAGGCGCCGCCGGCGAAGCGCGGCCGCCGCCGCAGGCCGACGGCGGCCCCCGAGGCAGCCGCGCCCGCGCCCGAGGCGGCGGCGCCGGAGGCCGTGGCGCCGCCGCTCGAAGCGCCGCCCGAAGAGGGCGCCGGGCCGGCGCCGGACGAGGCCGGCCAGACCGGCGATGAGGAGGCGGGGCCGAAGCGCCGCCGCGGCGTCCGCGGCGGGCGCAGGGCCCGTGAGAAGCGCGCCGACGAGGACGAGGCGGCGCCCGTGCTCGAGGCGGAGGCGCCCCAGCCGGCGCCCGCGGCTGCGGAGGCCGGGGCGGCCGTCAAGCCGGCGGCCCCGGCGGCCCGCGAGGCGAGGGCTCGCGGGCGCGACCGCCGCCGGCCCAAAGCCATCGTGCGCCAGGACGAGGGCAGCGGCCTCGCGACGCCGATGACGGCGCCGCCGCCGCAGCGCCTGGGCGTGGTCGCCGGCCAGCCCAAACGCAAGCTCATCCTCGTGACCGACGACGGCCAGGAGCTGCGCGTCGCGCTGGTCGAAGACGGCCGCCTTGCCGAGATCTACATCGAGCGTCCCGACAAGAAGTCGTATCTCGGCGACATCTACCAGGGCAAGGTCGAGAGCGTGCTCGGCGGCATAGACGCCGCGTTCGTCGATTTCGGCCTCGAGAAGAACGGCTTCCTCTACGTCGATGAGGTGACGGCGCCGGAGGGCGAGAAGCGGGCGCGGCGCATCGGCGACGCGCTCAAGAACGGCCAGCAGGTGCTCGTCCAGGTCACCAAGGACCCCATGGGCAGCAAGGGCGCCCGTCTGAGCACCAAGATCTCGCTGGCCGGGCGTTACCTCGTCTACGTGCCCGGAGGCAGCGGCGCCGGCGTCTCGCGGCGCCTCGGCCAGGCCGAGCGCGAGCGGCTGCGCGACATCTCGCGCGAGCTCAAGCCCAAGAACGCCGGGCTCATCGTGCGGACCATTGCCGAGGGCCACGGCCTGGAGGATCTCCAGCGCGACCTGCGCTATCTCTCGCGCCTCTGGTCGCGGCTCAAGAAGAAGGCCGAGACCGTCAAGGCGCCGGGACTAGTGCACAAGGAGGTCGACATCTCCATCGAGGTCGCCCGCGACCTCTTCAACGACACCTGCGAGAGCCTCATCGTCGACGATCCCAAGCGGCACAAGGCCATCGTCTCCTTCCTCGACAAGGAGGCGCCGGAACTGCTGCCCAAGGTACACCAGCACACCGGCGACGAACCGCTCTTCGAGGCCTACGGCATCGAAGACCAGATCGCCAAGGCTCTCGAGCGCCGCGTTCCTCTGCCGAGCGGCGGCAACCTCGTCATCGACCACGCCGAGGCGCTCACCGTCATCGACGTGAACACCGGCCGCTTCACGCGCGGCAAGGGCCTCGAGGACACCATCACCAAGACCAACCTCGAGGCGGCGCGCGAGGTGGTCTGCCAGCTACGCCTGCGCGACATCGGCGGCATCATCATCATCGACTTCATCGACATGGCGCACGCCAGGAACCGCGAGATGGTGCTCGCCACCCTCGAGGCCGAGCTCGAGACCGACCGCACCAAGACCTACGTGGTCGAGCTCTCGCCGCTGGGCCTCGTGGAGATGACCCGCCAGAACACCACGGACGGGGCGCGCGGCATCCTCACGCGCACGTGCCCCGCGTGCCTCGGCAAGGCGCGCGTGATGAGCGACGAAACCATGGCGCTCAACGTCGAGCGCCGCGTGCGGACTCTCGCCCGGCGCTCGCAGGCGCCGGCCTGGCTCATCGAGGTGAGCGGGAGCGTCGCCGAGCGGCTGAGCGGCGAGCGCCTGAAGAAGCTCGAGAAGCAGATCGGCCGGCGCGTGTTCTTCGAAGGCGGCGCCGGCCTGCCCGTGGAGACCTTCGGCGTGCTCTCCGAGGGCTCCCTGGCGCACGTCCAGGAGCAGCGCATCCCCGTGAAGGAAGGGCAGGAGGTCGAGCTGGAGCTCGAGTTCAGCCTCACCTACAGCCCGCGTGACGCGGTGGGCTACATCGACGGGTACATGGTCATCGTCGAGGGCGGCCGCCCGTCCCTCGGCCAGCGCTGCAAGGTGCGCATCTCAGCCACAGCGCGCACGGGCGCCTACGCCACCGCTCTGAAGCAGGCGTCGAATTGACGGGCTGATATGAGCGTTCCGGGCGGGGGCCGATTGACGGCCCCCGCCCGGTTGGCTATCATCGTCTGCCGTTGTCTTGTGGGGAGTTGAAATGACGAAGCCCGATGTCACGTACGCGGTCATCCGCGCCGGTGGACAGCAGTTCAAGGTGAGCGCCGGCGACACCATCGTGGTCGATCGCGTCGCTGCTGAAGAAGGCACGAGCGTCACCTACGATACCTTGGCCGTGCGCACCGACAGCGGTTCGTTCGACGGCGACGCCGCCAGGCACGCCAAGGTCGAGGCCACGGTCCGCGAGCACCTGCTCGGCAAGAAGATCAAGGTCTTCACCTACAAAGCCAAGAGCACGTTCAAGAAGACGAAGGGTCATCGCAGCCGGCTGAGCAAGCTGACCATCGAGGCGATCACCCTCAAGGATACGAAGGAGACCCAGAGTGGCGCATAAGAAGGGCGCCGGCACCAGCCGCAACGGCCGCGACTCCGAGGCGAAGCGCCTCGGCGTCAAGGCGTTCGCCGGCCAGGTGGTCCCGGCGGGATCGATCATCGTGCGCCAGCGCGGGACGAGGTTCCGCCCCGGCGACAACGCCGGCATCGGCGTCGACCACACCATCTTCGCCAAGGTGAGCGGGCGCCTCGTCTTCATCCAGAAGGGCGCCGGGCGCTTCATCTCGGTGGTCCCCGAGGCCTGATCGCGGCCGGCCCCGGCCGGCGGCTCCCATCATGCTCGATAGGGCCAGCATCTGCGTGCGCGCCGGCCGCGGCGGCAACGGCTCCATGAGCTTCCGCCGCGAGAAGTACGTGCCCAGGGGCGGGCCCGACGGCGGCGACGGCGCCCCCGGCGGCGACGTGGTGCTCGTGGCCACGCGCCAGCTTCACGACCTCGGCCACTTCCGCCACAAGCACCACTTTCGCGCCGCCGACGGCGGCCAGGGCCGCGGCGCCAACAAGCGCGGCGCCGACGGCGGCCTGCTGGAGGTCAAGGCGCCGGTGGGCACCGAGGTGCGGGGCGCCGACGGCGGCCTGCTCGGCGACCTCGTGACCGAGGGCCAGCGTCTGCTGGTGGCGCGCGGCGGCGAGGGCGGCCGCGGCAACGTCTGCTTCAAGAGCTCCACGCGCCAGGCGCCGAAGTTCGCCGAGAGGGGTCTGGACGGCGAGGAGCTCTGGCTGACGCTCTCCCTGAAGCTCCTCGCCGACATCGGCCTGGTCGGCCTGCCCAACGCCGGCAAGTCGTCACTGCTCGCGGCGCTGACGCGGGCGCACCCCAGGATCGCCGCCTACCCGTTCACCACCATCGAGCCCAACCTGGGCGTCCTCCACCTGGGCGAAGGCACGGCCGTCATCGCCGACATCCCGGGGCTCATCGAGGGCGCCAGCGACGGCGCCGGCCTGGGGCACCGCTTTCTGGCGCACATCGAGCGCACGGCGCTGCTGACTTACGTGCTCGACGGCGGAGACGGACCGGCGGCCTGGCCCAGAGCGCTCGACACGGTGCGCGGCGAGCTCGGCGCCTTCCGCGCCGCGCTCCTCGAGCGGCCCGCCGTGGTGGTCGTGAACAAGGCCGACCTTCTGGACGCCGCCGGCAGGGAAGAGGCCGGCGCCTTCCTCGCCGGCCTTGAGTGGCCGGCGGCGTCCCTACTCGTCTCCGCGCAGAGCGGCGCCGGGCTGAAGGAGCTGGTCGCGGCGCTCGCCGACCTCATGGCGCGCGCCCGCAAAGGGCAGGCCGCCGCGGACGACGCGGCCGCGACCGCGGCCACCGTCCTGCGCCCGGCGGACAGCCGCCTCGATTCCTTCACTGTGGAGCGCGACGGCGAGCGCTTCGTGGTGCGCGGCGTGCAGATCGAGCGCCTGTTCGCCAAGGCGGATCTCGATAACGAGGACGCCGTCGCGTACCTGCAGCAGATCATCGAGCGCGCCGGCCTCAACGATGCTCTGCGCAAGGCCGGCGCGAAGCCCGGCGACACCGTCGTCGTCGGCGCCCAGGAGCTCGAGTACGCGTGAAGACCATCGTCGTCAAAATCGGCTCCAGCACGGTGGCCGACGACCAGCTGCGCTTTCGCCGCCGGCTCCTCTCGGGCCTTGTCGCCGACGTGGCCGGCCTTGTGCACGGCGGACGCCGCGTCGTGCTCGTGTCCAGCGGCGCCATCGCTTGCGGGCAGCGCGTCCTGGGCGTGCAGGAGCGGCCGCGCCAGATCCCGGCCCTGCAGGCCACGTCCGCGGTGGGCCAGGGACGGCTCTATTCCCACTACGAGCGCCTGTTCGCCGACCACGAGATCACCGCTGCCCAGGTCCTGCTGACCAGCGAGGACTTCGCGCGGCGCACGAGCTTCGTCAATGCGCGCAACACGCTGCGCCGGCTCCTCGCCTGGGGCATCGTCCCGGTGATCAACGAGAACGATACTACGGCCACCGACGAGATCCGCTTCGGCAACAACGACGTGCTCGCCGCCCAGGTGGCCATCATGCTGCGCGACAGCATCCTCGTGCTGCTCACCGACCAGGACGGGCTCTACACCGGCGATCCGCGGCGCGACCCCGAAGCCCACCTGGTCGAGAGGGTGGATCACCCCCGCGATCTCGTGGCCCTCGACGTCGGCGGCGCGTCGCAGCGAGGCGCAGGGGGGATGCGCGGCAAGGTGGCCGCCGCCGTCATGGCCGCCGCCGCCGGCGTGCGCACGGTGATCGCCAACGGCTCGCGTCCCGGCGTCGTGGCGTCCGCGGTCGCCGGCGAGCACATCGGGACGGTGGTCAGCCCCCGGCCGGCGGGCGTGTCGGCGTTCAAGCTCTGGCTGCGCTATGCCAAGCCGGTGCGTGGTACCCTTGACGTCGATGCTGGGGCCGTGCGCGCTCTGGCGTCGGGGGGCGGGAGCCTGCTGCCGGTCGGCGTGCGCGCCGTGCACGGGGGGTTCGCCGCCGGGGACGCGGTCGCCATCGCCGGCCCCGACGGCCTCGAGATCGCGCGAGGGCTCGCCACCATGAGCGCCCGCGACCTGCGCCGTGTGCGCGGTCTGCGCAGCGAGGAACTGCGCGCGGTGAGCCCCCATCTCGAGGACGAAGTCGTGCACCGGGACTGCCTGGTGCTGGTCGGCGAGGAGGCCGAGTGAACGTGCAGCAGATGTGTGCGGCCGCCCAGCGCGCGTCGCGAGTCCTGGCCGGCCTGCCCCGCGTGCGCAAGGACGAGGCGCTCGGCAACATCATCGACGCCCTCGCGCGCCGCGCCGCCGAGATCCTCGCCGAGAACGCCGAAGACGTACGTCTCGGGCGCGAGAACCGGCTCCCCGACGCGCTCGTCGATCGCCTGCTCCTCGACGAGGACCGCCTGCGCGACATGGCCGCGAGCGTGCGCGCCCTGGCGGCGCTGCCCGACCCGGTCGGACAGCTGGTCGACGGCTGGCGCCTCAAGAACGGCGTCGAGCTGCGCAAGGTGCGCGTGCCCCTGGGCGTCGTCGCCGTGGTCTACGAGGCGCGCCCCAACGTCACCATCGACGCGGCGTGTCTGTGTCTCAAGGCGGGCAATGCCGTGATCCTGCGCGGCGGCAGCCCCGCGATGCACTCCAACCGCATCCTCTCCGAGGTGGTCCAGGGCGCCGTCATCGAGGCCGGCCTGCCGCGCGAGGCGGTCTCGTACCTCTCGCCGGATCGCCGCGAGCTCGACGAGCTGCTCGAGCAGCGCCGCTACATCGACCTCGTGATCCCGCGCGGCGGCGAGGACCTCAAGAACTACCTCATGGACCGCAGCAAGGTCCCGGTGATCTACGCGGCCGGCGGCAACTGCCACGTGTACATCGACGCCGCCGCCGACCTGGACAAGGCCGTGCCGATCATCGTCAATGCCAAGTGCCAGCGCCCCGGCGTGTGCAACGCCGCCGAGACGCTGCTCGTCCACCGCGACGTGGCCGCCGAGCTCCTGCCGCGCGCCGTCGAAGAGCTGCAGCGGCGCGGCGTCGAGCTGGTGGTCGACAAGGCCGCCGCCGACGTGCTGGGCGATCCGTCGCTCAAGCGCGCCAACAAGACGCACTACGAGACGGAGTTCCTGGCGCTCAAGCTCGCCGTGCGCGTCATCGACTCTCTGGACGAAGCCATGGAGCACATCGCCACCTACGGTACGCGCCACTCCGAGGCGATCGTCACCGAAGACCTCGGGGCCGCCCGGAGATTCACGGCCGAGGTCGACGCCGCCTGCGTGTACGTGAACGCCTCGACGCGCTTCACCGACGGCGGCGAGTTCGGGCTGGGCGCGGAGATCGGGATCTCCACGCAGAAGCTGCACGCGCGCGGCCCCATCGCCCTCCAGGAGCTCACCTGCGTCAAGTACGAGCTGTGGGGCGACGGGCAGGTGCGCCCCTAGCGCCGTGCACGAGGCACGCCCGCGCCTCGGCGTCATCGGCGGCAGCTTCGACCCACCGCACCTCGGCCATCTCGTCATCGCCTCCGAGGCGCACGCGCGGCGCGGTCTTGAGCGCGTGCTGTTCGTGCCGGCGGCCGCGCCGCCGCACAAGGACCTCGAAGAGCACACGGCGGCGGACGTCCGTCTCGAGATGACCGCGCTGGCCGTCGCCGACGATCCGCGCTTTGTCGCGTCGGGCCTTGAGATCGAGCGCCACCTCGTGTACACCCGCGACACGCTGGCGGCCGTAGCCGAACGCTTCCCGGGGCGCGACCTCGTGTTCATCATGGGCTCCGACTCGCTGCTGCAGCTCGACACGTGGTACGACCCCGAGGGCGTCCTCGCGCGCTGCACCCTCGCCGTGGCGCCGCGGCCCGGCGACGACCTTGCGCTCGTCGCCGCCGCCGTGGCGCGCTGGGGCGCCGCGCGGGTCGCCATCCTCGAGGCGCCGCCGGTCGGCGTGTCGTCGCGCCAGATCCGGGGGCGCGTCGCCGAGGGCCTGCCCATCCGCTATCTTGTGCCGCAGGCGGTCGCGGAGCTCATCGCCGGGCGCGGCCTGTACGGGCGCCCGTGATCGACCGCGCACAGGCGGAGCTGCTCATCGCCGGGCGCCTCCCGGAGAAGCGCCGCGAGCACTCGCGGCGCGTGGCCGCCGAGGCCGCCGCGCTGGCGCGGCGCTTCGGCGCCGCGCCCGAAGCGGCCGTGATCGCCGGCCTGCTGCACGACTACTGCCGGGACCTCACGGACGCCGAGACGCTGGCCGCCGCGGCGCGCTACGGCCTCGCCGTGGGGCCGGTCGAGGCGCGGCGCCCCAAGAAGACCCTGCACGGCCCGGTGGCCGCCGCCGAGCTGGCCGCGGCCGGCCTCGACGCGGACATCGCCGCGGCGATCGCCCGCCACACCACGGGCGGCCCCGGCATGACGGTGCTGGAGAAGTGCCTGTATCTGGCCGACTTCTGCGAGCCGGGCCGCGAGTTCCCCGGCCTCGACGAGGTGCGCGCCCTGGCGGGCGCCTCGCTCGACGCGGCCGTGGCGGCCGCGGCCCGCATCAGCCTGCTCGACCTCATCGGCCGCGGGCGCGGGGTGGTACCAGACGCGCTGGCGTTGTACAACGAGACCCATGCCGGCGACTAAGGGCTATAGGGTCGGTCGTCTGCGCCGCCGCCGGCGCACCAGGGCGGAGCGATGGCAGGCCTGGGTGCTGTACACCCTCGCCGCCGTCGTGGCCTTCGCCGCCGTGTCCGGCGCTTGGCGCCTCGGGTCGCGCTGGCTGAAGCAGCCGGAAGAGCAGGCGAAGCCCGGCTACCTCGTGCTCCTCACCCTGACGACGCCGGGATCCGGCGAGCCCGCGGCGGCCGCGCTGGTCGTCAAGGACGCCGCCGGCGGCGCCCCCGCGTTGTACGTCATCCCCAGGGAGCTGCTGCTCGAGGGCCCGAACGGCGAGTATGTGTTCGCCGGCGACGCGCTGGCGGCGGGCACACTCAAGCAGGATCTGCAGCGCGTCGTGGGCGCCGAGATCGACGCGCAGTACCAGCTGCCTCTGACGGCTCTCGGTGACCTCTCCGCGGCCGGGGAGTACCAGATCTCGCTGCGGGACCCCGTGGAGCTCGACATGGCGGGCACGCAACGGGCGTTCGAGGAAGGCCCCACGATCGTGTCCGCGGCGGAGGTACCCGCGCTCTTCGCCGCGAGCGGGCCGAGCGGCTACGACGCCTGGCGTGTGCAGGAGGCGCTCTGGAACGCGGTGCTCGACGCCGCGGCCCTGCGCCCGGACGACGTGCGCGCCAGGGCGGCCGCGGCCGCCGCGGCGCGAGCCTCGGGCAGCGCCGACACGCGCTCTCTCGTCGATGCGCTGAGGGGGCTCACGGGCGGCGACGCCGTGGTGGCCCGCATCCCGTCGCACTCCAGGGTGGCCGAAGGTCAGTTCGCCTTCGTCCCCAAGGCCGACGACATCATGGCCGCGATCACGCGCAAGGCGCCGAGCTTTCGCAGTCGTTACACGGTCCTCGTGCGCAACGGCAGCGGGCGCGTGGGCGCCGGCCAGGCCGTCGCGGAGCGCCTGGCCATACTGGACGTCAACATCCCGGCGCCGACCAACGCCGACACCTTCGACTACCGCCAGACGCGGATCCTGGCGGGCAGCCGGGCGCTCCCTCTGGCCGAGGACATCCGTGCTATACTCGGCCGCGGAGTCGTCCTCGACGGCGCGGACGTGCCACCGGACACGGTCATGGTGATCGTCGGCGCCGACTCCAAGCTCAGGCACACCGAGCCAAAGGACCAGCCGTAGCACTCCACGCGGAGCTCACGACGGCCGAAGAGCTGGCCCGCGACATCGCCGGCCACGCCGCCGACAAGAAAGCCGACGACATCGTCGTCCTCGCCATGGGCGACGCCGTCAGCTGGACCGATTTCTTCGTGATCGTCACCGGCGCCAACCCCCGCCAGACCAAAGCCATCGCTCAGGAGATCGAGGGCAAGCTCCGCCTGCGACGGCGCGCGGCGCGCGTGGAGGGTGAGCGCGAAGCCGAGTGGATCCTGCTCGACTTCATCGATGTGGTCGTGCACGTCTTCACGCCGGCCTCGCGGGCTTTCTATCGCCTCGAGACTCTGTGGGGCGACGTCCCCCGCCTGGACCTCGCCGTGCAGAGCTGACGCGGCGCGTGGCGAACCTGCCGGGAAGGTCCGCACGAGCTGTGGGGAGGACTCACGTGCGCACGCCGATGTCCGCGCTGTGCGCCGCGCTGATCCTCGTCCTCGCGCTCGCGGTGGTGGCCGCCGGGCCGGCCGCCGCTTCTCAGCGCACGGCCCACGAGGCCGTCATGCTTCGGCTCATCGATCACGCCCGCGCGGAGCGTGGGCTGGCGCCGCTGCACGTGCGCGCGGCCCTGAGCCGCGCCGCCTTGGCTCACTCCCGCGACATGATGCGCCGTCAGTACTCCTCCCACTGGTCCCAGGGCGGCGCAAGCTGCGCCGCTCGCGCGCGGCGCGCCGGCTATGCGACGAGCGGCTGTCGTTCCTGGGCGATCTCCGAGGTGATCGCCTGGGGCGTGAGCTCCGCCGGCACGCCGCAGGCCGTCTTCAGCTCCTGGATGCGGTCTGCGCGACATCGCTCGGTCATCCTCGGCCGGCGCTGGCGCGACGTGGGCGTCGGCTGCGTCTCCGGCGCGTTCAATGGGGCATCCGGGTCGTGGATGTACACGGTCGATGTGGGGCGCCGCGTCAAGTAGCGTACGCGCGGCGCCGCTCCGCCCTCCCCGCACCATTGACCAGCCGCCCCGCGCGGTGGTAGAATACGAACGTATGTTCGTATCACACCGGGCGATCCTGCACCTCGATATGGACGCCTTCTTCGCCTCGGTGGAGCAGGCGCGGCGCCCCGCGCTGCGCGGCCTGCCGGTGATCGTCGGCGGCGAGCGCGGCGGCCGCGGCGTCGTCTCCGCGTGCTCGTACGAGGCGCGCGCCTTCGGCGTCCACAGCGCCATGCCCATCTTTCAGGCCGAGCGTCTCTGCCCGCGGGGCGTGTTCCTGCCGGTCGACATGAAGGCCTACATGGCCGTCCACCGCGACCTCGTCGAGCTGCTCGGGCGGTACACCGATCTCGTCGAGGTCGCCTCCATCGACGAAGCCTATCTGGACGTCACCGGCAGCCGGCGGCTGTTCGGGCCGCCGCGGGCCATCGCCATGCGCGTGCAGGAGCAGGTGTACGACGCCCACGGCGTCACCTGCTCCATCGGCATCGGGCCCACCAAGCTGCTGGCCAAGCTGGCCGCCGGCCTCAACAAGCCGGCCGGCATCGGCGAGCTCACCGAAGCCGACGTCCACGGCCGCCTGCGCGGGCTGCCGGTCGGCGAGGTCTGCGGCATCGGGCCGGTCACGCAGGAGCGGCTCGCCGCCCTCGGCCTCACCACGCTCGGGATGCTGCAGGACGTCCCCTTTCCGCTGCTCGCCGCGGCCTTCGGCCGCGGCGCCCACGGCCTGCGCCAGCTCGCCTTGGGGCGCAGCTTCTCGCCGGTGAGCAGCGCGCGGCCGCTGCCCAGGTCGGTCGGCCGCGAGGTCACCTTCGCCGACGACACCAACGACCTCGAGCTGCTGCGCGCCACCCTGCTCGCGCTCACCGACAACGCTGTCGCCGAGCTGCGCCGCCAGGGCCTGGCGGCGCGCACCGTCGCGCTCAAGGTGCGCTTCAACACCTTTCACACCGTGGGGCGGCGCCGCACGCTGGCGCGCTCCGTCAGCGCCACGCGGCCTCTCTACGAGACGGCTGTGGCCCTGCTCGACGAGCTCGGCATCGGCGCCCGCTGGGTGCGCCTCGTCGGGGTGAGCGTCAGCGGCTTCACGCACAACGCCTTTCAGCTCACGCTCGACGAGGGCTGGCGTGAGGTGGCGCTCGGCGAGGCCATCGACCGCGTCCGCGAGAAGTACGGCTTCAAGGCGCTCAAGCTGGCCGGCGCCGCCGCGGCCGAGCGGCGCCTCGAGCGCCCCAGCCCCGGCCTCGCTTTCACGCCTTCCGCGGCGGGTCCTCCCGCGGGCTCGCGGGGCGCGTGAAGACCCGTGCCCTGTGCTAGACTTCACGCTTCCGACAGGCCACGACCTGCCCCTCGCGTGCACGCGCGCGGAGGCTGGCGAGACGACACACGAGGAGAGCCCGGATGAACGACCCAGGCAAGATCAGGAACATCGCCCTCGTCGGCCATCGCGGCACCGGCAAGACTTCGCTGTTCGAGGGCCTGCTGTACAAGGCCGGCGTGGTCAATCGCCTGGGGCACGTGGTCGACGGCACGACCGTCTCCGACTACGACGACGACGAAAAGCGCCGGCAGCTCAGCCTGTCGGCCGGCCTCGCGCACATCGAGCGCAAAGGGCTCAGCTTCAACCTCTTCGACACGCCCGGCGACTCGAGCTTCCTCGCCGACACCATCGCCTCACTGCGGGTCGTCGAGACAGCCCTCATGGTCGTCAACAGCGTCCTCGGCGTCGAGGTCCAGACCGAGCGGCTCTGGGCGCGCGCCGACGAACGCGGCCTCGCGCGCATCCTCTTCTGCAACATGCTCGACCGCGAGCGCGCCGACTTCACGGTCGCCGTCGAGGCCCTGCGCGAGGCCTTCGGCGCGCAGGTCGTGGCCGTGGAGATCCCGGTCGGCAGCGAGCACGAGCTCAAGGGCGTCGTCGATCTGTTCAGCATGAAGGCGCACGTCTACGAGGGCGAAAAGGTCACCGAGGGCGACATCCCGGCCGATCTCGTGGCGGCCGCCGAAGAGGCGCGCGGCAAGCTCGTCGAGGCCGTCGCCGAGACCGACGACGAGCTCCTCGAGAAGTTCTTCGCCGAAGAGGACATCACCACCGCCGAGCTCGAGGCGGCCTTCGCCAAGGCGGTCGCCGCGGCCCAGCTGTTCCCCGTCGCCGCCGGCTCGGCGACGCACCTCATCGGCGTCGACCGCCTGCTCGACCTGCTCGCCCTGGCCCCGGCCCCCGACGCGGTCGCGCCGCCCCGTGCCCTCGGCGCCGACGACGCCGAGGTCGAGCTCGCCTGCGACGTCGCCAAACCGGCGGTCGCCTTCGTGTTCAAGACCATGGCCGACCAGTTCAGCGGGCGCATCAACGTCTTCCGCGTCTTCCAGGGCGCCATCAAGAGCGACGCCAACGTCGTCGTCGGGCGCGACGGTCACAAGGAGCGCATCGGCCAGCTGCTCAAGAACCAGGGCAAAGACACCAGGCCGGTCGATGGCCTCTGCGCCGGCGACATCGGCGCGGTGGCCAAGCTCAAGGACGTCGTCACCGGCGACACCCTGGCCGCCGAGGGCGCGCGCGTCACCTTCCCGGCCATCGCCTTCCCCTCGCCGCTCATGAGCTTCGCCATCGAGGCCAGGAACAAGGGCGACGAAGACAAGGTCATCCAGGCGCTGCGCCGCCTCACCGAAGAAGACCTCATGATGGAAGAGCACCGCGACCAGCAGACCGGCGAGACCATCGTCTCCGGCATGAGCCAGCTGCACGTCGAGGTCATCTGCGAACGCCTCAAGCGCCGCTTCGGCGTCGAGGTCCACCTGCACCCGCCGCGGGTGCCGTATCGCGAGACGGTCAAGACCAGCGCCAAGTCGCAGGGCCGCCACAAGAAGCAGACCGGCGGCCGCGGCCAGTTCGGCGACACCTGGATCGAGGTGCAGCCCATGCCGCGCGGCGAGGGTGTCGAGTTCGTCGACAAGATCGTCGGCGGCGTCATCCCGCGCAACTTCATCCCCGCCGTCGAGAAGGGCATCCTGGAGGCCACCCACGAAGGCTTCCTCGCCGGTTACCCGGTGGTCGATGTGCGCGTCATCCTCTACGACGGCTCGCACCATCCCGTCGACTCCTCCGAGATGGCGTTCAAGATCGCCGGCTCCGTCGGCTTCAAGGCGGCCGCCGAGAAGGCGCAGCCCACGCTGCTCGAGCCCATCATGCACGTCGAGGTCACCGTGCCCGAAGAGAGCGTCGGCGACATCATCGGCGATCTCAACTCGCGGCGCGGCAGAGTGCTGGGCATGACGCCGCGCGGGCATTCCTCCGTGGTCGCCGCCGAAGTGCCGCTCGCCGAGATGCTGAGCTACGCGCCCGATCTCACGTCGATGACCGGCGGGCGCGGCGACTACACCATGGAGGTGCTGCGCTACGAAGAAGTCCCGGCGCACCTGTCGCAGAAGATCATCGATCAGGCCAAGGCCGACAAAGAAGAGGCCCATAAGAGCTGAGGCGGGCCGCGCCGTCGCGGCGCCCGCCGACCGCTGAGAGAGGAGGTGGTGTCCTCGTGTCCGGGCACTCCAAGTGGGCCACCATCAAGCACAAGAAGGGCAAGACAGACGCCAGGCGCGGCAAGCTGTTCTCCAAGCTGTCCCGCGCCATCACGGTGGCCGCTCGTGAGGGCGGCACAGACGTCAACATGAACATCTCTCTGGCCAACGCCGTCGAGAAGGCCAAAGCCGAGTCGATGCCCAAAGACAACATCGAGCGCGCCATCCAGCGCGGCGGGGGGGGCGCCGACGGCGTCGCCTACGAGAGCATCCTCTACGAGGGCTACGGCCCCGCCGGCGTGGCCATCATCGTCGATGTCCTCACCGACAACAAGAACCGTTCCGCCGCCGACATCCGCAACACCTTCAGCAAGCACGGCGGGCAGCTCGCCCAGCCGGGCGCCGTGGCCTGGGTCTTCGAGCGCCGCGGCTCCATCGTCATCGACGGCGGCAAGTACAGCGAAGACGACGTCATGGCCGCCGCCATCGACGCCGGCGCCGACGACGTCGTGCAGGACGGCGACGAGTTCCAGGTCCTCACCCAGCCGGCCGATCTCGCCGCCGTGCGCGACGCCCTCGCGGCCGCCGGCATCCACTTCGACCAGGCCGAGCTCACGATGATCCCCAAGAACACTGTCATGCTCGAGGAGAACGACGCGCGCAAGACCATGAAGATCATCGACGCCCTCGAAGACAACGACGACGTGCAAGAGGTGTACGCCAACTTCGACATCCCCGAGGACATCCTCGAGCTTCTGGCCGGTTAGCTGGTGACGACGGCTGCGGGGCCCGGCCGGGGGCACATCCACAGCGTGGGGGGGAGGCAGTGATCGTGCTCGGCTTCGACCCGGGCACGGCGAGCACCGGCTGGGGCGTCATCGAGCAGAAGGGCAACCGCCTCAGGTCCCTCGGCTACGGCTGCATCGTCACCTCCGCGAAAGACGACACCCACGTGCGCCTGCGGCGGATCTACGACCAGGCGCTGGGGCTCATCGAGCGCTTCTCTCCCGACATCGTCGTGATCGAGGGGCTCTTCGTGAACGTCAACGTCAAGACCGCGCTGGCCGTCGGCCAGGCCAAGGGCGTCCTCTATCTGGCCGCCTCGGAGCTCGAGACCGCACCCCGCGAGTACTCGCCGCTGCAGATCAAGCAGGCGGTCACCGGGTACGGACGCGCCAGCAAGATCCAGGTGCAGGAGATGACCAAGGTGATCCTCGGCCTGGCGCGCATCCCGCAGCCCGACCACGCCGCCGACGCGCTGGCCGTGGCCATCACCCACACCCACCACAACAGCGCCGCGTTCGCCGCGGCGGTCCGCCGCACCCCGGGCGGCCGGCGATGATCGCCGCCATCCGCGGCAAGCTGCAGCTGCTCGACGGCGAGCACGCCGTGGTCGAGCTGGGGGGCCTGGGCATCGAGGTCCTGGCCTCGGGGCGCACCCTCGGCGGTCTGTCGGGCAGGCTCGGCGAAGAGGTCGGCCTGCACACGTACCTGCACGTGCGCGAAGACGCGCTGCAGTTGTACGGCTTTCGCAGCGTCAGGGAGCGCGTGTTCTTCCAGTGGCTCATCGCGGTCAGCGGCGTGGGGCCCAAAGTGGCTCTCGCGGTGCTGTCCGGCTATCCGGTGGAGGAGCTCGAACTGGCCGTGGCCCGCGACGACGTGAAGAAGTTCGAGAGCATCCCGGGGATCGGCAAGAAGCTCGCGCAGCGGCTCGTGGTGGAGCTCGGCGACAAGGTCGGCAAGCTGCCGCCGGCCCCGGCCGGCGAAGCCGGCACGGCCGCCGGCGCCGCTCCGACCGACGACTTCCTCGCGGCGCGGTCGGCCCTGCAGAACCTCGGCCTCAGCCTGCGCGGGGCGGAGGAGGCGCTCCGCGGCGCGCCGGAGGGCGCGCCTCTGGAAGATCTGGTCAAGTACGCCCTCACGCGCGACAGGGGCGCCCCGTGAAGCGGCCCGCCGACCGCATCGGCGACCCCCACGAGCGCCCCGACGACCGCGAGCTCGAGCTGACCATCAGGCCGCGCCGATTCGCCGACTTCGTCGGCCAGCGCGCGGCCAAGGAGCAGCTCGAGATCTTCGTGCAGGCCGCCAGGAACCGCGGCGACACCCTCGATCACGTGCTCATCGCCGGTCCGCCCGGGCTCGGCAAGACCACGCTGGCCGGCATCATCGCCACCGAGCTCGGGGTCGGCATGCACACCACGTCCGGCCCGGCCCTGGAGCGCAAGGTCGACGTCGCCGGCCTGCTCACCAACCTCCAGGAGGGCGACGTCTTCTTCGTCGATGAGATCCACCGCCTCAACGCCGCCGTCGAGGAGGTCCTCTACCCGGCCATGGAGGACTACGAGATCGACATCATGATCGGCGAGGGCCCGGCGGCGCGCAGCATCCGCATGCAGGTGCAGCCGTTCACGCTGATCGGCGCGACCACGCGCACGGGCCTGCTCACGACGCCGCTGCGCGACCGTTTCGGCGTCTGGCAGCGGCTCGAGTACTACGAGGTCGAGGAGCTGGCGCAGATCGTGCGGCGCTCCGCGGGGATCCTCAAGGTGCGCATCGACGACGACTCCACCCTCGAGATCGCCGGCCGCTCGCGGGGCACGCCGCGGGTCGCCAACCGCCTGCTGCGCCGCGTGCGCGATTTCGCCGAGGTGCGGCACGAGGGCGTCATCGACCACGGCATCTGCTTGGCCGCCCTCGAACTCTTCCAGGTCGATGGCGAAGGCCTCGACAAGCTCGACCGCGACATCCTCTGCACCATCGCGCAGAAGTTCGACGGCGGGCCTGTCGGCCTCGACACACTGGCTGTGGCGCTCGGCGAGGAGGCCGACACGGTGATGGACGTCTACGAGCCGTACCTCATCATGCAGGGCTTTCTCATGCGCACCCCGCGCGGACGGGTGCTCACGCGCTTGGGCTATCAGCACTGCGGCCTCACGCCGCCGGCCGGGCCTGGCACGCTGTTCGACGAGCGCTGATCAGAGCCTCGGCTGGTCGGTCGGCGCGGCCCGGTCAGCGCGGCCCGGTCAGCGCCGCCGGCGCCGCTCACCGCCCGGCTGCCCGCCCGCCGCCGCCCAGGCTCGCCACGCGAGGAGCCCTTCCGTGCGCCGCGCTATACTCGGACGATGAGCGATCTTCTTCTTCACGTCTGCTGCGGACCGTGCTCGACGGTAGCCGTTCCGGCCTGGCGCGAGCGTGGCGTCGAGCCCGTCGCGTGGTTCCGCAACCCCAACATCCAGCCCGCCGCCGAACTGGAGCGCCGCCGCGAGAGCATGCTTCGCTTCAGCCGGGCGGCCGGCCTCGAGCTCGTGGTCGAGGAGCGGCCCTCTGAGGCGACGGCCTGGCGTGAGTGGACGGCGGGGCTGGGCGCCGCCACGCCCGACGAGCGCTGCGCCGCATGCCTCGGCCTGCGCCTGCGGGCCGCGGCTGCGGCGGCCGCGCGTCTGGGCGTGCCGCGCTTCAGCACGACGCTGAGCGTCAGCCCGTACCAGCGGCACGACCTCATTCAGGCGGCGGGGCGGACGGCCGCCGCCGAGCATGGCGTGACCTTCGCCTACCTGGACCTGCGCGACGGCTTTCGGCGGAGCTACTCCGAGAGCCGGCGGCTCGATCTCTACCGACAGGCCTACTGCGGCTGCGCCGCGAGCAAGTGGGAAGCCTGGCACGAACGGGCGCTGCGCAAGAGGGCGGGATGACGAGCCGCAACGCTATGCCCGGCGTCGCCGATGCTCGGAGTCTGCGGCTCGACGATCTCGACTACGATCTGCCCGAAGAGCTGGTCGCGCAGCACCCCGTGGAGCCACGAGACGCCTCCCGTCTGCTGGTCTGCCGGCGCGGCGAGGGCGCGATCGCCGATCGCCTGTTCGCGGAGCTGCCCGGGCTGCTGCGCGCCGGCGACGTGCTGGTGCGCAACGACACGCGCGTGTTCCCGGCGCGGGCCTTCTTCCGGCGCGCCACGGGCGGGCGCATCGAGGCGCTGTTCCTCCGCCCGGCGGCGGGGAGTGGGGAGCGTCACGCGGCCGCAGGCTCCGGCGACCCTGCGGAGATGTGGGAGGCGCTCCTGCGCGGCCGCCCGCGGCCCGGCGAGACGCTCACCAGTGAGGCGCTCGGGGAGGGCTGGCCGCTGGTCGCCGTGCGTCCCTTCGGCGATGGCCGCTGGTTGGTTGCCAGCCGGGGCGCGCGGCCGGTGCTCGAGCTCCTCGAAGAGGCCGGCGTGACGCCGCTGCCGCCGTACATCCACGAGACGCTGGGCGATCCCGAGCGCTATCAGACGACCTACGCCCGCGTGGTGGGCTCGGCGGCGGCGCCGACCGCCGGCCTGCACTTCACGCCGGGCCTGGACGCCGCCCTGGCGGCCGCCGGCGTGACCATCGAGACCGTGACGCTCCATGTGGGCCTCGGCACCTTCAAGCCGCTGGCGGAGGAGACGCTGGCCGCGAACCGCCTCCACAGCGAGACCTACGAGGTCGAGGCGGCCGTGTGGGCGCGCCTGCGGGCGGCGCGCGCCCAGGGCCGCCGCGTCGTGGCCGTGGGCACCACGTCGGTGCGCACCCTCGAGCATCTCGCGCGTCAGGCGCCGGAAGCGGCTGCGCCCGCCGGCCCGGCCGCGGCCAGCGCCGGCCCGGAAACGGCTGCGCCCGCCGGCGCGGCCGCCTACCGCGGCGAGACGAGTCTGTTCATCACGCCGGGCTGCGAGTTCCGCGTCATCGACGCCATCGTCACCAACTTCCACCTGCCGCGCACCAGCCTGCTGGCGCTGGTGATGGCCTTCTGCGGCGTGGAACGCACACGGCGCCTGTACGCGCACGCGGTGCGCGAGCGCTACCGTTTCTACAGCTTCGGCGACGCGATGCTGGCGCTGTGAGCGACGCGGCGCCGGCGCTGTGAGCGCGCCAATGACAGCGCGGGGCTTCGCTTTCGAGGTGGAGGCGCGCGACGGGGCGGCGCGGGTCGCGCGCCTCACGACGCCGCACGGCGCGGTCGAGACGCCGTGCTTCATGCCCGTGGGCACCAAAGGGACGGTGAAGGCGGTGGCGCCGCGCGAGCTCGTAGAGCTGGGCGCGCGGATCGTCCTCGCCAACACGTATCACCTGTATCTGCGCCCCGGCGCCGAGCTCGTTGCCGCGCACGGCGGCCTGCACGGCTTCATGGGCTGGGACGGGCCGATCCTCACCGATTCCGGCGGCTTTCAGGTGTTCAGCCTCGAGGGCGCCCGCGTGGTGCATGACGACGGCGTGGAATTCGCTTCGGTGTATGACGGCTCGCGACACATGTTCACGCCCGAGCTGGCGGTGCGCGTCCAGGAGCAGCTCGGGGCGGACATCATCATGGCCTTCGACCAGTGCGCGCCCGGCACCCTGGCGCGCCCCGAGATCGCGGCCGCCGTGGAGCGCACGTCGCGCTGGGCGGCGGCCTGCAAGGCCGCCCAGCGGCGCGACGACCAGCTGCTCGTGGGCATCGTGCAAGGCGGCGTGGACGAAGGGCTGCGCCGCCGTTCGGCCGCCGACATCATGGGGGTCGGCTTCGACGCCTATGCCATCGGCGGCCTCAGCGTGGGCGAGCGCGGCGACGAGATGCTGGCCACGGTCGAGCTCATGGACGGCATTCTGCCGGCCGATCGCCTGCGCTATTTCACGGGCATCGGCGACCCGCTGGGCATGCTCGAGGTCGTGCGCCGCGGCATCGACGTCTTCGACTGCGTCCTGCCCACGCGCCTCGCGCGCACCGGCGCGGCGTTCTCCGCCGAAGGGCGCCTCAACCTGCGCAACGCGCGCTTCGCCGCCGACCTGCGGCCGCTCGACGAGGCCTGCGACTGCTACGCCTGCCGCACGTTCACGCGCGCCTACGTGCGGCACCTCGTGCTGCAGAAGGAGATGCTCGGGGCGCAGCTCCTGAGTCAACACAACCTCAGGGTTCTGATAAGATTGACAGAAGACGCCCGCGCGGCCATTCGCGCCGGGCGTTTCGCAGACTATGCCAATCACGTCGCGGAACAGTATTCCGCAGGAGGTTGAGCCGCATGGGCGGAGGCGCGGCCATCATCATCTGGATCCTGGTCTTCTTCGGGATCTTCTATTTTCTGGCCATCCGGCCGCAGCGTCGTCAGCGCCAGGCTCACCAGCAGATGGTCACGATGCTCAAGAAGGGCGACGAGGTCGTCACCATCGGCGGCCTCTTCGGTACGGTCACCAAGATCGGCGACGACTGGGTGGAGCTCGAGATCGCCAAGCGCACAAAGGCCCGCTTCCTCAAGCGCTCCATCTCCTCGATCACCAGCATCGTGGAGGACGAGGACGAGGACGAGTACATCGAAGCCGCCGACGACGACGTGATCGACGAGACCGACGCGACGCCCGCGGACGAGCCCGAGGAGGTCGCCATCGACGAGGCCGCCGGCCTCGAGGCCCCCGAACCACCGCAGGCGCCCAAGGCCTGACGGCTCTCCCGCGACGGCTCTCAACATGAAGATCGTGGCGACGAGCCCTGGCGCATCCGCAGGGCTCGTCGCACACGGGGAGTGCAGGGATTCTTGCCTGCGGCCCGAACTGCGTTCTGACGTGGTGTCGACACAGGGGTAACGCATCCATGGCGCATGTCATCGCCTTCGCGAATCAGAAGGGCGGCGTAGCCAAGACCACATCCACGGTGAACCTCGGCGCCGCGTTGCGCGAGCACGGCTTGCGCGTGCTGGCCATCGACATGGACCCCCAAGGCAATCTCACCATATGCCAGGGGATCGACACGGAGGGGCTCGACAAGAGCATGTACGACGTCCTCGTGCATCGTGCGCCCATCGCGGACGTCATCCACGAGTGCGAGTTCGATGTGGCGGCCTCCACCATCGATCTTGCCGGCGCGGAGATGGCGCTCGCCCCGATGATCGGCCGCGAGCGCGCCCTGCAGCGCGCCCTCGACCCCGTGCGCGAGCGCTACGACTACATCCTCATCGACACGCCGCCCTCGCTGGGCCTGCTCACCATCAACGCACTCACGGCCTCCGAGGGCGTGATCGTGCCGGTGCAGTGCGAGTACCTTTCGCTGCGCGGCCTGCTGCAGCTCGAGAAGACCCTCGAGATGATCCGCGAGAACCTGAACCCCGCCGTCAGGATCCGTGGCATCCTGGCGACGCTCTTCGACGCCCGCACCAGCCACGGCAAGGAGTCCATCGAGGTGCTGCGCGACAACTTCGGTCCGCTGGTCTTCGACACGGTGGTGCGCAAGACGATCAAGTTCGCCGAGGCGCCTGTGATCGGGGCCTCGGTGCTGAAGTACGATCCCAAGGGCAGTGGGGCCGAATCGTACCGCGCCCTTGCGCGGGAGGTGCTGGATGGCAGATCGTCCTAGCATGAAGGATGGACTGAGCGAGCTCTTTCGGCGCACCGACAGCGGTGGCGCGCCGAGTGAGAGCGGCGCCCAGGATGCGGTCGTCAAGGGACGGCCCTACGTGACGACCATCAAGGTCGTCGGCGTGGGCGGCGCCGGCACGAACGCGATCAATCGTATGGTCGACTCAGGCGTCAAGGGCGTCGAGTTCATCGCCGTCAACACCGACGCGCAGCAGCTCGGCGTGTGCGACGCCGACGTCAAGATCCACATCGGCCAGGAGATCACGCACGGTCTCGGCGGCGGGGCGAACCCCGACGTCGGCCGCGAAGCCATGGAGATGTCGCGCGACCAGCTCAAGGCCGCGCTGCGCGGCGCCGACCTCGTGTTCGTCACCGCCGGCGAAGGCGGCGGCACGGGCACCGGCGGCGCCCCGGTCGTGGCTCAGGTGGCGCGCGAGCTCGGCGGCGTGACCATCGCCATCGTCACCAGGCCGTTCGGCTTCGAGGGCAATCGCCGCCTGCGCCAGGCGCTGGAGGGCATCGAGGCGCTCAAGGAGGTCGCCGACACGGTCATCAGCATCCCCAACGATCGCCTTCTTGAGGTCGTGGAACGCAACACCAGTGTCGTCGAGGCGTTCCGGTACGCCGACGACATCCTGCGCCAGGGCGTGCAGGGCATCACCGACCTCATCACGGTCCCCGGTCTCATCAACCTCGACTTCGCCGACGTGCGCACCATCGTCAAGGACGCCGGCACCGCGCTCCTCGGCATCGGCGTGGCCGGCGGCGAGAGCCGCGCCCAGGCAGCCGCCGACATGGCCATCCACTCGCCGCTCCTCGAGACGGCCATCGACGGGGCGCGCGGCCTGCTGCTCAACATCACCGGCGGCAGCGACCTCACGCTCTACGAGGTCAACGAGGCCGCCGGGGTCATCAGCGAGGCCGCCGACGACGACGCCAATATCATCTTCGGGGCAGTCGTCGATGAGCGTCTCGAGGGCAAGATCTCCATCACCGTCGTGGCCACCGGGTTCGGCGAGCGCGCGGCGCGCGCCGCGCGCGAAGCCGCGCCACCGCAGGCGCGCCCGCGCGGCCTTGAAGAGACGATCCGCGAACGCCCCGCGGACAAAGGCACGCGCTTCGGTCCGGCGCCCTCGTTCGACGGCGGCGACTTCGAGATCCCGTCGTTCGTCAACCAGCCGGAGGACTGAGCTGCCGATGGAACCCGCAGGAGGCGACGGCGATGCTCGCTGAGGCCACCGCCGTCGCCGCGCCCCCCGTCGCGTTCGAGCTCGACCTCGACGTGTTCGACGGGCCGTTCGACCTGCTCGTCACGCTGATCCTCAAGGACGAGATCGACATCTGGGAGGTGCGCGTCTCGCGCATCATCGCCGAGTACGTCCTCAAGCTCGCCGACAGCGGCGAGCTCGACCTCGACGCGACCTCTCAGTTCGTGGTGCTGGTCGCGGCGCTGCTCGAGATGAAATCGCGCCTGCTCCTGGAGGACGAGGTCGAGGAGGAGCTCGAGGACCTCGACCCCGACGAGGCCGCCGAGCGCCTCCTCGGGAGCCTGGCGCGCTACAGCCAGTTCAAGAACGTCGCCGGCGCCCTGCGGCGGCGCTGGGACGAGCACAGCGCGCGGCTGTATCGCAGCGTCCCCGTGCCGCCGGCCCTGCTGCGCCGGCCGGCCCCCGCAGGGGCGCTGCCGGCGCCGGCTCTGCCGGCGGCCCTCGCGCCGCTGCTGCGCGAACCGCCCGTGCCCGACACCAGCCACCTCGCCGACCTTGCCGTGTCTCTGGTGCAGGAGCTGCGGCGTCTGCGGCTCATCCTCGACGACGCAGGGCGGTTCACCTTCGCCGCGGTCGCCCCCGACGACCGCCTCGAGCGCGCCGTCACCTTCTTCGCGCTGCTCGAACTGCACTCCGAGGGCGAGGCCGTGCTCCGCCAGGAGCGGCACCTCGGCGACATCGTGGTGACCCGGGTGGCGCGGCCGGCGCCGGCGGCGGTCGCGGCGGCGTGATCCGCCGCCGGATGACGCCGCCCGCCTGTCTGCGGTAGCATCGGCTGCACCCGGTCAACCGCGGACCCTGGACCTCATGCACGCACTCGCCCGGCGCCTCGAGGCGCTCCTGTTCATATCGTCGCGGCCGCTGCCGCCCGCCGAGATGGCGGCGGCCTGCGGCTGCTCCGCGGCGGAGGTCGACGAGGCGCTGGCCGCCTTGCGCCTCGAGTACACCGCGGAGGTGCATGGCGTGACGCTGCGCGAGATCGCCGGCGGCGCGACTTTCGCCGTCGCCGACGACTGCGCCGAGGACGTGCGGCGGCTCACGGGCGCCGAGCGCCCCGACGATCTTACGCCGGCGCTGCTCGAGACGCTGGCCGTGGTCGCCTATCTGCAGCCGGTCACGCGCACGGAGGTGGCCGAGGTGCGCGGCGTCTCCGCGGAGTGGGCGCTGAGCTCGCTGGAGCAGCGCGGCCTGGTGGAACAGCAGGGCCGCGCCGACGCGCCGGGCGCGCCCATTCTGTACGCCACCGGCGCGCGCTTTCTCACACTGTTCGGGCTGCGCTCGCTGCGGGAGCTGCCGCCGCTGGAGGAGTTCTCCCTGCAGGCCGCCGAGATCGACGAGATCCGCGCCCGCCTGCTCGCCAACGCCGAGAGGAGGCGGGCGTGAGCCAGCCTATGAACCTGGTGGTCTATCTGGCGCGCGCGGGCCTCGGCTCGCGACGCGTGTGCGACGAGCTCATCCGTAGAGGCGCCGTGACCGTCAACGACCAGGTGATCAAGTTCCCCCGCGAGAAGGTGGCGCCCGAGGACCTCGTGCTCGTCGATGGCGAGCCCGTGGAGGCGCGCGAGCTGCGCTACTTCCTCGTGAACAAACCGCGGGGGGTCGCGAGCACGCGCCGCGACCCTCACGCCGAGCGCGTGATCGTGGACCTGGTGCCCAACGGACGCATCCTGTTCCCGGTCGGGCGGCTCGACGTGGACACCACGGGCCTGATCGTCCTGACCAACGACGGCGTGCTCGCCAACCGGCTCATGCACCCCCGCTACGGCGTGCCCAAGACCTACGTCGCCCGGGTGCGCGGCAAGGTGAGCCGGCGCGCCCTCGGCACCCTGCGGCAGGGGGTCGACCTGGAGGACGGGCTCACGTCGCCGGCGGAGGTCAACCTCAAGAAGCAGAGCGCCAAGACGGCCCTCGTCGAGATCACCATCCACGAGGGCCGCAAGCGCCAGGTGCGGCGCATGTTCGCGACCGTAGGCCTGCCGGTGGAAGAGCTGCACAGGCGCAGGTACGGCCCCATCGCCGACAAGGGCCTCGAGCCCGGCGGGTACCGAGAGCTGGCCGGCGACGAGGTCGAGGCGCTGCGGCGCGCCGGGGAGGAAGTGGCCGTGGCCGTCGGCGGCGAGGTGGAGGGCCCGCCGGTCCTGCTCGCCGCGGAGGCGCCGCCCGCGCCGCAGGCGGTCCGGGCGGCGGCGCCCTTGGCTACGGCGCAGGATGAGCCCGGAGGCGAGCCCGCAAGCGCGGGGAGTGTATAGTGTTGCACTCCCCCAGAGGACCGGAGCCTCATGACTGACGATACCCCCCGCCTGTATGGCCTGCGCGGCGCGACGACGGTCGAGCGCGACACCAGCGACGACATCGCCGAGCGCACGGCGGAGCTGCTCGGCGTGGTCCTCGACCGCAACGACATCGACATCGACGACATCGTCAGCGTGATCCTCAGCGCCACCCCCGACCTGCGCGCCGACTTCCCTGCGGTCGCGGCGCGCCGCATCGGCCTTTCGCACACACCGCTGCTGTGCTGCCAGGAGATCCCCGTGGAGGGCGCCGTGGAACGCTGCGTGCGCGTGCTGCTGCACGTCTATCTGCCGGCGGGCTCCGACGTGCACCACGTGTACCTGCACGGCGCCCGGCAGTTGCGCCTCGACCTGCCAGAGTAGGCGTGGGTACGCAGCATGAGATCAAAGGGAGGCTGAACTGAGCATGATGGTCATCATGTGCGAGGCGGCGACCGAAGAACAGGTCGCCCACGTCGTGGCGCGCGTCGAGGAGGTCGGCGCGAGCGCCCACATCTCCACCGGCGAGCGCGTGACGGTGATCGGCGTCATCGGCGACCGCGAGGAGATCACGCAGCTGCCGCTCGAGGCGATGCCGGGGGTCGACCGCGTGGTCGCCATCCTGCGCCCCTACAAGCTCGTGAGCCGCGAGTTCCAGCAGCGCGACACCGTGATCGACGTGCGCGGCGCCAGGATCGGCGGCGGGCACTTCGCGATCATCGCCGGCCCCTGCTCGGTGGAGACTCCGGAACAGGTGCTGGCCGCCGCGCGCGCCGTCAAAGCGGCCGGCGGCAAGATGCTGCGCGGCGGCGCCTTCAAGCCGCGCAGCTCCCCCTACGCCTTCCAGGGCCTCGGCGAGGAAGGCCTCAAGATGCTCGCCGCCGCCCGCGACGACACCGGCCTGCCGATCGTCACCGAGGTGATGGACCCGCGCGATCTGGACGTGGTCTGCGAGTACGCCGACGTCCTCCAGGTGGGCGCCCGCAACACGCAGAACTTCCTCCTGCTCGCGGAGCTCGGCAAGGTCGCCAAGCCCGTGCTCCTCAAACGCGGGCCCGCGACGACCATCGAGGAGCTGCTGATGGCCGCCGAGTACATCGTCAAGGAGGGCAACCGCGACGTCATTCTCTGCGAGCGCGGCATCCGCACCTTCGAGACGGCCACGCGCAACACGTTCGACGTGAGCGCGGTGCCGGTGATCAAGATCGCCAGCCACCTGCCGATTGTCGTCGATCCCAGCCACTCGGCCGGCCGTCTGGACCTCGTGCTGCCGCTCTCGCTGGCGGGCGTGGCCGCCGGCGCCGACGGCGTGCTCGTGGAGACGCACCCCAACCCCGAGCACGCCCTCTGCGACGGCCCCCAGTCGCTGCCCACCGCCGTGTTCGGCGAGTACGCCGGCCGCGTGCTCGACCTCGCGCGCTGGGCCGGTAAGACCACCGCCTGAGGCGATGAGCGACGCCGGCGTCAACACCGTCGCTCTCATCGGCGTCGGCCTCATGGGCGGGTCGCTGGGGCTGGCGGCGCGCGAACGCGCGGGGGTCGCCGAGGTCCGCGGCTTCAGCCAGACGCGGGCGACGCTCGATCTCGCCCTCGAGTGCGGCGCGCTGACGCGCGCCTGCGGCAGCCTCGAAGAGGCCGCCTCAGGCGCGGACCTCGTGTTCGTGTGCACGCCGGTCAGGCTCGTCGCCGCGCACGTCAAGGCGGCGCTCGCGGCGGCCCCGGCGCACGCCGTGATCAGCGACGTGGGCAGCACCAAAGGCCCACTTATGCGGGCGCTCTCGCCGGACGAACAGCGGCGCTGCGTGGGCGGCCACCCGCTGTGCGGCTCCGAGACGGCCGGCGTGGCCAACGCCCGCGCCTCGCTCTACGAGGGAGCCACCTACTTCGTCACCCCCGGGGCGCACGTGGACACCGCCGCCTACCAGCGGCTGTACGGTTTCCTCGGCGCGATCGGCGCCCGCCCGGTGGCCATCGACCCCGAGGAGCACGACCGCCTCATGGCCGTGGTGAGCCACCTTCCGCACGTGCTCGCCAACGTGCTGATGACGCAGGCGGGCCTGCACACGGGAGCGCGCGACGCCTTGCTCTCGGCGGGCCCAAGCTTTCGCGACCTCACGCGTGTCGCCGGCAGCAACCGTCGCGTGTGGACCGACATCTTTCTCGAGAACCGCGCCGCCCTGCTGGCCGCCCTCGCCACCTTTCAGGAGGGCCTGCAGGAGGTGCTCGAGGCGCTGGCCGCGAGCGACGCCGGGCGCCTCGGCGACGCCATCGGGCGCGCCGCCGAGCAGCGCGAGCGCATGCTCGCGGCGGGCAGCCTGCCGGCGCGGGAGCTGCACCGCCTGATCGTCCGCGTCCCCGACAGGCCGGGCGTGTTCAGCGAGATCATGGTCGCCCTCGGCGACGCCGGCCTCAACATCGAGGACCTCTCGATGCACCACATGAGCGCCGAGCTCGGCGGCACGCTCACCGTGTACGTCCTTGGCGAGGCGGCCAGCGCGCGCGGCGCGCACCTGCTCGCCGGCCTGGGCTACGACGTCATCACGGGGAGCGCGGTGGAATGACCGTCGTGGCCATCGACGGCCCCGTGGGCTCGGGCAAGAGCACGGTGGCGCGCCGCGTCGCGGCGCGCCTCGGTTACGTGTACCTCGACACAGGCGCGATGTACCGGGCCGTGGGCTTGCTGGCGACCGAGGCGGGCGTCGAGCTCGACGACGAGGCGGCCGTGGTCGCGCTCGCCCGCTCCGCCGGGCTGCGCTTTGACGGCGACGGCCGCCTGTTCGCCGGGGGGCGCGACGTGAGCGACGCGATCCGCACCCTGGAGATGGGCGCGGCGGCCTCAAGGGTCTCCGCGCTGCCCGGCGTACGGAGCCTGCTCGTCGAGGAGCAGCGGCGCCTCGCCGGCAGCGCCGACATCGTCATGGAGGGCCGCGACATCGGCACCGTCGTGTTCCCCGAGGCGGCGGTCAAGGTCTACTTGACGGCGCGCCCGGAGGTGCGGGCGGCGCGCCGCGCGGCGGAGCTGCGGGCCAAAGGCGACGAGGTCGACGAGGCCGAGGTGCTCGCCGCCCTGCTGGAGCGCGACCGGCGCGACTCCACGCGAGCCGTCGCGCCGCTGCGCAGGGCCGCCGACGCCGTCGAGCTGGACACCTCCGCGATGACGCTCGATGAGGTGGTCGCGGCCGTCGCCGGCATCGCTCGCGGACGGGCCGGGCCGTGAGGCTCTGGGGCCTGCCCCTCAGGGGTCACGGCGACAGCGGGCTGTATACCTTCTGTCGCTGGCTGGCGGTGCCACTCTTCGGGGGGCTGTACCGCTGCCGCGTCAAGGGCGCCGAGAACCTCCCCCGCGAGGGCGCGGTGATCGTGATCATCAACCACAAGGCCAACATCGACCCCGTCGTCGTCGGCATGATCTGCGACCGGCCGCTGCGCTTTATGGCGAAGAAGGAGCTGTTCGGCAACGCCGCCCTGCGCAAGCTCATCGTCACGCTCGGCGCCTTCCCCATAGACCGCGGCGCCGGCGACAGGGCGGCCCTCACCACGTCCCTCGAGATCCTCGCCGAGGGCGGGGTGCTGCTGATGTTCCCCGAGGGCCACCGCAAGCCCGACAACGCCGTGCATGGCTTTCTGCCCGGCGTGGGGATGCTCGCCCTGCGCAGCGGCGCGCCGGTCGTGCCGCTGGCCATGGACGGCACCCAGCGCATGATGGCCGGCGGGCGGCCCGGGCTGCCCGCTCTGCGGGCGCGTATGGGGCCGCCTCTCGACCTCGGCGACCTGACGGCGCGGGGCAGCAAGGCGTATCGGGAGGCGGCGCGGCGCATGCACGACGCCGTGGCCGGGCTGTATGCGCAGCTCTGACGGCGTGACGGGCGGACCCGGCGACGAGCCCCGCCCGCCGCGCGGCGCCGACCCCGAGCCCCGCCAGCCCTACGACGCCGAGCCCGAACGGCGCGCCGAGCTGCGCCTGGTGCGCGCCGGCGACGTGGAGATCCTCGTGGCCAGGTACGCGGGGTACTGCTACGGCGTGGAGCGCGCCCTGCGCATCACCGAGGAGGCCCTGGAGGCCGCCGAGGCGCCGGTGGCGTCACTCGGCCCGATCATCCATAACCCCAGCGTGGTCGGGCGGCTGGAGGAGCGCGGCGTGCGAGTCGTCGACGATGCCCGGGAGGCGGCGGGGGGGACCCTGATCGTGCGTACGCACGGCGTGCCGCCCGAGGTCGTGGAGGGCGCCCGCGCCCGGGACCTCATCCTGGTCGACGCGACCTGCCCGTTCGTGGCCGTGGCGCAGCGCAAGGCGGCCAGCCTGCGCGAGGCCGGCTACGCGGTGGTCATCCTCGGCGAGCGTGACCACCCCGAGGTGGCCGGCCTCGAGGGCTTCGCCGGGGTAGGGGCAGTGGTCGTCGAGGACGCCGCCGGCCTGCCGCTGGCGGAGCTGCGCGGCAAACGCGTCGGCGTCGTGGTGCAGACCACCCAGACGCGCGCCAACCTGGCCGGCGTGGCGGCCGCCCTGGCGCCGGTCGCTCGCGAGCTGCTCGTGTTCAACACAATCTGCGACGCCACGGAGAAGCGCCAGAGCGCCGCCGGCGAGCTGGCCGCCGAGGTCGACGTGGTGATCGTGGTCGGCGGCCGCAACAGCGCCAACACGGCGCGGCTGGCGCAGCTCTGCCGCGCCATCGAGGGCCGCACGCGTCACATCGAGTCGGCGGCTGAGCTCGAGCCGGCCTGGTTCGCCGGCGCCCGCCGCATCGGCGTGACCGCCGGCGCCTCGACGCCCGACGAGGAGATCGAGGCCACCGTCGCCGCCCTGCAGGCGCTCTGTGGGGGTTGAGGCGGGAGCGCGCGGCGCGGCCGACGAGCGCGACGCGGCCGGCGCGGGTCTCCCGGTGGCCGCCGTCGAGGACGCCGCGCAGCGCGCCGGGCTGCAGCCGGGGGACTGCATCGCGCGCCTCAACGGCGCCGCCCCGCAGGACGTGCTCGACCTCGAGATGGCCGCCGCCGACGGCGCCTTCTCGCTGACCGTGCTGCGCGACGGACGCCAGCTCGACCTGGTCGTGGAGCCTCACGCCGGCGAGTGGCACGGCATCTCGCTGGGCCACGACGGCCTCGGCGCCCCGCCGCGGGTGTGTCGCAACCGCTGCCGCTTCTGCTTCGTCGACCAGGTCCCGGCCGGCCTGCGACCCGCCCTCTCGGTGAAGGACGACGACTACCGGCTGTCGTTTCTGCACGGCAACTTCACGACCCTCACGAACCTCGACGAGGACGACCTCGCGCGCATCGAGGAGCTGCGCCTCTCGCCGCTGTACGTTTCGCTGCACGCCTGGGACGACGAGGCCCGCGTGCATTTGATGGGACGGGCCGCGGCCGGCTCTCGAGCCGCTCTGGAGCGGCTCGCGGCGGCCGGCCTCGAGCTGCACGTGCAGGTCGTCTGCTGCCCAGGCTGGAACGACGGCGCGGTGCTGGCGGAGACGGTGGAGCGCGCGGCCGCCGTGCCTGGGGTGGCCGACCTCGGGATCGTGCCGGTGTCCCTGGCCGTCGAGGGCGACCTGCGCCGCGTGACGAGCGCGGACGCCGGAGCGTTGCTCGCCGCGGTGGAGGGCTGGCAGGGCCGCTGCCGCGAGGAGCGCGGCGTCGCCTTCGTGCACGCCGCCGACGAGCTCCACCTGCTGTGCGGGTGCACGCCGCCGCCGAGCGACGCCCCTGAGCAGTACGAGAACGGCATCGGCATGGCGGCGCTCTTCGCGGAGGAGGCCGCCCGCCTCGCGAGCGAGCGCCGCGGGGCCGCCGGGCGCCGAAGGGCGGCCGCGCAGCGGCCGCGGGCCGGCGCCGCGCGCATCCTGTGCGGCGCCCTGGCCGAGCCCGTCGTGGCGCGCGCTTCGGAGCTGCTTGCGAAGGCGTTCGACCTGCCGGTGCGCGCATTCCCCGTGGAGAACCGCCTCTTCGGGCGGCACGTGACCGTCACCGGCCTGCTCGGCGGGCGCGAGGTGCTGGACGCGCTCCGCGACGCTCCGCTCGCCTCCGGCGAGTGGCTGGTCGCTCCGCGCGTCTTTCTACCGGCCGAGCTGGGGCGCACCCTGGACGACGTCGGCGAGGACGCGCTGGCGGCCGCGTGCGGCGGCCGCCTGGCTCTCGCCGACTCTCTTCGTCAGGCATTTGCTACACTGTCCACATGAGTAGCCCTCCCACCGTCGTCGTCGTCGGCTCTCCCAACGCCGGCAAGTCCACCCTCGTGAACCGCCTCAGCGGCACGCGTCAGGCCGTCGTCCACGAGACGCCGGGCGTGACCCGCGACCGCAAGGACGTCGAGGTCGACTGGGAGGGCCGCCTGATGCGCATGGTCGACACCGGCGGCTACGACACCGCCGAGGAGTCGCCCTACGCCGGGCACATCCGCGAGCAGATCGAGCTGGCCATCGGCGCGGCCGACGTGGTGCTCTTTGTGGTCGACGGCCGCGCCGGGCCGCTGGCCGACGATTTCGAGATCGCCGAGGTGCTGCGCCGTCGGCGCGTCCCCGTGGTGCTCGCCGCCAACAAGATCGACGACCCGGGCGCCGTGAGCGCCGCGCAGGAGCTGTACCAGCTCGGCTTCGGCGAGCCGCTGATGGTCAGCTCGACGCACGGCCTCGGCACCGCCGAGCTGCTCGACCGGCTGGTCGAGGAAACCGGCGCGGAGCGGCCCGGCGCAGCCGTGCCCAGCGCCGCGCCCGCCGAGATCCCGGTGGCCATCGTCGGCCGTCCCAACGCCGGCAAATCGTCGCTGTTCAACGCCATCGTCGGCGAGCCGCGCACCATCGTCAGCGAGATCGCCGGCACCACGCGCGACGCCATCGACACGGCCGTGACCACGCAGGAGGGCGCCTTCCGCTTCATCGATACGGCCGGCATGCGCAAGGCGGCCAAGGTGAGCGGCGTGGAGTACTACGCGTACCTGCGCAGCGTGCAGAGCCTGGACCGCGCCCACGTCGCGGTGATCGTCGTCGATGCGACCCTGCGCTTCGGCGAGCTCGACCTGTCGATCTGCACCGAGGCGGCGCGCAACCACTGCGCCACGGTGATCGCCGTCAACAAGACGGATATCGCCGAGGCCGACATCGAGGAGATCGCGGCCATCGCGCGGCGCAAACTGCGCCAGAGGCCGCTCGTCATCCCGGTGTCCGCCGTCACGCACCGCGGCGTGCGCCAACTGCTCGTCGAGGTCGCCTCGCTGGAGGCGCGTTACTCCGCCCACATCTCGACCGGTGAGCTGAACCGCGCCCTGGCGACGCTGGCCGCCGACCGGCCTCTGCCCCAGAAGCGCGGCAAGCGCCTGAAGATGTACTACATCGCGCAGTTCGGCACGGCCCCTCCGCGGTTCGCCATCGAGGTGAACGACCGCACACTGGTGACGCGCGATTTCGGGTTCTACGTCGAGAACCGTCTGCGCGCGCGCTTCGCGCTCGACGGGGTGCCGCTGGTCATCGACTTCAAGGGCAAGAAATGAGCGCCCTGGAGATCGCGGCCTTCGTGGCCGCGATGCTGCTGGCGTACGTCATAGGGTCGATCCCCTTCGGCGTCGTGGTCGGCAAGGTCTTCTACCACGTCGATGTGCGCGAGCACGGCTCCGGCAACGTGGGCACGACCAACGTCTTCCGCGTGCTGGGCAAGAAGGCGGGCGCGGCGGTGCTGGCCTGCGACATGCTCAAGGGCTACATCCCGGCGTTCATCGCCGCCTACTTCTTGCGCGAGACCGACCCGTGGCTGGTGATCTTCATCGCCGCCGCCCCCGTGGTGGGCCACATGTACTCGGTGTTCCTCAAGGGCTCCGGCGGCAAGGGCGTCGCCACCGGCGCCGGCGTCGTGATCGCTCTCGTGCCGCTGGCCGGCGGCGTCATCGCGATGGTGTGGGTGCTGCTCATCCTCATCACGCGCTACGTGAGCCTCGCGTCTCTGGTCGCCACGCTCCTGGTGCCGCTGTTCGTGTTCGCCCTCGGCGACCCGCTGCCCTACCTGATCGCCGCGGTACTGGTCACGGTCGGCATCTTCTGGGCGCACCGCGGCAACATCAAGCGCCTGTTTCGGGGGACCGAGAACCGTGTCAAGCTGCCGTGGTCGCGCGACCGCTCGGCGCTGGCCGGGGGGGGAGAATCGTGAGTCTCGAGGTCACCGTCGTCGGCTCGGGGAGCTGGGGCAGCGGCTTCGCGCGGCTGCTCGCGAAGCGTGGCCACCGCGTGCAGGTCCTCACGCTCACCGCCGCGGAGGCCGCGCAGCTCACGGCCACGCACGAGAACCCGCACTTTCTGCCGGGCGTCGCGCTGCCGGCGGAGATCCGCTTCGTCGCCATGGGCGACGCCGACATCTCCGCCGCCGAGCTCGTGGTGTACGCCGTACCGACGCAGGCCGTGCGCGAGGTCGCGCGCTGGGCGGCGCCCGGGCGCGCCGCGGGCGCGCTGCAGCTCTCGCTGGCCAAAGGCTACGAGCTGGGGACGCTCAAGCGCCCCACGCAGGTCATCGAGGAGGAGACCGGCGCGCCGGCGGCCGCGCTCTCCGGGCCGAACCACGCCGAGGAAGTCAGCAAAGACATGCCCTCGGCCACGGTGATCGCCGCCGCCGACGAGGCCATGGCGGTCGCCCTGCAGGCGGCGGTCACCAGCGACACCTTCCGCGTGTACACCAACGACGACGTCGTCGGCGTCGAGTTCTGCGGCGCCGTCAAGAACCCCATCGCCGTGGCGGTCGGCATGTCCGACGGCCTCGGCTATGGCGACAACTCGCGGGCCAGCCTCATCACGCGCAGCGTCGCCGAGATGACGCGCCTCGGCCTGATCCAGGGGGCGCACATCGCCACCTTCACCGGCCTCGCCGGCATCGGCGACCTCATCGCCACCTGCACCTCCCGGCACAGCCGCAACCGCATGGCCGGCGAGCTGCTGGCCAAAGGCGCCTCGCCGGACGAGGTCGAGCGCCAGGTCGGGCAGGTCGTAGAAGGCATCCCCACTGCTTACGCCCTGCACGACCTGGCGGGCAGGCTCGGCATCGAGATGCCGGTCACCGAGAACGTGTACCAGGTGCTCGAGGGCCGGCGCACGCCGCGGGAGTGCGTCGCGGCGCTCATGGGGCGCAAGCCCAAGAAGGAGCGGCGCGAGGACTGAGCGCCGCAGGCGGGTCAACGTCGGGTGCGGCGAAGCGGCGCCCGGCGCCAGTCGGCGAAGCCCTCGTCCGCCGGTTAGGCCGCGAAGAGGTCTCGAAGGACCTCGAGTACCGTGGCGGCTTCCCGAGGGTCGAGCGCACCCAGGCGCTTGGCCAGACGGGCCTTGTCGACCGTGCGGAGCTGATCGATGACGACCTGGCCGTTCTTGCCTGCGAAGTGCGTCTGCACGCGGGAAGGGTACTGGCGTTCCGAGGTCGTCAGCGGCGCCACGACGACCGTGCGCAGGTAACGGTTCATCTCGTCCGGCGAAACGACGACGCACGGGCGGGACTTGCGGATCTCACTGCCGACGGTCGGGTCGAGGTTCACGAGGAACACATCGAAGCGGCTTGCTCCCACTCCCAAGACTCCTTCTCGAAGGACCCGGTCGTGGCGAGCTCGCCGTCGAGCAGCTCGTCGTCGCCGCGCAGGGCCATCTGGCGAAAGGCCTCAGCCCAGCCCTGCCGTGGCCGCTCGGCCGGCGCGATCACCAGAGTGCCGTCGTGCACGCTCAAGTCCACCTCGCCGCGCAGGCCCGACTCCTCGAGGAGCGCCTTGGGGATGCGGACCCCCAGAGAGTTCCCGATCTTGACGATACGAGTGCGCATCGACCCACCTCCGTGTACCCACATTGTAGGCACGCAGTGGGAGGCATGCAACTTGAGGCGGGAAGCGGATGCGGCGGCACAGCGTTCATGGTCCTGACTGTAGCAGGCCGGCCCAGCCTCGGTCTGCCGATATCGCGTCTCGGCGGGATGACGTTGCCGGCGTGGCTGGTTGACGTTGACGCCGGGGGCGAGCGCCTGAGCGAGGTGAAGGGCTACCCGTTCGAGGTCCAGGTCCCTGATGGTCTGCCTGTGGAAGGCGTCGTCCTGGCGGATCAGGCCAGGAGCCTCGACTGGCGGGCGCGAGGAGCGGAACTGCTTTGCACGGCGTCGCGGGAGAGCACCTCGGCGGCGCCGCGGAGGCTGGAGACGCTCGTCGGTCAGCGAGGCATGTGACACGCGGACGAGCGTAGCCGCGTCACGGTGACGCGATGTGCAGCTCCGCGCCCAGGGCGCGCGCCAGCGCGCAGATGGTCTTGAGCGTCGGGTTGCCGTGCCCGCTCTCGATGCGGCTGATCTCGCTCTGGCGGATGCCGGAGGCGGCGGCGAGCTGCTGCTGGGTCATGTGCAGCGCGAGCCGGCAGCCGATGAGATCGGAGGCGAGGCGGTAATGGTCCTCGAGCCGGTGCAGATGGGCGACCGCCTCGGGCCCTTCGGCCTCGGCCTCCGCGACCACCTCCGCGTGGAACTCTTCAAACGTCGTCATGGTTTCTACCTCCTGTGGTCAGTATCGGCCAAAACAGATAGGCGGTCAAGGGGTCCCATCACGCCCACTGGAGCGGCGCCGCAGGAAGTCGTCGAGTCGCGCCCGCGCGCGGGCGATCTCGAGGCGCTGCTTGCGGTGACTGGGGTCGGCGCCTTTGTCGTAGCCGCCGAGCAAGAGAACGATGCGATCACCGTAGGCGTGGCAGAAGACGCGCAGCAGGATCCGGTCTCCCGACCTGGCGGGGCGTGGCGCCGCCGAGGCGGGGCTCAACTTGTGCACCAGGGTCGCCTCGTCTTCGTCGAGGCGGAGCTCGAAGAGGCCGCGACCTACGTGCCGGCCGTACTCGCTGCCGCAGACGCCGACGCCGTGTACGGTGAGGATGAGTCGCAGCGCCGCGTCCAGCGCGCGCCGCTGCGAGGCCGAGAGGCGCTTCTGCATCCAGCGCCTGGCCGGCTCGTCGCCATCCTGCGACTGGTAGAACTCCAGAGTGAAGCGACTTGTGGGCATGCACTCGAGTATGGCTGCCCACCCGCTCGGCTCACAGGCTCACAATGGTCTCTCCTGGTGGACGTTTGGCAGCGGCCAAGGGATACGTTGCGCGGCGCACGCCGTTCAGGGCCGTGGCTCTCCTCTCCGTCACCCTTTGCGCCTGTGGGCGGCGTCGTGCTGGCCGATCAGGCCAAGAGCCTCGATTGGCGGGCGCGAGGAGCGGAGCTGCTTTGCACGTCGCCGCGGGAGAGCACCTCGGCGGAGGCGCGAGACGCTCGTCGGTCAGTGAGGCATGTGACACGCGGACGAGCGTAGCCGCGTCACGGTGACGCGATGTGCAGCTCCGCGCCCAGGGCGCGCGCCAGCGCGCTGATGGTCTTGAGCGTCGGGTTGCCGTGCCCGCTCTCGATGCGGCTGATCTCGCTCTGGCGGATGCCGGAGGCGGCGGCGAGCTGCTGCTGGGTCATGTGCAGCGCGAGCCGGCAGCCGATGAGATCGGAGGCGAGGCGGTAGTGGTCTTCGAGCCGGTGCAGATGGGCGACCGCCTCGGGCCCTTCGGCCTCGGCCTCTGCGACCACCTCCGCGTAGAACTCTTCAAACGTCGTCAGGGTTTCTACCTCCTGTGGCCAGTATCGGCTAAAACAGATAGGCGGTCAAGGGGTCCCGTCACGCTCACTGGAGCGCCGCCTGAGGAAGTCGTCGAGTCGCGCCCGCGCGCGGGCGATCTCGAGGCGCTGCTTGCGGTGGCTGGGGTCGGCGCCTTTGTCGTAGCCGCCGAGCAGGAGGATGATGCGCTCACCGTGGGCGTGGCAGAAGACGCGCAGCAGGATCCGTCCGAAGAAGGAGCGGCACGAGAACTAGCGCGCGTCCTCTTCTTCGGCCTTCACAGCCGCTGACGGCAGCCTCTGCGGCCCCAGACCGACCTCGAGTTCCAGCCCGAGTGCGAGGGCGAGCTTCGACATGGTCTTCAGCGTGAAGTTGGCGTGGCCACCGAGCACGCGCGTGATGTAGGCCTGCGAGGTCCCCAGCCGACGGGCCAACTCTGCGCGCGTGACCCCCTGCTCCTCCATCGCGATGTACAGCGCCTCGGTGAAGTCGAGGACGGCGCCCTCTTCCCAGTATTCGGGCATGCGTCGCGCCTCGGCGAAGAGCTGCTTGAACGTGCGCGTGCTCATTAGTCCTCCATGATGCGCAATGCGCCGCGGCGCTTGTCGTTGAGGTAGCGCCACCGCATGCGGGCGGCGCGGTCGATCGCCACAGCGAGACCTCGCTGCTTCGGCTTGGGCAGGGCCTCGCAGCAGACGACCGCGCGACCTTCATCGAAGAAGTAGAGGACGCGCACTCCGCCACGCGTCTTCAGTTCGAAGATGCCGTGCGCCAAGGCGCGCGAGCGCGGCACGTTGCGCGGCGGCCCGGAAGCCGACAGCCGCTCGAAGGCGCGCATGAGGCGCGCGTACTCCCTGGGATCGTCACGCCGCGGTCGGTTGGCAAGATCGAGCACGTCGCAGCGCTCCTCATCGGAGTGGACGGCCAAGACCGTCCAGAGGCCGCAGCCGATCAGCTGGAACTTCATGTTAACTCATCACTTAAGTCTGGACAAGGGGAAGGGCCATGATCTGCGACGGTAGCAGTCGTTGGCCCACGGCGGGAGGGTGACGAGGGTGGACGTTGCATCGCAGGGTTTGGTCCTCCTTTCCGTCACCCTCATCCGATAGACTTCGTGGGCGCCCATCGAGACTGCGTGACTTCCCCAGTTCGGGGCGCGGGGCCTGCAGACCGTGGAGGGTGTCGCGTGCGTCAGCTCGTCATCGACAACCCGGTCATCAACTCGGCGTTCCTCGAGCCGGGCAAGCACTTCAAGTTCACCGACGACGGCATCACCGACGAGATCGTCGAGTCGCGCCGCCCCAGCGCCTACTTCATCCCCGTGGCGCAGCCCAAGAAGAGGGGCAGACAGCTCGAGCTGGGCACCGAGTGGACCGACGATCGGCGCCGCGAGAACGACTACATCAACGAGGTGCGCGCCGCCGTGGGCGACTGGCGCCGGCGCGACTACCCGGGCGTCACGCGCACGACGCGCCGCCTGCTGGAGTACTGGCAGCGGCGCGACCGTGACCGCCGCCTCTTCTTCTGCCAGATCGAGGCCGCCGAGACGGCGATCGACCTCAGCGAGTGCGTGGCGCGGTCCGGCAAGCAGTACCTCACCAACAAGCTGCGCGAGGCCAACGAGACAGCCAACCCCGAGCTCGATCGCATGGCCCTCAAGATGGCCACCGGCAGCGGCAAGACCGTGGTGATGGCCATGCTCATCGCCTGGCACGCGCTCAACAAGGTCGAGGCGCCGCAGGACGCCCGGTTCAGCGATTCGTTTCTCATCGTGGCGCCGGGCATCACGATCCGCGACCGCCTGCGCGTGCTGCTGCCCAACGACGGCGACAACTACTATCGCAAGCTCGACGTCGTGCCGCCCGAGCTGATGGACAGGCTCAACCGCGCCAAGGTGGTGATCACCAACTTCCACACCTTTCTGCTGCGCGAGAAGGTCACGGCCGGCAGGCTGACCAAGCGCCTGCTGGCCGGCCGCGACCCCGCCGCGCAGAGCCCCTTCACCGAGACCCCCGACCAGATGGTGCGTCGCGTCTGCCGCGAATTCGGCAACAAGCGCAACATCGTGGTGATCAACGACGAGGCGCACCACTGCTACCGCGGCAAGCCGGCGGAGGCCGGGGAAGAGGGCGACGGCGGCGGGACGGGGGAGAGGCTCAAGGGCGACGAGCGCAGAGAGGCCCAGAAGCGCGACGAAGAAGCCCGCGTCTGGATCAGCGGCCTCGAGGCCATCAAACGCAAGATCGGTATCCGCGCGCTCTACGACCTCTCGGCGACGCCGTTCTTTCTGCGCGGCTCGGGGTACGCCGAGGGCACATTGTTCCCGTGGGTCGTGAGCGACTTCTCGCTGGTCGACGCCATCGAGTGCGGCATCGTCAAAGTGCCGCGCGTGCCGGTGGCCGACGACGCCATGACGAGCGTGATCCCGATGTACCGGCACCTGTGGCCGCACGTGAAGGACGCTCTGCCGAAGAAGGGCCGCAGGGCCGAGGACGTGGCCGGCGGCATGCCCAAGCTGCCCAAGGAGCTCGAGGCGGCGCTGCTCAGCCTCTACGGCAACTACGAGAAGTACTTCGCGGCCTGGACGCGCGCCGCCGAGGACGCCGGCCGGGGCAGCAGCCTCACGCCGCCGGTGTTCATCGTGGTGTGCAACAACACCAGCGTCTCGAAGCTCGTCTTCGACTGGATCGCGGGCTGGGAGCAGACGATCGGCGAGGGCGACGAGGCAAAGACGGTCGTCGCCCCCGGCAGCCTCAAGCTCTTCAGCAACGTGAAGCTCGGCCAGTGGACCGAGCGCCCCAACACCATCCTCATCGACTCCGCCCAGCTCGAGTCGGGCGAGCAGCTCAGCCCCGACTTCAAGAAGATCGTGGCCCGCGAGATCGAGGAGTTCAAGGCCGAGTACCGCCAGCGCTTCCCCGAACGCGACCCCGAGGCGATCACCGACGAGGACCTGCTCCGCGAGGTCATGAACACGGTCGGCAAGCCCGGGCGCCTGGGCGAGCAGATCAAATGCGTGGTCAGCGTCTCGATGCTCACCGAGGGCTGGGATGCCAACACGGTGACGCACGTGCTCGGCATCCGCGCCTTCTCGACGCAGCTCCTCTGCGAGCAGGTCGTGGGGCGGGCACTGCGCCGCACGACGTATGTGACGAATCCCGAGGACGACATGTTCCCCGCCGAGTACGCCGAGGTGTACGGCGTGCCGTTCTCGTTCATCCCGGTGGGGCCGGTCATCGGCACGCCGGTGCTGCCGAAGAAGGCGACGCGGGTGCGGGCGCTGCCCGAGCGCGTCGCCCACGAGCTCACCTTCCCGCGGCTCACCGGCTACCGGTACGAGCTCGGCGGCGAGACGCTGCGCATCGAGTTCGACGAGAGCGCCGGCATGTCGCTCTCGGCGGCCGACGTGCCGACCAAGGTCGAGAACGCGCCGCTCATCGGCGAGTCGGTGATCCACACGCTCGACGACCTCAAGGCGCGGCGCGCACAGGAGGTCGACTTCCTGCTCGCCAAGCTCGTCTACGAGAAGTACTTCTGCGGGGACGACGCGGCCGGTGGGCAGGCGAGCAAGCCCTGGCTCTTTCCGCAGATCCTGGGCGCGGCCGGCGCCTGGCGTCGCCAGTGCCTCACCTGCAAGGACGACTGCTTCCCGCAGATGCTCCTGCTCGTGGAGAACGCGCACACCGCCGCCGACAAGATCTACCGCGCGATCGTCGACTCGACGCCGGGCGAGCAGAGGCTGCTGCCGATCTTGCAGCCCTACGACACCGTGGGCTCGACGAACTACGTCGACTTCGACACCACGCGGCCGGTGATGCTGACCGACCCGGGCAAGTGCCACATCTCGCACGTGGTCTGCGACACCGACTCGTGGGAGCAGAAGATGGCGCAGGCGCTGGAGGGCATGGACGAGGTCGAGAGCTACGTGAAGAACCACAACCTGCAGTTCTTCATCCCGTACACGTATGAGGGCGAGGCGCACAACTACGTCCCCGACTTCATCTTACGGCTGCGAACGCCCGACGGCGCGCAGATGAGCCTGGACGCGGGTGGGGGCGCCGGGCAGGCTGCGCCCGCCGGCGCCCCCGCCCGCGAGCCCCTCAACCTGATCATCGAGGTCTCCGGTGAGCCCAAGCCCGAGAAGGCTGCCAAGGTGGAGACGGCGCGCAGCCTGTGGGTGCCGGCCGTCAACAACGACGGCCGCTTCGGGCGCTGGGCCTTCCTCGAGATCAGTGACCCGTGGGATGCGAAGAACACCATCCGGGCATTCCTCGAGGCTCAGGGAGCGCTCGCGTGAGTGGCCGGCACGGCATCGGCTGGGCCGAGGAGAGTTGGAACCCGACCACGGGCTGCACGAAGGTGAGCCCGGGCTGTGCTCACTGCTGGGCCCAGCGCATGGCGTGGCGACTGCAGGGCATGGGCCAGAAGCGCTACGCCCGCGGCTTCCAAGTGACGACTCACGAGGATCTGCTCGAGAAGCCACTGCACTGGGCCAAGCCGCGCCTCGTCTACGTCAGCTTCATGGGCGATCTCCTCCACGACGAGGTGCCCGACGAGTTCATCGGGCGCGTGTTCGCGGTGATGGCTCGCGCGCCTCGGCATCGCTTTCGTGTGCTGACCAAGCGCCCGGAGAGGCTCGCTCGCCTGAGCCCGCGCCTGCCCTGGCCCGCCAACGTGTGGGCAGGCGCGACCGTGGAGGACGCCGCGCACGCAGACCGCGCCGACCAGCTTCGCCAGACGGGCGCGGCCGTGAAGTTCCTCGTGCTCGAGCCGCTCCTCGGCCCAGTGGACGAGCTCGATCTCACCGGAATCGACTGGGTGATCCACGGCGGCGAGTCTGGACCGGGCGCGCGGGCGCTGCGCATCGACTGGGTGCGGTCCGTCCGCGACCAGTGCGTCGCCGCGCGCGTACCCTTCTACTTCAAGCAGTGGGGTGGCGTGCGCCGCAAGGAGACGGGGCGCACGCTTGACGGCCGAGAGTGGCTGGAGCGGCCCGAAGCCATGGTGCCCGGTTGTGGTAGGCGGCAGGGTGCGGACCAGCTGGCGCTCGACGTGGTGGGCGCGTGACCCGCCACGACGACACGCTGTACGTGGCCCTGATGCGCGATGAGATCCGGGGTGTCCTGGACATGGTCGGCGACTGCTCGCGCGACCAGTTCATCGCAGACAGACTGCGCGTGGGCGCCGCGGCCTTCCACTTCACGCGGTTGGCGGAGCGGCCGCTCAAAGCGTCTGCTGCTTATCGCGCGGCTCACCCTGAGATCCCGTGGGAGGACCTGGCCGACATCCGCGCCAGGGTGGAGCCCGAGCTGTTCCACGAGGACGCGGCCGTCATGTGGGACATCGCGACCAACGAGTTCCCGGCCCTCGCCGACGCTCTGGAAGCCCTGTTGCCAACGGACGAGCTGTGGCGGTATCGCAAAGACGACAACATCGACGAGGAGCTCGCTTGGCCTGCTTCCGAGCCCGATGTGTCGCCCCGCGTGCCGATACCGATGGCCGCCCTGGACGAGATCTGCCGCCGCTACGACGTGCGCCGCATTCGCTTCTGCGGCTCAGTGCTGCGCGACGATTTCGGTCCCGAGAGCGCCATCGACATGATGGTGGAGCTCGGGCCCAATGCGCCGCGAGGATGGGATGTGCTCCGTCTCGATGAGGAGCTCTCCGAGCTGTTCGGGCACGAGGCAGATGTGATGCACGGCAGGCCGATCCGCTACATCCGCGAGCAGATGCTGGCCGACGCAAAGACCGTCTACGTGGCCGAAGGCGCGCCGATGGCGGACAATGGCGACGGGGCAACACGGGGCGACTGAGGGAGGAGTGAGATGAGCCGGGCACGCATCGAGCTCGCACAGCACGAGCTGGAGGAGATCTGTCGCCGGCGCGCGGTCAAGCGCCTCGCTCTCTTCGGGTCGGTGCTGCGCGATGACTTTGGCCCTGACAGCGACATCGACGTGCTGATCGAGTTCCGCGACGACTTCGAGGGTCACCGTATCTACAAGATCTACGACGAGCTCGAGCAGCTCTTCGGCGGGCGGCGCGTCGATCTGGTCGACCCGAAGCAGCTCAGTCCTCGGCTGACGCGATGCGTGCTTGAGAACGTGGAGGAGCTCTATGCCGCGTGACGAGAGCATGAGGGGGAGGGTGATGCGGCCATGATTCAGATTGAGTTTTCACGCGACGAGCTCGAGGCCATCTGTCGCCGGCGTGCGGTCAAGCGACTGGCACTTTTCGGCTCCGTGCTTCGCGACGACTTCGGGCCGGACAGCGACGTGGACGTCATTGTCGAGTTCCGCGACGACTTCGAGGGCAAGCGGATCTACAACATCTATGACGAGCTGACCGCCCTGTTCGGCGGCCGCAAGATCGATCTGGTCGAGCCGGAGTTCCTCAGTCCACGCATGCGCCGCCACATTCTCGAGCACACGGAGGAGCTTTATGCAGCGTAGCGATTCCGAGCGCGTCGCCGACATGCTCGTCGAGATCGGTGATGCGGCCGAGTTCGTTGAGGGTTATGACGTGCACTCGTTTCTTGCCGACCGGCGTACCATGAAGGCCGTCGCCTACTCGATCCAGATCATGGGCGAGGCGGCGCGCGGCGCCTCGCTGCAGTTCAAGGCGGATCATCCCGAGGTCCCTTGGGCGAAGATCGTCGGCATGCGGCATCGCATCGCTCACGAGTACGGCGCTGTCAACTTCCGCATCGTCTGGACTGTCGTTCATGAGGACCTGCCGGAGCTGCGTGCTTCTCTCCTGCCTCTGGCCGAGGAGTAGGCATGCCCCGCCCGAAGAAGCCCACCGGCCCCAAGCCCGTCGATGCCCTGCGCAACCAGGACAAGCGCGCCAACATCCCCACCAACGAGCTGCGCGGCTTCGTGGAGGGTGACGAATCCGCACCCGGCGCCATGCTCTACCCCCGCGACGATTCGCTCGACCCGCAGCTCGTGTGGAAGGGCAAGGACGAGCAGGACCGGCAGCCCCTCGAGGCGCCGGTCGTCCCCATCTACATCCAGGAGAAGATCCTGCCGCAGGTGATCATCGAGACCTACCGCCACGCCGTGCTCGGCGCCCTTGCGCCGGCCGCTGCGTCGACCGGCGGGCAGTCGCGATGACGCAGCGAGACAATCGCGTCTACGTGGCCATCATGCGCGACGCCGCCCGCGACGCCGCGAGCCTGGCCGGTGCAGCGCCCGAGGAGCTCGCGACGACCGAGACTCGGCAGATGGCCGCCGAGACTCGGCAAATGGCCGGCTCGTTGTACATCGAGCGCCTTGCCCACTTCGCCGGTCGCACCGCTCAGTGGTTCCGCGACGAGCATCCCGAGATCGACTGGCAGCGCCTGGCCGCATACGAGCAGGACATCGAAGCGGATCCGCCCGCGCACGACCCAGCGGAGACGTGGGCGATCGTCGAGGGTGAGCTTCCCTCGCTGGCGGCCAACCTCGACGCTCTGCTGCCGGCGGACGAGCCCTGGTGCGGCAGCGCCTCACCCGGCAAGGGCGCGCGCGGCCTGAACCCGGAGGTCGACGGCGCGCCGCGCTCCCTCGGCATGCCTCAGGTCCCCGTGCCGCGCGAGGCGCTGGCCGCCGTGTGCGAGCGCTGGGCGATCAGCCGCGTCCGCCTCTACGGCTCCGTGGTTCGCGACGATTTCGCCGCCGACAGCGACGTCGATGTGCTCGTCGACACGTCGGCCGATGAGCCGCTCGGCCTGCGGTTCTTCGATCTGCAGGAAGAGGTCGCCGCGCTTTTCGCCGACCGCGAGGTCGACGTTGTGGACGCGGGGCGCATCAACAAGTACCTTCGGGAGCGGATCCTCGCGGGCGCGGTCGAGATCTGGCCGTGCGAGCAAGCCGATTCGGAGTCAGCGTGAAGGAGGCGAGAAGCAGATGAGTCGAGCACGCGTCGAGTTCTCTCAGGACGAGCTGGTGGCGATCTGCAGGCGTCGAGCTGTGAAGCGGCTGGCTCTCTTCGGGTCTGTGCTGCGCGACGACTTCGGGCCTGACAGCGACGTGGACGTGATCGTCGAATTCGACCCGGACGCGCCGGACGACGCCGACATCCTGCCGATCTTCGACGAGCTTGCCGAGCTGTTCGGCGGCCGCACCATCGACCTCGTGGAGGTCGAGTTCCTCAATCCGCGCATGAAGAAGGCCTTGCAGTGCGACGTGGAGGAGCTGTATGCAGCCTGACGACCTGGGCCTTGTGGTGAGAATGCTCGTTGAGATGGTGGATGAGGAGCCGGACTGATGCCCCGAGCAAAGAAACCCACCGGCCCCAAGCCCGTCGACGCCCTGCGCCACCGGGACAAGCGCGCCAACATCCCCACCAACGAGCTGCGCGGCTTCGTGGAGGGTGACGAATCCGCGCCCGGCGCCATGCTCTACCCTCGCGACCCGTCGCTCGACCCGCAGCTCGTGTGGAAGGGCAAGGACGAGCAGGACCGGCAGCCCCTCGAGGTGCCGGTCGTCCCCATCTACATCCAGGAGAAGATCCTGCCGCAGGCGATCATCGAGAACCTGCGCGACACGGCGCGCAAGGGCGAGCCCGAGCCCGAGATGACGCTGTTCAACGACTACGACGGCATCGAGTTCCAGGAGCTCGTCGAGTTCTACCGCCACGAGCAGAACTGGGCCAACCGCATGATCCTCGGCGACTCGCTGCTGGTGATGACCTCGCTGGCCGAGAAGGAGGGCCTCAAGGGCAAGGTCCAGATGATCTACATGGACCCGCCCTACGGCATCAAGTTCGGCAGCAACTGGCAGGTGAGCACGCGCAAGCGCGACGTGAAGGACGGCAAGGCGGAGGATGCGACCCGCCAGCCCGAGCAGATCAAGGCCTTCCGCGACACCTGGGAGCTGGGCATCCACTCGTACCTCGCGTACCTGCGCGACCGCCTGGTGGTGAGCCGCGAGCTGCTCAGCGAGACCGGCAGCATCTTCGTGCAGATCGGCGATGAGAACGTGCACCTCGTGCGGGCGGTGATGGACGAGGTGTTTGGGAGCGAGAACTTCGTGTCGCTGATCGTAATCCGAAAGCTCGCTGGGGTGGAGTCCACCTACCTACCATCCACAAGCGACTTCGTGCTCTTGTATGCGAAGAGCCGACCATCGATGAAGTACCGGCAGCTGTACACGTCAAAAGTACGGGAAGAAGAGGGTGCAGACCGATACGACCAGGTAATGCTCCGTGATGGTTCGGTGCGGCGACTCACCCCGGAAGAACGCACCGGAAGCGTAACTCTTCCCGACGGTGCGAAACGGTATCAGCTGGACAATCTTACGGGAGCGGAAATCCGGAAGGACACTACGGCGCCGTATCAGCTCGACGGAGTCACATTCCATCCCGGTGCCACCAAACACTGGAAGACGACTCTGGAGGGGCTTGATCGACTGGCGGCAGCCGGAAGGCTGGAGGCCACGGGCGGACGGACACTTCGCTACCGGCGGCTTCTCGATGATTTTCCGGTCAAGCGGCTCGGGAACCTCTGGGATGACATCAGTGGCTCGGTCCAGAGCAGATCCGATCCCAAGGTTTACGTTGTTCAGTCGTCGACTTCTTTGGTCGAAAGATGCCTCCTGATGGCTACCGACCCGGGTGACCTAGTCATTGACCCAACGTGCGGTGGTGGCACGACGGCCTATGCAGCCGAACAATGGGGTCGCCGCTGGATTACGATGGACACGAGTCGCGTGGCACTGGCTCTCGCACGCACTCGCCTGATGGCGACACAGTTTCCGTTCTTTGTCTTGGCCGACTCGCATGAGGGAGCGAAGCGCGAAACAGAACTTACGGGCATCCAGACCTCCGTCGGACTGCACTCTCGGGCGATGTTCGCAAAGGGTTTGTCTCGAAACGCGTTCCGCGTGCCACCCTCAAGTCGATTGCTCAGAACCCTGACATCCGCGAGGGCATGTCGCGCGAGGAGATCGACGCCGCCATCCGCCGCCACGCCGACACCGAGCTGCTCTACGACCAGCCCTACGAGGACAACTCGCGCATCCGCGTGACCGGGCCGTTCACGGTCGAGAGTCTGTCGCCGCATCGGGTGTTGGCGGGCATGGACGGCGGGGGAGAGGCGGACGGGCCGGTCGGCGAAGCCCCGCCGGCCCGTGACGCCGCCGACTTCGTCACCGTCATCCTTGACAACCTCCGCAAGGCCGGCGTCCAGAACACCTTCAAGGGCGAGCGCCTCGTCTTCGAGCGCATCGAGCCCTACGCCGGCACCTACGTCCAGGCCGTGGGTGAGTACACCGACGCCGCCGGCAAGACCCTCCGCGCCGCCATCTCCATCGGCCCCGAGTACGGCACCGTCGACTCCAACTGGGTCAAGGAGGCCGCTAAGGATGCGCGCAAGGGTCAGGGCTTCCCGATGCTCGTGGTCTGCGCCTTCGCCTTCGGTCCCTACGTGGGCGAGGAGGCCAAGCAGTGGCCCAACCTCACCATCCTCATAACGCGCATGAACCCCGACCTCGCCATGGACACCGCCGACCAGAAGCTCCTGAAGAGCACCGGCGCCGGCAACCTCTTCATGGTCTTCGGCGAGCCCGACCTCGAGCTGCGTACCCTCGAAGGCGGCAAGCTGCAGGTGGAGCTCCACGGCCTCGACGTCTACGACCCCACCACCGGCGAGATCCGCAGCAACACCACCGACGAGATCGCGTGCTGGTTCATCGACACCGACTACAACGAGGAGAGCTTCTTCGTCCGTCACGCCTACTTCACCGGCGCCGACGAGCCCTACAAGAAGCTCCAGCGCGCCCTCAAGGCCGAGATCGACGAGGACGCTTGGGCGAGCCTCTACAGCGCCGTCAGCCGCCCGTTCGACGCGCCGTCGACCGGCAAGATCGCCGTGAAGGTGATCAACCACTACGGGGATGAGGTGCTGAAGGTGTACACGGTCGCTTCTTCAGCCACGGCGCCGATGATCACGGTGTGAGAGGAGACGTCGATGGATAGCGCCGACAGCGGAGAGTTGCTGCTCGCCGTCTCGGACGGCGGCGATACGGCCCGCGCCGTCGAAGTCACGACCTTGGCGGCCGCTGGGCTCATGGAGCGGGCTCACCTTCAGGAGTGGGTCGTAGCTCATCCGATCATCCTCGGCCCCGGCGTGAAGATCGTCACGGTCGAATACGACGGGTGGGTCGTGGCTGGCGATCCGCAACGAGACCGACTGGATGTTCTCGGCCTCGACTTTGACGGCCGTCTCGTGGTCGCGGAGCTGAAGCGCGGCATGGCTCCGGACACCGTGGACATGCAGGTCATCAAGTATGCGGCGATGGCGAGCCGGTTTCATCTCGAGACGCTTGCGGCCGCGCATGCCGCATTCTGCGCTGCGCGCGGGACCACGATCACGACTGAGCAGGCCGGTGAGGCACTTCTCGCACACGCAGAGATCGTCTCGGATGAGACCCTGGCGAACCCAAGGGTGGTCGTGATCGCCCAAGGCTTCAGCCCCATCGTCATCTCTGCCACTGTTTGGCTGGCGCAGCAGGGCGTGGATCTGTCGCTCGTGCGCTTTCAGCCGTACAAGGACAGTACCGGCCACGTGTTCGTGACCTTCTCGAGGCTCTATCCGCTCCCGGATATTGAGAAGTCGCTGGTGGCGCCGGGCACCCCGAGCACGGAGATCTCCTCAGAGAAGCTGCCTTGGGTCGACTGGTCAGAGGCAGACCTCGTGGCTCTAGGACGAGCAGCCAACATCGTCACGCGAACGACGCTCGATCTGTGCAGCGACAAGCCGGACGACTACGTCAGCTACTCCGAGATCCTCGAGGCGGCCTCAGTGACGAGCCCTGTTGCCAGATCCCAATTCGCCCACCTCACGATGCTGATCAAGCGGCGGTTCGGCCGACGCAATCGACCGTTCACGGTCGAGTGGAACGTGGACGGTACCCAGCAGGCCTTCTACACCATGCCGGCCGCCACTGCAGAACTATGGCGCAAGGCCGTCGTGCAGCTCGACTTGGAGGAGTCGGATGCTGGTGACGTCGCTGGAGTGGGGTCGCCTGGCAGCGGCAAGTCTGGCACTGATGGATAGGATGTCCTGGTGCATGGCAGTCCGGCGCGTCGAAGACGCAGCTCCTCCACCGACGACAGCGCCTCATGGTTCATCGACAGCGACTACGACCAGGAGCGCTTTTTCGTGCGCGACGCCTCCCTCACCGGCGCCGACGAGCCATACGAGAAGCTGCAGCGCGCCTTCAAGGCCGAGATCGACGAGGATGCCTGGGCGAGCCTGTACTCCACCGTGAGCCGCCCCTTCGAGCCGCCGTCGACCGGCAAGATCGCCGTGAAGGTCATCAACCACTTCGGGGACGAGGTGTTGAAGGCGTACGCGTGCCGAACAACTACGGATGGCTCCGCGATGGTGTCGTGTGTGACGCGACCAACCGCTTCGGCCTATACCGGGCTACACGGACCGCAGAATCCCAGTTAGCAGGAGATAGGGCTGCCCAGGGTATCAACACGACGAATGCGTTGTGAGGTATCATGACGCGTCCGCTGATGCTGGGAGGGGTTGTGTTCAACGAGCCGGTCTTCACGGCGAATTCGCTCAACGTCGTTTTTCCGCGAGCGCCCCAGATCCGTCGGTTGTCGAATGCTTTCGAGGATCGCCTGGCCAGCCGCTATGGCCAGCCGCAATCCATCCCTGTTCCGGACAATCTGGATCCGCAAGTCCCGCGAATCGTGTTTCAGTCGACGGGCGGACACAGCCAGATAGTGATCTCCCAGGTCGCCATCAGTCTCAATGTGAACTACGACAGTGAGTGGACGACCGATTCGGCGAAGCGACTGGCGTATCTGCGTGAGCGCGTGTCCCTGGTGTACGAGCTTTGTGGGACAGCGGAGACGAATCCCGTCTTCTCGGGCCTCACGACTCGTGTTCGACTGTCATCCGATAGCCCTGACGAGGAAATACTGTCGCGACTCGTGCACGTCTTGGGAATTGCGAATGCTGGCGCCAATCTCAGCGAAGTGAGCGTGAGACTAAGCTCAGTTGTTGACGACAAGTTCTTCGACAACATGACTGTACAAAGCTATCGTGAATGGCCGCCCGGCGATGACGCCACGGTTTCTCGCCTTCCCGTCGGTGAAGCCAGATCGCGCGGAATTGAACTGGTGCAGGACTTCAACGACCGCTATGCATTCAATGAGGGGTCTGACTACCACACGTCAGCCTCGGTGGGTTCGGAAATCGTCGAGCTCGCTCGCGGTTCGCTGGATAGCTGGGTTGCGCGAGTCAGGGAGGGCTGAGCATACGTGGATGCATCTCGTTCTGTCATTTGCGGAGTTGAAGAAGGCTCTGCGTCCTTGATCACTCAGACCAGGGATGTTCAGACTCGAGTCCGGAGCAGCTCGATCAACGGGAGCTACCCGCTGTGTCTCGCCGCCATCGGCACTCTTCTCCTTGGAGGTGGAGCTGGGCCCTGGTCATCAAGCCTGGCAACCACTCAGCCTACTCCAACGCGAAGTGCAAGTGCGAGTACTGCGAACCCCGGTGAAATCCTTGCGGAGCAGGCTGGGGCGAACGAAGCAAGCGGACTTCTCGCGCTCGTGGGAGCATGGGCTGGCGACGATTTCGAGGAATGCCTGCAGCTCGTGTACGAGACTCGGAGCTCGATCGTTGAACCTGATGTACCTGCTTGATACGAATCATGCCAGCCGCATCATGGATGGCAAAGATGCGGCGCTCGTTGGGCACATTCAGGCCGTGAACACCAGTGACTTGTGTCTCTGCCCAATTGTGGCTGGCGAACTTGTCTTCATGGTAGAGAAGTCAACGCGGCGCAATGAGAATCAAAAGCAGATGGACGCTCTTATCGGCCTGCTCCACATGCTGGACGTGACCGAGCCGGTCGCTCGCGAGTATGGCCGCCTGAAGATGGCGTTGGTTGCCAGGTTCGGGCCGAGGGCCAGGCGTGGAAGAGCCGAAACGACCTTGCGCGATGTCGGGGTTTCTGACAATGACCTTTGGATAGCCGCAGTGGCTCGGCACTACGGAGCGACACTGGTATCGAGAGACGGGGACTTCCAGCGAATTGGGGACGTGGTCGAATTGCGCCGCGAGGCCTGGTTAGGTACGTAGGTCACCACCGTCGGTGAGCCGCATTCGACGCGTTGCTCCCTGCCAACAAGCGCATCAACCTGATGCGCCCGGGAGTTGCCGTCACACCGGAGCCGCTCTGCGCACAGGTCATGCGCCACGCGTTGACACGTCCCTCAGGGTTCTGCAGCCTCATCCGGGCACCCCTTGCTCACCAGGCACTCATGGCCCTCCCGGATCACCTTGGCGATCAGTCTCCGCCGCGCGTCGATGAAGTCCCAGTACTCCATGTCCGTCCAGCCGTCGGGCAGAGCGTGCCACGCGCCCATTTGCTTCAGGTCGGCTTCGTTGAAGCGCGCAGCGTATGCGGGGAAGTACTCAGATGGCGGCGCGTCCGAGATTCCAATGTTGTCGGACCACTCGACGAGCGCAAAGTTGGCGACATCGCTCGGATGAAGACGCACTCTGGGTTGAGTGAGTAGTGGAGAGTCTGAGGCTGTTTGAGCAGCCTGCTCTGGGTGTTCCGACCACGGAGGGCATCAAGTACGCGGGCTCGAAGCTCGGGCTGATGCCTCACATCCTCGGGCTCATCGAGAAGGTCGGTCCACGATCTGTGCTCGACGGCTTCTCAGGCTCAACGCGCGTATCCCAGGCCTTGGCCCAGCGGGGCTACAGAGTGATCTCCAACGACACTGCCGCGTGGTCCGAGGTCTTGGGCGCCTGCTACCTTCTCGGCAGGGAGCCGCGCGACTACTACCAGGCTCTCATCGAGCACCTCGATCACGTTCCGCCAGTCGATGGCTGGTTCACGGAGCACTACGGAGGCCAGGCCAACGGTGGCTGCGCCGTCCAGGCGGACGGTCTCAAGAAACCCTTCCAGATGCACAACACGCGGAAGCTCGACGGCATTCGTAGCGAGATCGAGAACCTCGCCCTCGACCATGTCGCCAGGGCTGTCGCGCTCACGAGCCTGATGCTTGCGCTCGACCAGGTCGACAACACGCTCGGCCATTTCGCGTCGTATCTGCGGCAGTGGTCGCCGCGCTCGTACAAAGAGCTCACGCTGACCGTCCCGAATCTGCGCGGCTCGACTGGGGAGCACGCGGTCTTTCGACGGGACATCCTTGACCTGGCTCCTGAGGTCTCGGTCGACCTCGCCTACTTCGACCCTCCCTATGGATCGAACAACGAGAAGATGCCGTCGTCGCGGGTCCGGTATGCGGCCTACTATCATTTCTGGACGAGCGTGTGCCTTTTCGATCGACCCGAGCTCTTTGGCAAAGCCAAGCGCCGTGCAGATACTTCCGACAAGATCGCGGCGTCGGTCTTCGAAGATTTCCGGCGCAGCGGCAGCGGACGGTTTGTGGTCGTGGAAGCCATCGAGAGGCTGATTGCGAACACACGTGCCCGCTGGATCATCTTGTCGTACAGCTCCGGGGGAAGAGCGACGGCCGCTGAGCTCGGTGAGGCCCTGGGCAGGTGCGGCACGGTGCTCGACGTGATCGAGGTTGACCACAAACGGAACGTGATGGCGGGCATGAAGTGGACCAATGAGTGGGTTCGTGATGCCGAGGAATCCAACCGCGAGCTCCTCTTCTTGATCGAGAGGCGCGAAGCCCCGCTTGAGCAGGCCGGCAATGGCCGGGAAGGAAGACAGCATGTCTGCCTGTCATCTCCGCCCGCCTGAGGACAGCCGCCTTCGAGTGCTGTCTTCGGCGAGCTGCAGGTTGAGCTGCGCGGCCTTGACGTCTACGACCGCACGACCGGCGAGATCAGTACCTCCTCGGCGCTCGGGTGGGCGGCACTCTTCGTCGCCAGCGGTTGACGGAACGTGGTAACCTTATAGCATCCGTCAACCACACGGGCTGACTTCCGGAGGCCACTGATATGGACGCAGCACGCCTCAAGACCATTCGAATCGCGCGCGATCTCACGCTGGACGAGCTCTCTGCGGCGATGGGTGGGATGGTCACCAAGCAGGCACTGTCCAAGTACGAGCGCGGCGCGAGCTCGCCGACGCCGCGCGTGCTGGTCGCCTTGGCGAAGGCCCTCGGCGTGAAGGCCATCGAACTGGCCGCCCCGCCGACTGCGGACATCCGCGTTGTCGCCTTTCGCAAGCGCTCGAGTCTCCCGAAGGGTACCCAGCATGCTCTGGAGAGTCAGGTGACCCTGCAGCTCGAGCGTCGCGTCAAGCTCCAGGAGCTGGTTGGGCAGCGCTGCGAGGCCGATGTGCCGCTGGGGGCCTACGAGGTGAGCGATCTGGACGCCGTGGAGGTCGCCGCTGAAGGGCTGCGTGACGAATGGGACCTTGGCCGTGGTCCACTCGGGCCGATCGTCGATGTGCTCGAGGAGCACTGCTTTCACGTCGTCGGCGTTGATGCTCCGGAGAAGTTCGACGGCATGTCTGCCGTTGCCGAGGTCGGCGGGGAGCCCGTTGCGGTCGCGGTCGTCACGCGAAACGGGATCTGTCGCGAGAGGCAGCGGTTGAGCCTCGGTCACGAGCTTGGGCATCTCGTGCTGGCCCCGCGAGGCGGCCTCGACGAGGAGAAGGCCGCCTACCGCTTCGGCGCGGCCTTCCTGGCTCCACGTGAGGCTCTGCTGCGCGAGGTTGGCCGCCGGCGCACCGACATCACGTCCGAGGAGCTCTTCATACTGAAGCGGAAGTTTGGGATGAGCGTGGCGGCGTTGCTGTATCGCCTGCGGGATCTGGGCGTGATCAGCGAGCGCTACTCTCAGGAATGGTGGAGGCACATCGGCAGCATGGGCTGGAAGAAGGAAGAGCCGCACGAGACGCCGCCGGAGAAGCCGCAGTGGCTGGCGCAGTCGACGCTGCGCGCCTTCTCCGAAGGGCTCATCACGCAAGCGGACGCTGAGGCGTTGTTGGAGCATCCGCTGGAGGCGCCTGCCGGCCCCTCGCGACGGCGGGCGCTCGCGTCATTGCCGCGAGACAAGAGGGCGGGCGTGCTGGCGAAGCAGGCCGCGGCCGTCGCCGACCTCTACTCCTCCCAGGGCGCAGACGACGCCGACGACGAGCTCATCGAGTATTGATGACCGACCGCCCTCAGCCCAAGCGCGGCGAGGTATGGTGGGTGAAGCCGGGCAAGACCGCGGGCGCCGAGCTGCAGAAGAAGCGGCCCTACGTCGTGATCAGCGCTGACGCGATCGGCAATCTGCCGGTGAAGGTCGTAGTCCCACTTCGCAGTTGGCAGGATCGCTTCAAGGGAGTCGTGTGGCTGGTGCCCATTGCGGCCACCTCGGCCAACGGCCTCAAGCGTGACGTGGCCGCCGATGTCCTGCAGGTCAAGAGCTTTGACACGAGCAAGTTCGAGAAGATGCAGGGTCGTCTGACGGCCGATGAGCTCGACGAGATCACGGCGGCACTGGCCATCGTGGTGGAGCACCAGTGATGGCGCGCAAGGGCGAGGGCTTCCCGATGCTCGTCGTCTGCGCCTTCGCCTTCGGTCCCTACGTCAATGAAGAGACCCGGCAGTGGCCCAACCTCACCATCCTCATCACGCGCATGAACCCCGACCTCGCCATGGACACCGCCGACCAGAAGCTCCTCAAGAGCACCGGCGCCGGCAACCTCTTCATGGTCTTCGGCGAGCCCGACCTTGAACTGCGCACTCTCCCGGACGGGAAGCTGCAGGTGGAGCTCCGCGGCCTCGACGTCTACGACCCCACCAGCGGCGAGATCCGCAGCTCCTCCACCGACGACATCGCCTGCTGGTTCATCGACAGCGACTACAACGAGGAGAGCTTCTTCGTGCGCCACGCCTACTTCACCGGCGCCGACGAGCCCTACAAGAAGCTGCAGCGCGCCTTGAAGGCCGAGATCGACGAGGACGCCTGGGCGAGCCTCTACTCTACCGTGAGCCGGCCGTTCGACCCGCCGTCCACCGGCAGGATCGCCGTGAAGGTCATCAACCACTACGGGGACGAAGTGCTGAAGGTTCATCAAGTCGCGGAGGCCCGGGCGCAATGAACATCTACTTCTCCGACTACTTGGGCGTCAGCTTCGAAGACGTTGAGGCATACGGTGCGTTCGACATCTCTCTCATCAACGACCTACCCTTGTTTGTCGACCCATTCCTACTGTTCAACAGCCCGGATCCCATCTATCAGGGCCTTCACGACAGAATCATCGAATACATGAAGTTTCTGCGCGACGTGTCTTTGACAGGCACACTTCGCCCTCACCTGCTTGCCGAGTGGTTCACGTTCCCGGAAGTCACACAGAACTGGCTCGGGTTTAGTCTTAGCGGCAACCGCGGCCATGGTCTCGGTCTGGACTTCGCACGAGCCCTCCATCAAAACCTGCGTAGCGTCTTCGGCAACTTCGGTTCAGAGACGATCACTCAGGGGAGCCACGTTGAGAAGCTTTGCCTGATCAAGGACGGGGTGGGCCGCGACAATCTGAGTGACTTCACCACGAATCTCATCAAGGGCCATCTCGCTGAGTACACGCAGGCGTTTGCACTTGAGCACATCCATCCGTCCCAGCGCCGATCGATCAACCTGCGGAAGGTCTTCTTCAACTACGACACGAGGTCGTGGGCGGCGCGTTCGTTTGATCTTCCATTCGTCGGTGGGGACTACGTGCTGTTGACGCCCAAAGACATGCTGACGAGGGATCAGGCGTGGATCAACAGGCCGGAGCTTCTGGACCGGTTTGTCGGGATTGCTGATTCACTGCCCGACGCCATTCTGAGAGCTGAAGTGAACCAGTACCTACTTCGCGTTCTTCCCTCAGATCCCAGGGCGCCGAAAAGGGCTGTCCGCGAGGCCATTGGAAGGGCGGTGGCCCAGTTTCCTCAGGTTCTCGACTACTACGTCAAGGACAAGGAGGATCACGGAGAGGAAGCGGTGTCAGTCGCTCAGGCCAAGGTCGCTGCAGTCGAGAAGCAGTTTGTGGAGCAAATCAAGGAGCTGGTCGAGCGGTATCTCAAGCCGACGGACTTCTACACGCTTCGCGGCAACACCTATGACGAAGCGATGCAGAGGGTTCGATTCCTCAAGGACGTCATTGAGAACAAGGGCGGGCATCGCCTCTTCTACGTCGATGGCGAACCCATGCGGCGAGAGAGTGACTTGCAGATCCTCTATCGGCTGACGTGGTTTGCTACGGCGTCGGACATCAGCCGAGAAGTGAATGATGGGCGCGGGCCGGCGGATTTCAAGGCCTCACGTGGGGCTGGCGACAAGACGCTGGTCGAGTTCAAGCTGGCGGCCAATTCGAGGCTTGAACAGAACTTGTCAAGTCAGACGCCGGTCTACGAGGCGGCGTCTGACGCCACGCATCCGACGCTCAAGGTGATCGTCCATTTTTCACAGAAGCAGCAGGAGCGCGTGGAACGCGTTCTGGCGAGCTTGGGGCTCTCCGAATCCCCTCACATAGTCCTGATTGACGCGAGGGCCGACAACAAGCCGTCTGGATCACGAGCATGACGGCATCCACCCAGCGCGGCCCGCGACCTGACATCGCTGACCACGTCATCCATTTCACCTCCGACGCGACAATCGAGCTGGCGTTCGAGAGATTCCGAGCGATTGTCCAGGATGAATGTCTCATCGGCGGAGGAACCAAGATCAGGGGCGGGTATCGATGCGTCTGCTTCACAGAGGCACCAATGGCTTCTCTGGAGCGCGGGCTGGTCAACCCGAGCATCTACTCGCGATACTCGCCCTTCGGCATCATGTTCGAGAAGGGGTGGCTCTTCGCGTATGGCGGAAGGCCAGTCATATATCAGTCTGAGGCGGAGTTCGATGCACTCCCGGACGCGCTCAAGTGGCGGCACGTGCGATACGAGCCTGATCGAGTCGACTTCACGTGGGAACGGGAATGGAGAATCCACGCTGATGAGCTGCACTTCTCGCCGAGCGATGCATGCCTGATAGTTCCTGACGCGGAGTGGGCCGACGAACTCGTAACCCTGCATGATGCTGCCGAAGACTCCAAGGTCCTTCAGTACTCGACCATCATGGATGACTTCATCGCGTATCAGTACCGCGAGGACTTCCCTTGGCGCATCTGCGTGCTTGGGTAGCCGGTGGGCACGGAGATTCGCACGAGCGCCTTCATCGCCAACACCGACTTCGGATGGTTGACGCGCCTTCAGCATCGCGCCGAGGCGCCGGCCGAGGCCGACTTCTGCCAGCCCTCGCCGCACGTCTTCGAGGCGATTTCGCCGAGGCCGCAGATTCACGCTTGCCGTTGCCACCGCCGATAATGGGGGCAGCTACGATGAGGGCAACCGAGGGCATGCGGCGCATCCTCGGCATCCATGATTGAAAGGCGGGCGGCAGCGATGGCATTCGATCAGGAGCTCGACATCCTCCTCCGGGCGCGTTGCACGCTGATGGTGCTCGTGACTCCCGAAGAGGAGCGCGCGCTGGCGGCGGTCAAGCTCGCCTGCGAACGGGGCAAGCGCCAGTGCTTCACGTGGGACGTCGCCGACAAGTTCCAGATGCTCGCCGGCGCCGACCAATCGCCGCCTTCCGCGGCCGACCCGATCACGGCGCTCGAGCAGATAGACAAGGCCGAGGGCGACGGCCTCTACGTGCTCAAGGACTTCCACGACGCTTGGACCAACCCCCAGGTCAGGCGCAAGCTGCGCAGCGTCGCCCAGCGGCTCAAGTTCACGCGCAAGTCCATTCTCGTGACCTGCCCGGTGCGCACGCTGCCCGACGAGCTCAAGGACGAGGCCGTCGTGCTCGATTTCGCGCCCCCGGATTCTGCCGAGCTGGAGCTGGTCCTGAAGGGCATCTCCGAGACGCCCGGCGTGAAGGTGAACCTCACGCCGCTGGGGCGGGAGAAGCTCGTGCAGGCGGCGCTCGGCCTTACGGCGAGTCAGGCGCAGCGCGTCTTCGCCAAGGCCGTGGTGCGCGACGGCGTGCTCGACGACCGCGACATCGCCGCGGTGACCGAGGAGAAGAAGCAGGTGATCCGCGAGAGCGAGGCGCTCGAGTTCTACTCGGTGACGGAGACCGCGGACGACGTCGGCGGCCTCGACGTGCTCAAGCACTGGCTGGCGCAGCGCGAGCGGGCCTTCACGCAGGAAGCGCGCGACTACGGTCTGCCGGCGCCAAAGGGCATCGCGCTCATCGGCATCCCCGGCACGGGCAAGAGCCTCACGGCCAAGATGATCGGCGGCCTCTGGCAACTGCCGCTGCTGCGTCTCGACGTCGGCTCTCTGTTCGGCTCGCTGGTCGGTGAGTCGGAGGAGCGCGCGCGCCGCGCCCTGCGCGTCGCCGAGACCGTGGCCCCGTGCGTGGTCTGGATCGATGAGATGGAGAAGGCGCTCTCGCACGGCTCCGGCGACAGCGGCACGAGCACCCGGGTCTTCGGCACCATCCTCACGTGGATGCAGGAGAAGACGGCGCCCTGCTTCGTCGTGGCCACGGCGAACGACATCAGCGCGCTGCCCCCGGAGCTGCTCCGCAAGGGACGTTTCGACGAGATCTTCTTCCTCGACCTGCCCACAGCCGATGAGCGCAAGGAGATCATCTCGGTGCACTTGCGCAAGCGGAATCGTTTGACCGCCGACTTCGACGTGGACGCCCTGGCGGAGAGGTCGCAGGGATACGTCGGCGCCGAGATCGAGCAGGCCATCATCGACGCCATGTACGCCGCCTTCAACGAGCACCGCGAATTCACCACTGCCGACGTCCTCCACGCCCTCGCGCGCCAGGTGCCTCTGTCCGTGTCGCAGCGCGAGACCATCGGGGCGCTGCGCGACTGGCTCCGCGAGGGCCGCGCGCAATCGGCCTCGTTCGACGAGATCGTCGAGGCGCAGGAGCGGTTCGTGCCGCTGCAGATTCCGAACGCGAACTAGCTTGTTGACGTGCGTCGCCGCTACCAGATCGAGTTCGGGGCTCCGGCGCATGTCGAAGCCGGTGTGTTCGGCACGGAAAGCATGAGATAGGGCTTGACGCTCGACTCGCCATCACCGATGGGGCTGCAAGCGCAGTTCGCCCAGACACTGGCCGAGCTCGCTCGCCAAGGTGCGGCCGAGGCGGTCGTGAGTCTGGCGCGGGCGCTGGAGACGGGAGCCGACGCCTCCGTATGCGCGATCGCGGAGGCGGCCTTGCTCTCCCTTCCTGAGGGGCTCGGCCAGGACGCTCTCTGCCGTTACGCGTTCGAGGAAGGGAATGGGGGGGCGCTGGCGATTGCGGAGGAGGCCGGCTATGTGCCCTCGGAGCCGCCTCTGCGCGCCGGCCTGCTGGCACTGAGGGGTCGTTGGTCCGAGCTTGACGCATATGACATCGATGGGACGTACCTTCGCGCCGCGCACCAGGCTGCGGCCCCCAACGTGCGGCGACGCCTTTCCGCAGCCGCCCGTGAGGCGGGGCGCGCCGAGTGGGTGCAGGTCTCGTCAGGCGGCCTTGATCGCCGCCGCCTCGCGGGAATGGGCGCCTCCGATTGGCAGGCCGCAATCGCTCTGCTCTCCTCCTCCGATCGCGCCCTGGACGCCTGGCGCCTGGCGCAGGAGGCGCCTCCCCTCTGGGCGCGCACCTTGCTGATTGGGATGGGACCCGTCGCAGGACTGCCCGAGTGGGACCGAGAGGACTTCTCAACGCTGCGCGCCTTGGCGGAGCCATGCGGCCGGGGCGAGGGAGCCCTCTCTGACTGTCTGAGCCGTGTTGCGACGTCTCGGCAACACCAGGGTGAGATCCTGTGCCTGGCAGCCGCCCCAGACGGCAGTCTGCTTGCAAGCGGCAGCAAAGACGGCACCATCCACCTGTGGAGTCTACCCGACGGTAGGAGCGCAGGGACCCTCAAGGGGAGCCTGGGAGGGTGGGTCTTGGCCCTCGCCATCACGCCAGACGGCAGCCTGCTGGCGAGCGATGGCTTGAACAGAATCCACATGTGGCGTCTGCGCGACAATAAGTACATGGGGGACTTCAGCGGAAACGGTGCGGTGCATGCCCTAGCGGTTGCCCCGAATGGGAGCCTCCTCGCGGGCGGGGGCATCGGCGGCCGCGTCTGCCTTTGGCGCCTGCCAGGTGGCGAGCTCGCGAAGACGCTTACCGGGCACGAAGGGTTGGGGAATGCTCTCGCATTCACTCCCGACGGCCGCCGGCTTGTAAGTGGCGGCAGTGAAGACGGCACCATCGGCCTGTGGCGCCTGCCGGATGGCGCGGGCCTGGGGATGCTACGGGGGCACGAAGGCAGGGTGACTTCCTTCGCTGTCACTCCGGACGGGAGCCTGTTGGCCAGCGCGAGCACGGATGGGACCATCAAGCTTTGGCGTCTGCCGGACGGCGAGCTCGTGAAGACGCTTGAGAGCTCGTCCCCGTTTCCGCTCCTGTCCCTCTCAGTCACCTCAGACGGCAGACTGCTCGCGAGCGGGGCGGTCTACCGCACCACTCGCCTGTGGAGCCTGCCCGACGGCGAGTGTGTGGCCACGCTTGACGAGGGCTGCGGGTGGCAGAATTGCCTGGCCGTCACCCCACACAGCAATCTTCTTGCGAGTGGGGGGCCGGACGGCACTATCCAACTGCGGCGCATCGGAATCGCTGCGCTAGCTGCCACCCCCGTAGCCGCACTCTCCCGTCGCCGCGATGAGCTCGTGGAGTCGCGGCGTGACGCCGACGTGACTGCTGGCGAGCAAGCCTGGCTCGACTTCATGCTCGCGCTCGTCGACCGCCACCGCCGTTTCGACGTCGAGGTCGAGGTCGTGGATCACGTGGAGGTCGGCGAGTTCGATATCGAGATCGGGAGCTGAGGGTGGCCGCGGGCACTCAACGAGTGACTGAGCTGCAGGAACAGCTGGCCGATGCGACGCCGCTGATTGGCGCCCGCCGGAGACGCCGCGCGGCCGAGCAGCTGGCCGAGCTCGCACGACAGGCCTCGCCGGACGCGATTGCCGTCCTATTGCAGGTAATTGCGGGCGGTGCCGAAGAGTCCGTATACGGAATTGCCGCGAGCGCTCTGCATTCACTGCCCACAGGCGCTGCGAGCGACATCCTCTGCCGCATGGCTGTCGAGAACGGCGATCGGGCGGCTCTCAAGATCGCCGTCCAGGTCGGCTACGCGCCGTCTGAGCTTCCAGTCCGCGCTGTGCTCCTCGCGCTCGCCGGTCGCTGGCAGGAACTGGATACCGTCGACATCGATGGCGCCCTGTTGCGTGCCGCCTACGAGACCGCCGCCCCAAACGTGCGACGCCGCCTGGCCGCGGCCGCTCGCGAGGTGGGGCGCGCCGAGTGGGTGCAAGTGGTGGTTGGCGGCCGGCGGCGTCTGCGCCTCGCGCAGATGACGCCAAACGAGTGGCAGGACGTCCTTGCGCTGCTCGCCGATCCCGTGCGTGCCAAGGAGGCCTGGCGCCTCGCCCAGGATGCGCCGCCCTTGTGGGGGCGCGAGCTACTCCTGAGGATCGCCGCAACCGCTGTGCCCGAGTGCGATCGCGAGGACTTCGCGCGGCTGCGCGCCCTCGCCGCGTGGTGCGGCGAGGGGGAAGTTCCGTTCTCGGTCTGCACAGGCCGCGCGGCGACTCTCCTGGGGCACGAGAGCGGAGTCGCCTCCCTCAGCATCACGGCGGGCGACGGCCTGCTCGCGAGCGGGAGCTGGGACAACACCATCCGTCTGTGGCGCCTGCCGGACGGCGAGTGCGTGGCGACACTCCGCGGGCACCAGGGCTCGGTCCTCTCTTTGGCCGCCATCCCGGGCGGGAGCCTGCTTGCGAGCGGGAGCTCAGATAACACGGTCCGCCTGTGGCACCTGCCGGACGGCGAGTGCATGGCGACCTTCCGGGGGCATGAGGGCGCGGTCCTCTCTTTGGCCGCCGTTCCAGGCGGGAGCCTGCTTGCGAGCGGGAGCTCAGACAACACGGTCCGTGTGTGGTACCTGCCGGAGGGCGACTCGTGGTTCTTGCCGGAGGACGAGTGCATGGCGACCCTCTGGCGGCACGGAAGCGGGGTCACCTCCCTGGCTGTGACGCCTGACGGCAACCTGCTCGCGAGCGGGAGTCACGACAAGACCATCTGCCTGTGGCGCCTTCCTGACGGGGCGTTCGTGGCGACGCTCTCAGGGCATGAGGGCTCGGTCGTCTCCCTGGCCGCCATCCCGGGCGGGAGCCTGCTGGCGAGCGGGAGCACGGACAACACGATCCGTCTGTGGCACCTGCAGGACGGCGAGTGCATGGCGTGCCTCCGGGGGCACGAGCGCGGGGTCGCATCCCTCACCATCGCCGCGGGCGGCAGCCTGTTGGCGAGCGGGAGCTGGGACAAGACAATCCGTCTGTGGCACCTGCCGGACGGCGAGTGCGCTGCGACGCTCCGGGGGCACGAGGGTACGGTCCTCTCCCTTGCCGCCATCCCGGGCGGGAGCCTGCTCGCCAGCGGGAGCTCGGACAACACGATTCGTCTGTGGCGGCCACCTGTGGCCGCACCCGCCGCGGTTCTCGCCCGCGACATCGACTGCGTCCTGGCGCTGCGCGCATACGCCGGCCTCACCCGGCACGAGCACGCCTGGCTCGACTTCATGCTCGCGCTCGTTGACCTCCACCGCCGCTTCGATGTCGAGGTCGAGGTCGTGGACCACGTAGAGGTCGGCGAGTTCGACATCGAGATCGGGGAGTGAGGGGATGGCCGCGGACGCGCAACGACTGACCGATCTCCAGAAGCAGCTCGCCGATGCCACGCCGCTGCTCGGCGGCCGCCGGCGCCGCCGCGCCGCGGAGCAGATGGCCGAGCTCGCACAACAGGCCTCGCCGGAGGCGATCGCCACCCTGGCGCAAGCCGTGGCGAGCGGCGCCGACGAATCCGTGCGTGGGATCGCCTGGCATGCGCTGAACGATCTGCAAGACCCCGCCGCAATCCAGGCTCTCTGCGCCCTCTGGGCATCCAGCCGCCTTCAGGAATTGGCTGTGCTCATCGCCGAGTGTGCTTACGTGGCGGCCGCACCCATCGAACTGCGGGTGCTCTCGGCCCTGGCCGCTGACCGCCTCGAACTCGTCACGGCCGACAGTGCGGCTGTGAAGCCGCTCATCGCCGCTTGCTCCGACCCCGATCCGCTCATTGCCGAGCGCGCCCGGACCGCCCTGCGGCACCTGCAAGACCCCGCCGCCATCGAGGCATTGTGTGCCGAGCTCCTTGCCGTCGATGATGAGGTTCTAGCTGAGATCGTCATCCAGGCCGGCTACGTGCCCTCCGCGCCGTCCTCGCGGGCCGCCCTCCTCGCGCTCGCCGGTCGCTGGGAGGAGCTCGACGCTTTCGACCTCGACGGCCTTCACCTGCGCGCGGCCTACGAGACCTCCGTACCCGAAGTGCGCCGCCGCCTGGCCGCCGCCGCCCGCGAGGCGGGGCGCGCCGAGTGGGTGCAGGTCGCCGTGGGCGGCCGCCAGCGCCTGCGCCTTGCGCAGATGACGCGCAGCGAATGGGAGAATGTCCTGGCGCTGCTCGCCGATCCGGCGCACGCTGGGGAGGCCTGGCGCCTCGCCGAGGAGGCGCCGCCCTTGTGGGGACGCAAGCTGCTGCTCGGGATCGGCGACGTCGCCGCCCTGCCCGAGTGCGATCGCGAGGACTTCGCGCGGCTGCGCGCCCTCGCCGAGCGGTGCGGCGAGGGGGAGGTTTGCTTCTCCGCCTGCACGAGCTGCGTGGCGACGCTCCCGGGGCACGAGAGCTCGATCACCTCCCTGGCCGTCACCCCGGACGGCAGCCTGCTGGCAAGCGGGAGCTACGACGGCACCATCCGCCTGCGGCGCCTGCCGGACGGCGAGCCCATGGCGACCCTCCGGGGGCACGAGGACGGGGTCACCTCCCTGACCGTCACCCCGGACGGCAGCCTGCTCGCGAGCGGGAGCCACGACAACACCATCCGTCTGTGGCGCCTTCCGGACGGCGAGTGCGTGGCGACGCTCCGGGGGCATGAGAGCTGGGTCTACTCCCTGGCCGTCACCCCGGACGGCAGCCTGCTCGCGAGCGGGAGTGGAGACAGCACCATCCGTCTGTGGCGCCTTCCGGACGGCGAGTGCGTGGCGACGCTCCGGGGGCACAAGAGCGGGGTCGGCTCCCTGGCCGTCACCCCGGACGGCAGCCTGCTCGCGAGCGAGAGTGGCCGGACCATCCGCCTGCGGCGCCTGCCGGACGGCGAGTGCGTAGCGACGCTCCGGGGGCACGAGTACTTGGTCGGCTCCCTCGCCGTCGCCGCAGACGGCAGCCTGCTCGCGAGCGGGAGCTACGACAGCACCATCCGTCTGTGGCGCCTTCCGGACGGCGAGTGCGTGGCGACCCTCTGGGGGTACGGGGGCCCGGTCTACTCCCTGGCCGTCACCCCGGATGGCCGCCTGCTCGCGAGCGGGAGCTACGACAGCACCATCCGTCTGTGGCGCCTTCCGGACGGCGAGCCCATGGCGACCCTCCGGGGGCACGAGACCCCGATCACTTCCCTTGCCGTCACCCCGGACGGCAGCCTGCTGGCGAGCGGGAGCTACGACGGCACCATCCGCCTGTGGCGATCACCTGTCGCTGTGCCCGCCGCCGCACCCGTCGCGGCCCTTGTCCTCGCCCACGATCGCCTCCTGACGCTGCGCGGCGATGACCGGACCGGACGCGGGCGAGCCTGGCTCGACTTCATGGTCGCGCTCGTCGAACGCCACCGCCGCTTCGACATCGAGGTCTCCGTGCACGTTGCAGCGGGCGAGTTCGACATCGAGATCGGGAGCTGAGGACATGGCTGCGGACGTGCAACGACTGACCGAGCTGCAGAAGCAGCTCGCCGATGCGACGCCGCTGCTTGGCGGCCGCCGGCGCCGCCGCGCCGCGGAGCAGCTGGCCGAGCTGGCGCGACAGGCCTCGCCGGAGGCCATCCGCGCCCTGGCGCAAGCGGTCGCGAGCAGCGCCGACGAATCCGTGCGTGAGATTGCCTGGAATGCGCTGAAGGACCTGCGAAGCCCCGCCGCCATCCAGGCTCTCTGCGCCCTCTGGGCCTCCAGCCGCCTCCAGGAGCTCGGGGTACTCATCGCCGAGTGCGGGTACGTGGCGGCCGCACCCATCGAACTGCGGGTGCTCACGGCCTTGGCCGCTGACCGCCTCGAGCTCGTTACCGGCGACAGTACGGCCGTGAAGCCGCTCACCGCTGCCTGTTCCGACCCAGATCCGCTCATTGCCGAGCGCGCCCGGACCGCCCTGCGGCATCTGAACGACCCCGCCGCCATCCAGGCTCTCTGCGCCCTCTGGGCATCCAACCGCCTTCCGGAGTTGGGGGTACTCATCGCCGAGTGCGCATACGTGCCGGCCGCTCCCATCGAGCTGCGAGTGCTGTCGGCCCTGGCCGCTGACCGCCTCGAACTCGTTACGGGCGACAGTACGGCTGTGAAGCCCTTGATCGCTGCCAGCTCCGACCCGGATCCGCTCATTGCCAAGCGCGCCCGGACCGCCCTGCGGCACCTGCAAGACCCCGCCGCCATCGAGGAACTGTGTGCCGAGCTCCTTGCCGTCGATGATGAGGTTCTATGTGAGATCGCCATCCAGGCGGGCTACGTGCCCTCCGACTCGGCCCTGCGCGCCGCGTTGCTCGCGCTCGCCGCTCGCTGGCAGGAGCTCGACGCCTTCGACCTCGACGGCCTCCACCTGCGCGCCGCCTACGAGACCGCCGGCCCCGAAGTGCGACGCCGCCTGGCCGCCGCCGCCCGCGAGGCGGGGCGCGTGCCGGCCGCTCCCATCGAACTGCGGGTGCTCTCGGCCCTGGCCGCTGACCGCCTCGAACTCGTTAGCGGCGACAGTACGGCTGTGAAGCCTCTCATCGCCGCCCGCTCCGACCGAGATCCGCTCATCGCCGAGCGCGCCCGGACCGCCTTGCGGCACCTGCAAGATCCCGCCGCCATCGAGGAACTGTGTGCCGAGCTCCTCGCCGTCGACGATGAGGTTCTATGTGAGATCGCCATCCAGGCTGGCTACGTGCCCTCCGACTCGGCCCTGCGCGCCGCGTTGCTCGCGCTCGCCGCTCGCTGGCAGGAGCTCGACGCCTTCGACCTCGACGGCCTCCACCTGCGCGCCGCCTACGAGACCGCCGGCCCCGAAGTGCGACGCCGCCTGGCCGCCGCCGCCCGCGAGGCGGGGCGCGCCGAGTGGGTGCAGGTCGCGGTCGGCGGCCGCCAGCGCCTGCGCCTCGCGCAGATGACGCGGAGCGAGTGGCAGGATGTCCTCGCGCTGCTCGCCGATCCGGCACGCGCCACGGAGGCCTGGCGCCTCGCCCAGGAGGCGCCACCCTTGTGGGGACGGGCGCTGCTGCTCGGGATCGGTGACGCCGCCGCCCTGCCCGAGTGCGATCGCGAGGATTTCGCGAGGCTGCGCGCCTTGGCGGAGTCATGCGGCGTGGGCGAGGAATCCTTCTCCGACTGCGTGAGCTGCTTTGCGACGCTCCAGGGGCACGAGGATCGGGTCACCTCCCTCGCCGTCACCCCCGACGGCCGCCTGCTCGCGAGCGCGAGCTACGACACCACCATCCGCCTCTGGAGTCTACCCGATGGCGGGAGCGTGAGGACGCTCGGGGGGAGCCTGGCAGGGTGGGTCTTCGCCCTCGCAATCACGCCAGACGGCAGCCTGCTGGCGAGTGATGGCTTCGACAACATCCACCTGTTCCGCCTGCCTGACGGGAAGTGTCTCAGCAGGTTCACCGGACACGGTGCGGTGCATGCCCTTGCGGTTACCCCGGACGGGAGCCTCCTCGCGAGTGGGGGCATCAACGGCCCCATCTGCCTTTGGCGCCTGCCGGATGGCAAGCTCGTGAAGACGCTCACCGGGCACGAAGGGTTGGGGGCTACCCTCGCAGTCAGCCCCGACGGCAGCGCGCTTGTAGGTGCCGGCAGCAGAGACGGCACGATCGGCCTATGGAGCCTGCCGGACGGCGAGTGCGTGGCGACGCTCCGGGGGCACGAGAGCTGGGTCTTTTCCCTCGCCATCACCCCGGACGGTAGCCTGCTTGCGAGCGGGAGCTTGGACAGCACCATCCGCCTATGGCGCCTGCCGGGCGGCAAGTGCGTGGCGACGCTCCGCGGGCACGAGAGCCTGGGCCTGGTCAGCTCCCTGGCCGTCACCCCGGGCGGCCGCCTGCTTGCGAGCGGGAGCTACGACAACACCATCCGCCTGTGGCGCCTGCCGGACGGCGAGTGCGTGGCGACGCTCCGGGGGCATGAGAACAGGGTCACCTCCCTCGCCGTCACCCCGGACGGCAGCCTGATCGCGAGCGGGAGTGAAGACGCGACCATCCGCCTGTGGCGCCTGCCTCTACCTCTCGCCGCACCGGTCGCGGTCCTCGCCCCCGGTGTCGATCGCCTCCTGGAGCTGCGGGGCGATGACCGGACCGGACGCGGGCGCGCCTGGCTCGACTTCATGCTCGCGCTCGTCGACCGCCATCGCCGCTTCGACATCGAGGTCGTGGTCGTGGACCACGTAGAGGTCGGCGAGTTCGACATCGAGATCGGGGACTGACGGGATGGCCGCTATACTGCCAACCACGGTCTGCCGACGTCGAGGGGGGCGATGAGTCATGAGGGGATGGCTGTCCAGACTGTTCGGCCGCGAGCCTCAGGCAGTCGGCACACGCGCTGACGAGCGCCTGCTCGAGGCCGAGCGCGAGGTTCAGGAGCTGCGCCTCGAAGCGCAGGAGCGCGAGCGCCAGGCAGACAGCATGCGGGCGGACCTTGAGCGTTCGCGCCAGGGCGAAGCGGCCCGCGTGTCCGAGGCGGTCGAGGTTCGCATCGAGCAGCTTCTCGCCCAGGCCGCCACTCCCGCCGCTCAGCTCATGGTGCAGGCGCATCTGCTCGAAGCCGAAGGCAAGCCGGTGGAGGCGCGCGATGTGCTTGCCGTGGCGAAGCGGCTCGTGACCGCGCTCGCCGAGGCCGGGCTGGCCTTCGAGGGCGCCGTCGGCGAGACGGCTGCCTATGACCCAGACCGCCACGAGCCGCTCGGCGGGCCCGCGCTCACGCTCGGCCAAACGGTCGTCGTTCGCGTACCCGGCTGCTCGTACCGCGGCCGGCTCCTGAGGAGAGCGGGCGTGGACGGCGCGCCCGAGGAAGCGCGCTAGCATGCCGGGGCGCCTCGCCGTCGACTTCGGCACGTCGAACACCGTCGTCGCCGTCTGGGACGAGGCCACCAAGGCGGGGCGCCCGCTGCGCATCCCCGGCTACTCGCGCTCGTTCGCGCAAGGCGAAGAGGACGTGCCCGTGGTCCCGTCGCTGATCCACTACGCGGAGGACGGGCAGCGCTGGGTGGGAGATCAGGTCGTGCACCGCAACCTCCGCAAGTCGAAGGCCACGTTCTGCTGGATGAAGCGCTACGTGGCGCAGCGCAGCTCCCGCACGAGGCGCGCCCACGGCCGGGCGATCTCCGACTCCGACGCCGGTCGGGACTTCCTCTCGAGCATCTTGCTGGCCGCCGCCGCCGAGGTTGGCATCGCGGACGAGGAGATCGTGCTTACGGTGCCGGTCGAGTCGTTCGAGCACTACGAGGACTGGCTGGCCGAGGTCGCGGTGCACGCCGGCCTGCCGCGCTTTCGGCTGATCGACGAGCCCTCGGCGGCGGCGCTCGGCCACGGGGCGCACGTACAGGCGCACGACGTGTACCTGATCTTCGACTTCGGCGGCGGCACCCTCGACGTGGCGCTCGTGCTGATCGAGGAGGACGTCACCGAGAAGGCCGGACGTCGCTGCCGGGTGCTCGGCAAGGCGGGCGCCGACCTGGGCGGCGCACTTATCGACGGGCTCCTCTACCAGCACGTCCTGAAGATGAACGGGCGCCAGGACTCTGACGCCGCCGTGCTCCGCGTGAGCACCGATCTGCTCATCCAGTGCGAGGCGGCCAAGGAGCGGCTGTCGTTCGCCGAACGCGCCGAGATCGGGGCAATGAATCCCGAGACGGGCGCGGTTCTCGGCTGCGAGCTGACGCGCACGGCTTTCGAGGAGCTCCTCGAGGAGCGCGATGTGTACGCGCAGGTGGTGCGGACTCTGCGCAGGGCCATGAACGCGGCGCACGAAGCCGGCTACGGCGAGGGCGACGTCAAGGCGGCTCTCATGGTCGGCGGTGGCAGCTTCATCCCGTCGGTGCAGCGCCTGATGCGCCGCGAGCTCGGCGACCGCGTCCTGCTGGAGCGGCCGTGGGACGCAGTCGCCAGGGGCGCCGCCGCGTTCGCCGCCGGCGTCGACTTCTACGACCACATCCAGCACGACTACGCGATCCGCTGCCTGAGGGCGGACAAGTGCGGCTACGAGTATCACCCGCTCGTGCGGCGCGGCACGCCGTATCCCTCGGCGGGACCCCTGGCGACGCTCACCGTGAAGGCGAGCTACGAGGGCCAGAGTCAGCTCGGCCTCGCCATCGCGGAGATGGGCGAGCAGCGTGGACACGGGTCTGAGCGCCGGCTCGAGCTGGTCTTCGACCCGTCCGGCGCGGCGCGCGTCGTCACCGTCTCCCCGGACGAGGAGGAATCGCGCAGCGTGTTCTGGATGAACGAGGACTCGCCGACGTTTCTGCGCGCCGACCCTCCGGCGCAGAAGGGCGGCGAGGAGCGCTTCCGCGTCGACTTCGCCGTCGACGGCAACAAGCGCCTGCTGATCACGGTCCGCGACCTGAAGACGGGGAAGAAGACCCACCAGGACTACCCGGTGGTCAAGCTCACGTAGGCGCCGCCACGGATGCCGTGAACGCAAGCCGATCGAGGAGGGACGTCATGTCGCACTTCACGCGACTGAAGACGAAGATGACGGTGCGCGAGCACCTGACAGGCGCGCTCGAAGACCTCGGCTACCGGTGCCAGGAGGGCGACGTCGAGATCCGTGGGTACGACGGCAACCGCACGAAAGTGCAGATCAGGGTGCCCACGGCCAACGCCGGCTACGACATCGGCTTCACCGAGAGCGGCGGTTCCTATGCGCTGATCGCCGACTGGTGGGGCATCGAGAACGTGCAGCCGGAGGCGTTCGTCCGCGACCTCACGAAGCGCTACGCATACCGCGCCGCGCGCGCCACACTGGAGGAGCAGGGCTTCGCCCTCGTGGGCGAGGAAGTCGCCGAGGACGGGCGCCTCCACCTGACCCTGCGGCGCACCGCGTAACTGCCCGGCGAGAGGAGGCGCGCCATGGAGGTCCAGGAGATCGAAGTCTTCATCGATGCCGAGGGACAAGTCGAGGTGAAGGTGCGCGGCGTCAAGGGGACGTCCTGCCTCGACATCACGCGGCCGCTCGAAGAGGCGCTCGGCGGCGAGGTCGAGCTCCGCGAGATGACCCCCGAGGCCGAGGGGACCGTGAGCGACGAGGTCCAGGAGCGGCCGCGGCAGCAGGGGCGGTAGAGGTGGATGCGCGCGACCGCGGGGCCGTAGCGGTGGGCGCGCGCGACCCCGGCGCGCTGCGCGTCCACGACTTCATGGCGAGGAGCCGAGCGAACGGTCCGGGCGTCCGCGCCGTGCTCTGGCTACAGGGTTGTTCGCTGGGCTGCTCCGGCTGCTTCAATCCGGCCACGCACCCGCGCGATGCCGGTGAACGCGCGTCCGTCGATGAGCTTGTCGCGCGCGTCGCGGGCTTGAGCCCTGGCATCGAGGGGATCACGATCTCGGGCGGTGAGCCGCTGGAGCAGGCGCGCCCGCTGCGCGCCCTCCTCGAGCGGCTGCGCCGCGAGACCCCTCTGTCGGTCATCCTCTTCACCGGCTTCACCTGGGAGGAGGCGACGGCCGCCGCCGAGAGGGCCGACGTGCTGCCCTTCGTCGACGTCCTCGTGGCGGGTCGCTACGCCCCCGCCCGCCGCCTTGCCCGCGGGCTGCGGGGCTCCGACAACAAGACGACGCACTTCCTCACGGACCGCTACGCGGATGCTGACCTTGAGGCCGTGCCCGCGGCGGAGATCGCGATAGGCCTCGAGGGCGAGATCGTGGTCACGGGCATGGATCCGCCGGACCTCGGTCTGCGGCAGGGCACCGGCTCCTCTTGTGACCCGACTCATCCCTGCGGCAAGACAGGCCCGTCAGCTGCGACAGGAGGCAGGAAGACATGGCCAGCTACTGTGTGTACACCGAGCCGCCGACGGAGACCACGAAGTTCACGCGTCAGGGCGTGCGCGGCTTCTGGATCCCCCGCCGTGTCGGCCGGTGTTGCGGCAAACGTAAACCGCCGGCTCCACGGATTACCTGCGGTTGGCGTGGCGGCAGGCTGGAGGTCGTGGGTATACTCAGTGGTGCTGACAGCGAGTAAGGCGGTCTGACTCTATGGCGACGAAAAACCAGCATGTGGTACCTCACTCGGGGCAGTGGGCGGTGCGCAAAGAAGGAGCGGATCGTGTGACTTCGGTGCATGACACGCAGAAGCAGGCCACCGATATCGCTCGCAAGATCGCCGTGAACCAGGGCGCCGACGTGGTTGTGCATCGCAAGGACGGCACCATTCGCCGGCGCTCAACGGCCACCAAGTAGCGCGAGACCAGCGTGGCGGTCTTCGTCCTCGGCGCCGCAGCCACCCGGGGGGCGAGCTTCGTTGGGTCGGGGCAGAATCCATGCCTTCCCCCGCTCGACGCCGACTTCTTCCGGCAGCTTCAGAGAATCGAAAGCGCCAAGCACGCAGGGGCGATCCAGCGCACACTCCACGATCTCGACGGCCTGTTTGGCCGGACGCATGGGTTGACGCTTGAGATCGCCTTTTCGACTGTCGAGACGACTATTCGCATGGTCCGCACAGCCAACGAGAGCACTGACTTCGAGCTCACTGAACTTGCCGACATGCGATCCGGTCTCCTTCAGGCCGTTGCAGCGGTCCTCGAGGAAAGCCTGACCTCGACGCGTCGTGGCCATGGCAGCAGGGATTTCAAGGAGTGCAGCTATCATGACTGGCTCGTCGAGCAGATGCAGGCCGGCGACACCACGATCAGCTACAACTACGACTGCCTCATCGACCACGCCCTGCGCACTCGTGGCGCCGGCAAATGGAATGCGTACTACGGCTACGGCTTCGCCGCCCTGGCAGATCGCGACAAGCTCGATCAACACATCTTCTGGAGCCCGGACACCGACGTCGCCACCGCCGATCAGACCGTGTACCTGCTCAAGCTGCACGGCTCTCTCCATTTCCAGCGCACGAAGGGCGACGGTATCAAACTGAAGACGCGTCCATACACGCGGCAGCGGGGGGATCTCGATTTCGAGATACTGCCTCCCGTCTCGCACAAGAACTTCGACGAGGGCCTCTTTCGGTCGCTGTGGCAGCGCGCCAGTCATGCGATCAACGAGACCGACTCGATGGTGCTCATCGGGTACTCGTTTCCGGCGACGGACCTGCACTCTGTCGCTCTCTTCGGATCCAGCGTCGCTGCGAAGGGGTTGAGAACCCTGACCATCGTCAATCCGGATGAAAGCGCCCGTTCTCGTGCGGTCGACATCCTGAGGCGCGGCGTGAGTAGCAGCACCAGAATCATTGAGTTTGACAGCTTCGCGGAGTTCGCCGAAACGACGCGAGCGCTGTGGGGTTGAGGTCATTGTCGAATGGCGCATTCCACGCCAAGCTGAAGTCCGCCTTGCTCTACCCTTGGTGCGCTCCGGCGCCGCCAGACTCGAAAATGGTACTCGCGGGGGCTCGCACTACGCGCTGGCGCTGGAGCCGGAAGAGCCATCCATCGAGACGCCGGCCGGCGACGAGGCCAGAGTCCTTGCCCATCTGCGTCTGCACGGGGTCACCCAGGCGGGCGTCTGCTCGCAGCTCCTGGGCTGGAACAGCCCTCAGCGAGCCGGGCGCTTCCTCCGCAGGCTGGCCGCTCGTGGCGTGCTGCGGTGCGAAGGCGAGAAGCGCGGCCGACGCTATCTCTTGCGATAGCGGTGCAGGCTCGGCGAAGGCTCTCTTGCGGTCGATAGTGGCCGATAACCGGCCGTAACCGGCCGACATGGAGCCGAAACGGAAGAGGGCACGAGCGCTCTGCTGCTCCGTACATGGATGACGATGACATGTAGCACGAACGGGGCAGAGCCGGACCAAATCGCTCGCGGAGCCGGCTGTGCACGAGCCCCGTCGGTCGGGTTCGCGTCGGTGTATCTCCCGAGTGACTGCGGGCCATGGCGAGTAGACTGGGGCGGCTGGTGCTCGGTGCCACCGCCGTTTTCAACCGGATGCACAGATCGTCGCGACGGAGGCGAACAAGCGAAGAGGAGATGAGATGAGCCTGCCGGGTGATCGCGCGACGCCGGTCATCACATGGTTGAGGGTCAAGAACCACCGCGGCCTCAACAACCTCGAGCTCAGGAACCTCACACCTCTGATCGTGTTCGT
>Ga0247841_10000478_pt1 | contig 103544 bp, 98 predicted proteins | sample LaCruzMarch2015__2_FD_192410 | JGI IMG/M metagenome (GOLD analysis project Ga0247841, IMG submission 192410) | Freshwater microbial communities from meromictic Lake La Cruz, Castile-La Mancha, Spain - LaCruzMarch2015_18m | ecosystem: Environmental > Aquatic > Freshwater > Lake | place: Spain... | reverse complement strand
CTCGATCCCCGGGCCGCCCGGGCCGCCCGGATTGAAAGTAAACCCACCCTTGCCCGCCTTCGAGCGCATCACCCGCACATCAATGGTGGTTGTTCGACCATCATTGGGTGTTTGCCAGTCCAAGAGCACCGTGAGCTTGGCGCACTGCACCCCGGCCGGCAGTGACTTAGGCGGGCACTTGTAATACGACAAGGTCGGCTCAAAAGATTGTGCCGCCGGAGCTACCGCTGGAGCCGCCGGAGCTACGACACCCGCCACCCCCGCCAGCAGGGCCGTCGCACAGGCAACTGCGAAAAGACTCCCAGTGGTGCCCTGGAATTTCATCCGATGTCACTCGTCTCTAGTTAGAAATAGGCTCTTGGATCCACACTCTAACCGCCGGCGCCCAAAGCAACAGGCAGCCGATGACAGCAACGAGGTTAACGAACACGATAACTAGCAGGCTTTCCACTGGCACGGCGTTTTCGGCACCTAAGCCACTAAGCAGCGGCACAAGTGCACCGACGAACGAGATCACGGTTGTGATAGTTGCGATGAGTCGAACCCCTGGTCGGGCAACCCCCTGCCAAAGCAGAATCCCCAGGAGGAATAGCGCTGTAGCGACCACGCCAAAGACCGTTGCCGCGAGAGCAAACCATTCATGAATATCTGCTCCCGACCCAATTTCGTCGAAGCTAGCAACCGCCTGAAATTGGCTTAGATGCGCATCTGCGCCTACTCGATCCCCAGCCTGCGAGATCATCAAGAGCGCGAATATGGAGTAACTGACGGCAAGCACGATTGTTGTCGAACTTGCCAAAACTACCTGCCACGGCGACCGTGCCAGCGAACTTGACATGAGGGCTCCATCCATGGGCATCACTGATCTTGGGGACTGCTGGTCATCGGGATTACAACATCTGCTCGAGAAAAGTTAACACAGCCCGCGCCTAATCGCAGTCGATGACTAACATCAATACGTGGACCTACCCGGCATGGCAATCGTGGCGGGTGCGATCTTCTTGGGTGCCGTCGTCCAAGGCTCAAGTGGGCTCGGCTTTAATCTCACCGCGGCCCCCATCGTCAACTCGATCATGCCTGGGCCTTCCTCGGTCGGCCTGATCAACCTATTCGCCCTGCTGCAAAATAGTTGGTTGCTGACCCGCGAGCGCGGCCGAATCCACTGGGAGGCTTTTCGCATCCTCGGGCCCAGCCTCGCCGTCGGCGTCCTCATTGGATTTGCGATGGTCAAACTCATCCCCGAAGCGGTGATGCCTATCCTCATCGCGCTGTCGGCGCTGGCATCCCTTGTGACCCTCGCATTCTGGAAATCAGGGGCGAGGCCCGCCGATGGCGCGATCGCCGGCGTCTGGAGCGGGGCGATCAACACCTACGCGGGGGTCGGCGGCCCGCCCGTCGCCTCGTACCTAATCAACCAAGGCTGGGCCCACGGTGATTTCCTGCGCACCTTGCAACTGGTCTTCATCGGCATCGATATCGTCAGCCTGCCAATTCTTGGCCTGCCCGCCCTGCCCTGGTGGTTCTATGCCATCGGTGTCGGTTGCCTACTTATCGGCACCGGCGCCGGGTCGCTCCTGCGTAGGCGGCTATCGCAAGCACAAGCTGTCCGATTGTCGCGGACGGTCATCGCCGTCGCCGCACTTGTCTCGCTGATCTACTCAACGATTACTTTGCTGGGCTAGCGCACCTGCCGGCTCGGAACTGTTAAATCCGGGGCAGGTTACATAATGCCGCCACCGCGCTCACTGTCACTTGACAGTTTTTGCGCCACATAAATGGGCAATATGCTTATGAGTACCAAAGCCGCGGCAACCACGTTCACGATCGGCGCTTGAGTAGGTCGGAACAAATTCTGATAAATCCAAATTGGCAATGTGGTAATGCCCGGCCCGGCCGTGAACGTCGTGACAATGATCTCGTCAAAGGACAATCCGAAGGCGAGTACCGAACCCGCGATCAGCGCCGATCGCATGAGCGGGAACGTAACCAACCGGAACGTTGTCCACGGACCAGCTCCGAGGTCGGCGGAAGCGTCATCAAGACTGCTACCAGTTCGCCGAAGGCGCGCTAGCGCATTGTTATAGATCACCACGATGGTAAAAGTCGCATGACCGATGATCAGCGTCAGAAAAGTCAGGCCCCCGAGGTAGGAGGTGAAGACGTTGTTAAGGGCGATGCCCGTGACGATGCCCGGGAGGGCAATCGGCAGGATAATCAGTAGCGAAATGGCATCTTGGCCGAAGAAACGAAACCGCGATAGCGCCAGTGACGCCAGTGTTCCGAGGACAAGTGCGATTGCAGTGGCGATAAGGCCGAGGATCACACTTGTGACGATCGCTTCGCGCACTCCTTCGTTGTCGATCGCGCGTTGCCACCACTTGATTGATAATCCCGAGGGTGGCCAAGAAAGAGTCTCGCCGGCATTAAATGAGTTGATTAGCACGACCGATAGCGGAATATAAACGAATCCGAAAACGATAATTGCGAAGATACTGAGAGCGATCTTGGTGCCGCGACTTGTGCTCATAAGTTATCGAGGGCGCCGGTCCGTCGGACAGCCGCTAGGTAGATGAGGACGATGAGCACCGGAATCACCGCGAAGGCCGCAGCGAAAGGCAGGTTCGTGACGTAGTTCTGCTGGACCACGTTGCCCAGCATCTGCACTTTGCCACCCACGATTTGTGCCGTGATGTAGTCGCCCAAGCTCAGGGAGAAAGTGAAGATTGACCCAGCGACAATGGCTGGAAAAATCAGTGGCACGACCACACTGCGGAAAGTTCGCCAACCCTTCGCACCAAGATCCGCGGAGGCATCGAGCATCGAGTCTGGCAGCCGACTGAACCCGGCGTAGACCGGCAAGATCATGTAGGGCAACCACAGGTAGGTGAGGGTGACGATGATGCCGAAGATGCCAAATCCTGGCCCCCCGATACCAAGTGGTGCTCGATCTTGACGGATTCAAGGCGGTCAATGACAGCCTCGGCCATGTAACAGGGGACCAGGTGCTGAAGGAGGTCGCTGCTCGACTCCTCGATGCCGTGCGGCCGCGCGATGCTGTCAGCCGCTACGGCGGCGTCAGCGTGATCGACTTCGAGCAGGAGCGTCTTATCGCTCTGGACGATCAGGGGGCGTCGGTCACCGCACGATGTTACGCGTCCGATGGGCTGGTGCGCGTACGCGGAGGATCCGACGGCTAAAGGTCGAAGAGAACCCTCAGCACAGCGCGAACCCGTTCGAACGAAACGGCGTCTATGCGGCCGAGGCGCGCGACGGCGCGAGCAGTGGACACCGAACGCACATGCTCCACCTGGGCGTGGGATGTTGCGGAGAGGCCGTTCGTGCTGTCGGGCTCAATCTCCACCCGCCATGGGTAGTCGCGCGGAGTAGTCGTCAGCGGGCAAAGGAGAGCGAGCGGACCGGACATGCGGGGATTGCCGACCACGATGGCAGGACGGATGAAGGCCGCCTCCGAGCCGACTGGATTCCCGAGGTCGATGAGCCAGATCTCGCGTGCTTTCACGATGCGGGTGGCCGCAGGAGATCAACTGCACTGGCGGCATCCCAGAGCGCCAGATCGGGGTCTTCGTCATGGTCGGCCTCGCGCCAGCGCTGCCAGAACAGCGACTCAAGGTAGGCAGCCAGCGCCTTCTCGATGATCGAGTCGGTGCTCTCGCCCGTCAGGTCACGTAAGTGATTCACGGCGTCGCGCGTTGAGGTGCCAACCCTGATGGTTGTCGTTGAGCTCATGTGACGAGGCTAGACTATGTAGACGGATCCGTCTACAGCAGCCGCAGCAGGAGATCGGCGAGCAGGGCCGCCCGCTCCGGCATGGCCGGCATGCTCGCCCACTCATGGTCCGCATGCGCGCCATCGCCGACCGCACCGAGGCCGTCGAGCGTCGGGATTCCCACGGCGGCGGTCAGGTTTCCGTCGCTCGCACCACCGACCGACCGGCCTTCAAGGGGCGGGAGGCCGAGGGTGACGGCCGCCGCCTGGGCGAGGGCGAACGGGGTGCCGGAGAGGACGACTCCTCCATCGGCGCGAGCATCAAGGCGCTCCAGAAGGCTCTCAGGCACGCGACGGCGGCAATGACTCTTGACCGTTACGTCGGGCTGCTCCCAGAGGATGTTGAGGCGATGCGGTCAGAGATGGCGAAGGCAGCGCAGGCTCACAGGGCGGCGGCGTCTAAGTCACCTGCGAAGAAGCCAAAGAAGTAGCCCGTGCACGAGGGGAACTGGGGTCACCCACGTTTGGGTACGTTCCACAATCGTTCCAAAAAAGGTGTTTTCGACTGCATCGAGGCTTTCGGCGAAGGTTATGGAAATGCGAAAAACCCTTGGCACTCAAAGAGTTTTGCGGTGTGGGGCGGGTCGGGCTCGAACCGACGACGACCGGATTATGAGCAGGGCCATCGATAGGTCCTCCCGTCGACACGGACGCCAGACACCTCATTTTTTGCAGCGTGTTTTCTACTTCGCTATCTCCGCTTTGATCATGGATCAAGCCCCCTGTCGTTGGGGGAAACGGGGGAAAGCCGTTGATCCTTCCAACTCCTCGAAGGACGGCTTGCACTATTGACGGTCCGGGGAGGTCGCATTGCACGCCAACTCAGAACAGCTGCGTCCCTCGGTCCGTTGATGGGTTTGGGGGTTCAGCACCAGCGCTGGCCTCGGGCACGACGTACCCACCATGCTCATCACCAACGACCCGATCAGCCCCGCGAAAAACATCAGCGGACGCCGCGCCCGACGAATGAACACCGAACAGCGCTTCGCCAAATCGATCCGCTTCCTCGGCCTCGACGCCCTCTCCGGCGCCGACTGCCCGGCTACAGCACCACCCTCAACATCCTGCAATGAAAGTTCCTGCTGACCAGCGGCGAAATTTGATGAGCATTGTCAGCCGTGACCGGCGCACCTACCCACCCGTGCTCCACCAAGCCGAACTCCCCACCGTCACCTGGTGGGCAACCGACGAATCAGCTCCCAGTTCGCCTGAGACTAGGGCTGAATCCGCTGCGTGAAATTCGGCGCTCACTCGCGCTGCCTTCAGCAGATGTCGGTTCCGTCCTGCGGGGCAATGTTCGGCAACGCTTCAATCTGGACACCTGCCGATCCCATCAACCGCGGCCAGCAGACCGTGAAGTTCGCCAACTCGGCGCCTCTCCCATGTTCCGCGAGCCATTCTCCGCTGTGCAACGACTGCTGCTGACGCCTCAGGTCGTACACCCCGAAGTCGAACTGTCGCGGTGACGGCTGATCAGGGACACTGACCGCGGTCGCAAGAACCTGCCCCTTAGAAATCTTCACGGGCTTCACATTGGTTATCCTCGAGTCCTCGCCCACCGGAATACTGCGATCGAAGATCCGTTGGAGTTCCGGGCTGAGGGTTCGCAGGTGGTCATAGCGCACCAGAAATCCGCAGGGATGCTGAATGTCGACTAGGTACTGAACCGACGACCCCGGCCCGTTCATCTGCCCATCACGGTTCTCCCGGTATGCAGCCCCACGAACGAAGTAGCCATCGACGGCGGCGGCTACTTTTCCATTTGCACTCGGGTCAGCAAAGCGAAGACCGCCGTGCGCTTTGTAGTACCGAGCCGACTCATTAAGCCGCCCCGGTGGTAGCCATCCATCGAGGGCAGCGACCTGTGCTGGAGGTTGCATGCGAACATTCTCGCAACTCGGAGCCTTACCACTGGGTAGCCAGGCGTCCTTACCGTTCCAGGACCATGTCACCGGTGCCTTCGCTTTCGGGCCACCCTCGGCCGCCGGTGCAAAAGCCAGCACACTCGTGGCCGCAAGCAGCAACGAACATGGGTAGGCGACCAGGCGCACTCCGCCAAACCAGTTTGACCCGCGGTCCACAGCGCGCCTGAGTGTCACCTCTTCACAATGCAAGTTGATATGAACCCCGTCAAGTGGTCGCCGAGACTAACGAAAAGTGCCCGCGAAATGCTTTCCGTGTCTCACGTAGGAATGCCGGTGGTGTTGCGTTAACGGATCGCCCGGGGTGGGTGAGGGTGGCGGGATGAAGCGCTACCGCCGCTCGAAGCCGCCCGTGCAGGCTCCTTCGGCGCTCGCGGGGTTCCGGTTCACTCCTGAGTTGATCGATGCGGACCGCCCACTACGGCATTCCGTCGGTGACCGCTGGTTCGTCGATGAGACGTACGTCAAGGTCGCCGGCATCTGGCGATATGTGTAGCGGGCGGTGGACCAGCATGGCCAGGTCATTGACGTGTACGTCTCCAAGCAGAGAGATATACCTTCGGCAACAAGGTTCTTCACCACGTAGCTGGCCGCGCATCGCGCCCCGGTCGAGGTCATCACCGACCGGGCACCGTCCCTGGCGAATGTAATCGAGGAACAGATCCCGGCCGCAATCTGATTGCTTCCCCCTCCGCCCACGATCCAGCACGCCCTGCCACCGCGTAACGCAACGCCGCCGCCAAGGGGCCTGTAAGGGGGAACACTGCGCCCGGCGTCGACACGTGAAGTCGCGCTTCGATCCGGCGCGCTCCGGCATGCGTTCACGCCGATCAGCACCCTGAGAGCACCGTCCAGCGAGGGGAAACCCTCGGATGTGACTTAATTTGGTTCTCCCGGCTAGGATCTAAAAACAACTTTTCTACGGAGGCTCGCATGACGAAGGACGAAAAAGCGCCAAAGATTCTCGACCTGCCGATCGGCCTGAAGGGCTCGGGACAGCGCAAGGAGTTCGACAGTCTCGGCACCGTGATGGTCCCGGCCAATCGCTACTGGGGTGCTCAGACGCAACGAAGCCTGATCCACTTCAACATCGGCCATGACCGCATGCCCCACGAGGTCTACCACGCGTACGGTTACGTGAAAAAGGCTGCGGCAATAGTCAACACGCGCCACCATCGCCTTCCGGTCTGGAAGGGCAAGCTCATCGAGCGTGTGTGCGATGAGGTCATAAGCGGCGCCCTCGACCTGGATTTCCCGCTCTACGTGTGGCAGACCGGCTCGGGCACGCAGTCGAACATGAACGTGAACGAGGTCGTGTCGAATCGATGCATTCAGCTCGTTGGCGGCAAGCTCGGCTCGCAGGAGCCCATCCACCCGAACGATCACGTGAACATGGGGCAGTCCTCCAACGACACCTTCCCGACTGCGATGCACATCGCCGCATACAAGATGACGACCGAGCAGACCATCCCAGCTCTCAAGCGCCTGCAGAAGGCCCTCGACAAGAAGTCCCGCCAGTGGAACTCGGTCGTGAAGATCGGCCGCACTCACCTCGAGGACGCCACCCCACTCACCGTCGGCCAAGAGTGGTCCGGCTACGCAGCCGCACTCGGTGACGCAATCGCCGATGTCGAGCACGCGACAGCAGGGCTCCTGCGTCTCGCCATGGGCGGCACCGCCGTTGGCACCGGGCTGAACTCCCCCGCAGGCTTCGGCGACGAAGTGGCAGCGGTCATTTCGAAGCTGACCGGCTACCCCTTCAAGACCGCAGACAACAAGTTTGCCGCGCAGGGAACCTTGGACCGCATGGTCCGCGCCCACGCCGGCCTGAAGTCCGCGTCCGTCACGCTCTACAAGATCGCGAACGACATGCGCTGGCTCGGGTCGGGCCCGCGCACGGGCCTCATGGAGATGATCTTCCCCTCAAACGAGCCCGGCTCCTCGATCATGCCGGGCAAGGTCAATCCCACCCAGGCCGAGGCCATGATGATGGTGTGCATCCAGATCATGTCGTCTGATGTCGCGGTCCAGATGGGCGGCGCCGAGGGCAACTTCGAGCTCAACGCGTTCCGGCCGATCCTCATCAATAACTACCTGCACTCGGCCCTCATCATGGCCGACATGTGCGATCACTTCCGCGAGTTCATGATCGAGGGCGCGCAGCTGAACAAGCCGCAACTGCAGGCGAATATCGAGAAGTCGGTCATGATGGTAACTGCCCTCTCCCCAATCATCGGGTACGACAAGGCGTCGGTCATCGCGCACTTCGCAATCGACAATAACCTCACGCTCAAGCAGGCGGCGCTGAAGAACGGTGTCACCGAGGAGCTCTTCGACCGCGTCGTCGTCCCGATCAACATGACGCATCCCGATGGTGCTGCGCCAAAGGCGACGGCTAAGAAGGCGACGGCTGCCCGACCGACGAAGAGTCAGACCAGGTCATGAGCGCGCCCCTCGTCGGCAAGGAGGCGCTCGCTGCCGAGGTGGGCAACCGTCAGTTCCACGCCTCCTGGACATCCGATCAGCATCGGATGCGCCGGCTCCTCGCAGAGTTCATTGGCATGTTCGGCCTAGTCTTCATCCTGTCTGGGGGTGCTGCGGTCCTCGCCAAGTACGGCGGCGGCGAGCCGAACGCCTATGCCGTGGCACTCATCCTCTCGGCATTCTCCGCGCTTTGGCTCATGGTTGCGATCTTCTTCCTCGGCGACATCTCCGCGCACTTCAATCCCGCGATGACCTTCGCCTTCGCCCTCCGCAAGGACATGGCCTGGTCCATGGCGGCGGTCTACTGGGTCGTGCAGTGCATTGCGGCCATCGCAGCAGCCCTGCTCGCGAAGTGGATGTTCGGCCCGCTTGGCAACCTTGCCGCGACCCGTCCTCCAGACGGTCTCGCATGGGAGGCGGTCGCCTTCGAGTCGTTGATCACCTTCGGCCTGGTTCTCATGGTGCTCGGCATGGCAAATGGCCCCAAGTTGAGCGGGCCCTATGTGCCCTTCGCGGTAGCCGCATACATCATGGCGTGGGGCTCGATGGGCGGGCCATTCGACGGCGCCGCAATGAATCCGGCACGCGCGCTCGGACCCGATGTCGCGCTCGGAGATCTAAGTACTTACTGGGTTTACGTCATCGGGCCGATCAGTGGTGCGGCGATCGCGGTGGTGGTGGCAAAAGTCCTCCGCGGCTCCGCGAAGGCACAGGAGGCACGAGCCGCCATGGGGGATCCGTCAGCGACTGGCTGAGAGTTCGCGCACTGACGAGGGCGCCGGACTTCGCCTCCGTCGACTGAATCTGAACAGCACTGTTGCGTTACGCGTTCGTCGGGCGTGCGGGATCGTGGGCGGAGGTTGAACTATTCAGATCGCGAGTTGGAGTCCGTCGAAGGCAGCCGCCAGCCGGAACACCGGCGAGGCTTCGACACCCAGTTCGTAGTGGCCGCGGCGGACGTTCTAGATGAAGGCGTGCCCTCGGAACACGACGCTGGCCGTTCGGTCGGTTTTGAGTCCGCGCATCGGTCGCAGCCGGGCCTTCAATCTGCCGTGGTCTGCCTCGCTCCGGTTGTTCTCGTACTGACCGGAGTTGTGGAACGCCGCCGGGATCAACTCGTCGATCACGTTCGCTAGGTCCGCCGCGCGATCGGTGATGACTTCCGTCGGGATGCGATGCGCCAACAAAGACGTCGCGAAGAACTTGCGTGCCGAGGCGATATCCCTGTGCTTGGAGACGAACACGTCAATAACCTGGCCGTTCTGGTCGATCGTACGGTACACGTATCCCAAGATGCCGTTGACCTTCACGTAGGTCTCATCGAAGAACCACCGGTCACCGACGGCGTGCCGGCGCGGGCGGGCCGCGCCGATCAACAGCGGCGTGAACCGCTGCACCCACCGGAACAAAGTCACGTGGTCCACGTCGATACCGCGCTCGGCGAGAAGCTCTTCCAGGTCCCGGTAGGACAGGCCGTAGCGCAGGTACCAGCGGACCGCCAGCAGGATCACCTCAGGAGGGAAACGTAACCCGGTGAAGGCTGACGGAACCTGCACGAGCGGCCTGGCGTGGCGGTTGCGTCTCATCACGTCACCCTGCCGCATGACGGCGATCCATCAATGCAACAGTGCCATCAACGGAGCTCTCGGGATCTAGGTCTCTGGGTCTCTGGGTCTCCGGGGCGTCGATCCGTCAATGTTCCCAGCGCTTCAACGATCGTGGTTGACGGAAGAGAGGACGTGAAAGTCCACCTGCTTGTTTGCGTCAAACCGATGCCTAAGTCGCCGGTGTCATCGGAGAGTGCTCCGGCTAGATCGATGCTTCCTCCGCCCTGCTGTGCAAGTTTAAGGAATCCCCAAGCGACGAAGTCGTCGTCACCTGGCGGGATGTTCCATGTTTCGCGCAGTTGGCGCGCCAGCCAATTCCCCTCAAGCCATGCCTTGAAATGCTCTTCCGCGGTGGTCAGCGGCCCTATCCATACGCACGTCGGCTGCTCGTCGAGTCTGTCAACCCAGGAGACGACGCGATCGGTCAGCAACCCGAGGACTGAGGTGTCCAGTCCGGCCGTCATGCTTCCCATCTCGATGAATCCAACTGATGCCCACTCCTCTTTGAACCACAGAGGTAGGTCGTCCCCTGCTACGGGCACGGCGAACAGGTCACGCGGCGCGGACTCATATGGGGAAGCGTTTGATGCTATGACGGCCCAGACCTCCCCGTTGACGGACAGGTGATGCGCCAAGGTTGTGATCCACCACAACGATTCCTCGATGGAGTCCTCGAGTTCCTCGTTCCTGCGTCCTCCTTGCACAACCTCATCTAGAGGCCTCAGCCAGAGGGGAAGTACGTCTCTAACTTCACCCACGCATCCAATCACCACGTCTTCCAGCTCGCGCAGCGTGTTGATCGTCGGGTCGAGCTCAACCAAGGATCGAAGCACCTTGAGGGGCTCGTCGTTTGCGATCCGATGAATACCGCCCTCTGGAGTTTGAAAGCGGAGAGCTTCGCCGTCCTGGAGGATGTTCCACACCTCGGGGTCTGCGCCGTCCACCGACTTAGACAGGGTCATCCATTGAGTTGCCATCACTGCCATTTCCACACCTCCGTATCAACGACCGTACTCTTGCGCGTATCTGCGTGACCCAGTGGCAGATCAATCCTCTGGCAACTGACTGGAGCTATCCGCGTTCTCGCAGCCGTAGGACCACCGCGAGGCCCCATCGGCATAAAAGGCGTCCTTCACTCATTTCTCAGGTTAGCCCGTAGTAAGAATCCGAGCGTGAGCAACTAGAGCGCTAGACCGGAACCAAAAACTATCCGGCGCAGTTCCCTCTCCGTACCAAGGTAGCCTCGGATTGCGTCACTTAGAACCCGCCTAAAGACCCAATCCGCGAACTAGCGGTCGCTCCGATTTGCGGCGAGCCCAGGCTCTGAAGTCGTGCAATAGGCGTGCAATAGCGGCTGCCAATAGCCCAAACCGTAAATGGTGCCCGTCGGCCGAATTCTCTTTACCCCGCAACAGAAACCGGCCGTGCAATAGGCGTGCAATAGTGAGAGGGGTCTAGGGGGCTCGAACGGTGTCGAGGCGTGGATCCACTAAAGAGTAAACCCATTGCACTGCAACGGGTTTTCTTGGTGGGGCGGGTCGGGCTCGAACCGACGACGACCGGATTATGAGTGTGCTGTCGAAGATCCGCGGAGCGAACTGGGGCTACTGATCGAAGAAGACGATCTCAGCCGTCAAGCGCTTGGTATCGCTGTTCGCATCGATCTTGCCGTCAATGCGAAATGGGTTTCCACTGCACGTGATGTCCGTGCTGAACGTCGCCTTGTTTGACCAACGTTTTCCGCAGGTCTCAAAACCGAAGGCCGCACCAAAGGTGAATTGCCCACTCAGATTCGTTTTCCATGCGGGGCCCACATCGGACATCATTTGCTGAGTTAGGTCGCTGTAGTTCGGTGCCGACGACGCACATGCCCGCTCACCCGGACGTACCACGAAGCCTTCCGGCTGCGTCGGCGATCCATCGCCCGAACTTGAGATCACTCGCGTGGATTGGTTGTCGACGCACAGCGTCAATTGCAGAACTCCGGATGCGCCGCGATCGACATCTGCCTCGGACGCGCCCTCAACCCCACATGCGGAGAGCACAAAAACGGCCGTCAGAGCAATCGGAAAAAGGCGCAGGGCGTAGGTAGGCACGGTGGTGATTATGACAGAGGACTCATTGACTCCCAAAGCCTCACACGCTCCCCTATTTGGGGGGTTCCAGCATGAGCTTGAACCCTTTCGCCAGTCACTAAGAAGCCCCCGACAGGATCACGGTCAGGGGCATTTTTGTAAGGGATTCGTGGTGGCCAGGGACGGGATCGGGTCGCGTCCCTCTGAGTGGTGGTTTTTTGATTCACGCGCTCAGGTCAGTGTTCTGATCATGCCGTCATGAGTTCTGGTGGCCTCACCTGCCCCACTGCTGAGGTTGTTGTTGTGGTCACCAAGGCCATGGATTGTTCGGAGAAGTAGCGGCGGTCAGCGGCGGCCCATTCATCATGCTGCTCGACGAGGACCGCTCCAGCCAGGCGCAGCAAAGCTTCCGGGTTGGGGAACACCCCCACGACGTCTGTACGCCTCTTGATCTCCTTGTTTACTCGTTCGAGTGGATTGGTGGACCAGAGCTGACGCCAGTGGACTTGCGGGAAGCTTGTGAACGCAAGTAGGTCCTCCTTGGCCTCTTGCATCATTGCCTCGACTTTAGGTAACTGCCTGCCCAGCATGCCTGCGATGACACCGAACTGCTCCTCGACGTGCTCGGCGTCGGGCTGGGCGAAGATCGTGCGGATCGCCGCGGCGACCATCTCGGCGTTGCCCCTAGGCACGACCGCTAGAACGTTGCGCATGAAATGCACGCGACACCGTTGCCAACTGGTGCCGATCAAAACCGCTGCAATTGCGTGCTTGAGCCCCGAATGGGCGTCAGAGATCACCAACTGCACGCCGCCCAGCCCGCGGGCTTTGAGGCTGCGCAGGAACCCGGTCCAAAACGCGCCGTCCTCACTGTCCCCGACGTCCATTCCCAGCACTTCCCGGCGTCCGTCCGCGGTGACCCCGATCGCCACGACAACGGCCTGCGACACGACCCGGTGGTTCACCCGGGCCTTGCAATACGTGGCATCCAAGAAGACGTACGGATACGTGGTGTCCGCAAGACTGCGATCCCGGAACGCACCGACCTCCTCATCCAGGTCCTTGCAGATCCGCGAAACCTCCGACTTGGAGATCCCGGTATCCGCACCCAGGGCCTTCACCAAGTCGTCGACCTTGCGGGTGCTCACCCCGTGCAGGTAGGCCTCCATCACGACCGCGAACAACGCCTGGTCGATCCGGCGCCGGCGTTCCAGCAGCGACGGGAAAAACGAGCCCGACCGCAGCTTCGGGATCCGCAGCTCCAGATCCCCGGCCGTCGTCGACAGCAGCCGCTGCCTGGACCCGTTGCGGACCGCCGTGCGGCCCTCGGCGCGCTCCCAGAAGCCCGCACCGATCACCCCTTCGGCCTCCGCGTCGATCAACGCCTGATACATCCCCTGAGCCGCAAGGCGAATCCGATCATCGACACCAGCGCCCTTAAGCGCCTCCAGCAATTCCAACAAGGCAGACTGATCCATAGCCATCGTGCAAAGTCCTCTCGTGAGTTGATTTGTCTCTTCTCACTGACCTTTGCACGATGGCCCTTAACATCGTGGACTACCCCACGATCAAGGCCGAAAACCCACCACCACAGGGGACGTCACCACGTGGGGCGGGTCGGGCTCGAACCGACGACGACCAGATTATGAGTCCGGGGCTCTAACCAGCTGAGCTACCGCCCCCACAGGCTGCCTCACTCTAGCGAGTGCGCTGGACGATCGCGTGGGTCACCGCCGCCCGTCGACCCCCCGTGGAATTCGGCTTGTCACTCCGGAGCAAAGCCCGCGAGCGGCACGCGAAGCCGGGTTCGCTTCATCCGCTACGCAGCGCGGCGGGCCGGTTTGGGTGTGATGCCAAGCCGCAGAGAAGCAAGGCCGCACGCACGGTTTCGCGAAGGCGGCAGTAGTCTGAACCGAACCGTTAGGTCAGTGTCATGGCTAACGCGCTCAAGCGGCCTGTCGTTGCGGTGTCAGACTTCCAATTTTGAGGAAGGTAATGAAATCTCAGTATTCACTTAGGTCAGTGCTTGCCGCAGCGATCGCGCTGACGGTTGTGGCTCATGTTCTTGTCGGCTGTGCGACAGGTTCGACCACCACCGAATCACCCGGTAATGAATTGGCTAAAACGATACGTCCGTTGTTAGGGGTAAATGGTGGGCCGGCCCCGTTTCAACCCGGTTTGTATCCGCAATTCGTCGACACCACCAAGCAGTTTCAGTCGCTTGGTGTTAATGCAATCCGCATGGTGGATTACTTCGGACCCAACGACATCATGTGCATGTTTCCGGATCCATCTGCTGATCCGTCGGAGGAATCAAACTACGAGTTCGAAGCGACTGACGCCGTTTTTCAATCGATAGTAGATGGCAACTTCCGGCCGATGCTGCGCCTTGGCCAAAGCTGGAAGGCTGGTGAAGCCATTACCGGCTACGACGTCAAGGCGCCGACTGGAACGCTGTTCCCGGACAAACCGACTTCGTTTCCCGGGTGCGAGTTCTGGAGTGAAGGGTTAGCAGCAGGTGTCGACAGAGCTGGGCCTGAATTATGGAAGCAAATAGTCGGCCGCTACAGCGACTCGGAGCGTTGGGGCAGTAACGTCCTTGAAAATGGTTGGGTTGAAATATGGAACGAACCGAATATGCCCAACACAACGATGTATTGGGATGCCGAACCAGAGAAGTTCTTTGAGTTCTTTGCTACCACGGCCAAGGCTCTGTCCGCGGAGTACCCGGACTTGAAATTCGGCGGCCCGGGGTCACACGGGGCCGGGTGCACAACACCTGGTGGCCGCAAGTGGGTCGATGACTTCCTTCAGCATCTGAAAACAAATGAGGTGCCGCTCGATTTCTTTAGCTGGCATTTTTACAGCGCCAATATCGACGAACTTCGCGGCTGCTACGACTTCTATTCGAATCTTCTCAACCAGCATGGTTACGGCGGCACGCCCCAGATCGTGACCGAGTACAACACTGACGCTGTCGCGTGCGCTGGCGCAGGCCAGATCTGCCATCCGCACGGCGACCTTGCCGGCGGCGCCTTGTTGACCACGGCTTGGATCGAAATGCAATCGTGGCCCGACCTCGAAGGCCTATTTGTCTACCGAGGCGCCGACGGGCCATTTATTCCGAATAGCGAACTGACGATGCCGCTCGTTGACGGCGACCCATGCCCGGGATCTGGGTGTGGTTCATTCGGCGGCAGTGGGTTCGGTCTGCTCTACGGTGACGGGACCCGCAAACCGCAGGGCGCTGCGTTTTCACTCTGGAGCCTGCTTGCGGGACTAGAATTGGTCGACATCGCAGAACCCGCGCTGTTTGTTTCCGAGGTCGACGATGTCATTCTCAACGATGCTGGCGCAAAACTCGCCGGCGGGCTTCCGATACTTGGCGTACTAGCTGGCCGTGACAAGGCAGGCAGCGTCAGGCTGCTCGTTGCGAATCCTCAGGACGTGAACGTAACCGTCGACATCGCTGGGTTGCTCCTGACCGGACAAATCGAAGCAGTCGACAAGACAATGATCACAATTACCTCAGTCACCGATGCCGCCCCTGATCTCGTCAGTACGAGTGCGGTCGAATTCGGTACCCTTGGGGCGACCGAACTTGAGCCTTTCAGTGTCCAAGTCTACGAATTTCGAGGGTAACCAGGCACCTTGGCCACCAAGCTCGCACGACCGAACCTTTCGCTCACCGTCCCCGGTTCCGATCAACCGAACAACCGACGCACAACCAACCTGAAACTGAAGTGGCCAACTAATTTTTCGTCCGGGGCTCTAACCAGCTGAGCTACCGCCCCCACGTGGGCAGCAGAACTCTAGTCGGTGGCGCTACCTCGGACCGCCCGGACAAAATCAGCCATGGAGTCGAACTCCCAGTCCGGGGTGACAACCGCGCCCGGGTCGGGGGTCGCGCCCCAGCCGGGCTTGCCGTGGCGCCTGTTGATCCAAGCCGTCGGCAGCCCGATCTCCTTGGCTGGAACGTGATCGTGAAACAGGCTCTGAGCCACATGCAGCAACTTGCCAGGCGGTACTTCGAGTTCCGCGCTGCGCTCGATCAAGGCATTAAAGTTGCGCGGATCTGGCTTATAGGAGCCCAGTTCCTCCGCGGTGATGACAGCATCAAAAGTCACGCCCAGTCGATCATTGCTTGCGGCGAAACTTACTCGATCAATATTAGACAAGATGATGAGCCGGAAGTACTTCGCTAGGTCTTTAAGGGCTGCCGAGGAGTCCGCGAACGCCGGCCAATTGGGCACACTGCGTCCGAACGCTGCGGCGTCTTCATCGGCGACGGCAATACCTAGTTGCGCACCGGTGCGCCGCATGGCTTCGGCCAAGACCTGCGGGTAGAGCCAGTCGCCGTGCTGCGCTTCGACATCGGCCTCATGGCTTGAGTAGGCGAGCAAGAGTTGCTCGGAGGATAATTCGCGACCGGCTTGCGCGGCCCACGGGTCAAGAACTGCACTAATACCGGCTTCCCAGTCGATCAGGGTGCCATAGCAGTCAAAACTCAAGGCCTCAAAATCACTTAAATTCACAGTTTGACTTTAGTAGGTCACTAATTCTTTGGCCCAATCATCCATTCTCCAGTAGCCTGCTAGCCCCGGCGGACGTGCCTGGACCCATTCAATCAATAGCCGGAGGAGTCGTGCTCGGCAAGCTGCTACATGGATTGGGAGCCGCGTGCGTGCGGCTGCGCTGGCTAGTTATTGGGATCTGGATCATTGCCGCTGTTGGCATCACACTGGTTGTGAGTCAAGTGGGGGCAGTGACCAACAACAATTTGACGCTGCCCGGAGCGGATAGTCAGATTGCCTACGACACACTCGAGCAGTACTTTCCCCCACAGCAAAATGGCAGCAGCCAAGTTGTCTTTCATTCATCCACCGGCCGCCTCGATGATGGCGGACCCCAGCAACAAGCCGTCACCGACACTTATAACGCTCTGCTGACAGTGCCCCACGTGGCCTCGGTCACCGATCCTTTCGCCAATTCCGCCTCAGGCCTTGTGAGCGCAGATGGCACTTACGCATTCATTCCGGTGCTACTTGACCTTGATAGCGGCCAATTGGATGAGGCAACGGCCCAAGTGGTGTTCGACGCTGCAACGGCGCCCGCCAATTCAATTGGCATGGAGGTTGCGGTCGGTGGCCCGGTTGGGGCCGCACTCTCAAAGCAATCCACGGAATCAAGTGAAATCATCGGACTACTGGCCGCAATGGTGATCATGGCCTTCACGTTTGGGTCACTAGTCGCCATGGGCTTGCCAATCCTGACAGCCGTATTTGGACTCGCAATTGGTGTTGCGACGATCGGTCTAATTGGTCATCTGATTGACATTCCAACGATCGGGCCAACCCTGGCAACCATGATTGGGCTCGGGGTTGGCATTGACTACGCGCTCTTCCTAGTTACTAAACACCGATCTCAAGTGCATCAGCAGCAGATGGCGGTCAAGGAATCCATCGCGGAGGCGGTGGCCACCAGCGGCGGAGCGATTGTCTTTGCGGGTGGCACCGTTATTGTCGCGCTCCTCGCACTGGCCGTCGCGCAAATTCCGTTTGTCACGTCCCTGGGATACGCATGTGCGGTAGCGGTATTCACCGCGGTGCTCGCATCTCTAACCCTGTTACCCGCGATGCTGGCCGTCCTCGGCCGAGGAGTCGATCGGCTGGCACTACCAGCCTTCCTGCGGCCGCGCGTCAAAGGCCCAGACACCGGGCTTTGGGCCCGATGGGCCTCGATGGTGGTCCGACACCCAGCCATCTCCTGCGCGGTTGCGCTAGCGGTAATGATTCCGCTGATCATTCCGCTATTCACCTTAACTCTCGGTCAATCTGATACCGGAGTCACTTCAACAAGTACCACCCAGCGTGAAGCCTTTGATCTAATCTCAGCAGGATTTGGTCCGGGGTACAACGGTCCACTAGTGGTGTCCATATTGATGGATCCCCCGGCGCAACCAAGTTCTGACTACACGGCGAAGTACGACCAAGCAACTTCGATGCAAACCGACCTCGAGTCAACCCAACAGACTTTGACCGATCAGGCCGATTCCCTTACTGCGCAACAGGCTGAGCTTCAGGCCCAAGAAGATGACCTAAACGCTCAGGCGGCAACTCTGGAACAGGAACAGGCCGAGCTACAAACACAAGTTGACGCCCTGAATGTGCAAAAGCAAGCACTTGAGAAGCAACAGGCCGACCTGCAATCCCAGGGCGACACCTTGTCGAAGCAGGCAGCCGACCTGCAAAAGCAGGCCGACTCACTGACTAAGCAGGCAGCCGACCTGCAAAAGCAGGCCGACTCACTCGCCGCGCAACAACAGGCCGCGCAACAACAGGCCACCGCGCAAGCACAAAGTGGTGCCAGCCCCGCTGAAGCCAGCGCCAACCTTGCGGCACTGCAGCAGACACAGGCTTCGCTGACCGCTCAGGCCAATGAACTCAATCAAGAAGAAGCCGACCTCAAAGAGCAACAAGATGAGCTAAACGCGGAAAAGGCGTCTCTCGAGAAGCAACAGGCCGATCTGCAAAAACAAGCCGACGCACTAACCACGCAGGGCAACGCACTGCAAGCCCAAGCCGATGACCTCACCGCTCAGGGTGCGGATTTACAAGCCCAGGCCGACTCACTTCAGGCCCAAGGTGACGACCTTCAGACCCAGGCAGATCAGTTGCAGGCGCAGGCCGACGACCTCACCGCTCAGCAGTCGGCCGCCGAACAAGAGCAGCAGGACGCATTAGCCCTTCAAGACGACCTCACCGCTCAGGTAACAACCGCCGGCGGTGACTCGCGGGCCACAGACCCGCGGGTGGTTAAACTCCAAGACGCACTTGCAACACCAACCGGCGTCCAGCGGGTGATTCCGCCGATGGTCAATGAAGCTGGCAACGCGGTCATCATCAGCGTGATAGCCACCACTCGGCCAGCCGACCCCGCCACTGCGGATTTGGTGGATCAACTGCGAAACGAGGTGATCCCGCCAGCCCTGAGCCCTGGAATGCAAGCCGACGTTGGCGGCAATACCGCCAACAACGTCGATCTTGCGACGCTAATCACGGCGAAATTACCGCTCGTCATCCTCACCGTGATCGGCCTCAGTTTCTTACTCCTGCTGATCGCGTTTAGGTCGCTGCTTATCCCCGTGCAGGCCGCGATCACAAATCTGCTCTCGGCAGCTGCCGCATTTGGGGTCGTCACAGCCGTGTTCCAATGGGGCTGGGGGCTTGACCTTATTGGCTTAACTTCACCGTACGGCACTGTGCCGATTGCTAGTTTCGTTCCCTTAATGATGTTCGCCGCACTTTTTGGGCTGTCAATGGACTACGAGGTGTTCTTCGTTAGTCATGTCCAAGGCTTGCACGGCAAGGGGATGTCTCACAAGGATGCGGTTCGTTCTGGCTTAGCTTCCAGCGCAAAGATTATTGCCGCCGCAGCTCTCATAATGATCGCCGTGTTCGGGAGTTTCATTCTCATCGACGATCCGATCATCAAACAATTCGGCATCGGCCTCTCGGTCGCGGTAGCACTAGCTGCACTGCTGGTCCTCCTGCTGGCACCTGCGATGCTCACCTTGTTCGGTGAGCGCACCTGGCAGCTGCCTCGATTCCTTGATCGGATCCTGCCGGATCTCGACTTGGAAGGTAATAAACGCGCTGATCGCACTTTGACTGCAACCGCCCCCGGATCCAGCGGCAACCACGGCAGCACCAACGAGTGATCGACTATCTGCCCATGGCCGGCCCATGCCTAAACTGCTGCAGGCGTTTGAAATCTGGTCAAGTTCGTGCGTGGTGATACCCGTTTGGCGGTTTCCATCACACCCCAGGCATTCTTCTTCGCAATTGCGAGGAGTTGACTATTGGGGTTAACGACCACCGGCATACCGACACAAGATAACAAGGGCAGATCATTTATCGAATCCGAATAGGCCCAGGACGCACCCAAATCCAACCCGTGGCGCTCCGCGTTTTCACTGACCAATTGCATTTTGTCTGGCCCATGCGCGATCGGACTCGCCAACCGCCCGGTATAGCGTCCAGCAGAAATTTCAGAGACGGTACCGACCGCACCCGTCATGCCCAACTCATTGGCTATCGCTGACGCCAATTCAATCGGGCTGGCCGTGACAATCCACGTGGGCACACCATGAAATTGGAATCGGCGCACCTCGGCTAACACGTCATCCATGATCATTGCTGGCAGTTTCGTGGCGACGAACGCAGTCGCAACGGCCTGCATGGCATCTTCACTGCGGCCCGCGACGAGGGCAAGTGCGCGCGACGTCGCCGAGGCGGCCACGCCGGCGGGCTCGGATCGACGAATTACGTACTGTAGTTCTTGCCTGGCGAACCGAATGACCTCTCGCCTAGGTATCACCTTCTTACGAACCATCTCGCACGCAAAGTGATAAAGCGAGGAACCTCGTACCAAAGTGTTGTCGAGGTCAAAGAACGCCGCCATTGTCATACCCTCATGATTTCGCGACATAACGCTCGAAAAGACGTGGCGAGCCGAAATTTCAAACTGTTCACTTGAAGTTTGTGGACACGCCAACTGCCTGACCACGACGTGACCTGTGGACAAGTCTTACTAATACCATGCGAGTAGCGATTGCAACGGAATCCTTCTTCCCGAGGGTGAACGGCGTTAGTAACTCGGTGGCCCAGGTGGTAAAACACCTGCGCGCCCAAGGCATCGAGACCGAGATCATCGCCCCCGGCCCATATCCGGGTTCGGAATTTCATGGTTCCCGGGTGCACCGGGTGCGATCGGTCAACCTGCCCGGTGTGCATGACTTTGATATTTCGATTGCCCGCACGGCGCATTTCGCCAAGATATTGGAGAAGTTTCAACCAACTGTCGTGCACCTGGCCTCACCATTTGTACTCGGCAATCGAACCCTGCAGGCCGCTCGCCTGCTGAACATCCCCACCGTTGCAGTTTTCCAAACTGATGTTGCCGGCTACGCTCGTCACTATGGGCTGGCATCGATGGCCTTCATGGCCGATGGCATTGTTCGCCGAATTCACACTAACTCGAATTTGAATTTAGTCCCATCTACGTCAGCGCAGCAATACTTGCGCGGCCTAGGAATAGCCGATTCAACTATCTGGGGTCGCGGCGTCGACCACACCACGTTCTCGCCCAGCCACCGCTCCCCAACGGTTCGAGCCGGCTGGCAGGTGGGCGACAAAGTGGTTATTGGCTACTGCGGCCGCCTCGCGCCTGAGAAGGGCATCGGCATGCTTAAGCACCTCGAAGACGATGCGCGCATTCAATTGGTGGTCATCGGCGATGGCCCAGAGCGCACCAACCTGCAGCACCTGTTACCGACGGCAAAGTTCACCGGCCGCCTGACCGGGAGCGAGTTGGGCTCGGCCATGGCCTCCTTGGATGTGCTAATCGCACCCGGCGAACTCGAAACCTTCTGTCAGGTAATTCAAGAGGCCATGGCGTGCGGCCTACCCGTTGTAGCGCCGGCCGTCGGTGGGCCCCTTGATCTAATCCGCGATGGTGAAAATGGGTTCCTCTACCAGCCAGGCAATTACCTTTCGATGGTCCAGGTGGCCCGCAGATTGACCGATGATCAAGGGTTGCGGCACCAAGTTGGCCAACGGGCCGCTGCCGGGGTGCAGGCGCGCACATGGGCTGCCCTTGGTGATGAGTTGATCGGCCATTACTACTCGGTCAGCCAAGGAGCTCAACTGCCAGTGGCGGCATGATGGTCGCCACCCTTGTTGGTCTCGGCGACAGTGTGGCCTTCGGGATCGGCGACGACGGCGACAACTTCAGCGGGCCAGGTTGGTTAGGGCGGAGCGCATACGCACTAGGTGCCGGGCGGCACCTAAACCTGGCCTTCCCGGGCGCACGCTCCAAGGAGTTAGCTCGGGTGCAGATCCCGGCCGCCGAGTGCATGAGGCCCGATCTAGCCTTGATCTCCATTGGCGGCAATGACATGCTGCGCTCGAATTTCAACGTACAACTCATCGCCCGCGATATTCAGGAGTCGGTTAATCGGCTACTTCAGATCGGGACCAAAATCTTTCTTATTGAATTACCTGATCCAACGCGTTCGACCCTTTGTCCGAGCATTCTCGCCGGCGCACTAAGGCGCCGCGCCGTTGCCATCAACACCGTTCTGCGTCAATTGGCACTCAAAGACGGAGTGACCCTAATTAACATCTGGTCCGATGATCAGGTCTACCAACGTGAGTTCTGGCATGTGGATCGCCTGCATCCGTCACCACTTGGCTATCAATACCTAACCGATCGCACCGTCGAGCTTCTTGGCGCTCGGCCGCGGGCTGGCAAGCTCGCCGTAACCGCCCAACTGCCTAACAGGTGGCGGTGGCTACTCGCCAACGCATCGATGTGGATCCTCAAGAGATCCTTTGACCTCATCCCGAGCCTGGCACTTGCCGTCGCAAAATCAGCGCTAAGTCGCCAAGTGCAACCCTCTAGGGAAGTGGCTCCCCCATCTGGACTCGAACCAGAAACCCTTCGATTAACAGTCGAATGCTCTGCCAATTGAGCTATGGGGGAATACGCGGCCGTGGCAATGGCGCCCGTGAAGGATAGCAAGGTGTGCTCAGCCTTGGATATTCCCCCACGGCGGCTGCCCATTCACTGCTAAAACTCCTTTCTTTGGAGTCAAATGAGCCAGATGCAAGCCGAGGATGACGGCCTCCTTACGCGTAGCCAAAAACCAGCCGTTTCGGCTGGAGATTTGGCGAATTCAGTTGTTCGCCCGTCCGATACTGCCAGCGGTTCGATAAGGCCGCGCACCACGCCACTGAGCGATGACGAGGCCAAAGCGCATATGGAGGCCTTTCGGGCCAAACGCGCCGCCAGCAAACCGGCTGTGGGCACTCCAATGCAAAATGGAGTGTCGCGCCCGGGCGAAGCCATGATTGAGCGGGCGCAATTTGCCACCGGCTCCACCACCGCGTCAAATATTGGTAAAAATGTCGCAGACTTCGGAGAAGCCGCTTTCGACTCAAACACTTCTTCGGTTGCTAGTTCAGTCCATAAACAACTGGCCACCGCCACCGGTTTCAATGCCCAGGAATTGACCAACCATGCAGCAAACACCGGCCGCATAGTTGGAGCGCTCGCATTACGAAATGACCCTAAGCGCCAAGCGGCAGCGGAGGAGGCGCGGGAGCGAGACATTACCCGGAGTGACGAAATGGATTCAGCTGTCGGCTCTTGGAAGGGTGCCAAGGCAGATGGCGCACCTGAACAAGGCGCCGATGAAAAGAAGGCCAAGGCCCGCGCTGCTCTGGGTAGTACCTTCCGCAAAGTCAGCGCAAATCTTCGACTCAGCGCAGCCGACAAGGCCATCGGCAATCAGGGCGTTGACGAGTGGAAAATGAAACATACGGTTGGTGAGGAAGCCCCAGAACGATATTCGGCTGGCGATGTCATCTCAAAAGATGACCGTGAGCAGGGCAGCACCTATGGCAGTGCCAAAAGGTTGGCCCAGGGAGCCGTTTCATCTCTTGTCGGCGGCACTTCAACCTTGGGTGACACCACCAAATTAAGTGACGAAGAAAAGGCCCAAATTGCAAAGACCAAGGAGCGCACCGCAGCGGTGCATGAGGCCAGGGAAGAACGCAACGAGAATCGGGAGGTAAGTGGCTCGATCGGTGGCACCATGAAGCGAGCCGGAGCCGCTGCCATTTCGTCATTGGTCGGTGGTACCCAATCGTTGACCACCGTGGCGAAATTAACCGACGAGGAAAAGGCCAAGATTGCTGATACCAAAGTAGAAACAAATGATGTGAGAGAGGCAGCCCAAGCCCGCGCAGATGCGCGGCCCAAAGGTTCGATCCTCACTCAGGCAGGTAATTTAATTGACTCCCTCGGCCCTTCGTCGAGCCGAGCACTTGGCGATACCCGGGAGTACGACGACGAGACCCAAAACAAGGTAGACCAGACAAAAGCGGAAGCACAGAAAATTCACGACGCCGCCAAAGCCCGTGGTGGTTTCATTACGAAGTACACAACCGAAGAAAAAAGGCAACTTGCTGAAATTCGCGATAGGCGAAAGCAGGTAAAGGGCGAAGCCGCCGGAAAATTTACGAAAGAAGAGCAAGAGAGAGTCGACACTGCGCGGTCTGCGCGCAAAGAGGTGTACCAAGTTGCCGCCGGTGGTAACACTAATGCGGAGGCAAAAGAGCTCGAGTCTGCTCGTTCAGATCGCAAAAAGGTAAAGGACGACGCACGCACTGAAACTGACTACATCGACCGCCACGACGGCCAGACGGTCAGCAAGTTTGGCCGTGCTGGGGGCATAAATAGCTCGGATTCGGTAACCGCCGAGGAAATGGAAACTACGGTTGGCGGCACTGCCGCCCAAGGTTTGCGAGCTGGCGGGCAAGCGATTGGCACCACCGGCCGAGTCATCGGCGGGCGCTCCAAGGACGCAGACGCCGCAATCCGAAAAGGAAATCTCGCTGAAGCGGGCGCAATAACCGCAAGTGGGGTGACCAGCCAGGTCGGAAGCATCGTTGCGACCTCCATGGGCGTGCCGGGTGTTGGCACCGCGGTAAAAGCCGCCGGGCAGATAGTCAGCGGTGCCGGCGGGATGGCCGAGGCAGCTGGCGATCACTTTGCGCAGGGACAAGATCAACGCGATAGAACCAGGGGTGTGCATGATGGTTCCCGCTTCGACGCAACCAGGGGCCAAGCCGTTAACTGGACCGGAAGCGCCAAGGACCAAGATAAAGCTCCAATCGTGAACTTCAAGGAGTCCGCGAAACTAGCCAAAGAGGGCCTTGACGAATCCGGCATCACAGATACCGTCACCGACCATGCCAAGGATTTTGCGCGCGAAACTCTGCCCGCCGCGGTTGCCGAACACGTAGTGCCCGCAGAAGAAAAAGCACCAGAACCAGCCGAACCTAAGGTTGATGAGTCTGGCGCCTACGACGGTGAAGCGCGTGAGAGTCCGAAAGCGCTTAAAACTCCTGAAGCTCCGATCTCCGGAACTATCCCTGGGCCGGGGCCAACCCCTGCGCCTGATCCCCGAATCGACCATCTGGCGGCCATCCGGGCCAAGGGCAGCGAATCGACGTCACTTCAGGCCGACAAGACTCACCGCGCAACTACCCCTGTTGCCGACGTCACCAAGAAGGAGTACAACAGTTGGGGTAGTCGGTTACGCAGGTTCGGCCGCAACACGATGTTGGGCGTGAAAAAGGGGTGGAAGCGTTTCAAGGGTTTCTTCGGAGGCGGTGGCTAAATACCTAATGACTCGCGCAATTGGGCTAATTCCGCTGCCGCTCGAGTGATTAGCGCGGGATCTTTGGGGTCAAGCCCTGTTTCAAACACCACCGACCACGTGATTTGGCCGCTATCGCTATTGCGCCTGGCCACCAACATCGCTGCCGCCCCATCACCGAGATCGGCGCGCTCGCTGACTATGACACTGGCCGTGACCCGGTCGTGAATCGCCGCCGGTAGATCGGTTGCGCGACCAAGTTCGATGATCCGCCCACCGTTGCCTTGACCGTCATCGGCTACCAAAGTCAAGTTCATCATCGGCTCATCCCAAACAGCCTTCGCAACATTGTCCCAACGGATTCGCTCGCCGGTTGCCTTCAGATAGAGGGCACGATTGGTCGCAACAGCGACCAGTTGCGCTGACCCACTTTCCGTGGCGGTGGCCAGCACTTTCTCGGACTTGGGGACACCGAGTTCAACCAGCGCCCCCTTAGCTGGCCGGGCCGGCCGGGAAAACCTCATCTGGCACCGGTAATCGAGTCGCCACCCATGGTGCCTCGCCTAAGTGACCGCCGGTACTCCTCGAGGGCAAGTAACTCGGCAAAAATCCGCTGATGCTCACCGGCTTGTTCAACTGGATCGGTGCGCTGCAAGTTGCCCTTGACCTCCTCGACACGGCGTGAGGCATCAAGCTCAAGCAGCCGAGCGATGACACTCGCCGCGTAATGTGCGTCATAACCTGACTGCGCCGGCAACGGTTCGACCGACAGCTCCCGAACGATGCGGCGGTCTTCGTCGTCAGCGCACACTTCGAGCACCGCGTCGACCCAAGCCAGCCCGGCAAGTTCGGCCGTCGGACCGCCAGCTCGCATGATCGCTGCGTGCACCCCTTGGGCACTTGCGTGGGTGTAGGCCGATGGTTCAACGCTCTCATACCAATCAACCACGGCAGCTGGCTGTTGCAGGACACACTTAAGCGCCTCTCGCTCAACGACGAGGCCGGGATCACGCTGACCTGTTGGTGGTCCTGGGCGCACCGCTGGTGCGCTGCGGCCACTTTGCCCGACCGCCTTCGTGACTGTTTCGACATCTAAGCCCAGCCAACCGGCCAGCAACCGGCTGTATTCGGGGCGAAGTGCGGAGTCACGAATCTTCGCGACAACCGGCGCTGCCTCCTTGAGCGCAGCGATGCGACCTTCCGCATTGTTCAAGTCGTAGCCCGCGATGATCGACTTGATGGCGAACTGGAACAACGGTACGCGCGATTCGACCAGTGCCTTGATGGCAGCGTCACCTTGCGACAACCGGAGATCACATGGGTCTAGGCCGGCGCCTTCAATTGCAACAAAGGTCTGGGTGACAAATCGCTGGTCCTCCTCGAAAGCCCGCAGCGCGGCCTTTTGCCCAGCGGCGTCACCATCGAAGGTGAAGATAACCTCACCGCGCATTTGATCGTCGTCCATCAACAGGCGCCGCAGGATCTTGATGTGCTCTGCCCCAAATGCGGTGCCGCAGGTTGCAACCGCGGTAGTTACCCCGGCAAGGTGACAGGCCATCACATCGGTATAACCCTCGACGATAACCGCCTGCTGGCTCTTGGAGATGTCCTTGCGGGCCAGATCAATGCCGTAAAGCACTTGACTCTTCTTATATAGAGGTGACTCCGGGGTATTTAAATACTTTGGGCCCTCGTCATCGTCAAAGAGTTTCCTGGCACCGAACCCGATTACCTCCCCGCCAAGATCGCGGATCGGCCAAACAAGGCGCCCGCGAAACCGGTCGTAGACTCCCCGATTACCTTGGCTGACCAGCCCACCGGCCATTAACTCTTGGTCGGTGAAACCCTTGCCGCGCAGGTGACCGGTCAGCGCATCCCAGGACTTAGGTGCGAACCCAACCCCAAAATGCTTAGCGGCTTCGGCTGCAAAACCTCGCTCGGTCAAAAAAGTGCGGCCAATCTGCGCATCAGGGGTCAGTAACTGCTCCACATAGAAAGCCGCCGCGATCTTGTGGGCCTCGATCAGTCTGGTGCGCTGGCCCTGTTGCTTGTTGATAGCTGCGCCACCTTCGACGTACCGCAGTTCCACCCCGGTCTTGACCGCAAGTTTTTCCACCACCTCGGCAAAGCTCAGGTGGTCTATTTTCTGGACGAAGGCCAGCACATCGCCGCCCTCCCCGCAGCCGAAGCAGTACCACATGCCGCGGCTCGGGGTGACATGGAAACTGGGGCTGCGCTCGTCGTGGAACGGGCATAGGCCCTTGAGCGAACCCCCGCCAGCAGCCTTCAAAGTGACGTATTCGCGGACGATATCGTCGATTTTGGCGCGCTCGCGCACCAACGCCACATCGTCGTCGCGAATCCTTCCGGCCATATCCGGAGTCTAAGTGCGGTTGGATAGGCCCATGACCGCGACCGGGGCTGCAACGGGACTAGACATCGATTTGCTGCGACACGAGACGCCGGGGTGCCTGCGGGTCAACCACCTCAATAACGCCGGCTGCGCACTCCCACCCACCAAAGTCACCGACACCGTGGTCGACCATCTCCACTTGGAGGCCATGATCGGTGGCTATGAAGCCCACGCCGATGTCCTTGACCGCCTCGAACGCGTCTACGAATCGGTCGCCCAACTCCTAGGTAGCCGCCCCGACCAGATCGCCCTGCTCGAATCGGCAACCGCCGCCTGGGATAGGGGTTTCACCGCCATCCATCACACCCGCCCATTTACAGCCGGTGATCGCATCTTGGTGTCATCATCGGAGTACGCATCGAATGTGCTGCCGATAATGCAAGTGGCCAAGGGCTGCGGTGCGCGCCTTGAGTTCATCCCGGACGACGAGCACGGGTGCGTCGATGTCGCGGCGTTCGAAAAACTACTTGACGCTGACGTCGCCGCAGTAGCTATTAATCAGTGCCCATCCCAAAATGGGTTGATCAACGATGTCGCAGCGATCGGTGCCGCCCTTCGCGCCAACCACTCCGATGCCTGGTTTTTGGTCGACGCCTGCCAGTCTGTCGGGCAACTGCCAATATCAGCGGGAGCCATCGGAGCCGATTTCATCAGCGCTACCGGGCGTAAATTCCTGCGCGGGCCACGCGGAACCGGCTTCTTGTTCACCAGCGATCGCGCACTAATCGAACTTGAGCCATTTCCCCTTGACCTGTACTCCGCCACCTGGCATGAATCGGGCTTCGAGGTTGCAACGGGCGCGCGCAAGTTCGAGTTCTGGGAGAAGTCCTATGCCGGCCTCCTGGGCCTCGGCGCAGCCATTGACTACGCATTGGCCTGCGGTATCGAGGCCATTTCGGCTCGGATTAGTCTTTTGGCGCAGCAGGCTCGCGCTGGATTAAGTGCCGTACCAGGAGTGACCGTGCACGATCGCGGACTTCAGCTGAGCGGCATTGTGACATTCACCCACGATCGAATTGACGCGCGACAGCTAGTTGCGCAGATTCGGCAGGCAGGTATCAACGTCAGCCTATCCACCCCGGAATATGCACGGGTTGATTTTGAATCACACCACATCGCGGCGCTCGTGCGGGTCAGCCCACACGCATACAACACCCCGGCAGAAATCAATCAGCTGCTCGAGGCGGTAACGCATGCGTGAGGCTTCACCACCCCTCGGCCCGACACGGCTCCAGCGTAGCGCCTCAGCGCACTAACCGTGCATGCCAGTGCAGGAGGCTGACGTCGGTAAGGCTGGCGACTTGATCAATGATGACTCGAAACCGTTCGGCATCGGTATTTGCGGTATCGAAGGCGGGTCTTAACCAGCTTTCAAGGGATCGCCCCTCCTCAAGGGTGAGGGCATGCACGACATCGGCAATGATCGCCCGCTGCCTCGCGTACTCCAAATCCGCCCCCTCACGGTTCATCACGAACTTAACCGCTATCGCCTTCATCACCGCGACTTCATCGCGTACCTCTTCGGGCACGATCAGGTTGGCCGCGTACCGAGTCAACGGCTGGGTGCCGTATTCGATCTGCGTGGCGATTTGCGCACTCACGCAAAAACGGCCTATTAGGTAACTCGTAAACCGCTTCAATTCACGTAGTGACGACATTGACCCGTCGAAGGCACCGGGCCAGTACTCGAGGCCGGTTAGTCGACGCAAGGCCGCTAAAAGCGCCTGTGGATCACGGTCGGGGTGGTAGCGCTCACGGGCAATGGACACTAACTCCTGCTGGATTTCTGAACTCGTGAACTGCTCCAAGTGGACGAGCCCAGAATGCACGGCATCCTCGGCATCGTGCACCGAATAGGCAACGTCATCGGCCCAATCCATGGCCTGCTCTTCCAAGCAAGTGCGGGTACCAGGGGCGCCGGCTCGGACCCAATCAAAAATCGGCTTATCATCTTCGTAGAACCCGAACTTTTGGGTATCAGCGCGCCGGCCCCACGGATATTTGCAGGAGGCGTCCAAGCTCGCGCGAGTCAGATTCAGGCCGACGCTAGCTCCTTGCGTGTCTTCGATTTTGGCCTCGAGTCGGGAAAGCACGCGGAGGGTCTGCGCATTGCCTTCGAAGCCACCGATATGGGACGACAGGCGGTCCAGCTCACTTTCCCCATTGTGGCCAAAAGGCGGATGCCCTAGGTCATGTGTCAACCCGGCGACCTCAACCAGATCCGGATCACACCCGAGCGCGTCGCCGAGTTCGCGGGCGATCTGCGCTACCTCCAAGGTGTGGGTAAGGCGTGAGCGCGGAAAGTCTGAAACCCCGGACACCATGACCTGGGTCTTTGCCGCCAACCGGCGCAAACCAACCGAGTGCAGTACCCGTGCCCGATCGCGCGCGAACCCGGTGCGGACGGTCTCCTTGACGGGTTCGGCGACAACACGCTCAAGGTCTGCGCCGCTGTAACCGCTGGGTTGACCCATAACTCCGAGACTAGTGGCACGACTCTTCGATGCCTCCGCACCCCAAATCATCTGAGTGCGCACGTTTTGGTCGTGAAAACCTTGATTTCAGCCGATTACACGACCAAAACGTGCGCACTCAACCCGACTACCCTTCACCGGACTTAGATGCGCGAGCTCGCCCCCGAGCCCCACCTCGAGAACCTGTGGATAACACTTTGCGCCAGCAAACGGTTCTGCTGCAAGGTTGGCGCGTGCCAGATCCAAGTCGAACCGTCAACACCGAGCAGGTGATCGCCCGCATCGGTAACTCGCACCCAATTGATCGGGCCGCTGCACTTGCTCAGGGATTGACGGCGGGCCAACTTCGCTCTGCACTAACAGCTGGCCGCCTCGTGAGCTTGCAACCTGGAACTTTGCTATCGGCCCAAGTTTGGGAAGCAGCAGAGCGGCATCAGCGGCATTTGTTCGCGGTGGCAGCTGCGCTACTTCGACATCCACGAGCCATTGTCAGCCACGGGTCAGCCGCGGCCATCCATGATTTACCCTTTGATCGCGTGCGCCCCCAGGTGGTCATTGATCCGGTGCTCGGCGAGGTCCCGATAGTTGAACTCACCCAGCCCGGCAAGGGCCGACATGCTCACCGGTTGCGAATTTTCCCGGGGGCAGCACCCCTTGCGCACCTCGATGAACTCCTCGACTTCCCGTGTACCAACATCGCGCGCACCGTTTTGGATCTTTGTATCAACCTGCCCCCACCGGAAGCGCAGGCGCTAATAGATATGGGTCTGCGCCGCCTGATTTCAATGAACACTCCGAACCGAAATATTCGACGGCTCGCCAGGGATCCAGTACACCGGGATTACGCAACCAACACCATGCTCACTACCTGCGCGGGCTTGGCAGGCAGGCGTGGGCTCAAGGCTTTGGCTACGAAACTTCGTGTCGGCGAACCAGCCGCTGAATCGGTCCTCGAATCCATCTCGAGATGGCAGATGCGAACACATAAATTATCGATGCCGCAGTGTGGGGTTCCGGTCCTTGGCGACGATGGCCGCACCTACTGGGCTGACTTCACCTGGGAAGATTTACGAATCATCGGCGAGGCGGACGGTGTCACGAAATATGTGACCCGAGCAGATCATGTCCGCGAGAAACTCCGGCAAGAAGCCCTCGAACGTGCGGGTTGGTCGGTAGTGCGCTGGACTTGGCACGAGGCTGTCGTCACGCCATTGGTCATGATCAACCGGATCCAAAATGCCATCGCGCGCCGGCAGTTACCCGGCAGGCGCACCGCCTGATCGCGCGGGCGCTGGCGCGCGGGGGCGAGGCACCTGAGTGCGCACCCAGCGACCTGTGCTGTTAGGAGCGGGTGGCCGGCTCGATGATCTGCGGTTGATCCCATCGGGTTAACAAGTAGAACCGAAGTAGCGCGGCGGTCTCGCGTCCTACGTACTCAGAAGTCAGTGCGGTACCGGGCCCCGACTTCGTCGGCGACAGATGCGCATCGATCCCAAAGCCGGCCGCGGTGGCCTCGGCGCGTGCTGCGTGCGGTGGGTCGGTAACCAAAGTTGCCGATTCCCATCGCAGATCCCGCATGATGGTGGCGACCACTTGAAGTGCGCCGACCGTGTCGGCGCCCGTGGTGAATGCCACTACATCGGCGGCTGGCACACCGCTAGCAATGAGCTCCTCGCGGGCGGCTTTCGCGGTACGGGCCGGGCCGGTGACCACGATGACCGGTGCGGTGCCAGCGGCATAAAGCTCGGCGGCATGCTCAAGCCGGGCCGACAGCACCGGAGCGGGGTCGCCCCAATACCGCGCCGGGTCGAGCACCACGATCGCCGAGGTCGCGCTCCGGTCATCAAGTTGGCTGGTCAAAACAATCTGGCAAACCGCACCGATTGGCAGCAGCAGGGCCAAGCACACCAGCACGGTGCCGGCCGCAGCCATCAACCCGCGCGGGGTGCGCGGTACCGAAGTAACGAGGGTTAGTGCCGCCGCTCCCGGGCGCGCGGGAACCGAAGGAGCACTCACGCCCCAATATTCACACGGGTCTCATGAGTCGCACGGCCGCCACACCGGGTGTGACCACTTCGTCACCCGCCGCTTACCCCAAGTTCGGCCTCGAGCAGGTGTTCGGCAGCCGCCTCATCCAAGTATCGGGAATCCAGCCAGCCATCGGGCAAAGTCGGGCGGCGACCACCTGCGGTGCGCCCGCGTGGGCCGGCACCCACCACCTGGTTGAACTCCTGATCACCATCGATCTGACCAATTAGTCCGTCGAGCTCGGCGAGGCTGGATACGGTGCCTAGGCTCTGGCGGATCTGCTGCTTGACGCTGAAGCCCTTTAGATACCAAGCCATATGTTTACGCATGTCGCGGCAGCCACGCGCCTCGCCGTAATCGGCACAGAGCAACTGCGCATGGCGGCTCAAGGTGCGCAGCACCTCAGCAAAATGCGGATCTGCCGGGATCTTCGCACCGGTAAAAGCAGCCGCCAACTGACCAAATAGCCAAGGTCGCCCAAGGCAACCGCGCCCGACCACCACGCCATCGGCACCGGTTTGGCGAACCATGGCAAGGGCATCGGCGGCGGTCCAAATATCCCCATTGCCGAGCACCGGGGTGCCATAGCCCGCGAGGTGCTCCTTGAGTCGGGCGATCGCCGACCAATCAGCGGTATCGCCATACATCTGGGCTGCGGTGCGCCCGTGCAAGGCCACCCACGCCACCCCTTCTTCAGCGGCCGCAGCCCCAGCCGCCAGATAGGTCAGGTGCTCGTCATCAATACCTTTTCGCATCTTGACCGAAACCGGCACCGGCCCTGCTGCCTGAACCGCGGCTCGCACGATTGCGCGAAAAAGATCCTGTTTCCAAGGCAGGGCGCTGCCGCCACCTTTCCGGGTGACTTTAGGGACGGGGCAGCCGAAGTTCAGGTCAATATGGTCAGCGCGGTCCTCGTCCACGATGATGCGGACGGCCTGCGCCATGACCCGCGGGTCAACCCCGTACAACTGCACCGACCGTGGGTTCTCATCGCCCGCGAAAGTGACCATGTCGAGGGTTTCGGCATTACGCTCGATCAGGGCCCGGGAGGTGACCATTTCCGAGACATAAAGGCCAGCGCCCGCCTCCCGGCACAGGCGGCGAAATGCCCGATTAGTGATACCGGCCATCGGAGCCAAGACCACCGGTGGGTCAATAACTAGCCCACCGGCGCATAACTTGCCGGCGAACGTCGTCGTGGTCACGTGGAGATTGTCCCATTGACCGCTAGCATCAACACGGCCGCATTCACGAACCTCGTCGATCTGCCGGCCACCAAGCCACACTGGGGAGATCATGACCACGCCCGAAACAGCGAAGCAACAGGTGTTGACTGGCAAGCGGCGGTGGCTCGCTTTAGCCTTCCTGGCCCTGGGCGTGGCCATGATCATCTTGGACGCAACCGTCGTCAATGTTGCGATCCCGTCCATGATCAAGGATCTAAACCTCACGACCAATGACGCCGAATGGGTCAACGCCGCCTACTCGTTGACCTTTGCCTCACTGCTTATTCTCGCCGGCCGCCTGGCCGACCGCTTCGGCCGCAAGTTGCTCTTCATCATCGGTGTCATCGTCTTCGTCGGTGCGAGCGTGCTGGTCGCGATCTCGGATTCGTCAATAAGCCTCATCGGTGCGCGCGCACTGCAAGGCGTCGGCGCGGCAATGATTTTGCCGGCTTCCTTGTCGGTAATCAACGCGGTATTCGTCGGCAAGTCCCGGGCGATTGCCTTCGCGGTCTGGGGCGCGACGATCGGCGGCATGGCGGCCGTTGGCCCACTAGTCGGCGGGTGGCTAACAACCTACGCATCTTGGCACTGGGCGTTCTTGATCAATGTGCCGATCGGCATCATCGTCCTTGTCGGCGTCCTACTCGTCGTGCCTGAAACCAAAGACCTACTCGGTCGCAAAGGCGTCGATATACCTGGCACCTTGCTCTCCACCTTCGGCCTACTCGGGGTGGTTTTCGCCCTGATCGAAGGCCAGCGCTACGGCTGGGTGATTTCGACTGCAGCATTCAAAGCCGGCCCCATCACCTGGGACGAAGGCCGCCTCTCACTTGTCTTCATCTCCGGAGTGCTCGGCATCATCGCTCTCGTGGCTTTGATCTTCATCGAATCTCGGCGCGCCGCAGCCGGCAAGATCGTCATCCTTGACCTTCGGCTCTTCCGCATTCGATCCTTCGCTGCCGGCAACGGGGTAGCGGTTGTCGTCAGCCTCGGGGAGTTCGGTCTCCTCTTCACGTTGCCGCTCTTCCTGCAGGCGGTTCGCGGCTACAACGCGCTTGAGACCGGCGTCATCTTGCTGGCACTTGCCGTCGGCTCCTTCGTCGCATCCGGCGCCGGCGCGCCGATCTCACAACGGGTGGGCCCGGTTCGGGTGCTGCAACTTGGCATGGCACTGGAGGTCATCGGCATCCTCGGGCTGGGCTTTGTTATCTCCCCCGAGATCACCGGCTGGGGCATGGCACCGTGGTTGTTCCTCTACGGAATGGGGGTCGGCTTCGCCACCGCCCAGTTGACCGGGGTGGTGCTATCTGAGGTGCCGGTCGTCGATTCCGGCCAGGCCAGCGCCGTGCAATCAACCTCCCGGCAGGTCGGGGCCGCCATTGGCACCGCCATCTTGGGCACCACCTTGCTCATCGGCTTGGGTAGCTCGGTATCCAGTGAGCTGGAAGCCCGCGGGATACCCACCGCCCAAGCCCAAGAGGTCTCCCAAGCGGTGGCCAGTTCGGCCGGCCAGGCGATCCCCGGTCTAGCGGCTACCCCCGGTGGCGATGTCTTGGTCGAAGGGGCCTCAGCGGGCTTCGCCCAGGCCACCAAACTAGTCTCCTGGGTGGCCGGCTTCTTCGTCCTCCTGGGCCTATTAACCAGTTTGCTTTTGCCGAAAAACACCGCACGCGTACTCTCTGAGGGATATGAACCGCCCAAGAGTTGAACCATTGGCCCAGCAACCCGCTGTGCTAACGTTGATTGACAATCATTTCCATTAGGAGGAATGCATGAATCGCACCGAACTCGTCAGTGCAATTGCCGCACAAACCGGCTCGACCGCAACCGCAGTTGACCAAATCCTCGCCGGCTTGAGTTCAGTTATCACCGACCAGCTCGTTAAGGGCGAGAAAGTCACCATCCCCGGCTTCGTGACTTTCGAGACCGCAGATCGCGCCGCCCGTACCGGCCGCAATCCGCAGACCGGTGAAACCCTGCAGATTGCCGCCAAGCGTGCCGTGAAGGTTTCGGCCGGGCAGTCGCTAAAGCGCGCCGTCGCCGGCAACTAGTTAGACCGCTCAGCTCTTTAGCCACATAAGTGTGGCTTGGCCCGCCTCCTGGTGAGTTGTAGCAAGAAGACTTCAAGTTTTCTTGTAACAACTCATCAGGGGGCGGGTGTTTTTTCTGCGAAGCCGCCTTGCTTAACAGGCCGGCAGTCGAGCAGCCAGCCACTCGGTGACCGCATCTAGGCCAATTCGCTCCTGCGACATCGTGTCGCGCTCGCGGATGGTGACCGCTTGGTCCGCCAGGGTTTCGAAATCCACGGTGATGCAAAAAGGTGTGCCAACTTCGTCCTGGCGCCGGTAGCGCCGACCGATCGCGCCCGCGTCGTCAAAATCCACATTCCAGCGCTTGCGCAGCTCAGCCGCTAGATCCTTGGCCTTAGGCGACAGATCCGCATTGCGCGACAATGGCAGCACCGCCACCTTGACCGGTGCCAGCCGCGGATCAAACCGCAGCACCGTCCGAGTATCGACACCGCCCTTGGAGTTGGGGGCTTCGTCCTCGGCGTAGGAATCCAGCAGGAAGGCCAACACCGCCCGGGATAGCCCGGCCGCTGGCTCGATCACATAGGGCACCCAGCGTTCGTTCTTCTCCTGGTCGAAATATGAAAGATCGGTACCCGAGTGCTGGCCGTGCGTTGTCAGATCGAAGTCGGTGCGGTTCGCGATGCCCTCGAGTTCGGCCCATTCAGAACCGGCGAACCGGAATCGATACTCGATATCGACCGTGCGCTTGGAGTAGTGGCTGAGTTTTTCCTTCGGGTGCTCGAAGTAACGCATATTCGCTGGGTCAATTCCTAGATCGACATACCACTGCCAACGCTGCTCCAGCCAGTAGTCGTGCCACTGCTCATCGGTGCCCGGCTCGACGAAGAACTCCATCTCCATCTGCTCGAACTCGCGGGTGCGGAAAATGAAATTACCCGGAGTGATCTCATTGCGGAAGCTCTTACCTGTTTGCCCAATCCCAAATGGCGGCTTCTTGCGGGCCGCGGTCATCACATTTAAGTAATTCACGAAAATCCCTTGGGCGGTTTCCGGGCGCAGGTAGTGGACAGCTCCCGCATCTTCAACCACCCCGATGGTGGTGCGCAACATGCCGTTGAAATCCCGTGGCTCGGTAAAATCACCCTTGGTTCCGCAATTGGTGCAGGTGATATCAGCGAGGCCATTTACCGGATCCTTGCCGTGCTTTTCTTGATAGGCCTCGATCAACTGATCCGCGCGCCAGCGCTTGTGGCATTTCTTGCATTCGGTCAACGGGTCGACGAAGGCATTGACGTGGCCCGATGCCTCCCAGACCTGCGGCGCCAAGATGATCGAGGAATCAAGGCCCACGACATCGTCACGGCCGCGCACCATGTGCTGCCACCACTGCCGGCGGATATTGTCCTTCAGTTCTACGCCATTGGGGCCGTAATCCCAAGCCGATCTAGTTCCACCATAAATCTCCGAGGACTGGAAAATGAACCCACGCCGCTTGCACAGATTGACTACGGCTTCAACACGATCGGTGGCCACAAGGCGCTCCTTCTTGAGCGCGGGGCGCGCTCCACTCCGGCTGGCTGTCGGCGGACCTTTGAATTGTAGGAGGGGCCGGCTCCAACTTGGTCACCGGCTACTGGCCAGCGAGCAGATGCAGCGCGGAAGTTTCGTCAATCGTGTCAAAATCCGAATAATGCCAAGCCAATGACCTATGCACCAGAGGCATGTCGATAGCGATTATTTGGTCATAGCGCAGGGCCAACTCCGCCAACGACTGCCGGGGGCAAACCGGCACTGCCAAGGTCAAGGATGCCGGACCACCTTTTATTAGCGAAGCGGCGACCACTCGGGCTACCGCTCCGGTTTCCACTCCGTCATCAATGACGATTACCTGCAAGCCGGCGACGGTAGGTACCTCGAGAACGACCGGCCCATCGGCGGTTCTCAGGACCGGCAAGCCACGGACCGGTAGGCCGAGCTCACGACCTACCGGAAGGGCCACCGGCACGCCATTGGGAATGACCGCGAGGATGACATCGGGTTTCTGCGGGTACTCAGCTTTAACTAAAGCGGCGAGTTTCCCGCCAGCGTCGCGCAGGTTTTCAAATGACTTCATGACGGGACTGCGGGGATCTGCGGCCCCGAAGCATGCCCAAGCCCGATGGATCCCGCGTCGGCGGCCAGCCCACTCATCGAATCGAGCACCGAATGCGCAGTCCGGTGGTGCACTTGCTCATAAGCCGAAGATTCGTCAATCGCCAGTGAAAGCAATGGGATGACCGAGACTTTCACTTCGTAGGAGGACAGCGCCCGACGGTAGGCACCCACGTGCAGCCACCGCGAAGTGATCGTCAGCAAATCGGGTTCATCAGTGGATTGACCGAGCAGGGCCTCGATGAAGCCAGCACACCCGGCCAAAACCGCAATGGCGTTGCGCGCGGTGGCCGCAAATTCCGCCACCTGCTCGGCCGGGACGCGAAATCTACTCACGACCATCAGGCCGGGGGCCGGTGAATTGGCCAAGGCATTAAGGTCAAACATATTGCTGACGCTAGTCGCCCGGTGCTTCACGGCCGGCCGCGGGCACACTCGGAGGGACTCATGGCCAAGAAAGATAAGAACACCGGCGTGCGCGGGCCCAGTGGGCCACCGCCCCGCGGGTCGGCGCCAGCCCCGAAAACCAAGAGCCCGTCAACCTCCGGCCCAAGCCGCCAAGCGTTGGAGCGCAAGAGTTTCCCGATTCTGGTGCTGTTGCACCGGGTTCCGCGCTGGTTGCTGGTCATACTCACAGCTCTTGCGCTGTTCCTCGGACTGATCCAAACCGGTGATCTGGCCTGGCTCGGCGGCATCTTGCTGCTGCTCGTCGCATTCTTCCTCGGGTGGCTGCTCGTGCTTTCTTGGCCGGTTCTTGGCTTCGTCTCTCGCCTCCTGCGCTTGGTCGTGGTGATCGCGGTGGTCGGTATCGCCATTTATAAGTTCATGGGGCGCATCTAGAGCGATTAAACCCGCACTTCTTCTTCCTTTCGCGTCGATTCGCCTCATGCGATGCTCTGGCTTAGTCGTACGGGTTTTCCGGTTCCAGAACTTCGGTAATCGTGCGCACCTGAAGCAAGGGAATGGAATTCTCGGTCCCCGTGCCGCCCCCGGGTACCCACTCCCCTAGCACCGTTACCCATGTGTTCTCCGGCAGCGTCACCGCCTCAGCCGGCAAGTTGACCGGCTCGATCTTGGAGGCGAAGGCATCGGCCGCACAGCACAATAATTGCAATCGGGTAAGCCACCAGCCGCCAGCCGGATTTGCGGTCACGAATCCCGTTAGCTCAACCTGACGGCCAACCAGGGTGCGGCCCTCGTCCCAAACCGCGCGCGTCACGTAATCCGATAGGTACATCGCTACTGGGTCACCTGCCGGCAGCGGAGCAAGTGAGGTGGTGACCGGCGTCGAATTGGTCACGTCTCGGGCGGCGGCATATGCACCAAGGGCCGGCGGCGCCACAATGAAAATGGTGACGACGGGTAGCAGCAGCAGCCAGGCGATACCTGGCGCATGGGCGTGCCCGGCGGGTCGACGGCGTAGCGCATCAATGAGTGCGAGTACACCTAGCAGCACCAAAATCGCCCCGGAGATCAGCAGCCAAGGGCGCATCACCTCCTTGACGTAATTGAGGTAAGTGGTGCCCCACGAAATGCGAACAACGGCGCTGCCGACCAACAACAAAATAATCGATTGCACTTCACGGGTCATGTGAGTAGCCACCACCCAACTAAAATACTTAGCAGGACTGCTACCACAAAGGTGGTGGGGGCAAAGCGCACAGCGAACTTTCGCCCGAAAATCCCCGATTGCATTGAAATCAATTTCAGATCGATCATCGGGCCCACCACCAAGAATGCCAAGCGCGCGGTCAACGAGAACTGGGTCAGGCTGGCTGCCACGAAAGCATCGGCCTCCGAGCAAATCGAGAGGATCACCGCCAGTAATGCCAATCCGACGATGGCAAGCAACGGGTTAGCCGCCACGTTGGCCAACCACTCCTGCGGGATCACCACGTTGATGACCGCGGCGGTCAAACCACCGATAACCAAGAAGCCACCCGCATGTAGAAAGTCATGTGCTGCGGTCAATCTGAAGGTGTGCCAGTTGGAATCCCCAACAAGGTGATCGCGCCGGGGAATTCGGATCCATTCGGCCTTGCCAAATCGCAGCCACAACCAGCCCATGATGATTGAGGTGGCGAGGGAAGCGATCAACCGTGCCACCATCATCTGCGGGTTACCGGGGAAAGCGACAAATGTCGAGACCAAGACGATGGGGTTGATGGCGGGAGCAGAGAGCAAGAACGCCAGGGCCGCGGCCGGTGCTACACCCCGAGCCATCAAGGAGCCGGCAACCGGCACCGACGCACACTCACAACCTGGGAGGACAAACCCGGCAGCCCCGGCAACGGGAACCGCAAGCACCTGATTCTTCGGCAGCGCCTTTTGCCAAACCGAGGGTGGGACGAACGCCGCAATAGCTGCCGACAGCAGCACGCCAAGAACCAAGAAGGGTAGAGCCTGCACGATGATCGCGACGAAGATCGTGGCTCCGGTCTGCACCGCCGGCTGGTCAAAGATGCTTACCAACCAACTTTGCCCAAGGAGCAAGGCCACTAAGCCAATGGCCAAGTACTCCAAGGGCCCCGGTCGCCAACTGCGCTGGGCAAATTGGGTCGGTCCGTGCTCATCGGTGGTCAAGAGCTGGATCCAGCCTTACCCGGCTCCGAATTGGGCACCGCTCCACCGTATCGGCGATCACGTGCGGCATAGATCTCACAGGCGTGCCAAAAATGCCGGCGGTCAAAATCCGGCCACAAGGTATCGAGGAACACCATTTCGGCGTAAGCCGACTGCCAGAGCAGAAAGTTGCTGGTGCGCTGCTCCCCCGAGGATCGCATAAAGAGATCAACATCAGGCATATCTGGTTCATCCAGATAACGATGAAACATCCGCTCATTTATTTTGTCGGGATCAAGTCGCCCGGCCTTTACCTCTTTGGCGATTGCGGTTGCGGCATCGGCGATCTCCGCCCGACCGCCGTAATTAACGCACATCGTCAAAGTCAACCTGGTGTTCTTCGCGGTTAACTGCTCGGCTATTTCAAGTTCGGTAATCACGCTGCGCCACAATTTGGGCCGACGCCCCGACCAACGAACCCGCACCCCGAGTTCGTTCATCTCATCGCGGCGGCGACGAATTACGTCACGGTTAAAGCCCATCAAGAACTTGACTTCATCCGGTGAGCGCTTCCAGTTCTCGGTCGAGAAGGCATATGCCGATAGCCACCCGACACCAAGTTCAAGTGCGCCTTCCACGCAGTCGAATAGGCTCGCTTCACCGGCCTCATGCCCTGCCGTGCGGGGCAACCCCCGCTCCTTGGCCCAGCGGCCATTGCCATCCATCACTATTGCCACGTGACGTGGAATCAAGTCGGCTGGGATTTTCGGGGCGGTGGCTCCGGAGGGATGCGGTTTAGGTTGCTTAGATTTAGGCGCCCGCGTCATGCCCCCATCCAAACATGATCAACCGAGATTGTGCGATCGACCAAAGGCAACGAGCGAAGTCCACGCTCCAGATGCCACTGCAGGAAGGCAGCGACCAAGCCGCTGGCCTCACGTCGATGACGTTGGTCACTCGAGTCCGCCACCGGCCAATCACCGCTTAGGAGCGCACCGAGTAAAACGACGGTCTCCGGGGCGGGGGCGCCCGCACCCGGTGGCCGGCAGGCAGCGCACACCATGCCACCGGATTGCACTGAGAAGGCTCGATGCGGGCCAGGCGCACTACATCTTGCACAGCCATCGAATGACGGGGACCACCCGGCGACAGCGAGTGAGCGCAATAGATAAGAGTCCAGGATTAATCCACCGTCATGTTCATTGGCGGTCAACGAACGAAGCCCAGAGACGAGCAGCGCATACTGCTGCACAGCCGGCTCACGCTCTTCTGGAGTTAGGCGCTCTGCGGTCTCCAGCATCGCTGTGCCTGAAGTCCAGCGCCGGTAATCCCCAGCTAGCACCGCACCATATGACGCCAGGGCTTCGACCTGCGAGACCGTGTCAAGGGACTTGCCTTCATAAAGTTGAACATCGACGTGACTAAATGGTTCAAGGCGCGCACCGATTCGACTCGTTGTCTTGCGCACTCCTCGGGCCACGCACCGAATCCGACCGCGGCCCCGGCTCAGCAAAGTGACAATCCGATCGGCTTCCCCCAATTTTTGGGTTCGCAGCACGATGGCTTCATCACGGTAGAGCGGCACAGCCCATTGTCTCTTATCGCTGGTGCTGACCTAGGGCGCCGCACCAGAAGATCAAAAACCCAGCCGCCGAAGTGCCTTGGGGTCGCGCTGCCAATCCTTGGCAACCTTGACGTGAATCTCCAAGAAGACCTTGGTCCCGAGCAGTTGCTCGATACCGGCGCGGGCCGTGGTTCCGACGTATTTCAACCGCGCCCCGCCTTTGCCAATGACAATTGCTTTCTGGCTGTCACGCTCGACATATAAAAGGGCGCGAATATCGGTGAGCGGACGATCCGCTGGCCGGCCTTCACGGAGTCCCATTTCGTCAATTACTACCGCGATCGAGTGCGGTAGCTCGTCAACCACACCCGCTAGGGCGGCCTCGCGAATGAGTTCGGCAACGGCGATCTCGGTCGGCTCGTCGGTGACTTCGCCATCGGGGTAGAGCATCGGGCCTGCTGGCAGCAAGGCCGCAAGTTCATCGGCAAGCACCGTGATGTTCTCACCGCTAACGGCTGACACCGGAATAATGCAGGACCAGCTGCCGTCAAGTTCAGCCGCCAGCTCACCTACTTGATGCAGGTGCTCGGCCAGCAAGGCGCGCGAGACGGTATCGGCCTTGGTGACGATCACCACTATCGGCGTGCGGCGCAAGGCAATGAGTTGCCTCGCAATGAACTTGTCGCCTGGCCCAATCTCCTCATTCGCCGGCAGGCATAGGCCGATAACGTCAACACTGGACCAAGTCTCACGCACCTCTTCATTCAACCGCTCGCCGAGTAGGGTGCGCGGGCGGTGCAGGCCCGGGGTATCAACCAAGATGATCTGGGCATCTGGTCGAGTGAGAATGCCGCGAATGGCACGCCTAGTGGTTTGGGGTCGATCCGAGGTGATCGCGACTTTTTGGCCCACGAGCGCATTGGTCAGCGTCGATTTACCCGCATTAGGCCGGCCGACGATCGAAACGAATCCGCTTCGATGCATCAAGTCGAAAGCCGTTCGTGGATTTCACCGGATGCCAAGCAGACCAGCACGGGCAAGCCACCACCGGCAACTGCGCGGAGCAACTCCAGGTCAACTTGCTCAGCTCCAACTACCACCGCCAACTCCAACCCCGAAGCACCGGCCGCCAAGGCTTGTGCCACCGCAAGTTCAAGGGCAGACAGCTCAAAGGATCCGGCACTCACGTTCGCGCCCGAATAGCTGCGCCCCATCTCATCTCGGACGCCCGCACCCGCGCGAGCCCCGATACGGGCGGCGGCGCCCTTGGCCAAGGTCACCAATTTGGCATCCTCAACAGCGGACTCGCTACTCACTTTGGTCGCTCTGCGAGGCATGGACCGGTGGATCACCGATGCGCTCAACCAGCACAGTGCCGATCCGGTGGCGCCGGCCCGCACCTTGTTCAGCGGTCATCGTCCACCCGAGTTCCTCGACAACTGCGCCGGGGATCGGCACGCGGCCTAGGCGTTTGGCCATCAAGCCCAAAACGGTGTCGACACCTTCTTCTTCGCCGTCAATTTCGATGCCGACGAGGTCCGCAAAGTCCTCAACATGCAATCGAGCGCTGACCCTAAAGGCGCCACCTGCCAACTCGGCGACTTCGGGAGCAGCCGTGTCATATTCATCGGCAATTTCGCCGACGATCTCCTCCAGGGCATCTTCGATGGTTACCAGGCCGGCGGTGCCACCGTATTCATCGATCGCGATCGCCATGTGCACGCGAGCAGACTGCATATCTCGGAGCAACGCGTCAACCGGCTTGCTATCAGGCACGAAATATGGTGCGCGCATCAAGCTCTCTACCCGCTCATCATTTTCGGATTCGCGGTGGTCAAAGGTGCGCCGCATCATGTCTTTCAGGTAAACGACACCAACTACGTCATCGGAGTTCTCGCCGATCACCGGGATCCGCGAAAAGCCTGATCTCAGCCCGAGTGACATTGCCTGTCGCAGTGACTTGCTGCGCTCAATAAAAACCACCTCGGTGCGCGGGACCATTACCTCCTTCACGAATGTGTCACCCAATTCAAATACCGAGTGAATCATTAGCCTCTCATCATCTTCGATCAAGGCGTCGGCCTTGGCTTGGTCGACTAGCTCTCGTAGTTCAGCCTGTGACGCGAACGGCCCCTCGCGAAAACCCTTACCCGGGGTAAGTGCATTCCCGAGATGAATAAGCAAGGTGGTTAGCGGCCCGAGCACCGCCGCCAGGAAACGGGCGGTGCCCGCCGCTCTTAGCGCTATGCGCTCAGCATGCTGACGCCCCAAGGTCCGCGGGGCCACACCGAGCGCCACATATGAAATCACCACCATGATGACAACAGCTAGCGCCAAAGCACCCCAGACCGGCCAAGTGCCGTGCACGGTGAAGATGTCGTAGACCGCAAACGTAATCAGTGAAGTTGCGGTAACAGTTGCCGAGGTTGACAAGAATAAAAGCACATTTACATAACGGGCACGATCCTCGAGAACCAGCAACAATCTTTCAGCACGACGAGCGGACTCGCGCCTAATATCTTCGATTCGGCCACGCGAGACCCTGTTGATAGCCGTCTCGGCGCTTATCAATAGCCCGGCCAGGCCAACCAGCACTACCGTGAGGACGATGCACCAAATATCAACCGCCGTCATCTCGCTCCCGCAATCTGCAGCTGCCATGTCGCGAGTAAGTCATCTTGCAAACCAAACATCTGCGCGTGCTCGGAGGCTGTCATGTGGTCGTACCCGATTAGGTGGAGTACTCCGTGGATAGTCAAGAATTGCAACTCCTCATCGAGACTCCGCAGGAATTCGGTCGCCTGAGCGGCTGCTACCTCCGGGCACAACACGATGTCACCTAGGAGCCCGGGTTGGGGCTCCGCGCCGACCGGGGCACTTCGCAGTTCGTCCATCGGGAACGACAGCACATCAGTTGGGCCCGGCTCATCCATCCATTGCAAATGCAGCTGAGTCATTTCAGCAGTATCGACCAGCCGAATCCCCAACTCCACATCCGGGTGGATCCGCAGTTCCACGAAAAGTAAGCCAGCCAACTGCGCCAACGCCCGGGTGTCGCATTGCATCGAGGTTTCATTCGAAACAATTACCGCCGACCCACTCAACGCACGCACCTCACTTGGGTGCCCGCTCAGCGTCATAGCGGTCGTAAGCCTCGACAATGCGCCCGACCAGCTTATGCCGGACGACATCCGCAGAGGTGAGGCGGCAAAAAGCCACATCATCAATGCCTTCGAGGATCTCGCCAACCACTCGCAGCCCACTGGTGGTACCGCTCGGGAGGTCCACCTGGGTTACATCGCCGGTAATGACCATTGTCGATCCAAAGCCAAGCCGGGTTAAGAACATTTTCATCTGCTCGGCCGAAGTGTTCTGCGCCTCATCCAAAATGATGAACGCATCATTTAAGGTTCGTCCGCGCATGTAGGCAAGTGGCGCAATCTCGATCGTGCCACTGGTGATCAACCGCGGGATTGAGTCCGGATCGATCATGTCGTGCAAGGCATCGTAGAGCGGGCGCAAATAAGGATCGATTTTCTCGGACAAGGTGCCGGGCAGGAAGCCAAGGCGCTCACCGGCCTCAACCGCCGGCCGGGTAAGGACAATGCGGTTAACCCGCTTGGCTTGTAAGGCCTGCACCGCCTTCGCAACAGCGAGGTAGGTTTTGCCGGTACCGGCTGGGCCAATACCAAATACCACAGTGTTGTTATCAATTGCATCTACATAGCGCTTTTGATTTAGTGTCTTGGCGCGGATAGTACGACCTCGGTTGCTAAGAATATTCGAAGTCAAGACTTCAGAGGGCCGCGCGCCCGTTCGCAGCAGTGAAATACTGCGCTCGACAGACTCCGCTGTCAACGGTTGGCCCGTACGCAGCATCGCCAGCATCTCACTAAAGAAGACCTCGATGATCCCCACATCGCCAGGAGTGCCGGTCAGCGTGATCTCATTGCCCCGCACTAGGACATCGCAATCCGGAAATGCGCTTTCGACAAGACGCAAGAACTCATCATCGGAGCCGATCAGCGCCACCATGGATTGTGAATGCGGCACCGTGATCTTGGCCTGCGCCTGCGCGCTATCTGGGACCGATGCGCTCATCCCGGTGGCCACTTCATCGCCCGGCCCCCGAGTACATGGGCATGGACATGGTGGACGGTCTGACCACCGTCGTCACCGGTATTCAGCACGATTCGGTAGCCGCCCTCGAGCCCTTCGGCGGTCGCGACATCGGTAGCAGCCTTGATCAAATGACCGGCCAGTTGCGGATCCGCAGTAGACATCGACATGGCATCTGGATAGTGCTTGGCGGGGATCACCAGCACGTGCACCGGGGCCTGCGGTGCGATATCACGAAATGCCACCACCTCGTCGGTACGCATTACCTCATCGGCCGGGATCTCCCCGGCGACAATGCGGCAGAACAGGCACTCGCTCATGTACTTGATCCTCCCACGACCGGCCCACCCCAGTTTCGGGCAGCCGATAAAACGGCCACCGCGACGGCGCCGGCAGCCGACGACCGGAGCACGCCCGGGCCTAACCGCGCCTCGACCGCGCCGGCCGCCCGGAAAGCCGCCCGCTCCTCATCGCTGATTCCCCCTTCGGGTCCAACGACCAAAATCACTTTGCTGGCTCCACCGATACCTGAGATGGGCACATCCAGCACCGGGGTGATTGCTGCCTCGTGCAAGACGATGGCGGTGCCGGACTCAGCAACGAGTTCATAAATCATCTTTTCTACGGTTGCCGTCGCTGCCAACTCACCAAGGATCGGCCACCGGGCCCGGCGAGATTGCTTGGCAGCCGCGCTCAGCGCCGACCGCCATTTGGCGTGCGCTTTGTCCAGACGATCCGGTGCCCACCTAGTTACCGATCGCATCGCCGCCCAAGGCACGATGGTGTCGACACCAACCTGGGTCAACAGGTCAACAGCCAACTCACCATGGTCACCTTTGGGCAATGCCTGCACCACGGTGATGTGCAGCACGGCTACTGGGTCGACAGTCAACTCGACTACTTGAACTCGTAGGGTGTCAGCACCGCTAGTGCCAGCCACCGCACCGTTAACCCGAAGGCCGTTACCGTCAACTAGCTCTACCACTTCGCCAGTGTTGATGCGCAGCACAGACACCGCGTGCCGGCCTTCGGGCCCGGTCAGCACAACTTCATCATTGACCTGCACTCCTTGCAGGCTGACCGCATCGACTAGAAAGACGGGGGCACTCACCGCGGCGAGAACGCATCCTTTAGACGGGTAAAGAGCCCGCCGCCGGCGACTGCGCCATCGTCTACCACCCGCACTACGTCCTCCGACCGCAAGTCGGCTAGTTGCTTCAGCAGCGCAGTCTGTTCGTCGTCAAGTTTCGTCGGAATCGCAACGTCAAGATGAATATAGAGATCACCGCGGCCACCACCGCGCAAGCGCGCTGCACCCAGCCCGCGCAGGGTGAGGATTGAGCCCGGTTGCGTACCCGGCCGCACGTCAACCTCCTGCTCACCATCAAGGGTGTCGAACTTAACGGCGGTACCAAGTGCTGCTGCGGTCATTGGCACGGTCAATTCACAGTGCAACTCATCGCCTTGGCGTTCAAATACCGGGTGCGGTTGCACCAGGACCTCGACGTAGAGATCACCGGCCGGCCCACCAGTTGGACCGACCTCGCCCTCGCCGGTTAACTGAATCCGGGTGCCGTTATCAACTCCCGGCGGCACTTTGATGGTGATGGTGCGGCGGGTCCGGACTCGACCATCACCGGCGCATTCGTGACATGGATGGGGAATGGTGCTGCCGTAACCCTGGCAGGTTGGGCACGGCCGCGAAGTCATGACCTGCCCGAGGAAGGACCGCTGCACTTGCTGGATCTCGCCCCGGCCCTTACACATCACGCAGATTACGGGCGCGCTGTCTGATGCGGCGCCCGAGCCATCGCAGGTGGCACACCGCGCCGCAGTATCAACAGTGATCTCGCGGGTCGCCCCGAAAACCGCAGCAGCGAGGTCGATCTGGATGCGAATCATGGCGTCTTGCCCCCGCCGTGCCCTGGTTCGCGGGCCGCGTTGACCGCCGCCGCCACCACCAAAGAAGGCGTCCATGATGTCGCCGAAATCGAAACCTTGGCTGAAGCCGCCAAAACCACCACTACTACTCAGCGGGTCGCCGCCGAGGTCATACATCTGGCGTTTTTCCGGATCACTTAGTACTTCGTAGGCCGCCGTGATGACTTTGAAGCGCTCCTGGCTTTTTAGATCAGGGTTGACGTCTGGATGTAACTCACGCGCCAATTTGCGATACGCCTTCTTGATCTCGTCGGCGTTTGCATCACGCGCGACTCCAAGAAGGGCGTAGTAATCCGGACCGGCTGCGCTCACTGCTCATCCAAAATACGGCCCACATACTGCGCAACAGCCTGCACCGCGGCGATATTTCCGGCGTAATCCATGTGCGTTGGCCCAACAACTCCGAGCGAGGCCGCGGCCGAGTGCGCGATGCCGTAGCGCGCGGTGACAACCGATGTGGACTCCATCCCCTCCACGGGATTCTCGTGCCCGATCCGCACGGTCACCATATTGTTGGTTGACGCCTCACCAAGTAGTCGCAGCAGCACGACCTGCTCCTCCAGCGCCTCTAGTACCGGCTGGATCGACAACGGGAACGCCTCGCCGTATCGCGCTAGGTGGGCGGTGCCACCTAACACCACGCGTTCATCGATTCGCTCGGTGACAGCGTCCAGCAAAGTTGCCTGAATTATGGTCACCAACGGCTGCATCTCCTCCGGGAATTGCCCGCTGAAGGCGGAAAGTATCTCCGGAATCGACGAAAACGGCTGCCCGCTGACGGCGACGAGCAACCGAGCCCGAATATCGCCGAGGGCAACTTCACTTATCGGGCCCAGGCACTCAATGGTGCGCTGCTCGACTCGGCCACTGTCGGTGATCAGCACCATGATCAGGCGCGTGGTGCTCAGCGCAATGAGTTCAATGTGCCGCACACTGCTTCGGGACAGTGACGGGTACTGCACTAGTGCCACCTGCTTGGTGATCTGGGCGAGCAGGCGCACCGTGCGCACCATTACGTCATCGAGATCAACCGAACTATCCAAGAACTCCGAGATGGCTCGGCGCTCTGGTGAGCTAAGCGGCTTGACACCAGAGAGCCGGTCAACGAATAGCCGGTAGCCAAGATCGGTGGGCACCCGCCCGGCACTCGTATGTGGCTGGGCGATGTAGCCCTCATCCTCGAGGGCGGCCATGTCATTGCGAATAGTGGCTGGTGAAACCCCGAGATGGTGCCGCTCCACCAGGGCCTTGGAGCCCACGGGCTCATGGGTCGCCACGTAGTCCTCGACGATGGCCCGGAGCACAGCGAGGCGGCGATCCTCGAGCATGGGCACCTCCTTGGCCGCGGCCGCACTAGCACTCCGGACTTGTGAGTGCTAACAATACGCCTTCTGCCAATATGCGCCCAAAACGCGCCGCCGAGGCGGTGTCCGCAGGTTTGGGAGCGCGCTGAATGCCCTAACCGCTGGCCCGGCCAGGTAGGAAAGCCAGAAGTCTCACCCGACATTCACCCTTCCGTCACCAGATCCCTGACCTAATGAAATCTGCGCTGGGCACGATGAGCGCATGGAGAATTTGCTTGGTGTGATGGATTTCGTCCCCGATTGGGTCAATGACACAAGTTCAGCTGAGCCAGGGGATCCCACGGCACCGGCCGACCCGGGAAATCACATCGTGTTGGTAGCCCACGACAACAAGAAGGCAGACCTGCTGGAGTGGGCCACCCACAATCGTGAGGTACTTGCCGCCCACCATATTTATGCCACCGGGTCTACCGGCCGCCTGATCCGCGACAAGTTGCAGATCCCGGTAAGGAGATTCTTGAGCGGCCCGCTGGGCGGCGATCAGCAAATCGGTGCCTTCATCGCCCAAGGTGCCATCGACCTGCTGGTGTTCTTCTGGGATCCCCTAGAGCAGCAGCCCCACGATCCTGACGTAAAGGCCTTACTTCGCATTGCCACGCTTTGGAACATCGCGATCGCTAGTAACCGCACAACCGCCGACATGATCATCACCTCGCCACTTTTTGCCAACGACTACCGTCGAACACCACCTGTGTTGAGCCACAAATAGTTCAAGTCAGAAATCAACTGGTTAAGTCGCGAATGACCGCATCGGCAAAGAGTCGACCACGCGGGGTAACCCGAAGCCAGCCCTCGGCCCAGGCGCCGCCATCAAGAAGCCCGTCAGCAACGAGTTTGTCGATAACCAATGGGTCCAGCGCACCCGTCGCCGACACCTCCAGACCAGCCGCTGTTCGCAGGCCCAGCATCACGGTCTCCAGGTGGACTTGCTGGGCGGTTAACACTTCGCGCTGGTCCACGGGCAATTCGCCAGCGGCAACCAACACAGCGTACGAACGTGGATGCTTGACATTCCACCAACGCACTCCGGAGCGATGGCTATGGGCGCCTGGTCCCACGCCCAGCCAATCATCATTGCGCCAATAGTGCCCGTTATGCCGGCACTGACCGCCGGGCTTGGCCCAGTTCGACACTTCGTACCAACTAAACCCACGAGCCGATAAGAGATCATCAACTAGCTCGTAGCGGTGCGCGGCGGTTTCGTCATCAGGGGCTGGCACCGCACCAGTTGCAACCTGGCGCGCCAGCGGGGTGTTGGGCTCAACAATGAGGGTGTAGGCGGAGACATGATCAACGCCGGCGCCGGTTACCAGATCAACTGATGCCCGCAGATCTTCATCCGTCTCCCCTGGCGTCGCGATGATCAGATCCGCGCTGATGTGTTCGAATCCGGAACTGCGAGCCATCTGGATTGCGGTGAGGGCGGCGCCGGCGGTATGGGTTCGGTCCAATGTCTTAAGGACATTAGGTGCCACGCTTTGCACACCGTAGGAAATTCGAGTGAACCCGCCGGCAACTAGTTGGTCGAGTTTTGCCTGATCCACACTGTCGGGATTGGCTTCGGTGGTCACTTCGGCGCCGGCCACTAACCCGAACTCCGCCTCGATGGCTTCTAGCACTCCGACCAGGGCCGCGCCGCTGAGCAGGGTGGGCGTGCCGCCGCCGAAGAACACGGAGTCGACCGCCCGCCGGTCAGCCCCTAACTCACGGGCGGCTAGTCGTACCTCAGAGATGAGTACCTGGTCGAAAGTGTCGCGCTGCACCTGGCCGCCCAGGTCTGACGCGGTGTATGTGTTGAAGTCGCAATAGCCGCATCTACTGGCGCAGAACGGCACATGAACGTAGATCGAGAAGGGGCGCACCGCCCGCTACTTCTTCGGATTGGTGTCAGACGTCGACAGGGCGGCGATGAAGGCCTCCTGCGGCACCTCAACCCGCCCCACCATCTTCATCCGCTTCTTGCCTTCCTTTTGCTTCTCCAGCAATTTCCGCTTGCGGGTGATATCCCCGCCGTAGCACTTTGCCAATACGTCCTTGCGGATTGCGCGAATTGTTTCGCGGGTGATGACACGGGACCCGATCGCAGCTTGAATTGGCACCTCGAACTGCTGACGCGGGATGAGCTCCTTGAGCTTGCCGGTCATCATCACCCCGTAGGCCATGGCCTTATCGCGGTGCACGATCGCGCTAAATGCGTCAACTGCATCTCCGTGCAGCAAGATATCAACCTTTACCAGATCGGCCTCCTGCTCTCCGGTCAGCTCATAATCCAATGACGCATAACCCCGCGTACGCGATTTCAACTGATCGAAGAAGTCAAACACGATCTCCGCAAGTGGCAAGGTGTAACGCAACTCGACTCTGTCCTCGGAGAGATAATCCATCCCGAGCATTAAGCCGCGCCGCTGTTGACACAACTCCATCACAGTGCCAACGAATTCACTTGGCAAGATCACGGTGCCTCGAACTACTGGCTCGAAAATCTTGTCGACTTTTTGGGTCGGGAACTCACTCGGATTCGTAACGACTAGTTCTACGCCATCATCACCGAGTACCCGGTAGACCACGTTGGGCGCTGTCGAAATCAAATCTAAGTTCGCCTCGCGCTCTAGGCGCTCGCGCACGATCTCCATATGCAAGAGCCCCAAGAAGCCGCACCGAAACCCAAACCCAAGTGCCAAGGACGTCTCGGGTTCATAGACCAAGGCCGCATCATTTAGCTTTAACTTGTCAAGGGCGTCACGCAACTCCGGGTAGTCCGAGCCGTCGATCGGATAAAGACCGGAGAAGACCATCGGCTTTGGATCGCGGTAACCACCGAGTGCCTGCGTTGCCCCATGTTGCGCAGTGGTGACGGTATCGCCGACCCGTGACTGCCTGACATCTTTCACGCCCGTTATTAGGTAACCGACCTCACCGACGCCAATGCCTTTGCCGGGTACCGGCTCAGGTGAGATGACGCCGACTTCGAGTAACTCATGGACTTCGCCGGTCATCATCATCTTGACGCGATCACGTGTGGCAATGCGCCCGTCGATTACGCGCACATAAGTTACTACCCCGCGATAGGTGTCGTAGATCGAATCAAAAATCAATGCGCGTGCCGGCGCATCGGCAACACCTGTCGGTGCCGGAATATCTCGAACTATGCGCTCAAGTAACTCAGGTACCCCCTCGCCGGTCTTGGCTGAAATGCGCATTACGTCATCGGGGTCGCAGCCAATGATGCGGGCAAGTTCGGCGGCGTATTTCTCCGGTTGCGCGGCCGGCAAATCGATTTTGTTCAGCACCGGCACGATCGTCAAATCATTTTCCAGCGCTAGGTAGAGATTGGCGAGGGTCTGCGCCTCGATGCCTTGAGCAGCATCAACCACCAGGACCGCGCCCTCACATGCGGCAAGTGATCGGGAAACCTCATAAGTGAAATCGACGTGCCCGGGGGTGTCGATGAGGTTCAACACATAATCGCCACCGTCCGCGCCGCGATAAGGCAGCCGGACCGCCTGGGACTTGATGGTGATGCCGCGCTCCCGCTCAATATCCATCCGGTCGAGGTACTGGGCCCGCATGGAGCGGGCATCCACCACCCCGGTGGCCTGGAGCATCCGGTCGGCCAATGTTGACTTGCCGTGGTCAATATGGGCGATGATGCAGAAATTCCGGATGACCGCTGGGTCGGTGGCACCGGGCTGCGGGAGCGGCACTTGGGGTCCTTTGGATGGATGGGCTGGGTAGATGGGCTGGGTAGATGGGCTGGGTAGATGGGCTGGGTAGATGGGCTGGGTGGGGCGGAGTTCTAACAGGGATCCGATTTGGGTTATCGCCCAGCCTACGGGTAGCCTTGGGCGGCGCCCGCATCCGTGAGGGCTCAAGTACCGTCCCAGACCCCAGAATAGAAAGTTGTCCCGTGGCGAACATTAAGTCGCAGATCAAGCGTAATCGGACCAACGAGAAGGCCCGTGAGCGCAATAAGGCCGTCAAGTCCTCTGTCAAGACGGCCGTGCGCAAGTTCCGCGAGGCGGCAGATGCCGGCAAGAGCACCGAGGCCAAAGCACTTGCACGCGATGCCAGCAAGGCCCTCGACAAGGCGGCCAGCAAGGGCGTTATTCACGCCAACCAGGCCGCAAACCGCAAGTCGTCAATCGCCAAGCGCGCTGACGCACTTTAAGTTCCCCGGCCGGCTCTAGTTCAGCCAGCCCGCCGAGCCGAAGTCAGTAGCACCAGTTTTTCCAGGGCCAGCAGTTTTTGCTCGGCAGCCAAACTCGAACCAATACGCACGCCCCCTTTGACCGCGCCATCCGCATCGGCAAGGGCCACGGCCGCCGCGGCCAGCCGCCGCTGATCACCACTCCACCTCGCCCACTGCTGCCGCAGGTTCTTTACTTTCCACGGCGGGACCCCAATAGCTTTGGCCACATCCAGATCCGAGGCAGTTGGCATGCCGCCTGCCCCGACCACGGCGCGCAGCCCACTTGCCATTGCGAGCACCGTTGGCACCCCGACATTGTCCGACGCGGCCATCGCCCAGCGCAGTGATCTCATCGCGTCAACGGATCGCCGATCCCAAACCGAGTCGGCGATGGTGTAACCCGCGACCTCGGCCACTCCGGTGAAATAGGAGTTGATGTCGTCGATCGTGATCAGGTCATGATCTACATCGCTGCAAAGTTGCGAGATCGCGCCAACCAGCAGGCGCAGGTCGTGCCCGATAGCGTCATAGAGAGCAGTTACCGCATCGGCTGTCATCGATCGGTTGTGACTGCGGACCTCACGGGTTAAGAACTCGATCGTGGCTTTGCCTTTCTTCAGTGCCTTGCAGTCGATCTCGGCGCCACCGGCGGCCCGCAAAGCATCAAGGAGGTTCTTCCCCTTGACACCCCCAGGATGGGTCACGATCAACCACGCGTGCTCCGCCGGTTCGGCGATGAATCCGCGCAATGCCGTGTCAACATCATCACTTGCCGCATCGACTCCGGTGACTATGAGCACCGTGGCATCACCAAATAGATTCGGCGACATCGCATCACGAATAAGCGCGGCGCCATCATCGCTATTTGCGGGAATGGTCACGCGCTGGGTACTTGCATCAAGGGCGCCGATCGCAGCGCAGGTTTCTGAAACCGCACGATCAACCAGCATCGGCTCATTGCCGGCAGCAATAGTGATGCGGCTCGGTGCCGGCAAACTGGAAGCCATAATGGAACAGCATGCCAGAACCACCTTGACCAAGTTAGGTACCTCTGGCCACCAGGCCAACGCGCCCGCCAGCATCGGCCACTACCGCGAGATCACCTTGGGTGTCGGTGCGGCCGATTAAAGCCCCGGCCCTCGTCCAGGCGGCGAGGGTTTCTGGGGCTGGGTGCCCGTAGGTGTTGCCCCGGCCCACACTTATCACCGCGAGGCGGCCATGCGTCCATGAGGTGAACCGTGGATGTTGATACCGCGATCCGTGGTGGGGCACTTTGACGACGTCAACGGCTAGCTCGGGGTTCGCGGCCATGATCGCATTTTGCGCCTCCGGCTCGATATCACCCGGCAACAGGATCTGCACGCCGGCAATCTCGGCGAGCAGAACCACACTCGCGTTATTGGGTACCGACCCCGCCCGGATCACGCGCGCCGGCCACAGCACACGCCAGGTGAGATCACCGGTTTTGCGCACCTCGCCAATCCGTACCGGTTGCGCAGTGATACCAGCTTCATCAAGCCAATCATCGACCAATGCCACGGTGTCTGGCGGTTCACGCACAATCGTGGTGAATACCGCGCCAACCGAGCGCCCGGCGAGAACGCCAGGTAATCCACTGACGTGATCGGCGTGATAATGCGTCAGCACGATCGCCGCGATATTGACTACACCTAAATCGCGTAAACAGCGATCGATCGGCACCGGGTCCGGGCCCACATCGACCACCACATAGACCGATGCGGTGGCGCGCAGCACCAGTGCATCCCCCTGCCCGATATCGCAGGCCACCATCAGCCACCCCGGTGGTGGCCAGCCTTGCCTATTAGGTGGGGCGAAGGTCAGCAGGCAAATTACACAGACCGCAGCGCTGACGGCCGTGACCACGACCTGCTTCGGCGGCCCACCCGGCCAGCGGTGTTTGCTGAACCGCCGCAGCAGCAGCAAGGCAAGAGCCGCGGGCGCGAGTAGTAAGACGCCGGCCAGGCCACCGGGCCAGGGCAAGGTGGCAAATGGCATGGAACTGAAAGTCAAAGCAACCTGCGCTATCCAGCCGGCCGGCCAAGATGCCACCTGGCCGATGACGGCGGCCAGCGGCGGGCTAAAAAGCGAAATGAATGCGGCCAGCAACCCAAGCACTGTCACCGGCGCGACCGCGGGCATCGCCAGCAGGTTCGCTGGAAGTGCCACCCAGCCCACGCTCGTACCCATCGCAATCAGCAGCGGCAAGGTCGCCAACTGGGCCGCCGTGGTGATGGCTACCGCCTCCACAAGTGCCGGCGGCCAACGAGCCGACCACCGCTGCCGCGCCAGCCCCTTTGCGATTGACGGCGACAGCAGAATAAGGCCCGCGGTCGCGGCCACCGAAAGGGCGAAGCCCCAGGAAACCGCGAGCCAAGGCGCGATCACGATTAGCACAATCACCGCCGTGGATAACACCGCCGGGCCACCTCGCCGCCCACCCGCGAGCATGCCAACTAGGACAACCGCACCCATCACGGCAGCACGCAGAACACTTGGCTGCGGGCGCACGAGAATTACGAAATAGGAAAGAGCTATCAGTGCAAATACGATCCGGCCAGGTAGTCGAAGTCGAAGTAGGCGTGCGATGCCAAGAACCACTACCAAGACGATCGCAACATTTCCGCCGGAGACGGCGGTTAGGTGTGAGAGCCCGGACTGACGCATTGCATTGTCTAACTCATCGGACTGCAGTGACTCATCCCCAACGGATAGCCCGGCTACCAGGGCGCCGGCATTGCGCCCGGAGTCGGCCACACTCAAGCGCAGCCCGGCGCGCATAGAGGTGGCGATTTCAGCCACCGGCCCCGGGCTGCCAACAATCTCAATTTGGTCGACCCCGGATACCTTCAACTGGGCCGCGGTGTCGCTTTGCCAAGGTGCGGATAACTGGCCGGTTACTTTGATCCAGGTACCCGGAGGCGGGGTACCAGCACTGCCGGGAATTCGAATCACGATCGGCACACCCAGATCCACCACCTGCCCGCGTGCTTGGACCTGCGAGGTGTTGACCCGCAGGGCAATGGTGGTTGCCGCCTGCCAGCTCACCTGCCCGCGTGAAGTCAATCGCTGCGCATCACCGTTTACCGTCGCGTAAATAGTGGCGGTGGCACCTGCATCAACCCAGCCGGCCAATGGTTGCGCGGTCAGCGACAGTACCTGCCAACTGGCCGCTGCCACCCCGATCGCGAGGCCGAATGCACCGGTGCGAACCAATGCGGCCCGGTCACGGCCGAAGTGCGGTGCGATGAACCAAACCGGGACCAGCACGACGATCGCGACCAGCAGGCCTACCGAGGCATATTGGTGGCGTGCGACCAGATTCGGTGCCAAATTCGCCGACAGCATCGCAACCACCGCACCCAGCCAAGCCGCCGTAGCCGGCAGCAACAGGCGCAAATCGATCAAACGCGAACCAGCGGGCGGATCTGCTCCAAGATGGACGGCCCGATCCCCGAGACCTCACCGAGTTCGTCAATACTTCTAAACAACCCGTTATCCGCTCGCCACTGGAGCAATCGGGCCGCTAGCACCGGGCCAACACCGGGCAAGGCTTCGAAATCGGATGCGGCAGCAGTATTTAGGTTCAACACGCCACTGGCATCAAGGGGCGCACCGGTAACCATCCCGGCGGCGGCACCCACCACGATCTGCTCACCGTCAACTAGCACCCGGGCCAGGTTTACCGATCCGAGTGCTTTGGGCGTCTTGGCGCCCCCGACGGCGGTGATCGCGTCGGCGATCCGCGAGCCCGCGGGCAATTGCACCAAGCCGGGCTTGACCACCGCGCCGAGGACGTGCACCACGACCTGACCGCCCGCTGCCGGCTCGATCGCGCTACCCGGCACCGGCGCGCCGCTCGCCACAATTTCTGGGGCAAGTGTCACCTCGCGGGGCCGGCCCTGCCACCACAGCCACCCGGCAACAAGTGCGGCACCGAGCACGATCGCGATCAGTGCACGCCAGGCCCGTCGATCCAGTTGAAAAACCCCGCCCTTTGGCGCCACCCCTTCGATCGCGTCGACAAAAGCATCGGCGGGTAATACCGCCGGCGGGGACGGCGTCCATTGCATCGCAATTCGCTGAAGCCTGGCACTTGTTGCCGTTGCCACTGCCGGTGCCTGGTGACGGAACCGATCGGCAACCGCGGTGCGCAACGACATAAGGCCACGCTATGAACCACCCGCGCAAATGTCAGTCGGCAGTTATCCACCTGTGGATGAAAGGGATGCGGCTGGCCAACTGTGGAAAAGTCGGCAATCAGTGCATGGTCGCGCGCCGAATATTGCCGACATGGCGGCCCAGCACCAATCCCGCCATCACCAGCGCAAATATCGCGTCGGACGGATCCAGCAGCCCGATGGCCCACCCGACTGCACCACTAGCTGCCAGCGCGATCGCCGCCAACGCCGCTCCAAGCCCGACGCGGTGCCAAATGGCCAACCCGATCCCGAAAGTGATCAGCACCGGGATAGCCAGCCACGGTTGCACACCCAAGATCGCCCCAAGGGTGGTCGCGACACCCTTGCCGCCGCGGCCTTTTAAGAAAGGTGACGTGATGTGTCCTAGTACCGCTGCCAGTCCGGCGACTTCGCCGGCGATCTCACCGACATAAATACCGAAGACCGCTGCGGGCAGGAAGCCCTTTGCGATATCAACGACCGCGACCATGACGCCCCAGCGGGCACCTAAGGTGCGGCCCACATTTGTCGCACCGGGGTTACCCGAACCCGATGCGAATAGATCGACGCCAAATACCCGAGCCACATAAACCGACGGGCTAATCGAGCCGAGCAGGTACCCGGTTGCGCCAGCAACGAGTACCCACAGCCACGGGGTCACAGCCAAGGGACTTCCGGTGCCACCACGACCGCAACCATTCCCGGTCCCACATGTGCACCTACCACCCCGCCCACGGGGCACTGCACGATGGTGGCAGCAGGTAACCGCTCATGCAAAATATCAACAAGTTGCTGAGCCCGCTCCGGTGCCGATAGATGCTGAACCGCGATGTCAACGGTTAAGTCACCGGCAGCCTCGATGGCAAGCTCCGCCAAGCGCACCAACGCCTTAGATGAAGTCCGCACTTTATCAACTTGCTGCACGTGACCATCCACAAGTTGGAGCAACGGTTTCACCTGCAATGCTTGCCCGACCGCGGCGCGGGCAGAACTAACGCGCCCGCCACGGCGCAGGTACTCCAAAGTGTCGACATAGAAGAACACGCGGCTAGCCGCAGCTCGACGCTCAATGATTGCGGTGACGTCAAACTCATTGGCACCAAGGCGGGCGGCGGCGGCCCCCGAAACCACCGCGAAGCCAAGTCCCATTGCGATACTGCGACTATCGATAACGTGCACTGGAATCGTGCACTCCTTGGCCGCCAGCAGTGCCGATTCATAAGTCGCAGACATCGCGGCCGAGAGCGTCGCAACCACGATCGAGGTGGCCCCCGCCTCCTGCGCGGCGCGAAAACTTTCGAAGAAACGTTCTGGTGACGGCCTTGAAGTGGTGACCGGATGCCACTGCTCCAGCGCTTCTATCACCGACGCGGCCTGTTGATCCTCGGTCTCGTCATACGCCTTGCCTGCTACTACCACCTGCACCGGGACAATACCGATGCCGTACTGCGCGGCCCATCCGGTCGGTAAATAGGCGGTCGAATCGGTAATGACCGCGACTGGCATACCCGCAGCGTAACGAAAGCTGGTTACTCAGGCACGATGTTGACGAGCTTGGGTGGGCGCACGATAACGGTTTTGATGCCTCTGCCCTCCAAGCCCGCCTGCACAGCAGGAGCGGCCAATGCCAGTGCGCGTAGATCGTCCTCGCTGATATCGGGTGCTACCTCTAAGCGCTCACGCACCTTGCCGGAGATTTGCACGATGCAGGTCACCGAATCCTCGACTAGTAGCTCCAGGTCCACCAGCGGCCAGCCGGCAAGGGCAACCGAAGGCTGATGGCCTAGGCGAGCCCACATATCTTCGGCAGTGTATGGCGCAACTAGAGACAAGATGATCGCTACGGCTTCGGTGGCTTCGCGCACGGCCGGATCACTCGGGCCGCAACCGGCGTCGATTGCCTTGCGGGTGACATTGACCAACTCCATCGCGCGCGCCACTGCAACATTGAAACGAAATGACTCAATGGAGACGGTGGCATCATGCACGGCACGGTGCGTGGCTTTACGAAGCAAGCGCTCGCCGGTCGAAAAGTCAATACCGGGCGCACTCGTCACATCACCGGCAAGGCGCCAAGCCCGAGCCAGGAACTTTTTCGCACCCGATGGCGAGACATCAGCCCAGTCAACATCGTCCTCGGGGGGGCCGGCGAACACCATGCTCAGGCGAATCGCGTCAACGCCGTGGATCGCAAGCTCATCGGATAGTCGGACGAGATTGCCGCGGCTCTTGCTCATCGCTGAGCCCGACATCACCACCATGCCCTGATTCAGTAGACGGGCGAATGGCTCGGTGAAGTCAAGTAGACCCATGTCGAAAAGAACCTTGGTGAAGAACCGGCTGTACAGCAAGTGCAAGATGGCATGGGTGACGCCGCCTACATATTGATCAACCGGCAACCACTCGCGCACCTTCGCTGGGTCAAAGGCTCGCGTCGAATCATGCGGGTCTACATAGCGCAGGTAGTACCAGGATGAATCCACGAAGGTGTCCATGGTGTCGGCATCACGAGTTGCGGGGCCACCACATTTCGGGCACGGCACACTCGCCCACGCGATTGCCGCACCCAGTGGTGAGGTGCCCTTGGGCTTTAGGTCTAGCCCCTCGGCCGGTGGCAAAAGCACCGGCAACTGCGACTCGGGCACCGGCACCTCACCGCACTTCGGGCAGTGAATGATCGGGATCGGTGCACCCCAGTAGCGTTGACGCGAGATGAGCCAGTCGCGCAAGCGATAATTAACAGCCGGCCGGCCGGTGCCACGTTGCTCAAGCACCAAGTTCATCGCGGTAATTGCTTCAACCTTGCCTAGCCCATCAAGTGGCCCTGAATTCACGTGTGGGCCGTCATCGGCCGTGGCGACACCGGTCAGGGCTGGGTCTTCGCCGGCCTCAACAACCACTCGCACCGGTAGGTTGAATGTGCGCGCAAAGTCCAGGTCGCGTTGGTCGTGCGCGGGCACCGCCATGATCGCACCGGTGCCGTAGTCGGCCAACACGTAATCTGACGCCCAGACTTCGATCCGCTCACCGGTTACCGGATTGATGGCGTACCGCTGCAAGAACACGCCCGTCTTCTCGCGCGACTGATCAAGTCGATCCATCTCAGAAGTGCCCTTGACCTGTTCAAGATAGGCACGAAAATCTGCATCAGCAGCACTGCCGGTGGCCAACTCTGCCGCCAAGTCCGAGTCAACGGCCACCACGAAGAAAGTCGCTCCATACAAAGTATCCGGACGAGTTGTGTAGACGGTAACCGGCTCGGCGCGTCCTTCGATTACGAATTCAACTTCGGCGCCACGCGAGCGGCCAATCCAATTTCGCTGCATCAGCAGCACCTTCTCGGGCCACTTGCCTTCTAGATCATCCATGTCGTCGAGTAGGCGGTCGGCATAATCGGTGATGCGCAAGTACCACTGGGTCAACTTCTTCTTGGTCACGGGCGTATCGCAACGTTCACATAATCCGGCGACTACTTGTTCGTTGGCGAGCACCGTTTGGCAATTCGGGCACCAGTTGACGTTGCTAGCCTTGCGATACGCCAAACCGCGTTCGAACATCTGCAGGAAGAACCACTGATTCCATTTGTAATACTCCGGGTCACAGGTGTTGAATACGCGATCCCAGTCAAATGAACAGGCGAAGCGGCGCATCGAAGCTTTTTGCTGAGCGATGTTCTCGTAGGTCCAATGAATGGGATCCTCGTTACGCTTAATGGCCGCGTTCTCCGCCGGCAACCCGAAGGCATCCCACGCGATCGGGTGCATCACGTTAAAGCCCTGCTGCACCCAGTACCGCGCGATTACGTCGCCGAGGGCGTAAGCCTCAGCATGGCCCATATGGAGGTCACCTGACGGGTACGGGAACATGTCAAGGACGTACTTCTTGGGTCGGGGATCACCAGGGCGACCGGATCGAAATGGGGCCAATTCATCCCAAATCGGCAGCCACCGCTCCTGAATCGCATCGAAGTCATAGCCGACCGGCTCATCGGCGCGGTCGGCGGGCGCACTGGGGTGACTCATAAGGCTGGTGAGTCTACCGAGGGCGCGTCAGAGCGGCTGCCAGCGCCGAGCCCACGGCCAAATGCACGCTCCAGGCCCAATGGAGCCCATCTGGGTTCCCGGTGCCGGCGGCTAGGGCCGGGAGCACCCAGTCATCGACATCCACAAACTCCACCCCATTAGCCCGCGCCCACCGCCGGCCGGCACTAATTGCCCGCTGGTGGTGCCGGTGGGATGGATAAGTGGGGGCGGCATGGGCCGATGGGCCAACTAGGGCAATTGGAATATCGGGTCGGTAGTGTCGAACCGCGGTCACAATCCGAGTCAGATAACGGTCGGTCCCCTGCTGCGGTAATTGCCGCATCCGCCCACCTGACGCCACGATGACTTTCGGCGCAGCCAGCCGGTAGGTTCGCCGAACCCATCGACGCACCGCCCCCGGGCGCACATACGGGATCGAATCGCGCAGCCAGGTCGGCACGGCCGCGGGTAGGTGATCCATGCCACCCACCCCCAGGACCAGATAATCAGCTCGGTGCACGTAAACACCAAACGCCATCGGGTCGCGGGTCAACGCCCACCACGCATCACGGGCTGTCCACCCGAATCGAGCCACCAGATCAACTTCGACGTCGACGCCCAGGGCGCGCGCGCAGACATTCGGGTAGAGATCTGGGTGGGTGGGTACTTGCGTGTCAACCGGCCCGTGGAAGGCCAGCGAATCGGCCAGAACCAGCAGGTGGCGAGTCATCGCCACATCATCGCGCATTGGGTTTCGGTGCTAACCACAAGATGGTGCCCGACAGACCTTAAAGTCTTCCCATGCCAGAGCACCAAAGACTGAACCGCCTCAGGTCAGTCACCATGGGCGCCGCCCAGTTCGAAAGAGAAAAAGTCACCTGGCCACCGGCGCTACGCAGCGCGGTTGTCGTCACCGCATGCGTATCAGTTTGCCTCGCAGCCGGCCAGCCAGCTAACGCAATACCCCTTGGCATTGGCGCACTCTTCGTGGGTCTTGCCGACATAGACGAGGTCTCTGGGCAGCGTTGGCGCACCATGTTGTGGACAACGTTTTGGATTACCATCGCCGCGTTCTGCGGCGGCTTGCTTTCCAACATTGGCCTTTACCAAATTATTTCGGTTGCCATGGTTGGGGCCATCGGCGGGTACGTTGGCGCCGCCGGAGCCCGCCCAGTTCTCATCGGGATCCTCGTCATGGTTACTTATGTGGCCTTTTCGGGTGCTCCGGAAGCGCAGCTAGCAGCTTTGGCAACCGGCGCCCTTGTTGCTCTGGGCGGAATTATCCAAACAGCGGCAACGGTGGTGACCGCCCTGATCCGCAGCCGAGGCTCGTTGCGACTCACGCACCAAAATCCGCGCAATATCCGCAAGCTGCGCGCGCATTTCAACACCAAGGATGACTTCTTTCGCCACGGTGCGCGCCTAGCTCTGGCTATGGCGATCGCCGAGTGCATCAACTTGTATCTTGGCTGGCCGCATGGCTACTGGATTCCGCTCACCGTGGCTTGGGTCAGTCGACCCGACCGAAATGGCACGACAACGAAGGTACTCGCACGGGTTGCCGGTTCAATCGCCGGCGTGATCATCACCTATGTCGCGATCGAAGTCCTCAACCTGCAAAGTTACGCCACGGCGATTCTTGTCGGGGTGGGAGCATTTGTCCTACTTGCTTTCATCTGGGCCAACTATGCGATTGCGGTCGTTGGTATCACCATGGTGGTTGTTTCACTGGTTGCACTAAACGGTGACCCCGTCGGACAGGTGTCAGGAGTTCGCGTGCTATCGACGATCATTGCTGGGATAGTAGTGATCGCGGTTTCGTTTAGCTGGCCAGCCGCTCGAATGCAACCAGATCAAGGCCACTAATCTTCGCTTATGTCTAGGCGCGGGTGGGTACTCTTCATCTCCCTCGGGTTGATTTGGGGTTTGCCCTACTTGCTCATCAAAGTCGGCGTTGAATCACTGTCACCATTTGTGGTCGTCTTCGCACGTGTCATGATCGGTGCCGCCATCATGCTGCCGATTGCGCTCGTTACCGGGCAAATACGCCAACTAAAAGGTCACTGGAAATGGGTGTTCATCTTCGCGATCGTCGAGATGACCTTCACCTTCCTCGCCCTGACCTGGGCCGAGCAACGCCTCACAAGCTCACTCGCTGCGCTCTTGATAGCCACCGTGCCCCTCACCGCCGCCATCATCGCCCGCATCATGGGGCTCGATTCACGACTAAGCGGGTTGCGCTTGGTTGGTCTTGGCGTCGGCTTCGCCGGGGTTGCGGCACTCGTGGGCCTAGATGTTTCTGGTGGGGATTTTCTCTCTGTCGCCGCCGTCAGTATCACGGTATTGGGATACGCCCTTGGACCGATCATCGTGGACCGCAAGTTAAGTGCCGCACCGAGCCTGGCTGTCATCGCTGCATCACTTGCAATAAATGCGGTCATCTACGCACCGTTTGCCTGGTTCACCTGGCCAACCGAGCCGGTGCCCGCAACTGCGTGGTGGTCGATTGTGATCCTCGGGGCCCTGTGCACCGCGGGTGCCTTCATCATCTTCTTTGCTCTCATCGCTGAAGTCGGACCGGCCCGAACCACCGTGATCACCTACATTAATCCGGCGGTAGCCGTTATCTTGGGAGTCTTAATCCTGCGTGAGCCACTGACGCCGGGGATCTTGATCGGGTTTCCGCTGGTGCTGGCCGGCTCCTTCCTGGCCACTAGGCGGGCGCCGGCACTGGAGTCTGAGCCGCACGGCTAAGCCCGGCACCGCCGGCAGGTGGGGGGTTACCCCCGCGCAGTTACGAAAACTTCAGTGGAGCTGAGGGGATTCGAACCCCTGACCCCCTGCATGCCATGCAGGTGCGCTACCAGCTGCGCCACAGCCCCGAAATAACCGGACCCCGATGAACACGGGAAGGGTCAGCATACCGATCGCGGCTCAGGTGGCCCGAAGTGGCCAACGATTGTGCGCTAGCGGTCGTCGGCCAGCGCCGACTCCGGCAAGGTGCCGGCGTTGTACTCCTGCAGCCGCCACCTGGGGCCAATGGCGCTGACATTTTCAACGAGCACCGACCACGAGCAGTTGGTCAGCACCCCGAGCACCGCCCAGTGCTCAGGTGGCAATCCCAGAATCGCACCAATGCCGGCGCGCGCGGCGCCGCCGTGGGTCACTACCACAAGTGCGCCGCCGGGCCCAACCCCCTCAAGGGCCCGTTGCACGGCCGCGGCGACCCGCTGCGCCACTTCAAGACGGGTTTCACCGCTGACCCCGGCCGGCATCTCGGCACTTGCCGACCACTGCGCCAGCATCGTGCCGTAGCCCTGCTCCATTTCGGGCCGGGTCAGGCCTTCCCACTCCCCCGCAAAAGTTTCCCGGAGCCCCACATCGGTGGTGACTTCAAGGCCGAGGATTCGGGCCAGTGGTTTTGCCGTGTTCATTGCACGGCTTAGATCAGAGGCGACAATCACGGTCGGTTGCAAGGTCGCCAACATAGCCGCCGCGCGTTCGGCCTGCTCAACACCTAACTCATCGAGGTCGATATCTGTTTGCCCCTGGAAGCGCTGCTCGGCATTCCAGCGGGTGCGACCGTGCCGCCAGAAAACTATCCGACGGGCTTCGCGCTGCTTATTCAGGACGCCTCCTGCGGATTCGTGCTGCGAGCACCGTCATACATCGCGTCGCGGGATGACTCGCGGGTTGAATGCGGGGCATTAACCGACGCCGGTAACTCGAGCATCGGGCAGTCCTTCCACAGGCGCTCGATGGCGTAGTGGATACGCTCCTCGGCAAGTTGCACGTGCACCACGATGTCGCCGTAGTCAAGGAGCACCCAGTGACTCTCGCGCTCACCCTCGCGGCGCAGGGGCTTTGCCCCCATCGCACGCAACCTCTCCTCGACACCGTCGACAACACCTTTGACTTGACGGTCGTTGGCCGCAGAGATCAAGACGAAAACATCGGTTATGACGACATGGTCGCTCACATCGATGGCCATGATGTCTTCACCGAGTTTCTCGGACGCTGCTTCGGCCGCAGCGACCGCTAGGGCTACTGCTTCAGTACTCGCTGTCATGACTACTACTTTCAGATTGTTTTGGAAGTGCTATTGATAAAGCTTGCGCTTGCCGATGAAGTTCGCCACCGACTCCGGAACCAAGTAGTTGATCGGCTCCGCCCGGGCCGCCCGGGCCCGAATGTTCGTCGATGAAATCGCCAGCGCGGGAATCTCCAATAGAGTCCATGACTCCGCGGGTAACTTTGGGTTTCGCATCTCGTGACCGGGCCGCGTAACGCCGATGATATGCGCCAAGGCGATTACCTCCTGCGGCCCGCGCCACTCCAAAATATCGGCCAAGGCATCGGCGCCGGTGATAAAGAACCACTCGGTCTCCAGGCCCGGGAAGTTGACCTCATACTGCGCCCGCAGATCACGCAGCGTGTCTACCGTATAAGTGGGCCCATCGCGATCAATATCAACCCGAGTCACATCGAACCGATCGTCCATTGAGGTAGCAAGAACCGTCATCAGGTATCGCTCTTCGGGGGTGGCGCCGGGGGCCGGCGATTTATGCCATGGCTGGCCGGTCGGGGCAAATAGCACGGTGTCCAGCTGGAAGCTGTAGGCAACCTGGGATGCAGCGACGAGGTGGCCGTGGTGAATCGGGTCGAAGGTGCCGCCCATCACCCCGATGCGGCGGGTGGTCACAAGTGGTTTCTAACGGTCCACGTTAATCATGGTCGTGACTACCAAGAGTGCTACTAAGACCAGGAAAGCAAACCCACCAAATACATAGGGGGATATCAGCCCCTGCGTTGCTACTTCTTCTGCTGCACCCAGACCCATCGTGAACCCCTTCATATCGTTGTGGGAGCACTCTACTGCGTTTAGAAAACCTTGGTGCAGTACGGACGCGCTAGCTGCGAATGTGGCCGTCGCCGGTCACCACATAAGTAGTGGTGGTCAACTCAGTGAGCCCCATCGGCCCGCGTGCGTGCAACTTCTGGGTGGAGATTCCAATCTCCGCCCCGAACCCGAACTCACCCCCATCGGTGAACCGGGTCGACGCATTGACCATCACGGCAGCGGAATCCACCCCGGCGACAAAACGCTGGGCCGCAGATTGGCTATCAGTGACGATGGCCTCGGTGTGACCACTTGACCACCGGCGAATATGCGCCAGTGCCTCATCGATGCTGTCGACGATCCCTGCCGCAATATCCAAGGAGTAGTACTCCGCCGCCCAGTCATCATCGGTCACCTCGGCGAATTCGACCCCGGTGCCTGTTGCATGCAGCGCGAATCTCGAATCACCGTGGATGGTCACTCCGGCGGCCTTTAATGCATCCAAGGCGCGCGGCAGGAATTCGTCAGCGATCTCGCGGTGCACAAGCACCGTTTCGGCCGCATTGCACACACTCACCCGCTGCGCCTTGCTGTTCAGTAAAATTGCGATGGCCTTCTCGATATCGGCGTCCTTGTCGATATAAACATGGCAGTTACCGACACCTGTCTCGATCACCGGCACCGTGGAATTGTCAACCACACTGCGAATCAGATCCGCACCACCTCTAGGGATAAGCACGTCAACTAGTCCACGTGCCGTCATCAGGTATTTAACCGACTCGTGAGTTTCGCCGGGTACCAGGGAGACCGCGTCTGCCGGGAGGCCCGACGCCACGAGCGCGTCACGCATGACAGCGGTCAGCGCCGCATTGCTTTGGGACGCGGATGATGAGCCACGCAGTAGCGCAGCGTTACCGCTCTTCAGGCACAACCCGGCGGCATCGACGGTGACATTTGGCCGGGCCTCATAGATCATTCCCACCACACCAAGTGGCACTCGAATTTGTCGCACCTGCAGCCCATTGGGCAAGGTGTAGCCGCGGATGACCTCGCCGACCGGATCAGGCAACGCCGCTACGTCACGAAGTGCCTGCGCAATATCGGCAATCCGAGCAGCGTTCAAGGTGAGTCTGTCGACGAGGGCGGCCGAGGTGCCAGCGGCCAGCGCCTTGGCCACGTCAATCGCATTGGCGGCGGTGATCTCACCAGCGCGCGCATCTAGTGCGTCCGCCATGGCAAGTAAAGCAATGTCTTTTTGCTCGCGGGTCAACAGGCGCAACAACCCAGCCGCATCGCGGGCCGCCTGCGCGGTTTTTAGAACTTGGGCTTGCTCATCCATGGGCACACCTTAGATGCACCAGGTGGTAGCTGATCAAAATGGGAGCAGCCGCCCGGCTGCCAGCGGCCCGGGCTGCTCATTATGCAGCCGCCCCCGACGGTGAAAGGTGTCCTTACTAATTACTTCGACGCCCACCGCCGCCCACGGGGGTAACTGCGCGGACTGCGCATGCTCCGCCCATAACCGCTCCGCCATGGTTAAGGCCTGGGACATATCCAAGGCCTCCTCCCAGTAGCGCACTTCTGCTCGATCGACCGCGAACCGGCCAGCCAGCAGGAACGGATGTTCGTGGCTGAGGCGCTCAAGGGCCGCTCGAATTTCAGTTTCCGCAATCGGGGTGCCGGTCACGGTCAAAGTGACATGCCACATCGGCCCTGATTCGACAACACTCGCGTCGACAACACTCGAATCGACAACACTCGAATCGGCGACCATATTGGCCCCCAATCCGCTCAAATCGTGATGACTACTAAGTCATCTCGGTGGACAACCTCGCGTTCATAAGCCGGACCCAAGTCCCGTGCTAGGTCCTTGGTGGACCGCCCGAGCAAGCCGGGCAGTTCGCCAGAGTCAAAGTTGACCAGTCCGCGGGCGATCGTGTGGCCCTTTTCATCTAATAAGTCCACTGGATCTCCGGCAGCAAAGGTGCCCTCAACCGCGGTTATGCCGGCCGGCAGTAGGGAAAGTCGCCGTTGGACGACTGCCGTCACCGCCCCGGCATCAAGATGCAGCCGCCCGCGCCCGGTGGTCGCGTGGGCTAGCCAGAGCAATCTGGTCGAGGTTCGCGCACCGGTTGGGTGGAATACCGTGCCGCCAGCCGCCGAAGTCAAGGCGGTGGCGGACTCCTGCGCGGCCGCCAATAGCACCGGGATCCCGGCTGCGGTGGCGATCTGGGCGGCCTCAACCTTGGTAGCCATCCCACCGAGTCCAACACCGGCCGCCCCCACTCCGCCAATGCGCACCGCGCTTAGGTCCGTCGGTGTGCGCACTTCGGTGATCAATTTCGCTCCTGGTTTACCCGGTGGTCCGTCGAAGAGCCCATCGACATCGGAGAGCAGTACCAGCGCCTCGGCAGCAATGAGGTGGGCAACAAGTGCCGCAAGGCGATCGTTGTCACCGACTCGAATCTCATCGGTAGCGACCGTGTCGTTCTCATTGACGATGGGCACGACGCCCATTTCCAGTAAGCGAAATAAGGTGCGCTGGGCATTTCGGTAGTGCGAACGACGCGTGACATCTTGGGCAGTCAGGAGCACTTGGCCCACGGTGATGCCGTGCTTGGCGAATTCCGCGCAGTAGCGCGCAATCAACATGCCCTGACCGACGCTGGCCGCCGCCTGCTGCGTTGCCAGATCACGCGGGCGCGTGGTGAGGCCAAGGGCCGGGAAGCCCGTTGCAATTGCCCCACTCGAAACAAGCACCACCTGGTGGCCGGCCGCCCGCCGCGCCGCTAATTGCGCCACCAAATCCACGATTCGCTCATCGTCTAGCCCACCGCCGCGCTTGGTCAACGATGATGAACCGACTTTGACGACTATGCGCTCAGCCGCGGTCACCTGACCGCGGGCGTCACGCCCCGTGGCACTCATTAACTATCTCCGTCGAGTTGGGCCGCCAACCGCACATCGGTACCTCTTGGGCTCTTGCTCGATCCCATTTCAATATTCAAAGTCGGCTGCCAGTCAAAAACCACAGCGTTGTCGTCGCTGCCGATCATCACTGTGCAACCGGCCGCTGCCCCCTGCTTGACGAGTGCCTCTTCGACACCAAGGCGGGCCAGTCGATCGGCTAGGTAGCCGACCGCTTCGTCATTGCTGAAATCGGTCTGACGCACCCAGCGCTCCGGGCGCTCACCGCGCACGCGATAGCCAGCGGCATCGTGGGTTACCGTGAAGCCGCGATCATTAACCGACCTCGGGGTGATGACAATGCGTGGCGCCTCATCGGGGATCGCCGCCAGCCGTGCCTGCAATACTTTGTCGGCCATTGCAAATGACAATGGCCGCAAACCTTCATGGGTTGCGGCTGAGATCTCAAATACCAAGTGGCCGCGCTCTTCAAGAATCGGGCGCACCAGATCGGCAAGTACCTGCGCATCCGGAACGTCAATCTTGTTCAGCGCCACAATGCGGGGGCGATCTTGCAAGCCACCATAAAGTGACAACTCATGCTCAATGGCGTCAAGATCATCAATGGGGTCGCGCCCTGGCTCCATGGTGGCACAGTCAAGGACCTGAACGAGCACACTGCAGCGCTCAACATGGCGCAAGAACTCCAGACCCAATCCCTTGCCTGAACTCGCACCCGGAATCAAGCCCGGGACATCGGCGATGGTGAAAACCACCTCGCCAGCTGTTACGACCCCAAGATGGGGGATCAAGGTAGTGAAGGGATAGTCGGCAATCTTTGGACGCGCCGCGCTCATCGCAGCAACGAGACTTGATTTGCCGGCACTTGGAAATCCGACCAGAGCTACATCGGCGACCGTCTTTAACTCTAAGACGATATCTCGATACTCACCGGGTTCACCAAGGAGCGCAAAACCTGGGGCCTTGCGCCGAGGTGACGCCAACGCCGCATTGCCAAGACCACCGCGACCGCCTTTGGCAATAATCTGCCGCGTGCCGCCACCGAGTAGGTCCGCGATTACGGTGCCATCCGGTGCCAACACCATGGTGCCATTGGGTACTCGCAGGACTACGTCTTGGCCCTCGCCCCCATTGCGGTGCGCCCCCTGCCCCGGGCGACCGTTGTCGGCCTTCCGGTGCGGACCATGGTGAAACTCGAGCAGGGTCGTCACGCTCGGGTCGACGACCAACACGATATCGCCGCCCCGGCCACCGCTGCCACCATCGGGCCCGCCAAGTGGTTTGAATTTCTCCCGCAAGACCGAGGCACAGCCGTTGCCACCGTCGCCACCTTGCACATGCAAGGTGACTTGGTCAACGAAGGTGGCCACGGCTAGTACTCCCTTTTCTGGTACCCGGTGCAATGGCAGCGAGGCGAGCCCAACGGGCCCGCCTCGTCGACAAGTTGCTGTCTAACGCGGACCTGGCCGCGAGAGTTTGGTCGGTTAACGCTGGTTACGCACCCGCGACAATGTTTACGACGCGGCGACCACGGGCCACCCCAAATTCAACGGTACCGGCCGCGAGGGCGAACAGGGTGTCGTCCTTGCCGCGCCCAACGTTGTTGCCAGGATGAAAGTGGGTACCGCGCTGGCGCACGATGATTTCACCGGCGTTGACATCTTGGCCGCCGAAACGCTTCACCCCGAGGCGCTGAGCGTTGCTGTCGCGACCGTTACGGGTGCTGGATGCACCTTTCTTATGTGCCATTAGTTCACTTCCCGGTCTTGATATCGGTGACCTTGACCGCGGTGAGGTCTTGACGATGACCTTGACGGCGGCGGTAGCCGGTCTTGTTCTTGTACTTAAGGATGTCGATCTTGGGTCCGCGGTGGTGATCGACGATCTCCGCGGTCACGGTGACCTTGGCCAAAGTCGCGGCGTCGGTTGTCACGGTGCCACCATCTACCACCAATAATGCAGGAAGAGTCAGGGTGTTGCCCGGCTCACCGGCCTGCCGGTCGAGCACCACAACATCGCCAACCGCGACCTTTTCCTGCCGGCCGCCAGCGCGCACGATCGCGTACACCACGAACTCCTACCTGTAAGTCAAATCCCGGGGAACTGCCCCGCGAGGTGGGTGCCCGTTGGGGCACCGGGGTCTAAGGGTACGGATAGCACCCGTTGGTGGTCAAACCGCCTCCTCCGAAGGCTCCAATTCGCCCTCTGCGGCCGGTTCTTCGGTGCGTTCGTAGGCCCGGGCCGCGACATCGGCCGGATCCACCGCATTGGCCGGCCGCCGGTTCTTGGGCGAGACCTCGTGGTCATGATCATGGGCCGCCCCATTGCCATTGTCGACCGGGTGCATCGAAATCCGCAGGCCTCGACCAGCACAGGCATCACATGGGGTCGAAAACGACTCAATGAGCCCCGAGCCGATGCGCTTGCGGGTCATCTGCACCAAGCCAAGTGAGGTGACTTCGGCAACCTGGTGCTTGGTGCGGTCGCGACCCAAGGATTCAACCAGCCGCCGTAGAACCAGATCCCGATTGCTTTCGAGGACCATGTCGATGAAGTCGATGACGATGATGCCGCCGACATCGCGCAGGCGCAGTTGCCGGACGATCTCCTCAGCTGCTTCCAGGTTATTACTCGTGACCGTCTGCTCGAGGTTGCCGCCTTGACCGATGAATTTTCCGGTGTTTACGTCAACCACGGTCATGGCCTCGGTGCGGTCGATCACCAGCGAGCCACCTGATGGCAGGAACACTTTTCGATCAAGTGCCTTAGCAAGCTGCTCATCAACCCGGTATTCGTCAAAGAGATCCTTATTCGAAACCCAGTGTTGAAGGCGGCCCGCGAGATCGGGTGCAATGGCGTTGATGTAGGTGGTCAGAGCCTCCCATGCGGTATCCCCGGAGACCACCAACTTGTTGACATCTTCATTGAAAATATCCCGCACCACCTTGATTGCAAGATCCGGTTCGCCATGCAGCAGGGTTGGTGGTGTCGCCGTCTTTACGGCTTCGGCAATTGCCGCCGACTGCGCCTGCAGGCGCGTGATGTCCTGCTCGAGGGCTTCCTCGGGTGCGCCCTCCGCGGCGGTGCGCACAATGACACCGGCCTCTTCGGGCATTACGCGTTTAAGAATGTTCTTCAAACGAGCCCGCTCGGTATCGGGCAGTTTGCGGCTGATCCCCGTCATCGAACCGTCTGGCACATAAACGAGGTACCGCCCCGGCAAGGAGATCTGACTTGTTAGACGTGCACCTTTTTGCCCAACCGGATCCTTGGTTACCTGCACCAAGATGGTGTCGCCGGATTTAAGGGCGAACTCAATGCGCTTTGGTTGCCCGTCAAGGCCCGCGGCATCCCAATTGACCTCACCGGCATACAACACCGCGTTACGACCGCGACCGATATCAACAAACGCGGCTTCCATGCTGGGTAGCACATTTTGTACGCGACCTAAATAGACATTGCCCACGAGTGAGGACGAACTACCGCGCGTGACGTAGTGCTCAACGAGCACACCGTCCTCAAGCACCGCGATCTGCGTGCGATCACCGGTTTGCCGCACCGCCATCACCCGGTCGACGGATTCGCGACGAGCTAGGAACTCGGCCTCGGTCAAGATAGGTGCCCGGCGGCGACCGGCTTCACGGCCCTCGCGCCGGCGCATCTTCTTGGCTTCGAGCCGGGTTGAGCCACGCATGGAATTCGCATCGTCTTTTTTGGCATTAGTCCGCGGCGCCCGCACTTTGACTACCGTGTTGGGCGGGTCATCGGGGGCTGGCTCTAGATCGGTTTCACTGCCGCGGCGCCGACGCCGACGCCGGCGCGTGGTTGCCGAGTTTTCTGAATCCTCGTCCGTACCTAGCTCATCGGCCTCGGCCTTTTCGTCATCAGCGGTTGTCTCGCCAGCCGCATCGGATTCATCGGTACGTCGGCGGCGGCCGCGGCCGCCGCGGCGGCGCCGGCGGCGGCGCGCCTCATCATCTGACTCCCCAACTACCGCGGCACCTAAGTCACTAGATGCACCAGCGGCGCTGTCCGCAACAGCAGACTCGGCGGGCGCCTTCGCTTTGGCCGATTTACTCGGTGTCCGGGTCCGAGTGGCTCGTGGCGCCACCGGTTCGGCCGCCTGGAAGAGCGGGGCAATGAACGCGGCGCTGGGGGCTTTACCGGGGGCCGGGACCTCAGGAGTCTTGGTTTCCTTCGTGCTTGCCTTCTTCGTGGCCTTCTTGGCGGTCGCCGCTGCCGCCTTCTTAGCGGGAGCCTTCTCGGGCTTTTCGGCGGCCGATTTTTTCTCGGCCTTCTTCGCCACCTTCTTCACCGGTTTCTCAGTTGCCGTGACCGCCGGTGGCCCGGCCGGGCGAATGGCGGCACGCCGGCGCGGGGCCGGTGCTGCTGATTCCGCTGGCGCTGGTGCTGATTTGTTTTCGGACGGGGGTGCAGTTATTTCGACCATTGGGTCGTACTCCTTTAGGCGTCAATCACCGGTCTCCCGGAGTTAACGCGTGTCGTGTGGGTGAGCGTTACCGATCACCCATCAAGTCTTAGCGGCTGCCAGCGGCGCGCGGTCGTGGGCGAATGGATCTCCCACGGTCGCTCCGACTGGGTCGAGCGGCCCCTGTGCCAGCCGAGTCACCCGTGGGGGCGCTGGCGGCACGAGGCCGGCTACCTGCCGTAGTGCCTTAAGAACGTCGTCGGGTCGTACGGACGGTGTTGCATGCCGTACTACCGCCCTGAGTATGGCACACCCTGACCCCGGTTCCACCGACACCGACACCACCGGCCCCCGTGCATCAAAGGCCCGAACCCCATTCTTCGTTAGGCGCTCTACCGTCACTTCGCCCTGAGCCAGTAGTTTTTGGGCCGCAATCTCAACTTCCGCAACCCCCATGCCGGGCAGCTCAATTTGCCAAATACTGGCCTCGAGCCGCTGGACGAAATCAGGTGACCTTGCCTCCACCACCGCCACTATGTCCAGGCCCGGTGGCAGGGCGGCATCTAGCGCCGCCCGCACCGCGGCCGGGTCGCAGCGCTCCGTGACCCCGATTTCGACGTATTCGGCCTCACTTGCCACCCCGGTCGGAGCCGAGTTCGCATAAGACACTTTCGGGTGCGGGGAGAATCCAGCACTAAATGCCATCGGTATCTCCGCCCGCCGCAACGCGCGCTCTAATGCCCGTTGAAAGTCACGGTGGCTGGAAAACCGCAAGCGTCCGCGCTTGGCATATTGCAGCCGCAGGCGTTGGACTGTTGGTGCTACATCGCGCACCGGAGCCGAACGTGCCACATCAAGCCCCCGGTTGGGTGGCTGCTTCGGCAACCGGCGCGTGGGCCGGCACCATTGGCATCGGAAGGTCGGTGACCCCGGTCGGGCCAACTTGAATTTGCGTCTCCATCTGGTCGCACACCCCGCAGTCAAAGCACGGGGTCCAGCGACAATCGTCAATCGCAACTTCATCGAGGGCCGCCTGCCAGTCCTCCCAAAGCCACTCGGAGTCAAGCCCGGAATCCAAGTGGTCCCAGGGCAGTACTTCGGTCTTGGTGCGCTCACGGATGGTGTACCAATCGACATCAACGCATTGATCAGCAAGGGCTCGATCAGCGGCGCTCATCCATCGGTCATAGGAGAAATGCTCACTCCACCCGTCAAATCTCGCCCCGTCTTGCCAAGCCGCGAGGATGACGGCGCCAATTCGGCGATCCCCACGCGAGAGCAAGCCTTCGACGATGCCCGGCTTGCCATCGTGATAGCGAATACCAATGGCTTTGCCGTAGTTGCGGTCGGCGCGAATGGCATCGCGCAATTTAGCCAGCCGGGCATCGGTAGTGGCGTGATCAAGTTGGGCTGCCCACTGAAATGGCGTATGTGGTTTCGGTACGAAACCCCCGATGGAAACCGTGCATCGAATATCACGTGAACCGGTGGCCTCGCGTCCGGCTTTGATCACGTCACGGGCCAATTGCGCGATTTGAAGCACATCCTCATCGGTTTCAGTTGGTAACCCGCACATGAAATAGAGCTTTACCTGGCGCCAGCCGGCCGAATAAGCAGTAGTAACAGTGCGGATTAAGTCCTCCTCCGTCACCTGCTTATTTATGACCTTGCGCATTCGCTCACTACCGCCCTCAGGGGCGAAGGTTAGGCCGCTGCGCCGTCCACCCCGTGACAATTCATTTGCCAGGTCGACATTGAAAGCATCAACTCTGGTACTTGGCAGCGACAGCGCGGTCTGGGAGCCTTCGTACCTATCTGCGAGATTGCGCGCTATGTCAGCGATTTCCGAATGGTCCGCACTTGATAGCGATAACAGGCCCACTTCCTCGTAGCCGGTCTTCTTCAGCCCGTTTTCGACCATCTCCGCAATCCCGGTAATACTGCGTTCGCGCACCGGACGGGTGATCATCCCGGCTTGGCAAAAGCGGCAACCGCGGGTGCAGCCGCGGAAGATTTCCACGCTCATCCGCTCGTGCACGGTCTCAGCCAACGGGACCAATGGTGCTTTGGGGTAAGGCCAGCTATCCAGATCCATCAAGGTGTGCTTGCGTACCCGCCACGGCACCTCGGGCTGGTTCGGAATCACCCGTTGGATCCGGCCGTCTGCTAGGTACTCCACGTCATAGAAAGCCGGAACGTAGATAACCCCGGTCTTGGCCAGTTCGAGCAGCAGGCCCATCCGGCCACCCGGGCAACCTGCGGCCTTCCAATCCCTGGTGAGGTCGGTGATGAGCAGCACTGCCTCTTCACCATCGCCCAGCACGGCAGCGTCAATGAAATCCGAGATTGGCTCCGGGTTGAATGCCGCGTGACCACCCGCAATAACTATCGGATGTGAGTCGTCGCGCTCCCGAGCCAGCAACGGGATATTGCCCAGTGACAGTGCGCTCAACATGTTCGTGTAGCCAAGTTCAGTGGAAAATGAAAGCCCGAAGAGATCGAAATCGCCAACCGCGCGATGACCATCCACGGTGAACTGCGGCACCTTGGCCTCGCGCATCAGGGCTTCAAGATCCGGCCAGATCGCGTAGGTGCGCTCCGCTAAGGCGTCGACGCGCTCATTGATGACTTCATAAAGAATCTGCACGCCTTGATTCGGGGCACCAACCTCGTAGGCATCGGGGTACATGAGCACCCAGTGCACCTGCACGTCATCCCAGGGCTTCAAGGTCGCATTCAATTCCCCGCCGACATACTGAATTGGCTTACTCACCAAGGGCAAGAGCAATTCGAGGCGATCAAAGACGGATTCACCGCGTCGAGCTAGATCTGAAACCGTCATGTGGCCAAGGTTACCCATGGAAACCAGATCCTGCTTTACCCCCGGCACCGGATCCACGATGGCACTGGGATTCTCAGGTCAGGTCAGCGAGGACCGAGCCGAGTGCAGGCGCACATTCTCCAGCAGGCCAATCGCAATCCAGGTCGACATCATGGAGGTTCCGCCTGCCGAAACAAGCGGCAGCGGAATACCGGTGATTGGCATGATGCCCAAAGTCATGCCGATGTTCTCGAAAGTCTGAAATGCCAGCCAAGCGACTATGCCCGTCGAAATAAGTCGTCCATATAGATCATCTGCTTTCATCGCGATGCGAATAGCCCGCCACAAAATCACGCAGATGAGCAGAATCAACAGGGCCGAGCCAATGAATCCGAGTTCTTCGCCAACCACGGTGAAGATGAAATCGCTCTCGTTGACCGGTACGAACTTGCCTTGGGTCTGCGGACCCTCGAAGAGCCCGTACCCGGTCCACCCGCCCCCGCCCACCGCAATGCGCGCCTGGGTTGAGTTGTACGTGGCTCCCCCGGGTTCACCGGCTGGATTAAGAAATGAGGTCAATCGCGAAATTTGATAGGACTGCAGCAGGCCCAATTGCAGCGCTAGCAAAATGCCAATGACCGCCCCGCCGATCAGGCCGATCACCCAACGCCGACGTGCGCCGGACACGGCAATCACGGATAGCGCCACCGAGCCCAAGATCAGCACCGTCCCGGTGTCGTTCTGCACCAAGATAATTAGAATCGGCAACACGGCGACACCGACCGACATGAGCACATCACGATCATGTGGCTCACTTTCGACGTCACGTTTCTCCGCCAAGATGGCCGCCATCATCATGATGATCGCAACCTTGGCGAACTCGGATGGCTGGATAGTAAATCCGCCCGGCAGATCGATCCATGCGCGGGCTCCAGCTATCGAAGTACCTAGGCCTGGAATGAAAACCACCAGCAGCAGCAATACCGAAACGATGTAGATAATTGGCGTATACGCGCGCAGCCAGCGGTAGTCAAGCCGCGATGCGACGTATCCCAAGACCATGGCGACTACCACGTTGATGAGGTGCCGCTTCAGATATGACTGTGGGTCATTCGCCGATGCCATGTCGGCCCGGCTTGCTGACCAAACCAGCACCGACCCGAAGATCGTGACGCCGATGGCAGCGACAACCAGCACCCAGTCCAGATCACGCCAATAGGAGCTACCTCGGGAGCGGCCGGGTGCTGGTGGCCGGGCGATGGCGTCCGTTGTTGAGAATGCACTCATGGCGAACCCCCTCCCGGTGCCGCTGCCTGACCTGACATCTTGCCTCGCGGCGCCACCGGCGTGCCGTCCGGACGTACCGTAGGCAGTCTTTTCAGCGGGGCGCCATCAACCAGCACACTCGTGGCCGGGTTCACCGTGCTACCGGAGACGCCGAAAATACCCTCGTAGATCTTTCGCACACTAGGGCCGGAAGTCTTTGATCCAGTGCCGCCTTGGGTCACCATCATGACGACCGCATACCTTGGCTTATTGGCTGGCGCGAATGATGCGAACCACGAAGTCGAAACTTTATTGCCGGTGACCTGAGCCGAACCAGTCTTGGACGCAACTGGTATTTGCGCCAGCGGGAAGCCGGCGAACGGTGCCTCACCGGAGCCGTTAGCCGTCACGCCCTGCAGAGCGGAATTAATGAAATTGATCGCAGTTCGCGAAATCTCAACCCGGTCGGTCACCACCGGGTCAATTTCTTTAACAACCTTGCCGTCCGCCCCAATAATGGCCTTGACCAACTGGGGTTGATACAGCGTGCCACCATTTGCAATGGCCGAGTACGCCATAGCCATCTGCAATGGGGTGACCGCGGTATCACCTTGGCCGATCGCCGCGTTCAGAGCATCACCCTCGCGCCACCTGAACCCGTCAGCACAGTTTTCGCGGTCCAGTGCGGTGAAGTAATCCGCCTGCCCAGGGTTGGTCTTGCGGGTCTCGGGGTATCCAGAAATCGCATTGGCGCACCAGGTATCGCGCTTTTGCTCCCAGTTAGCGACCTTGAAGGTACGGCTCGATACCCGCCCGGTGGCCTCACCCGGCAGGTCGATACCTGTTTTAGCATCAAGGCCAAAAAGCCTGGCCGTCTCGGCAATTGGATCCGGTGAATTGCGATTAGCGTCGTTACCCCCGGCGTCATTCCACATTTTGTCGGCGATCCCGTAGAAGACCGTGTTGCACGACACCTCAATTGCGCGCTTTAGGGTGATCGGCCCGTAGCCCGCGGATTCGAAGTTTCGAAATGTTTGGGTACCTAGTTTCACCTGATTGGGGCACTGGTACTTGCTGTACAAACTGAACCCCTCGCGCGCGGCCGCAGCGGTGCTGATCACCTTGTAAGTGGAGCCCGGAGCGAATAGCCCTTGAATGGCATTGGATGAAAGTGCGTCACTATCCATCAGATCCTGGTACTGCTTAGCGGTGACGCCCCCCACCCAAATGGCTGGGTCATAAGTTGGGTAACTAGCCATCGCCAGGATGTGCCCATTTCGCACATCAACGACAACTGCCGCGCCGGAATCGCCCGGATATCCCTGCGCCTGCGCTCGCTGCACCGCAGCAACCAACTGCTGCTCAACGAGATGCTGGAGTCGGGCATCGATTGTCGAGACTATGTAGTCGCCCGCCACCGCAGGCTTCTCCTCCAAGGTTTTGGTAATCCGCCCGGCTGTGTCGACTTCCAGAGTTGTCACCGCCGGCTTGCCGCGGATCGCCTCGTCATAGGTGGATTCCAAGCCAAAGCGTCCGACCACATCGGTGCGGCGCAACCTGTCATACGCCGTCGAATCACCTTGCTCGGTCAGCGCCTCCTCAGTCACCGGCCCCAGATAGCCGAGTAGATGCGCGGCATTGACGTCAAATGGCGCCGGGTAGGTGCGGATGGCTTCCAGCCCCGCGGTGACACCGGGGAAGTTCACCCGCCGTTCCATAATCGATAACGCGGTTTGGGCATCGATATCTCGGGCAATTGGAATCGGCTGGTACGGCGAGCCGTTCCAGCAGACAGGCGGCGGCTTGGCGCCTTCCGCACCGCAAGTCATCAGTCGATCACTAATGCTGGCTGGCGATGCATCAAGAATCTGAGCAAGGCGTTCGATGACCGCGGCACCGTCATCTGGCTCGCGCTGCAAGGTCACGCGATCAACCGTGACAACCAAGGACGTGCGATTGGCGACCAGCGGGCGACCAGCCTGATCCAGGATCAACCCTCGCACCGCCGGCGTCGCCACCTCGCGCAAGGTGTTGCTCTGGGCCGCCACCCGATAACCCTCACCAGTTATTACTTGCAAATAGAACAACCGCACTAGCAAAGTCGCCATCAACGAGATGACGAGCACGCTGAGGATGACTAACCGCAGGTTCGAACGTTCACCCATGCGTGCCCTCCTCCCTAAATACAACCTGATGGCCTTGGCTTTCACAGGCGTGGTCTGACGCTATGACGCTGGCCCCTTAATTCCGGTTCCCGAACAACTTCTAGATTGCAGTCTCAGGGGTAATTCTTCGGACCAGCCACGAAATAGTTGGCACCACGATGGGGGCCAAAAGCAAGCCATACAAACTGCTCGTCAGCACCAAGGTCGGCACCTCCTGCCAGCTAACCTGATTACTTCCGAAGGCGGCGAGAATCAGGGCGTACGCCAAGGCCGCCGCACCGGTGCTCAGCCCGACCATGCCCACCAAAATCGGCACGGTGCGATCCCTCGGGTCGATCACCGCCCCGGTTAAGAAACCGATCACCAGAAAAACCAAAGCCTGGATGCCAATCACACCGCCGGCCGGCGGCGTAAAGCCCAAGGTCAACCCGGCCGCAAAGCCGACCACCGCACCGGTGACCGGCCCATACGCCAGGGCTAGAGCCACCACGCAAACAACGACTAGATCCGGGGTGGCACCGGGCAATCCCAGCCGCGACAGCAAGGTCAGTTGCAACATAACGGCAACCACGATGATGCTCGCGCAAACAACCGTCTGTCGTATCCACATACTTAGTTACTTCCAGCATCTGCCGTAGCCCCCGCCGAGGCTGATGGCGCCGGCACTGGCTTCGCAGCTGTCTCCTTCTCCGGCTTTTCACTAGGAGTTGGTGCCGGGCTGGCCCCATCGTCAACCCCGCCGGCCGTCGAGGTTTCGTCGGGCGCAAAGTTCGAGCTCGCCGGCGGCGTCGGCAATACCGAATCGCGTGGGTCCGCACGGGGGGGCCTGATGACCACACCGACTACCGTCAACGTGGAGACGTCAGCAAATGGCCTAACGGTCGCGATGCGTGTTAGCTGTCCGGCGGTACCACTCACGTCGACCACTTCACCGATGGGAATCCCAGGTGCGTATGGCCGGCCGCTGCGCGAACCGAAAGTCACCAGTGCCTGCCCCGGTTTCAAGGTGGCAAGTGGGTCAAGGGTCTGAAACTCCAATGAATCCTGACGCCCGGTTCCTGACAAAATACCGATCTCCTCGGTGCCAGCCACCCGGGCGCCCACAGCCGAGGACGTATCGACAATTAGCACAACCGTTGCAGTCGTCTTAGTGGTGCTCAGGATCCGACCGATCAGCCCCTGCCCATTAATTACCGTCATGTCCGGTAGTAAGCCGTCATCTCGGCCGGCATCGATTGTCACCGTCCAGCTGAAATCCTGTGCTGGTTCTACGGCAATGACTTCAGCAGGCACGATTCGATAGCGCCCAACCCCGGCAACCCGAAGCAGTTGATCAAGTGCGTCGGCCCGCGCCCGATCTTCAGCAGAGCGGACAACCGAGTCTTGCAGGGTCGCATTTTGGGATTCGAGTTCGGCAATGCGCGCCCGTTGATCACCCCAAGTACCCCACCAACTGCCAACACCGGTTATCGGTGACACGATTACCGAGGCCGCAACCTGCACGCCCCCCAATGCGCTGCTTACCACCGAACGCACACTTGAAAATGGGCCTTTGCCACCCCGCAAATCCAAAATGGTGAAAGTCAGCGCGATTATTACGAGGAGAGCGAGAATGATGCGGGTGCGTTGATTCAGCATGAGTGGGCTTCCACCGCTTGGCACCGGTTAGGTGCGCAACGGATTTACCGCCGCGGCTCGGCGATCAGCACCTGTTGCAGTGCATCAAATTCCTCGATGCATTTGCCTGAACCCAGTGCAACACATTCGAGCGGACGGTCAGCGGTGATTATCGGCATACCGGTTTCATGGCGCAACCTCTCATCAAGCCCGCGTAGCAAGGCGCCACCGCCGGTCAAGACGATGCCACGATCCATGATGTCACCGGAAAGCTCCGGCGGGGTCCGATCCAAGGTCGCCTTAACCGCGTCGATAATCGCCTTAACCGGCTCGTCCATCGCTCGACGGATTTCCTCTGCGGTAACCACGATGTTCCGGGGAAGGCCACTGACCAAATCACGCCCGCGGATCTCGGCCTGTGGCTCATCGGGCAGCGGGAACGCCGACCCAATAGCCATCTTGATTTCCTCGGCGGTGCGCTCGCCGAGCATCAGGGAATACTCCTTCTTCACAAACTGGATAATCGAGTTGTCGAGCTCATCCCCACCAACTCGAATCGACAAGCTAGTTACGACGCCACCAAGTGAGATGACCGCAACCTCTGAAGTACCGCCACCGATATCGACCACCATGTTGCCGGTGGGTTCGTGCACCGGAAGATTGGCACCGATAGCTGCAGCCATTGGCTCCTCGATGATAAAAACTTTTCGCGCTCCAGCGGCGTAGCCGGCGTCCTTGACGGCCCGCTGCTCCACGCCGGTGATACCTGACGGTACGCAAATGATCAGCCGTGGTTTTGCCAGGTGCCTGCGTCGATGCACTTTTTGAATGAAGTACCGCAGCATGCGCTCGGTCGTATCAAAGTCAGCGATCACACCATCCTTGAGCGGACGAATCGCGACGATATTGCCGGGCGTACGCCCGATCATGCGCTTGGCTTCGGCGCCCACCGCCAAAATACCCCCGGTATTGCTATTGATCGCAACGACCGAAGGTTCGTTGAGGACGATGCCCCGCCCGCGCACGTACACCAAGGTGTTCGCGGTTCCGAGGTCGACGGCCATATCGCGCCCGACGAAGGATGATGACGAGGCCACGGGGAAGTGTCCGCCTTCCTGTCGAGTTAATGAACGGCCGGTGACGTCCGGCTTATATCCTACGGCGCACCCGGTCTCTGACCGAAATGTCCGGTTTACCCGGTGGCTGGACCAGCCTGGGCGATCAACTCGGCCTTGGCTTTCTCCATAGTCCGCAGTTGGGTCTCTAAGCGCGCCGCGGTCGCCGCATCGGCCGCCAAGTCGTAGGCCGCGGTCGCAACGGCGCCTAGATCGGCCCGGTAATCATGGCCCAGGCTCTGAAAATCACCGGGCTTAACGTTGGTTGCGAACAAGGTGTCGACCAGTGCCTGGCAATAGGTGATGCCCGGGCGCCAAGTCATCGAGTCAGGGATATTGCGTCCGCGGCGCCCGTCCAACGGCAGCCAAGCCGGCCTGTTGGCGAGCAACTCGGGCCGAAAGCGCACCACCGGATCGCCATCGTGCTCCAAGAACCAGACCCGAGGCCTCGGGGTCGGTAGCGGTACCGGGATCTCTTCGGGACGATCAACGGTGATCGACTCCTGCTGGCATAGCGCGTGGAACCCATCTGCCACCTCGCCGCCGGGTGTGCCGACCCAAAGGGCGGCGGCAATGTTGTAGTGGTCTAAATCAATTGGGCCGCCGGGCACCGCCGCTTCTTGAACCTTGGCGCCCAGGCTCTCGCCATATAGCAGCAGCCGTGGACGCTTGGCGCGGGTTGCTAACTCCTCGGTGATGGCGTCGAGCAGTAATTTCTGGGTCTGGGCGGCGATCGGCACTTTGTCCAGGGAGAGGAAAGACGGGAGCAACCCGTAGCCAATTGCCACCGATGCGGTATCGCCTCTGGTCAGGATCTCTAGGACGTCGACGGGGGTGGAGTTCGCGTATCCGCTGCCCGCGGGTGCCTGGATAAGTAGGTGGGCGCGGTCGAAGGCACCGGTGCGTCGAAGTTCCGCCATTGCCAACCCGACGCGCTGCTCCACCGTGGCGGCAGCATCAACACCGATGAAAACGCGCACTGGTTCAGCTACCGGCGCGAGGCCGGTTACCGCCAAGATGGTTTCGGCACTTGTTACCGTACCCACAAACCGGGCACCTTCCCGCCCGAGTTCGGTCATTGAAACTGCCGACTGTGCGCTACCTGATACCAATGGATTCAGCGGCGCCGCGGCATAGGCCGGGTCTAGGTCACGGCCCTGCGGGGTGAGTTTCTTAGCAACCTGCCCGCGGCCCAGTACCCCGGCCGCAACGCCGGCACCCAGCACGCCCAGTCCAACAGCAACCGGCTTTACCGGCCAACTGCCGCGGCCGCCGGCGGCCAACGCAAGTGCCGCCCCCAAGCCGACCGGAAGTGCCACCGCCGCACCGGTTAGACCGCCGACCACGAATGGGAAGGCAGCTCGGACTTTCGCCGGCCACGGCACCAACGTCGGCCCGCGCGAGCCTGCGGCTACCACAACACCGATGCTGACACCGGCTGCCGTACCAAGCACCGCCGGCAGCATCGGACTACAGGCCCGGGAAGAAGAGTTGGATTTCGCGCGCTGCTGATTCGGGTGAATCAGAACCGTGCGTGACATTTAATTGGGTCTCGGTGGCGAGATCACCGCGGATGGTGCCCGGTGCCGAGTTGGCCGGATTGGTGGCACCCATCATGGCGCGCCACGACAAAATGGCCGCCGGGCCCTCGATCACCGCTGCGACCAAGGGGGCGCTGGTGATGAACTCGACTAGGTCGCCGAAGAACGGCTTATCAGCATGCTCGCCGTAATGCTCCTGGGCAACCGCGGCCGACAAGGTGCGCATTTCTAAAGCAATTATCTTGTAGCCCTTGCGTTCAATGCGTCCGAGAACTTCACCGACCAGGCCACGGGCCACGCCATCGGGTTTGATCAGGACAAGGGTGCGCTCCGACACTGGTGTAACTCCCTAAGTAGCGAATTGGGTAGGTCTTGACGAACCCAAACTCTAGCCAGCACCCTCGACCGGCGCTGCAGCGCGTTCCGCCCGAAGTGCGTCCACGCGGCGCCCACTTCGAATCGCGAAGAACCAAAGGATCACGAAGATGGCACCCACGATGAACATAAGTGGAACAAGTAACCCCGTGGCCAAAATGGCAACCTGCAAAACCCAACCCAGGCCCACACCCCAGGGGCGGCGCAAGGTGCCCACCGCGAGTAGCAGGATCACCGCCAGCCCCACCCCGATGCCGATGGCCAGCCCCGGATTGGCTACCGATCCGTTGGTCGCCGCTACCGGGATAGCCAGCAGCACGATGATCGCTTCAATTGCGAGTACCGCAGAGCCCAGCACCTTCACACGATCACCTGTCCATTCGTTCACCGGGCCGAGTAAAGGCGCTTGGCGTCGCCAACCAGTGCGACGGATCCGGTGACGAGCACACCTACGCCGCCGAACTCACCGGACTCCTCAGCCAGGGCGAAGGCCCGATCCACCGCCGCCAGTAGCTCTGGTTCGGTCCAGACTCGGTCGGCGCCAAATATCGAACTCGCGATCGCGGTAAGGGCAGCACCTGGCATCGCGCGTCCAGATGTTGACTCCGTGACGATGACGCGATCGACAACCGGCTCAAGTGCCGTCAAGATGCCGGCGGCATCCTTGTCATTCATCACGCCGACGATCGCAAACAATTGGGCGAAATCAAATGAATCCGCGATGGCTGTTGCCAACGCCCTAGCACCGTGCGGATTATGCGCCGCATCCAAGATGACAGTTGGGTTACGGCGCACGATTTCAAGGCGACCGGGTGAGGAAACCAAGGCAAAGCCTTCACGCACGATGTCAATGTCCAACTCTTCATTGCCGCCGCCGATGAAGGCCTCCACCGCAGCGACGGCAACGGCAGCATTAGTGCCCTGGTGCTCACCGAATAACGGCAGGAAGACATCTTCATACTCCGCGCGCAGCCCCTTCAAGGTGAGCACCTGACCCCCAACGGCCACCCCGCGGGTCAGCACACCAAACTCCAGGCCCTCCCGCGCCACCGTGGCAGCCATCTCAACACTGCGCGCCAACAGCACCTCAGCGGCTGCCAGTTCTTGTTGGGCCAACACGACGAAGGCATCGGCCTTGATGATGCCGGCCTTCTCGAGGGCAATCATCGCGACTGTCTCACCGAGGTACTCAACGTGGTCAATGTCAATCGGGGTAACCACCGCGACCATGCCATCGGCGACATTGGTGGCATCCCACGCGCCGCCCATGCCAACCTCGATGATCGCCACATCGACGGGCGCATCGGCAAATGCCGCGAACGCCAATGCCGTCATGACCTCAAAAAAGGAAAGGGGAATACCGCCATCTGCCACCGAGCGCTTGTCAACCAGTTCAATAAATGGGGATATGTCATCCCAAGTCCGCAGAAAACGACCAGCGGAGATCGGCTGACCGTCGAAGCAGATGCGTTCGCGTGGGTCGAGCAGATGGGGTGAGGTGAATAAGCCGGTGCGCAGCCCCAAGGCACGAAGCAGGGCCTCGATCATGCGGGCGGTCGATGTCTTGCCGTTGGTGCCCGTGACGTGGATTACCGGGTAGGTGCGCTGCGGATCACCGAGCAGATCCACCACCGCGGCGATGCGGGCTAGCGAGGGTTCGATGCGGTTCTCGGGCCACCGAGTGGTCAACTGCGCTAACAGGCTTGGCAGTCGCGAGGCTGCATCCTGATCACTTGGCACAGACCTGAGTCTAGGTGCGCCAACTAACTTGGACTAGTCAACGTATCTGCCCAGCCTGCGGGCCGCCTCCACATAAACCTCAAGCAGGTGTCGTCTCCCGACCGTTATCGCGTCCACTGCGACGACCGCATCGTCGTGCTCGTCGAAATAGACTTTCCAACAATCACTCAGGAGCTGCAATGCCCGGCGCTGCAGGTTTCTGCTAGGAAGTGATTTGATGTCCTCAGCGAATCCCGCCCGGTAGGTCCGGGACCAACTACCGGCCAACTCTTACTCAAATTCGTTCGGCAGAAATCCAAGTTCAGCCACTAATCCGGCAAGTGGCGAGCTCGCCGCAGAGTCAGCAAGCCGCGCCGCCACAAGGTCGCCCAGCATGATGTCCTCGATATGTGGGAGCAATTGCTCAAATAACGCAAAGGGCAGCAGCACAGCCTCGGGTCGGCGATGGCTGCCGAAAATCACCGGGGTTGCGGCCAGCGCGCGCCTCACTGGTGGGCAGCTGGACCCAGCCCCACCACAACCGATAACTCTTGCAGTCGGTAACTTTGGTCAATCCGGAACCCAAGGGCAAGAACTGCGCCTGCTCCTGTGCATAAGCGTCCGGCTCCTGTGCATAAGTGTCCGGCTCCTGTGGATATCCGGCTGGGCTGAGACCGATTTAGTAGGGGGCGGGCGCGGCTGCATACCATTGCCAACCATGACCGCCACCGCACCAAGGCCCAAGTTGCCCGAGCAGCCCAGCATCGAGGGCATCGAGGCCAAGTGGGCCGGGGTCTGGGAGGCCGAGGGCACCTACCGATTCGACCGCACCAAGACCCGCGAGCAGGTCTTCTCCATCGACACCCCGCCGCCGACCGTCAGCGGGTCACTGCATGTTGGCCATGTCTTCTCCTATACCCATACCGACTGCATTGCTCGCTACCAGCGCATGCGCGGCCTTGAGGTTTTCTACCCGATGGGTTGGGACGACAACGGGCTACCAACCGAGCGCCGGGTGCAGAACTACTTCGGGGTGCGCTGTGACCCAAGCCTTGCCTATGACCCAGGCTTCACCCCGCCATCGGAGCCGGATGCCAAACACCAGGTGCCTATCTCGCGCAAGAACTTCGTCGAACTATGTGAGAAATTAACGGTTGAAGATGAGGTCGTCTTCGAAGAGCTCTGGCGCCGCATGGGCTTGTCGATTGACTGGAGTCAGACGTATCAAACAATTGACGCCAACGCCCAGCGGGTGAGCCAACTTGCCTTCTTGCGCAACCTGGGGCGCGGTGAGGCCTACCAGTCCGAGGCGCCAACACTTTGGGATGTCACCTTCCGCACCGCCGTTGCCCAAGCCGAACTCGAAGACCGCGAACGCCCGGGCGCCTACCACCGAATCGGGTTTAGCAAGAGTGCTAACCCAGATGAGAAAGTCTTCATCGAGACAACCCGACCCGAGCTGATCGCCGCCTGCGTCGCCCTCGTCGCAAACCCAGATGATGAGCGATACCAACCACTTTTTGGCACTAGTGTCACCACCCCGCTCTTCGGAGTTGAGGTGCCGATAGTCGCGCATCACCTTGCCGATCCAGAGAAGGGCTCTGGTATCGCAATGATCTGCACCTTCGGTGATCTGACCGACGTCATCTGGTGGCGTGAGTTGCAACTGCCAACGCGCCCGATCATCGGCTGGGACGGGCGCATCCTGCCCGATGTTCCAGACTGGATCACCGATGAAACCGGCAAGGCAAACTACCTAACACTCGCCGGTGCCACCACTCACACCGCAAAGGAGCGCACCGTTGACTTATTGACCGCCAGCGGCGACATGATTGGTGAGCCAAAGCCGATCACCCACGCGGTCAAGTTCTTCGAGAAGGGCGATAAGCCACTTGAGATCGTCACAACCAGGCAGTGGTATATCGCAAATGGTGGGCGCAACCCAATACTTCGTGACGAACTACTCGAGCGCGGGCGCGCGATCACCTGGCACCCGCCCCACATGCTCGTGCGGTATGAAAACTGGGTTGAAGGCCTAAATGGCGATTGGCTGATTTCGCGTCAACGATTCTTCGGCGTGCCACTTCCGGTTTGGTATCCACTAGATGCTGCCGGCAACCCCCGCTACGACGCACCGATTACGCCAAGTGAAGACCAGTTACCTATTGACCCAAGTAGCGATGCGCCCGCTGGTTTCACCAATGCCCAGCGCGGGGTGCCCGGCGGGTTCATGGGCGACCCAGATGTCATGGATACGTGGGCAACTAGTTCACTCACTCCCCAGATCGCCGGCGGCTGGGAGCGCGATGAGGATCTGTGGCAGCGGGTCTTTCCGATGGATGTGCGTCCGCAAGCCCATGAAATCATCCGCACCTGGCTCTTTAGCTCCGTGGTACGCGCTGACCTGGAAAGTGATTGCGTGCCGTGGGCCCACGCCGCCATCTCCGGCTGGATCTTGGATCCGGACCGTAAGAAGATGAGTAAATCCAAGGGCAATGTGGTCACGCCAATGGGCCTACTTGACGAATACTCATCCGATGCCGTCCGCTACTGGGCGGCATCGGGGCGCCCCGGCACCGACACCGCATTTGATATCGGCCAGATGAAGGTCGGTCGTCGCCTTGCGATCAAGATTCTCAATGCCAGCAAATTTGTACTAATGCTCGAAGGCATCGAGGACGAAAATGCCATCACCGAGCCGGTCGACAAGGCCCTCCTCGCCCAGCTCGCGGCCACCGTGCAAAGCGCGACCGCGGCCTTCGATGATTTCAACTACGCAAAGGCCCTGGAAGTCACCGAGTCATTCTTCTGGAACTTCACCGATGACTATGTCGAGTTGGTCAAAGAGCGCGCCTACGGCGGCCAAGGTGCCGCCCCGGCTGAATCAGCCAAAGCCACGTTGGCCATCACCCTTAAGACCGTGCTCGGATTGTTCTCGCCGTTCTTGCCATTTGTCACCGAGGAAGTCTGGAGCTGGTGGCAGGTGGGCTCGGTGCACCGCTCGACCTGGCCGGCCAGCGCCCACCTAATTGCACTCGCCCATGGCCAAGACCCAAAGTTGCTCGACGACCTAGCCGTTGCCATCTCCGGTATCCGTAAAACCAAGAGCGACGCTAATGTTTCAATGCGGGCCAAACTCAGCCAGGTGACCATCACCGCGTCCTCCGAGATGATCGATCGCCTGCAACTTGCCGCCGAGGACATCAAGGCCGCCGGGTGCATCACGCAGTTGCTGCTAGAAAGTGGCGATCAACTGAGTGTCACTGCAGTACTCGCACCGGACTAGGCCAGCAAACTATCGGGGCTGACAACCACGAGGCCGGGAACGTTCATGCGAGCAAAGCCAAGGTCGCGGGTCAAGAGGCGATCAGCGTGTGCGACCGCGTGTCCGGCAATCAAGAAGTCAGCAAAGATTCGGCCACCCGAGCTTTTTCTTCCGCGGACTTCGCCCGCAACTGCTGCGCCCCATTGCCCAATCTCTACATATTCGACCTTGAGTTTCTGCAGAATCCCGACAGCTTCTGAAGCTGATCGGCAGCCTGCGGCGAATTCGGCGACTACTTCGGGCGAACTAATCAAAGAACCTTCAAGCGCACAACGCTCAATGGCCGCACGCGAACTAGAACCGTGAGTGGGATCTGCGCTCACAATGTCAATCAGGATATTTAAGTCAACCGCCGTCGTTGTCATTGATCATCCCAAGCACGAATGGGCCGCAACTCTTGCATGATCTCATCGGTACTCCGGCCACCAAAATCAACGACCCCATAGACGCCGTCCCAATCAATCCCAGACTCGGTGAGAACTTTCTTTCGACCTACGAATTCGTTGCCTCGCACCTCAAACTCCAACGCATCCCCCGGTTCAATCCCAAGGGCGGCACGAACGTGCTTGGGAATAGTGATCTGCCCTTTGCTGGACACGGTTCCGGCCACCCCCAAATAGTGAAGAATTTATCCAAAAAAGTAAAGATTTTGCCACGGCTTCGAGTCTGGCCGAATCATGTGACCTAATCAATGAACCCGGCTGCTGCTGTGGGGCAGGTGGCTAGTCAGTCGACCGCATGCAGCTAGGCAGCGACGCATCGATCAACGGGTATTGCTGAAAAACTAGGCGGACTTCTCGCCGCGCACCCGACGAGGCGCCGAACGCGGCACCAAGGTCGGATTCACGTTGTCGCGCACGACCGCACCGGTGATAACCACCTTGGCGACATCTGAGCGACTCGGCACGTCATACATCACGTGCAGCAGTACTTCTTCGAGGATCGCGCGCAGGCCACGGGCACCGGTGCCCCGCAGCAAGGCCTGGTCGGCAATCTCGTCCAATGCCTCCGGCTCGAACTCCAGCTCGACCCCGTCAAGGCTGAAGAGCCGCTGGTACTGCTTGACCAAAGCGTTCTTGGGCTCAGTGAGCACGGCCACCAGGGCGGCCCGATCAAGCTTGGAGACCGAGGTAAATACCGGCAACCGGCCAATGAACTCCGGGATCATGCCGAACTTAAGGAGATCCTCGGGCATTACATGGGAGAAGATGTCATCCGGGTTGGTCTCCTTGGCCTCTACGCGCTCACCTTCGACGATGTCGAAGGTGAAGCCCACGCGCTTTTGCCCTAGCCGCTGCTCAATGATGTGGTCTAGGCCCGAGAAGGCGCCGCCGACGATGAACAGCACATTGGTGGTGTCGACCTGAATGAACTCTTGGTGCGGGTGCTTGCGCCCGCCTTGGGGCGGAACCGAAGCTGTCGTGCCTTCCAAAATCTTCAGCAGTGCCTGCTGCACACCTTCACCGGATACATCGCGGGTGATCGACGGATTCTCGCTCTTGCGGGCCACCTTGTCGATTTCGTCGATGTAGATGATTCCGGTCTCAGCCTTTTTGACATCGTAATCAGCAGCTTGGATGAGTTTCAGCAAGATGTTCTCGACGTCCTCGCCGACGTAGCCAGCTTCGGTCAGCGCGGTGGCATCGGCGATCGCGAACGGAACATTGAGCATGCGGGCTAAGGTCTGGGCCAGTAACGTCTTGCCGGAGCCGGTTGGGCCCAGCAGCAAGATATTCGACTTCGCAAGTTCAACTTGGTCGTCCTTGGGCTTCTCGCCGGCTTCGGCTTGCACCCGCTTGTAGTGGTTGTAGACGGCCACCGAAAGTGACTTTTTGGCGACATCTTGGCCGATTACGTACTGATCCAAGAATGCGTAGATCTCCCGCGGCTTGGGTAGTTCACCGAATTGCAGATCACTGGCCTCGTGGAGTTCTTCCTCGATGATCTCATTGCACAGATCAATGCACTCATCGCAGATATATACCCCGGGGCCGGCAATCAGTTTCTTGACCTGCTTTTGGCTTTTACCGCAAAAGGAGCACTTGAGCAGATCGCCGCTCTCGCCAATACGTGCCACGGCGGGGCTCCCTTCAAACTGATTGATCCGGTGGCAATTGCTCGCCAAAGTACCCAGCGGGGATCTGGGCTAGACCGACCGTACCCTGTTGAGGCGCTGCACGCACGGTATCGGCGCGCACTTAAGTCTCAAGTGGGCCTTGAGGCTTATTAGACCTTGCGGGAGGCGATTACCGCGTCGATGATGCCGTACTCCTTGGCGTCGGCAGCGGTCAGGATCTTGTCGCGCTCAATGTCCTTGGCGACGTCCTCCGGGGTCCGGCCACTGTGCTTGGCGAGCATGCCTTCCATCTCCACGCGCATTCGCAAAATCTCATTGGCCTGGATCTCGATATCCGAACCTTGGCCACCGCCTTCGGTGTACGGCTGGTGGATCAAGATGCGCGCATGCGGGAGCGCGAAGCGCTTGCCCGGGGTGCCCGCAGCCAGCACGACCGCGGCCGCAGACGCCGCCTGCCCAAGGCAAACCGTTTGGATCTGCGGCTTGACGAACTGCATGGTGTCGTAGATCGCGGTCATCGCCGTGTAGGAGCCGCCGGGTGAATTTATGTAGATCTGAATATCGCGATCTGGATCCATTGACTCAAGGCAAAGCAGTTGCGCCATGACGTCGTCGGCTGAAGCATCGTCGATCTGCACACCCAAGAAGATGATGCGCTCCTCGAACAATTTGGTGTACGGGTTATGGGTGCGCTCACCATTTGCGTGCCGCTCCCGAAACTCAGGGAGGATGTAGCGGCTCTCCGGCTGGAACAGGCGGCTCACTGGACATCTCCCTTGGTTTTGCGACTCTTTACTGGCGGTGCGTCGGCGGCCGAGCTATAGACGTGGTCGATCAGGCCGTACACCTTGGCATCTTCGGGATTAAACCAACGGTCACGATCTGAGTCGGCTTCGATCTGCTCGAGGGTTTGCCCACTGTGGTCGGCGATTAGTTGGGCCATGCGCTTCTTGATGAACAGCATCTGCTCGGCTTGGATCTTGATATCACTCGCGGTGCCGCCGATACCGCCGAGGGGCTGGTGCATCATGATGCGGGTGTTCGGGGTCGCGTAACGCTTGCCCGGCGCCCCGGCGCATAGCAGGAACTGACCCATCGAAGCCGCTAGGCCCATCGCAATCGTCGTGATGTCATTGGGGATCAACTGCATGGTGTCGTAGATGACCATGCCAGCGGTTATCGAGCCACCGGGAGAGTTGATGTACAAGGTGATGTCTTTGTCGGGATCCTCGGCCGCAAGAACCTGGAGCTGCTTGGCGATGCGGTTGGAGTTCTCATCGCGCACCTCACCCTCAAGCCAGATGATGCGCTCGCGCAGCAATCGCTCATCGAGCATGTCACCGAAACCGGTCATAGCGCCACCGGTGCCACGCAGCTCAGGCAGCACCTGTGCCGCCTGACCGTTCATCTGCCTTTGACTCAAAGCCTCTCCTTTATCGGACTCATCAGACCTTAACCCTGCGGGCCGACCACTTCTTCCCCAACTGCCGCGAGTTCGCCACCAGCCGAACCCCAACCGCCCTTGGGCCGCTGAGATTATTCTTCGTCGGCGGCGGGGGCCGGGATTTCGGTGATCTGCGGGCCGTTCAACTCAACGTCAAGGGCCTTGAGATCAACCGGGTTACCCGAAGCGTCGACCACGGTTACCTGCTCCATCACCACGGCCAGCGCCTTGGCGCGGCGAATATCTGCGATCGCCATCGGCACCTGCCCGGCTTCGACCAGGGCTTGGGCAAAAGCATCCGGGGCCAACCCGTAGCGCGGTGCCTGCTGCACCAGCCAGGCCGACAACTCACTCTCGCCCACCGATACCTCTTCGACCTCGGCGATCTTGTCGAGGATTAACTGACTCTTCAACCCGGCCCGCGCCTGCGACTCGACCTCGGCCCGGTGCTCATCACTGGCCTCGTGACCATCACCGAAATGATCGGCAACCTCCGCTGCAATCACGCCTTCGGGCAATGGAATGTCAATCTGCTCCATCAAAGCCTCGTGCACATTGTCGCGGGCCTGCGCGCCTTGCTCAAATTTCTTCAGGCGCACCAAGCGGTTTCGGAGGTCATCGCGCAACTCCGCCACAGTGTCGAACTCCGAGGCCAGTTGCGCGAACTCATCATCAAGTGCCGGCAACTCGCGCTCGCGCACCGAGGCCACCACCGCGGTCACGGTGAGCGGAACTCCGGTCCAGTCGCCATTTTCCGGGGTAAACTCAAAGGTGCGGGTTTCATCCTTGGCGGCCCCGCGCACGGCATCGTCGAATCCCGGCAGCATGCCATCGGTGCCGAGTTCATATGACAAGGCCGTGCCCGAGAGATCCTCGACCGCATCTCCTTGATCGGTGGCCCCAGAAATATCGACGAGCAGCACATCGCCGTCTGCGCAAACCCGATCCACATCCTTCAGCGTCGCAAAGCGAGTGCGGAGCGCATCGACCTGGGTCGTCACATCTTCGTCACTGGGTTCGGCGTCGAAAACCTCTATACGCAGGGTGGAGAAATCCGGCAGGTCAAACTCCGGGCGGACGTCGACCTCTGCGGTGAAGGCCAGATTCTGGCCATCCTCCATCGAGGTGACATCAACTTCTGGGCGGCCAATCGGTTTGACGTTATTCGCGCGGACGGCTTCTTCGTAGGCCTTCGGCAGCGCGTCGTTGACGGCCTCCTCGATTACCGCGCCGCGCCCTACCCGCTGCTCGATAACGCGAGCCGGCACCTTGCCCTTGCGAAAGCCCGGTACGTTGACCTGCTTGGCGATGCGCGAGTAGGCGATGTCCATGCTCGGCTTGAGCTCATCGAATGGGACTTCAATGGTCAACTTGACCCGGGTCGGCGACAAGGTCTCGATGTCACTCTTCACAGCTGCTCATTCCATCGTGGTTGGGCTAACGGTTGTCGGGGCGGGGAGATTCGAACTCCCGGTCTCCTGCTCCCAAAGCAGGCGCGCTAGCCACTACGCTACGCCCCGCGCTGGCCCGCCGAGTCTAGGTGCTCGCGCCTTGCGCCCAAAATCAGGCTGCGGAATTGACCGGTGCCGGAGACTTGCGATTAACGAGCACCGAGAAATAGGCCATCGTTGGAATCACGTAGGCGAACCAAGCCACCACCATGAGCCAACTGGTGACCGCCCGGAAGTTGAAAATGGCCGCGAGCAGCGAGCCGTACCAGCTCTCCTTCGGCACCGCGGAACTCACGTCAAAGGCCACCGACTCCTCACCAGGCAGCACCCCGGCCTCTTGGAGTTCGTGCACCGCATACATCAAGACGCCCGCGGCCACGATGATCAGCGCGATGCCCGTCCAAAGGAACAGCCGGCGCAGGTCAACCTTCAGGGCGCCGCGGTAGAGCAGGAAGCCCAGCGCCACCGCCACCGCCAGGCCCAAGAGCGCCCCGATGAAGGGGGCGGTCGCGGTTGCACTCGATTGGGCCGCCGCCCAGACGAATAGCGCTGTCTCAAGGCCCTCCCGGGCCACCGCCACGAACGCAACTACGCCCAAGGCCCAAGAACTGCTCACCAATGCCTTATCGACTTCACCGTGCAGGTGTGATTTCAGTGATCTGGCGTGCACCGCCATCCAAAAGATCATCCACGTTATGAGGCCAACGGCGAGCAGGCTCATGGTGCCCGCGAATAGTTGCTCCGCCCGCGGCTCCAATGCGCTGCCGGTGAGGACCAGGAGCACGGTCACCAGGACTGAAAGGCCAAGCGCGGCGCCGACCCCGGTCCAGATCCGCGAGAGCTGCGACCGTTGGTCGAGTTTGACTAGGTAGGCCACCAAGATGGCGACGATCAATGCGGCCTCAAGGCCCTCGCGCAGGCCGATGAGGAAATTGGCGAACATCAAGCTCCTAGGTCAGAAGTGGTTAGGTTGACCTTAGTAAGGATAGCCATACCTGCGGGCGGAGTCCACTCGGGGGGCAAATTGTTACCGAGTTCATGGGTGCGCCCATCGGCAACCGATTTGCGTCGACAATCGCGCAGTACTGCAGCCTTAGCGTCTGGCTAGACTGCACGAGTTGTTCGCGGGTGTAGCTCAATGGTAGAGCCCCAGCCTTCCAAGCTGGCCATGCCGGTTCGATCCCGGTCACCCGCTCCACCGAAAACCCTTTGCGAATAAAGGGTTTTTCGCATTTTTCGGATCTTCAGATATTTCTCAAACCTCCTGATTTGGGCCCAAATGTGCTCACTTAGTGGCACGTAGGTGGCACGCCACGGCGTGTCGCGCCTATGGGATCAGGCAGCATTTAGGGGTTAGAGGCTCGCAGCAGGACGAATTTGCCGTACAAATGGACGTTCAGTGCCAAGAAATATGTAGCTTATTGCTCGCGTTCGCCCGTTACCTGCGGACTGCGGGGACGAATCGCCCGACCAAATAGTCATCGATGTCCGAGCGGCGCAGACGCACTAGCCGACCAACTTTTAGAAAGGGGATCCGCCTCTCCCTGATGAGCCGACGCTCGAAATGGTCCGTGATGTTCAGGTAGTCAGCCGCCTGTTCGACGGTCAACAGGTCACCCGAGGAGGACTTCGGCGTGGCAGATCGACGTCGGGCTTGCTCCAAGTTCGTCATTCCCATGCCCTCTCATGTATCAGCCAGCACCGCCAAGCGAAGTTGATCCCACCCGATCAGCCCCTAGCCGCATCCAAAACTCGCAGTTGCGCGAGACCTTCACCTCTTAAACGGTGCTACCCCCTCGGTACCTCACAAGTTCACTCATGTCCCCCTTTATCCCAGGTGGTTGCCGTGAACCGTGCGCATAAGACTGTCTTACCCAGATCGTCGATGGAGGTTTTGGGGCACTGTTGCATTAAGGCCCCCCATACACCTATTCGTTTGTCTTCCGAGTCAGATTCTCAGGGTGAAATAGACCGATGTGCCACATCTACCATCAATGGAGCTGCGCAACTTGCCATTACCAAAGCGTTGCGAAACATGGGGCGAACAGACATCCGCATCCACGACCTCCGACACACGGGCCAAGTTCTTGCAGCGCAATCCGGAGCTACCCTCGCAGACCTCATGGCCCGACTCGGCCACAGCAGCGTCAACGCCGCGCTGAAGTACACCCATGCTGCTGACGATCACGGCCGACAAGTCGCGGATCGCATGGATGCTGCGCGCACAACTGGCATGTAACGACAACCTCCAGGGAGGCCGCTGCATCTTGACAAGTCCTCGTTCGCCTGGTGAATCACCCTGAGTTTTGTTCCTTGTGTTTCACCTGAGTACCGGTTGGTGTCCTCGTGTTTTGCGAATCGCAATATTTGTTCTCGTGTTCGGCGGTGTTGCGCTGCGTGGGTTCGCATGTGCAAGGAACCTGCAGACCGCGAGCCCCAAGAGTGGCCTTCCCAAACCCTTGGACCCGATTGTCAGTCGGTGTGTTTACTATGAGCATCGGACTACAAGTCCTATCGGATGGGAGGGGGCTAGATGTCCACTCGGTATTTCGAATTCGTTGGCGGCGATGCGCAACGCCCCGTTGCTGCGGTATTGAAGTTCTGGGAAGGCACAGTCGACTGGTCAACGTTGACAGCGCGCTTCGGCAAGATCGGCTGGAAGGACCCACTTGCTCGCGGTGTGCGACCAGCCCCGACCGCTGAGGCAGTCGAGACGCTGGCGGAAACTATGATCGCCGACAACATCCAGCAAGGGTGGGAACCCCTGGAGTCGGAGACCTAATGCCCCGAGGATTTCCCCCGCAGCGGATCCGCCAATGGACCGATCTTGCGCACCAACTTGCAGCTTCCGATGCCACCGTGGATGTCGCCCTCGTCGTTGCCTACTCGGCATGGGAGGCGTTGCAGGGAAGGGTTCTGGCGGTCGCTCTCTACCGGCAGGGGTTCTCGATCTCGGTTGCGCACCAGTTCTTGGGGAGCACCGACCTCAACGACCGAAAGATGGTCAAGCAGCAATTCCAAACAGTCCTAGGGCGCGATCCGCAGCAAACGCCCGGTGTTAGTTCGCACTGGCGTGCTCTCAACGAGTGGTCGTATCACCGAAATGGGCTCGTCCATGGACTGTCCACCTACAGTCCCGTCACTCTAAGAGCCGGAGTTTCAGAATTGGCTGAGCGACTGCACGATCCTTCGTGGTTAGCTGGTCTCCCAGTTCCACGGCAACTTGGCGGGGATCGGGCTGATTCCATCCCATTAGGGAATGTTCTGGAACCACAGCGTGGTGGGCGCCGCAACGGTCTTGACGCGAAGTCTCTCGCGCGTGCCATCCGGCGGATCCGGTCAGCATGAGCGTTCCCGGAGCCGAGGCGGCGCCACTACCGACTCTTACCACGGCGGAGGCAATCACCCGGTTACTTGCCTGTTTACAGACCTGCGACAAGGAGGTGCGCAGGATCTTGGCGGACAACGTGAACACCCCGCTCGATGCGCTTGCGGCCCTAGCCAAAGACAAGGACGGGGGGGTGCGCAAGAACGTGGCACGGAACTCCAGCAGCACACTCGAGTTGCTGACGGCCCTAGCCAAAGACAAGAAATGTGACGTGCGAGAGGCCGTAGCGCGGAACGCCAACACCCCACTCGAGTTGCTGACGGCCCTAGCCAAAGACAAGGACGGGGGGGTGCGCTCATTCGTGGCGGGAAACGTGAACACCCCGCGCGAGTTGCTGACGGCCCTAGCCAAAGACACGGCCGCAAGAGTGGGCTCGTCGGTGGCGAAGAATGTGAACTGCCCGATCGACTTGCTCGCGGCCCTTGCCAAAGACCAGTCAGTGAACGTGCGCTGGGGTGTAGCCGGTAACGTGAACACCACGCGTGAGTTGCTGACAGCCCTTGCCAAAGACCAGGAAGTGAACGTGCGCTGGGGTATAGCTCGCAACGTGAACACTCCGCTTGAGGGGCTGACCGCCCTAGCGGCTGACGAGGATCCGTCCGTGCGCTCGATGGTGGCGGGCAACGTGAATACGCCGCTCGAGTTGCTGACCGCCCTAGCGGCCGACGAGGATCCGTCCGTGCGCTCGATGGTGGCGGGCAACGTGAGCACGCCGACCCAGTTACTGATGGCCCTAGCCAAAGACCAGGACAAAGAGGTGCGTTGGCGTGTAGCCAACAACGTGAACACGCCGCTCGAGTTGCTGACCGCCCTAGCGGCCGACGAGGATCCGTCCGTGCGCTCGATGGTGGCGGGCAACGTGAACACCCCGGCCGAGTTGATCACGGTGTTAGCAACAGACGAGTCCGCGCTCGTGCGTTGGCGTGTAGCCAACAACGTGAACACCCCGGCCGGGGTGCTCACGGTGTTAGCAACAGACTGGGACAAAGGGGTGCGCGGAAGTGTGGCGGGCAACGTGAACACCCCGATCGAGGGGCTGACCGGCCTAGCCACCGACGAGGACTCGTCCGTGCGCCGAGGGGTGGCGAGCAACGTGAACAGCACACCTCAATTGCTGACCGCCCTAGCCGAAGACAAGAACGAGTGGGTGAGCTCAAGTGTGGCGGGCAACGCGAACAGCACACTCGAACTGCTGGTGGCCGTTGTTGAGGCGTGGTCGGATGAGGTCTTGGTATCTTCGGATCCGTACACGACTGAGGCTCTGCTTGCGTCGGTGGATAAGCCCGAGAAGGTGGAGGCTCGTGCGGCGTTAGCCCGTGGCCCATATGACCCGGAACTGCCGGCCCGATCCTCAACAACGACAAGGAGGAAAACGACTATGGAGCAGACACCATTTTCTGACAAGGTGCGTATTATCGCTGAGGCATATCATGATCAAGATAATACGGGAGAGGACTTAGATAATTTCTACTTATCCTATGACCTTGGTGCTCCACTTTGTGTTGCCATATATAATGGTGGCGCGACTGCCAATGACATTGGCGTCAAGTGGATTGAGAAAGCATGGGAAGGTTTCTGCGAGGTTATGAAAATTGACAAGTATGGGAAATATGATAGTTGGGATGAGATACTTGAATTCCTAGGTGAATAACAGAGGCAATGATTGTCTCACCGCATTTCTTGCGGGGCTAGTATTTTTCTTCTTTCGTTTCCCGAAGTTCAACGTACTAGAACTCACCATGGACCAGACCGACACCCATCGCATCGGGATCCAAGGGCCTGGGCGGGTGCGATCCAGTCGGCGACAAGCCAGAAGCAGGACATGGTCATGTGCGGGCCTGAGATCACAATGGTAGTTGGCAAGCGACTCTGTCCCCATTGCCTGCCTGCCATTTCTTAGGCAAGAACCCGCTTCATCATCATTGGACGCCTCGCAATCGAAGCACACCGAGAACCATCGAAATGGATCAATATGTGGCCCAAACAGGGTTCACAAACTTAGGGCAAAGTTTCGTTATGGAACTCGCCATCACGAGCAAGTAAGAAAACTGGCAGCAACGCAGTTCACTCATGTATCCCGCGTAGCCACGTCGACTGATTCTTGTATGACTAAATAGCGCTTAGGCTGTAGGATTCGTAAAAACCCGCCAAGGGGTTGTCGCGCGCCGTGAATACGCTGATGAGGTTCTCTACAATACTCCCCTCGCGTTCGGTCAAGGCCCTTGGTCCAATGGCCAAGGACTCCTGCAGAGCCGCTGAGCATTTCATGGCGGTCTCGCCGATTAATGCCTCATCAGCATGCTCGTCCACGAACAACTGGATTAGGATCGCGAAAGCATCCGCTGCGTTAGCCCACAAGTCTGCCTTGTTGGGGATAACCCCACCTGCGGCGCGCATGACGAAAGCATCCGACAAGATTCCCATCGGGACGGCAACTGACACAGCGTCGAACCAGTTGGACACTTGGCTAGGCCCAAGAGGGCGTCTGGAAGCAAGTTCCCATCGAAGGTCGCATAGATCCTGTTGCCTCGATAAGTCGAGCGCACCGGTCGCGAGCGAGTCAGCTCGGAAAAACAAATCAGCGAGTGCCTCGGCTTCTGAGGTTGCGCCCTGCATCTCCCCGTCGATTTCTCGGATGATCATGCTCCTGAACTCCTCTGCAGGGCGGTCCCATAAAACCGAGACGTCCACAAAATTCTCGATCGCGCGGTCAAACCAAAACAATGACGCTTCGTACTGATTTCGCAACGCGTTCCACGCTACAAGCGATCGAAACGCCTCCGGATGATCATGCCTACTCATCATGAACGCAGGGAGCACGCCGGACAACCAACCGATCTCCATGTACATGTTGCCCAGGTCCCACAGGGCCGGGAGATATCCCCACTTGCCTGCCATCATGAATTGTTGGCGCGCTTCAAGGCATCGTCCAGTTTGCCAATACAGAACTCCCAAGTTCGTAATGGCAAGAAGATCACGCATGTCCTGCGCCTGTAGGTACAGATCCTCCGCGACCGAAAAATCCCCCGCCAACTTGGCTTCCATGGCGCGCCCGCCAATGGCCGAGCCCAGTCCATAGCATAGGCCGGGAGCAGTCCAATACTCCCCATCGGGAATCAGCCCCGAGTACGCTTTACCGCCCGGAACGCTAAACCCCGCCGCCTCAACCGCATCCCAGTCCTTAGCTGTGTTCATTTTTGTCCCAATCTCGCTACCACCAGAATACTAGAGCAACAATCGGCGGAGTCTCTCGTTGAGCAAATTAGGTATCGCCCGCGACGGGCTATCTCCGAGGTGTTGACGTCTAATGCAAATAATTTCCGATAATACGAACAAACCATACCATTGAACTCTGTGGCAAGGCTGCACTTGGTGCCGCAACGGCTCCGCCCGCAATCTGGCCGTAATGCCAAGCCACAACCGCACCCACCAACATTCGAGCCCAACAGCATCGCAATCCCCCCACGTCGCAGCCTACTGTGGTGGCGTATTCACAGCGCACCATTGCGCTCCAGGGTCTCCCCTGCGGAGAGATGCAGGGCCCTTTACGGTCGCCTCGCCTACGTCCGGTCTATTGGTGCGGTAACGGCACTGCCGGCACCGTTGATGAATATATGAAGTACCTGACCTGCCGGCCCCGGATGGTGTCCTCCTTTTGCGTGGATCACCATAGTTGTGCTCGTGTTCGGCGGTGAAGCGCTGCGTGGGTGTGCATGTGCAAGGAACCTACAGACCGGCTCGTCCCCAAAGCCTTGGGCTCACATCTGGTCAATGAACTGACAGATCAACGGTGGCGAGGGTCGAGCTCCCTCGCGAAGAAAATTGATGCCTGGCGCACGATCTCGTCGGCTTCTTCCAGATCACGGACCTTATTGTTCCGGGGCTATCCCTTCACGCGCCGCATACTGCGACGGGTACCCATCAAGCAGATCGAGAACCATGCGTACCGCACGATCCCGCTGATCTATCGGATATCTTCTTGGTATAGGAACCATCTTCCTTCACAAACAAGGAAGCGGCAAGAGAGCCCTAACGGTTCGCTGGCCCCGCCTTTTGCTACCCTACATGTGAAAATTCCAACCGCAGAAACGATAATTATCAGGGGGACGCCGTGGCAACTTGGACAGAAGTAGAGAACTACCTGACCTCGAATTACAAAACGGAGAAGAAAGATAATTCAATCATCCAGTTGGTCTTTAACGTCGGTAACGGCCGCAGCCAGTTGGTGTTTGTCGAAGGACATTCCCTCGATCATGACGACGCGTTCATCACTTTCGTCTCCCCGTTTGCGAAGGTCGACCAATTGACTCCGCAGGAAGTCGTGACCGTCATGTCCATTGAGGGGAACTTGGGCGTGACCATCTTCGCTGGCTATTACGTGCTGACGAATGCGGCACCTTTGAAGAATCTGGACACCAACGAGATCGCCTGGCCGCTGTTTTACGTCACCGAGTTCGCTGACATTGTGGAGCGCGCGCTGGGTCTAGGCGACGATCTGTAGGTAGGTTGATCGACGGTTGGCCCCTGACAGCGCGCATGCCCGGTGAGGGGCCAATTTCTTTCGGTGTTCACAGACGTGGGCGGGGGCCATGGCGACCAGCGAAGATCACGAGGTCGGGTATCGAGCATTGACCATATGTATTGCCGCTCGCATTCCGGTTACTTTGTGGGGCCCACCGGGGCAAGGCAAGACTTCGGGCGTTCGTGCTATCGCCGAGCAACAGCGACGTCACCTCGAGGTGGTGCCGGCGTGCTGATTAATCCTCGGCTGCTCCACTTGTGCTGTCACGACAGCCACGTGATTTAGCCGTGGCGGACGGAAATGATGCCTTGGGGATTCAGTCATCACTACCTAGAAAGGCCTGAACGATGGTGCGTTTGGCCCAGGCTTCAACGTTCGACTTTGGCTTGAGCAGTTGAACAGACCAACCACAGGGCGTCTTAACATCAACCCAGTGAATGCGGAAAAGTTACGTCAGGATGAGCTGCTCTTCAATAACTTGATTGGCTGCATCGAGAGCTGCCAGGTTTGAGTGTCCGTGCCCCTTAGTGGTGACCATACCTAGTTTGTACCAGCCCCAGGAACCCGCCAAGGCGTTCGAGCCCGGTGACAGTGGTCGGTGCGACGGTGCGCAACGTGGGGCTGTGCACGATGTAACTAACCCATTGGGCTCGGGAGATGGCGACGTTGAGCCGGTTTGGGGAGAGCAGGAACTCGATTCCGCGCGGCAAGTCATCTGCGCTGGAGGTGGCCATGGACAAGATGACGGCTACTGCCTCCCGGCCTTGGAACTTGTCGACGGTCCCGACCTTCACCTCACCGAGCCCGGCTTCCTCCAGTTGCCGCCTGATGAGACGCACTTGAGCGTTGTAAGCGGCAACAACGATGACGTCTGCCGCTGTCAGTGTCACAGGAGTCTCGGCGGCTCCGTCTCGTGCACCGGTCCACTGGCGGCCGAGCAGGTCGCGTGTGAGTCGCACGACTTCACGGGCCTCTTCGGCGCTTGAGGTCGTGTTGCCTTCGTGCGGTACTTCGACAGGGTGAACTCCGGATGTGACGCCTTCCAGGTACCGCATTGAGGTGACGCCCGCTGATTCGAGTTTGTCTTCGTATTGGAGCCACGACACGCGTCCGGTGATTTCGGGGTGCATACGG